>Ga0208764_10000050_pt1 | contig 58268 bp, 56 predicted proteins | sample ETNtaG_18_FD_185762 | JGI IMG/M metagenome (GOLD analysis project Ga0208764, IMG submission 185762) | Marine microbial and viral communities from oxygen minimum zone, Eastern Pacific Ocean - ETNP201302SV91 (SPAdes) (version 2) | ecosystem: Environmental > Aquatic > Marine > Oceanic ... | reverse complement strand
TCGAGACCACGTTCACCGAGGAGTGCGAGACCGACCTGTTCGGCGAGCAGGTCGTGCTGTGTGGCGGAATGACCGAACTGGTTCGGAGCGCCTTCGACACGCTCGTCGACGCCGGCTACCAGCCGGAGATCGCCTACTTCGAATGCCTCCACGAGCTCAAGTTGATCGTGGACCTCATGTACGAACAGGGCATCGGGGGCATGCGCTACTCGGTGTCGGACACCGCCGAATACGGCGACCTGTCCCGTGGGCCGCGGGTCGTCAACGACGACGTCCGGGCCACCATGAAGCAGATCCTCAAAGAGATCCAGACCGGCGTCTTCGCCGAGGAGTGGGTCGCTGAGGCCCACGGTGGTCGTGAGAACTTCTACCGCCTCGAGGAAGAGGGCCGCGAGCACCGTATCGAGAAGGTCGGTTCGGAGTTGCGGGCCATGATGCCGTGGATCAGCGCCGGCAAGGTCTCGGTCCAGGACGCCTCCGGCGGGCAGGGGTAGCGAGACCTCAGAGGGAGCGCATCAACCGTTCCACGGCGTCGCCGAGGGGTGTGTCGGGTTCGGCAAGGTCGAGGATGACGTCGAAGTGGTTTCGCCCGGCGATCTCCAGCATGGAGACCGCCGTACCGGCCGCTTCGAGATGTCGGCCAAAGGCGTCGGACTGAGCCTTGAACTCCGAGGTTTCGTCGGATCCGTAGGCCACGAGCGCGGTCGGGATGCCGGCCACGTCGAGCCCCAGTGGACTGTTTCGTTGGGCCGATGGTCGGTCGAGGCCGAGTTGCTCATTGATCGACGTGCCGATCAACGGTTCCAACTCGAAGATCCCCGACACCAGTACCACGCCGGCGACGCCTGTGTTGGTGCCGGCTCGTTCCGGGCCGTCTTCCCCGGAGTTGATGGCGGCCATGGCCGCAAGGTGCGCCCCAGCTGAACTCCCGGCGAGGACTAGACGGGTGGCGTCGACGCCGAGTGATTCGGCCCGGTCTGCCAGGGAGCGGACGGCCTGGCAACACTCCTCGACGATCTGGTCGAGTGATGCATCTGGGGCGAGGGTGTAGTCGATCGCCGCAAAGCCCCATCCCCGGGAGAGGCAGGCGTCAGCAGCGAAGCGTGAGTCCGCTGCCGTGAGTTCCTGCCAATATCCGCCATGGATGAATGCCAGCAGCGGAACGGGCTGGTCGCTGGTGGGGACAGCGACGTCGATGGTCCGGGTACCCAAATCCCCGAATGCGATGGCGTGGGTGGATGATTCGGACCGCTCCAGGACGCGAGACCATGCGGCATCGCTGGCCCGTCGGTAGTGCACCACGTAGGGCTGGTAGTCACCGTCCGCGAGGCAGGAACTCGGCGAGTACTCACGTTCCCGGTCGACGTCGGTCATCGACGTCCAGCGCAGGGTCATGTGATCGGTCCCCTCGGTCGGATCTGGTTAAAGGTCATCGGTGCGTTGACAATAGATTCTTATGAATATATTCTGCAAACCATGTCGTCACGCCGGGCGCCCTTCCTGGGTCGCTATCTCCCTTACCTGCTCCGGCAGGCCGACCAGACGTTGTCGGCACCGTTCTACGCCGCTCTCAACCGATCTGGTGTGGCTCGCTCCGAGTGGCGGGTCCTCGTCGTCCTCGAGGAGCTCGGGGAACTGCGGGTGGCCGAGTTGGCCACTGCGTCGCTGAGTCCCCAGCCGACGGTGACCCACGCACTGCAACGGCTCGAGGAGCGGGGCTTGGTGACCAGGACGGTCAGCTCGGAGGACCGACGCCAGCGGGTCGTGGCCATCACGGCCGAGGGTTCGTTGCTGACCACCGCGCTCATGGACGAGGCCACCCGTCTCGAGGCCGAGGCGCTGGCCGGTGCGGGCGACCTGACCGAGTTGGTCAGACATCTGCGGGAGGTCACGGCGTTCCTGGATTCTGGTGCCGGGGCCGTGGCGGGCCACCAGGCTCCCGCTGAGTGAACCGGGCACCATGGAGGAGACAGGCATGACCGAGTACGACCCGGATCCGTTGGATCGACGACCCTTCAACCTCGGGGCCTGGATCCGTGACCACCGTGAAGAGCTCACCCCACCGGTAGCCAACCGGCAGATTTGGCGGGATGCCGACATGATCGTGATGATCGTCGGCGGCGGAAACGAACGCAATGACTTCCACGACGATCCGCGGGAGGAGTTCTTCTACCAGATCCTGGGAGACATGGACCTAGTGATCTGGTCGGAGGAGGGCACTGAGCCCTTTCACATGCCGATCCGCGAGGGCGACGTCTACCTGCTTCCTCCCGGTGTCCGGCACTCGCCCCAGCGCCCGGATCCCGATTCGGTCGGACTGGTTGTCGAGTACCAGCGACCCATTGGGGAGCTAGACGGGTTCGAGTGGGTCTGCTTTTCTTGTGCCCGCCTCGTCCACCGGGTCGAACTCCAGCTCCAGGCCATCGATGCCGACCTCCCACCGCTCTTCGCTGCTTTCAACGAGGACGAGGGCGCCCGGACCTGCCCCAACTGCGGGACCCTCCATCCCGGCACCGGGGCCCGTCTGTGAATCCCGTGTCAACGCCGACCGGCGTCAGGCTCGATGCATCTCAACTGGACGCCGCTGATCCGCTGGCCGGCCTGCGCTACGAGTTCGAGATTCCCGATGGCACCTACCTCATCGGAAACTCGCTCGGGGCTCTTCCGAGGGCTGCACGTGATCACGTTGTCGCCGAGTTTGACCGGTGGGCCACGCTCGGCGGCGAGGGCCATGACACCGGGGATCTGGCGTGGAAGGGCTACCACGAGCTGTTAACCCGGCAACTGGCTGACATCACCGGCGCCCACGCGGACGAGGTCGTGGCCATGAACTCATTGACCGTCAACCTTCACCTGCTCCTGGTCAGCTTCTACCGACCGACGGCGAACCGCCACAAGATCCTGATCGAGGACCACGCCTTCCCGTCAGACCACTTTGCTGTCGAGTCCCAGATTCGCCAGCGCGGCTTTGATCCTGAGACGTCGTTGGTCACCGTTTCCCCACGTGAGGGAGAGGAGACGCTTCGACCCGAGGATCTTCTGGCGGTCATTGCCGAGCACGGCGAGGAGCTGTCGGTGGTACTCCTGCCTGGCGTGCAGTACTACACGGGCCAGGTGTTGCCCATGGCCGACGTGGTGGTCGCCGGGCACGAGGTGGGTGCGATGGTCGGGTTTGACCTTGCCCATGCCATTGGCAACATCGAGCTCGACCTCCACGAATGGGGCGTCGATTTCGCCGTCTGGTGCTCCTACAAGTACCTGAACGGCGGCCCAGGGGGCGTGGGTGGGGCGTTTGTCCACCGCGACCATGTCGATGATCCGGATCTTCCCAAGTTCCTCGGCTGGTGGGGCACCGATCCTTCGACCCGGTTCGAGATGGCCACCCGGTTCGTGCCCATCCCCACCGTGGAGTCGTGGCAGCTGTCAAATGCCCCCGTCCTTCCGATGGCGGCCCTGCGGGCATCGCTCGACGTGATCGAGCAGGCCGGTGGCATGAGCGTGCTGCGGGCCAAGGCCGAGCGCCAGATCGGGTTCCTCGATCGACGGTTGGCCGAGACCCTCGCCGGCCGGGTCGAAAACGTCACGCCGAAGGCGCTGGCCGAGCGTGGGTGTCAGCACGCGCTGCGGGTGGTAGCCGGCGACGGTCAACGGGTCTTCCGGGCCCTGCAGGAGGAGCGGGTGTACGGCGACTGGCGCGAGCCTGACGTGATCCGTGTTGCCCCCGTCCCGCTCTACAACTCGTTCGCCGACATCGACCGCCTCATTGATGTCCTGGACCGGATCGTCTCGTGACGGGTCAAATGACGGTGGTCGGCGGCGGACAGGCCGGTGCGCTGCTCTCGATCTACCTAGCGCGCCAGGGTCACGACGTGACGCTCTACGAGAGCCGACCAGACCTGCGCCGTACCGACATCGGTGCCGGACGGTCGATCAACCTGGCTTTGGCTACCCGCGGGATCGTCCCCCTCGTCGACGTCGGTGTAATCGAACGGGTCGACGAGATCACCATCCCCATGCGCGGGCGGTTGGTCCACGCGGTCGATGATCCGACGCCTGCACTGCACCCCTACGGGAGTCGGGCCCATGAGGTCATCCATTCGGTTTCCCGCACCGGCCTGAACGCCATCCTGTTGGATGCCGCGGAGGCAACCGGGCAGGTCAGGATTGAGTTCGGGGCCGAGTTGGAGTCAGTCGATTTCGATCAGTCGGTCCTGCGGTTTGTCGGTGGACGGACGGAGCGCTTCGGGGTGGTGTTCGGGGCCGATGGAGCGGGCTCGCGGGTGCGGGCTTCCATGGTCGAGCAGAACTCCTGCCGATTTGAGACCCAGTGGCTGGACCACGGCTATAAGGAGCTGACCCTGCCGCCGGCCGCAAACGGGAGCTACCAGTTGGACCCCAACGCCCTGCACCTCTGGCCCCGGGGCGAGTTCATGCTGATTGCTCTGGCCAACCCGACCGGTGACTTCACGGTCACCCTCTTCGCTCCGACGGCAACGTTCGGGGCGCTCTCATCGACCGGCGCCGTCCGGGAGTTCTTCGACTCGGAGTTCGGTGACTTCGCTGCACTGGTTCCCGACCTGGTCGAGCAGTTCCAGACCAACCCCACGGGCCCGTTGGGCACCATGCGGGCTACTGGGTGGAGCCACGAGGACCGGGCGGTGTTGGTGGGAGACGCCGCGCACGCCATTGTTCCGTTCCACGGTCAGGGCATGAACCTGGCCATGGAATCGGTCCGGGCCCTTGATCGGCACTTACGGGAGGCACCTGATGACCTCGGTCGCGCGTTCCGGCGCTATGAGTGCGAGCGCAAGCCTGATGCCGAGGCCATTGCCGACATGGCGCTGGACAACTACCTCGAGATGCGAGCTGGGGTGATCGACCCGGACCATGTGGCCAGTCGGTCATTGGCGCTCGAACTGGAACGTCGCCATCCTGGCCACCTGAGTCCCCGATACAACATGGTGATGTTCTCGACCATGCCCTATGCGGAGGCTCGGGACCGGGCCGCCCGGCAGGCCGAGCTTCTTACGGCAGCCATGGCCGACCCTGCAGTCGACGTCGACGGCCTGGTCGCCTTGCTACCTGAGTTGCCGGCACTTGATCCGTTGGCTGACCCCGAGGCGTTGTCGATCGCATGAACCTTCCTCTCGAGAACCCGTTCGGCAACCGGGATGACCTCACCTACGGCAGCTACCTGATGGTGCCCGAACTGCTGTCGCTCCAGCGTTGCGTGTCGACCGACCCGGAGACCGGGAAGCCGGAGCATGACGAGACGCTCTTCATCGTCATCCACCAGGTCTACGAACTTTGGTTCAAGCAACTCCTGCACGAACTTGACTACGTCATGACCCTGCTCGACGCCGACAAGGTCCACGCCTCGGGGCATCGCCTCAAGAGGGTGCTGAAGATCTTCAAGACCATGGTCGGACAGGTGGACGTGCTCGAGACGATGACACCGGCCGAGTTCGCCAGCTTTCGATCGTTTCTGGCCACCGCCAGCGGCTTCCAGTCGACGCAGTTCCGCGAGCTCGAGTTCCTCCTCGGGATCAAGGACCGGGTGCAGGTGGAATGGTTCCAGGGCGAGGGTGGAGATCGTCTGCAGGCCCGATACGACGCACCCACCCTCTGGGATGCCGTACTTCACCTCCTGGGTCGAGCCGGATACGACCTGTCGGCCAACGTCCTTCAACGGGATGTCCGCGAGACAGTCACCGAGGACGAGGGTGTCCAGGCCGCCATCGTTTCCTGCTATGCGGATGATGGCTTCGCCAGCCTGTGTGAGACCCTCACCGATCTCGACGAGGGGCTCCAGGAGTGGCGCTACCGGCACGTGATGATGGTCCGTCGGACCATCGGCACGAACATGGGTACGGGCGGTTCCGACGGTGCTGCCTATCTAGCCACCACTCTCTTTCGCCCGGCGTTTCCCGACCTATGGGCCATCCGCGCCGGCTTCTGACTGATGACCTTGCGAGATCCCCACCGAACCCGAGAGACGACATGCCGACCATGACGACCTACCCGGAGTTGCAGATCTACATCGACGGCGCGTGGCGGACGACCGCTACGGATTTGCCGGTCATCGACCCGGCAACAGAGCACGTGATTGGCCGGGTCCCCGTTGCCGGTTCCACCGACCTCGATGACGCCCTGGCCGCTGCGGCGGCCGGTTTCGAGGTGTGGCGAGCCACGCCGCCCCGGGAACGGGCCACCCTCATCGTGGCCGCGGCAGCCCTCATGCGGGCCCGTCAGGAGGAGATCGCCCACGCCATCACCCTTGAAAACGGGAAGCCACTCGTTGATGCGCGTGCCGAGGTGATTCGGGGCGCCGAGTTCTTCGAATGGGATGCCGGCGAGGCGATGCGAACCTACGGCCGGGTCATACCGAGCGGTCCGGACGTTAAGCACGTCGTCCACCACCAGCCCATCGGACCAGTCGCCGCGTTTTCACCCTGGAACTTCCCGTTCAGCCAGCCGGCCCGCAAGGTGGCCGGCGCTCTGGCGTCGGGGTGCTCGATCATCCTCAAGTCCGCCGAGGAGACACCGGCCGGTGCCATGCACATCGCCCGGGCCTTCCATGACGCGGGGCTCCCACCGGGCGTGCTGAACCTGGTGTTCGGCGTGCCGGCGGACATCTCCGAGCACCTGATCGCCAGCGACGTGATCCGATTGGTGGCCTTCACCGGGTCAACGGTCGTGGGGCGTCACCTCACCGGCATGGCGTCGGACCACATGACATCGGTCCTGATGGAACTCGGCGGACATGCGCCGGTCATTGTCTGCGAGGACACCGACGTCGAAGCTGCCGCGACCACCTCGGCCATCCGGGCCATGCGAAACGCCGGCCAGGTATGTACGTCACCCACCCGCTTCTTCGTCCACGAGGCCGTCTACGAGCAGTTCCTCGACGTGATCACCCGCCGGTGCGAGAGGACCGTGGTGGGTTCGGGCCTGGAGTCCGGTGTCGAGATGGGTCCGGTGGCCAATGATCGACGCCTAGCCTCGGTGGGCGACCTGGTTGCCGACGCGTGTGCCGCCGGAGGCACCTTGACCACCGGCGGCCACCGGATCGGCGACACCGGCTACTTCTACGAGCCGACGGTGCTGGCCGACGTGCCCGACCATGCCCGGATCATGCAGGAGGAACCCTTCGGACCGGTGGCCATCGTGAATCCGGTCGACTCGCTGGACACGGCCATCGAGCGGGCCAACTCGGTGCCCTTCGGACTGGCTGCCTACGGCTTCACCAACCGGGCAGACCATGTGGACCGCATGGTCGACCGTGTGGAGGCCGGCAACCTCTCGATCAACATGCTCGAGGCGTCGCTTCCCGAGACACCGTTCGGCGGCGTGAAGTCAAGTGGGTACGGCCGTGAAGGCGGCACCGAGGGCCTCCACCACTACATGGTGGTCAAGAACGTCTCTCACAGCATCCCCATCATCTGAGGCGGACTGGAGCACACGACATGGACTACGGCAGAAGCGACGCTAAGGCGTACGCCCGTGAGCACATGAAGGGCATCTGGGCTGCGGCCCTCATGCCGTTTACCGGGGACCTCCGCATCGACGAGGACGGCTTCCGCGAGAACGTCCGGCACTGGACCGAAGACCTCGGCATCGAAGGCCTCTTCGTGGCCGGCAAGCAGGGCGAGTTCTTCTCGATGTCGGTCGATGAACGCAAGCGGTCATTCGAACTGGCCGTCGAAGCGACCCGGGGACGGGGCCACACGATCATGTCGTGCTCGGACCAGAACATGGACGTGGTCATCGACCTAGCCCGCCACGCAGCCGACGTGGGGGCCGACTACATCGTCGTACATGCGCCGGCGCTGCACTTCCACTCGGCCCGTGACGAGACGCTGCTGGGCTACTACCGGGCAATCGCCGAACAGGTTGACATCGGCATCGCCCTGTGGAGCCACCCCGATAGCGGCTACCTGATGTCGCCGGAACTGTGCAACCGTCTGGCCGACATCGAGACCGTGGTGGCCATCAAGTACAGCGTGCCCCGGCCGCTGTACTCGGAGCTCACGGCCCTAGCTTCGGACCGCATCCAGGTAAGCACTGCGTCGGAAGACGAATGGCTCGACAACATCCTGGAACTGGACTGGCGGCTCTACCTGTGCTCGTCGCCCCCCTTCCTGCTCCAGACGGCGACGGACCGACGGATGCACGACTACACCCGGGCGGCCTTCGAGGGGCGAGCCGACGACGCACGATCGATCAGCGCCAGCCTCGATCCGGTGCGGGCCGCCCTTAAGGGCACCCGGCCGGCAGAGAAGCCCCATGCCCACCAGAAATACTGGCAGGAGTTGCTCGGTCAGGTCGGCGGCCGGGTCCGGGGGCCGCTGCTAGAGCTGACCGAGGACGAGAAGCGGATCACCCGCGAGGCGTTCGAGCAGTGCGGCCTGGGGTCCTAACCGAGTCGACGATGGCTGTCGCGGAATCCCATCGGGTCGTCTTCGTGGGATGGGGGTCGATCGCCCGGGCCACCGTCCAGTTCCTAGGTGAGGACCCGATCGAGGTGGTGGCGGTCGCCGGGAGGTCCGGGACGCCGGTCCCTCCCGACCTGCCCGCCAGCGCCCAGTTGATCACCGACCCCGATGAGTTGATCGGATTCCGGCCGGACGTCGTGGTCGAGACTGCTGGACGAGACGCCGTAGGGCTGTGGGGGAGGGCCGCGTTGGAGTTGGGCGCCGATCTGATCGTGTCGTCCACCTCTGCTCTCGCGGACGAGGTCTTGCGGGTCGAACTTGAGGAGCTCGCTATCGGGCACGGAGCCCGGGTCGTAGTCCACCCGGGAGCGTTGGGTGGGGTCGATGCCCTGGCTGCGGCGGCGGCGATGGGCATCGGAGACGTCGAGCATCGGATCGTGAAGCCGCCGGGGGCGTGGCTCGGGACTCCTGCCGAGGAAGAGTTCGATCTCGGGGCCCTTGACGAGCCAGTGACCATCTTTCGTGGCACGGCTGCCGGGGCGGCGTCCCGGTATCCACGAAACGCCAACGTGGCGATGACCACCGCTCTGGCCGGGATCGGCCCTGATCAGACAAAGGTCATGCTTGTCGCGGATCCCGCAGCGACCACGAATCGACACGAGATCTCGGTCAGCGGTGCCTTTGGTCAGCTCACCGTCATGATTGACAACCGGCCGCTCCCGGACAACCCGAAGACGTCCGCCATGGCGGCTTTGAATCTGGCTCGTTGCATCCGCAACCGGGTCGAGCCCTTCGTGATCTGACAGCGGGCCGCCCGCTTCCGGTCCGGCCCAGCCGTGGCTCAGCTCAGGCGCTGCACGACCATGGCCATGCCCTGGCCGCCGCCCACGCACATGGACTCGACGCCGAACTCCTTGTCGGAGTCCTCGAGGCCGTTGAGCAGCGTGGTCATGATGCGGGCACCGGTCATGCCGAACGGATGGCCCAGGGCAATGGCCCCACCGTTCACGTTCAGCTTGTCCAGGTCGATACCGACCTCGTCGGCCGACGGCAGGACCTGAGCCGCGAAGGCCTCGTTGATCTCGAACAGGTCGATGTCGGCGGCGGTCATGCCGGCCCGGCCGAGGGCTTGACGGATGGCCTCGATGGGGCCGAGGCCCATGATCTCAGGGCTGAGAGCCGACACGCCGGACGAAATGATGCGGGCCAAGGGCTTGATGCCCAACTCGGCAGCCCGGGTGTCGCTCATGACGACCACCGCAGCGGCGCCGTCGTTGAGCGGACAGGCGTTGCCAGCCGTGACGGTACCGTCGGGACGGAACACCGGCGAGAGTTGGGACACCTTCTCGTAGGTGGTGCCGGCACGGATGCCGTCGTCGGAGCTGAACACCGAGCCATCGGGCAGGGTGTAGGGCGTGATTTCCCGTTCGAAGAAGCCGCGGACCTGAGCGGCCTCGGCGCGGTTCTGGGAACGGACGCCCCACTCGTCCTGGGCCTGACGGGATACGCCCTTGTGCTCGGCCACGTTCTCAGCCGTCTGGCCCATGGCGATGTAGATGTCGGGCAAACCGTCGGGATCGGCCCAGGCGCCCGTGCCCTCACCAGTTCGACCTGCGGTGCGGGCTTCGGCGTCGGCGAAGCGGGCGTTGTGGGAGCCGGTGTCCGCAGCACCGAACTGGAATCGGCTGACGCACTCCACGCCACCGGAGACGAAGGCGTCACCCTCGCCGGCCCGGATGGCATGCGCAGCCATGCGGATCGTCTGGAGCGACGATGAGCAGTAACGGTTCACGGTGGTGCCCGGCGCGTCAAGGCCGGCCAGCAGGCTGGCCACCCGACCCAGGTTGTAGCCCTGCTCGCCGCCCGGCTGGGCGGTACCCCACATGACGTCCTCAATCTGGTCACGAGGCAGTGCGGGCACCTTGGAGAGCACGTCGTCGATGATGAAGGCGGACAGGTCGTCGGGACGGGCCTCGACGAGGCCGCCCTTTCCGGCCCGCCCGATGGCGGTGCGACTGGTGGCGACGATGACGGCTTCAGCCATGGGACTGGGCTCCTGCTTGATGGGGATCGGGTCCGGTGGGTTACCGGCCGGCGATTCGATTCTACCCGTGGCCCTGGGTGCCGGCCCCAGCCGGGCTGGGCTGTTGAGATGGGGTCCGGATTGCGTGCCTTCGGGCTCAGGCCCGCCGGACCAGCGTCAGCCCGTCGCCGACGGACAGCATGACCACCTTGACCCGGTCGTCGGCGACGATCCGGTCGTTGAGCGCCCGAAGCGCCACGGTGTCGTCGTCGTCGGCCGCCGGGTCGAGCACCTTGCCGGCCCACAGGACGTTGTCGATGGCCAACAGGCCGTGAGGTGAGAGGCGGGGGACGAGTTCCTCGTAGTAGGCGAGGTAACCGGTCTTGTCGGCATCGATGAAGGCGAAGTCCACCACCGCGTCGTCCAGCCCCTTCAGCGTCTGAAGCGCCGGGGCGATGACCAGGTCGATCCGGTCGTCGATACCGGCCATCGCCCAGTGGGTCCGGGCGATGGCCGTCCACTCGTCGGACACGTCACAACACAAAAGGCGAGCGCCGGGAGGCAACGCTCGGGCGATGGCCAACGACGACGAACCGGTGAAGGTCCCGACCTCGACCGCCAGTGTGGGGCGGATGGCCTGCACCAGCGTGGAGAGCAGGGCGGCCTGGTCGTCGGCCACCTGCATCCGGGCCCATGGACCGAGCGCCGCGGTGGCCTCGGTGAGCGACCGACGGACCGGGTCGGTTGGAGTGGTGTGGGCGATGACGTAGTCGTGGAGTGCGTCATCCAGAAAGAAGGATCGATGGTCGGCCATGTGCGTTTCCTCAGCGGCTGTCGGTGCCGCTACGCAGCACCCGTCCGGGACGGTATTTGGTGAACGCTCCGTCGGCCACCACAGGCACACCGGCTACCAGAACGTCGTCGATACCGGTGGCGCCGGCGTAGAGGCGGGCCGCTCCGCCGGGCAGATCGGGGCGCATGGCGACCGGGTCGGAGTCCACGATGTCCTCGTCGATCAGGATCACGTCGGCGTGGGCACCCTCGACGAGGCGGCCACGGTCCACCAGGCCGTACAGGTCAGCCTGGACGGCGGTCATCCGGTGGATCGCCTCCTCCAGGGAGAGCAGCCCATGCTGGCGGACCGGCTCAGCGAGCACCCGGGTGGGGTAGTTGAAGGTGGCCAGCAGGTCGAGGTGGGCTCCGGCGTCCGATGCACCAATGACCGCCCGGCCATCGCGCCAGATGTCGATCCGGGCCTGCCAGTCGGCAACAGAGGCCGGTACGTCGGGCCGTCCAAACGAGGTCAGGAGGTCGTCGGCCAGACAGATGTCGAGTAGGGCGTCGAACTCGCCGCAACCCCGCTCCGCAGCGATGTCGGCCACCGTGCGACCATCGCACCCGTCGTTCTCAGGCGCAACGGTGTCGAAGATGGTCATGGCGCCCCAGTTGGCCAGCCGTCGGAACGGATGGTCACCCTGAGCCAGATCGTCGAGGCGTCGGCGTTCGGCCGGGTCGGCCAGCACCCGCTTCTTCTCCTCGTGGGGGAGGAACATGACCTCGGCCCAGCCGGGGATGGCGTCCAGCACGAAGCCGCTGGCCATCGAAAAGCGGGCGGCGATGACCATGGGGATGGTGAGGGCTACCACGCGGCCGCCCCGTTCAGCGGCGTAGGACGACGCCTCCAACTTCTCGAAACATTCGTCGATGGTGGAGGCGGTGACCTGCATGACGTTCCAGTTGACCTGGCGGCCGCCGGCGGCCAGAGACATGTCGCAGAGCAGGGATTTCGATTCGTCGTCCGTTGGCCCGCCCGCAGCGGCCAGCATCTCGAGGCTGGTGCCGGGGTAGTCGACGAGCACCGAACAGAGGGCGAGTACTTCGTTCCGGGAGGCGTGCCGACTGGGGACCGGTCGCCCTTCGGCGTCATTGTGGGTGGTCGACCATGTCGACGAGAAACCCATGGCGCCGGCCGACAGGCCGTCGCTGAGCAGGGCGGCCATGGCGTCCAACTCCGCATCGGTGGCCTCGCGTCCAGTGGCTTCGTCGCCCATGACGACCCGTCGTATAGCCGAGTGGCCGACCTTGAAGCCGGCGTTGACAGCTAGGAGCGGGTCGACGGCATCGAGGTACTCGGCGGTGGTCCGCCAGTTCCACGGCACGCCTTCGCGGAGCGACTCCAAGGGCATGCCCTCGACGCGCGAGAGCATCCGCATGAGGTACTCGCCGTCGGCCGGATTGTCGGACAGCGGCGCGATCGTGAAGCCACAGTTCCCCCCGATGACCGTGGTGACCCCATGCAGAGGTGAAGGGCTAAGCGTGCCGTCCCAGAAGACCTGGGCGTCGTAGTGGGTGTGGACGTCAATGAACCCCGGACAGACAGCCCGCCCGTTGGCCTCCAGCACGGTGCGGGCCACCTCGTCGGGTGATGTGCCCCCAATGTCGGGGCCAATGGCGGTGATTCGACCGTCGGTGATGGCCACGTTGGCTAGTCGGCGTTCTTCGCCCGTTCCGTCGACCACCCAGCCACCCCGGATCAACACGTCGTACATGGCTCGGGACCGTAGTCAGCATGCCGGTGGGGGACCGCACGCGGCCCATCGGTACGATGACCGTACGACCTGACGGACCGTCAGAGGCGATCGAAACGGTTGCCGGGAACAGGTTCCGGGAACAGGTTCCGGGAACAGGCAGTAGGAGGCCAGCACCCATGGGTGACGTCAGGACCATCGACCCCCAGGAGCAGTGGCGCCTCCTCATCGGCGGCGAGTGGACGGCCACCGCTTCGACCTACGAGATCATCGACCCCAACACCACCAACGTGGTGGGGCACGCCCCGGACGCCACGGTGGCCGACACCGAGGCGGCGATCGCCGCGGCGAAGGCTGCTCTGCCCGGGTGGGCGGCCACGTCGCCCGCCGAGCGGGGCGCCATGCTCCAGCGCCTGGCAGACGTGCTCCGCGTTCAGGCCCCGACCTGGTCGGCACTGGTCCAGGCCGAGACCGGGGCGACCATCAACGTCGCCGAGACCATGCAGGTCGGCCCGAACCTGGCTGATCGCTACGCCCAGTACGCCATTCCCCGTCACCTCGACCGTGCCGAACTGCCCGTCACCCAGGCGGCTTCGGCCCTCGGACCGGCGGGGCTGGTTGGTGCCGCGGTGTACCGCCGGCCGGTCGGCGTGGTGGCCTGCATCACCTCGTACAACTTTCCGTTGGTAAACGTGGCCGGCAAGTTGGCCCCCGCTCTAGCCATGGGCAACACCTGCATCATCAAGCCCGCTCCCCAGGATCCTCTGGCTGTCCTGCGTCTCGGCGAGGCCGTAGTCGAGGCGGGCCTACCTCCGGGAGTGGTCAACGTCCTGACCTCGTCGGGGACCGAGGCGCCGGCCGCCCTCGTTTCCTCGCCCGACGTGCAGATGGTGAGCTTTACCGGTTCGTCGGCGGTGGGTGCGCGGATCATGGCCGACGGTGCTTCGTCCATGACCCGGGTCCTCATGGAGTTGGGTGGCAAGGGCGCCTTGGTGATGACCGATGACGTGGACGTGAGCAAGGCCGTGGGCGCCATCGCCAGCGTGTGGGGCTTTCACAGCGGCCAGATATGCACTGCGCCCACCCGGGTGATCTGCCACCGCAGCAAGGTCGACGAACTGGTGTCCACGCTGGGTGCGGTGGCCGGGATGCTGAAGGTGGGCGACGCCACCGAGCGTGACACCCTGGTCGGCCCGCTGGTCAGTGAGGCACAGCGCGACAGTGTCGAGTCCTTCATCCGGGGTGGCGTCGACGCCGGGGCCACCCTGGTGTGTGGTGGTGAGCGGCCGGACCTGCCGGGCTACTTCGTGGCGCCCACGTTGTTGGCTGATTGCACGGCCGACATGCACGCCGTGCGCGAGGAGGCCTTCGGTCCGGTGGTGGTCGTCCTGGCCCACGACGGCGACGACGAGGCGGTGAGCCTGGCCAACGACTCGGACTACGGGCTCTACAGCTACGTCTACAGCGGCGACAACGCCCGGGCTCTGCAAATCGCCCAGCAAATCCAGACCGGCAACGTGGCGCTGAACAGCGTGGTCCCGCATCCCGATGCCCCGTTCGGTGGCTTCAAACGCTCCGGCATCGGCCGTGACCGCGGCATCGCCGGACTCGAGGCCTACAGCGAGGTGCAGTCGATCTCCTGGTTGGCGTGATCCCGGTGGCTTGGTGGGTGGCTGGTCGCTTGATCTGGGGTCGGCAACCGGCGACGACTGGTGTCGTACTGGGCGCTGTTGAGCGGCCATACTCGTCTGCGTGGACGACCGGTTGAGTACACATGCTTGACGTTGGAACGAAGGCGCCAGATTTCTCGGCGCCCGACCAAGACGGTGAGTTGGTAACGCTAGACAGCCTCCGCGGCCACTGGGTGGCCCTGTGGTGGTACCCAATGGCGTCCACCCCCGGTTGAACGGTCCAGGGCGGGGGGTTCCGTGACCGAACCCCGGAGTTTGAGGAGGCCGGTGTCGTGGTGCTGGGTGCCAGCTTCGACACCGTCGAGGCGCAGAAGCACTTCGCCGACGACCAGGGGTTTCCATACCGCCTGCTGGCCGACACCACTAAGGAGGTTGGGCAGGCCTATGGAGTGGAGGCCGAACACGGCTTACCGCTGCGGGTTACGTATCTAATCGACCCTGAGGGAACGATCATGCGTGTCTACGACCTCAAAGGCCAGGACCTGGAGGCCCACGCCGGCATGGTCTTGGACGACGTTCGAACCCTGTCCTGAAGTCTCCTGGCCCGGCTGAGGAGATGGTGACCGCTCCACTGGCTGGGCTGTCGGTGGTGGAGGGCACGGCCTTCGTGGCGGCGCCGTCAGGTGGTATGACGTTGGCCCAGCTGGGGGCCGACGTGATTCGGTTTGATCAGGTGGGAGGCGGCATCGACCACCGACGCTGGCCGCTTACCGCTGACGGCGTCAGCCTCTACTGGAACGGTCTGAACAAGGGGAAGCGGTCGCTGGCCGTTGACCTCCGGGACGGCGAGGTCACGGAACTACTCACCGAGCTGATCGCCGGCGCGGGAAACTTCCTGACCAACTTCCCTGCTCGGGGCTGGATGGATCCCGAGCGCCTGACGACCAGGAGTCGCGAACTGGGCCACGACGACCTGGTGATGGTGGTGGTCACCGGAAGCCACGACGGCACCACGGCGCTGGACTACACGGTCAACTGCGCGGTGGGTTATCCGAGCCTCACCGGACACCCCGACGACCCCCGCCCGGTCAACAACGTGGTCCCGGCATGGGATCTGGTGTGCGGGCAGATGGCAGCCACCGGCCTGCTGGCCGCTGACCGGCGTCGACGATTGGGTGGTGGTGGAGGCCTGGTGACCATTGCCCTGGCCGACGTAGCCCTAGCCACGGTGGGTGCTCTCGGCAACCTGGCCGAGGCTCAAGTCAACGGCACCGAACGCGACCGGGTGGGCAACGCCATCTATGGGGCCTTCGGCCGTGACTTTGTGACCAGTGACGGTCGGCGGGCCATGGTGGTGGCAATCACAGCCAAGCAGTGGTCGGGTCTTCAGGCTGCCACCGGGACGGCTGATGTGGTGGCGGCGCTGGCCGACGAGTTGGAGGTCGACCTCGGTGACGAGGGCGAGCGCTATCTCGCCATGGACCGGTTGTGTGCCCTGTTCGAGCCCTGGTTCGCCGAACGGACGTTGACTGAGGTGGCGACCGCACTCGACGAACACGAGGTGTGCTGGGGTCCGTATCGCTCGGTGGTCCAGATGGTGGCCGAGGATCCGCGTGCCTCTACGGACAACCCGCTGTTTGCCGAACTGGACCAGCCCGGGGTGGGGCGTCACCTCGTGCCCGGGTCGCCACTGGCATTCGGGGGAGCGGACGCCGTGGATCGTGGTGCCATGGTGGCGCCACGGCTCGGCCAGCACACCGAAGAGATCCTGACCGGCGAGTTGGGCCTCTCGGCCGGTGCGCTGGGCGCCCTGGTGGACCGGGGGGCCGTGGCCCTCGGCTAGGCGCCCCAGGTGACGAGGCGCCAGTCCAGTACGGACTCAGACGATCCGTTGGACCGCTGTGCGTCAACCACGGTCTGCAGTGCCCGCAGGCGTCCGCCGGCAGCAGGTTGCTCGTCGAGCAGCGTGTGTCGGAATGACAGCACATCGCCCTCGAATACCGGTGCCGGGTGGTCACATGACTGCCAGCCCAGGACGGTGGCCGTGTCGGGGAGCAGTCTGGTAAGGGATGCCTGGGCCAGGCCGATGGTGTGGCCGCCGTAGACCAGTCGTCGTCCTCCTGGGCCGAGCGACGGGTCGCGGTGAACCGGAGCGAGGTTCTGGGTGAGCCGTGCCAGCTCCGGGGCGCTGGTCACCGTGTCCCGCATGGGATCCATGACCGGTGTGCCGCGGGTCCAGGTCGACGTGGTCGCCGCAGCGGCGCGCAACGGGGCGGTGTCCCAGCTATCCGGGATCAGGTCGTTCCAGGCAGCCAGGTCGATGTCGGGGTCGGCTCCGCCGAGGTCGTCATCGTGAGTCGTGACGGCCTCGGGGTCGCGGAACCGGAGCATGGCGCAGCGCTCGTAGTCAGCGACCGTGGCACCGTCGTCGAGACAGGTGGTCCGGATGCCGAGCAGGACCAGCCCGCGTGCCGGCCGGTCGTCTCGGCGCGACAGTTCCCGCAGGCCGCGGATGGTGACGTTGCTCTGCAGCGTCTCACCGAGGCGGACCGTTCGACGGAGGGCCACTCCGCGATAGAAGAGGTTGGCGATGACCGTTCGGGTGGCCACGGTGCTCTGTCCGATCGACACGTGGAGCACCAGGGCCGGATTGACGAGGGCTCCCGGTCGACCGGTGACGGCCTCGGCCAGCGGCCGGCTCAGCGAGGTGGCCAACGGGTCGCCGCAGATGGCCTGATAGGCGGCGGCCTCGCCGGAGCCGATGGTGACTGCTGGTGCGGGATCGAAGACCTGATCCACGGACAACTCTTCGAAGTACGGGCCGTCCTGGTGTTTGGGTGTCTGATCCTGCACCTGTGCACTCTGCCAGCCCGACGGGTCTCATGGGGAGACCGGCGATTCGTTCATTGTTGATCCATGGGCCGTTCCACGGGCTGCTACCGGTGAGTAACTCTCGTAGTTACTACCCGGTGGTCATCGTGGGGAGGTATCCAAAGGCGAGATTTCTATCACTTTGATAGATAGGTAGGTTCTCTAACAATCATCGCGAAACACTGGAGCGCGGCGCCGCCTGTTCCTACCATCGCAAAGCGGCCTGGTGAAGGGCGCGTCATACAACGAGCAGTCGGATCGCGGGACGCCGGAGAGGCGAACGGGTGAGCGGGAGGGGTAACCAGCCCCATCTCCGGAACCCGGGCCTCAGATGGGTTCCGAAGGGAGCACACCATGTCAGATGCAGCGGCGAACCTGTACGTCGACTCACAGGAGATGCGGTGGGTGGACGACGTCCTCTGCCGGGACAAGAGTGATCTGTTCTTCGCCCCCTTCGCCGAACGTCCCGAGGCCCGGGTCCGGCGCGAGGCCCGAGCAGCGCAACTCTGCGCTGCCTGCCCGGTCATGGAATCCTGCAAGCAGCATGCCCGCGAGAATCGCGAGCTCGGATTCTGGGGTGGCGAGTCGGAGGCCGAACGGGCCACGGCCGGCTTTGCTCCTACCACACCGATCATCGGTCGCCGGCAGGTGGCCGCCCGTCGAGCCGCCGCGGCACTGGCCGAGGTCGGCTGACTCGTTTCCCGAAGGACCGGTTTCCCGGGCCACGAGCCCGCGACTACAGGCCCCGGAACCCTCCGCCGTCAACGACCACCGTCTGGCCGGTCACGTGGCGGGACAGATCCCCGGCCAGGAACACTGCCACCGGACCCACGTCGTCGACTGGGTCGCCGATTCGGCCCAGCGGCGTCCGGTCCACCAACCGTTCGCCCAGTGACGGGTCGTGGCGGATGGCGCCGGCCAGCGCAGGGGTCATGGCCACCGGCGCGATGCAGTTGACCCGGATCCCGTCCGGGCCCCATTCAGCAGCCAGTCCCTTAGCGAATCCCCGTTGGGCGGCCTTGGCCATGGCGTAGAGCGGGCGGGCTTCGCTCCCCTCCATGCCGGCTGCCGAGGTCAGTAGGACGAGCGACCCGCCGGTCGCCTTCAGGTGGGGATGGGCAATGCGGGCACAGTCGTAGGACGCCCGGACCGACGTGGCAGCCAGTGTGGCCCAACCCTCGTCGGTGGCTTCCTCCAACGGACCGCCGGCCGCGCCATCCAGCGCGTTGTGGATGAGGCAGTCCAGCCGACCCAGGTTCTCCGCTGTGGAGAGCACCGCAGCGGAGATCTCGGCGGGCACCGTCACGTCACACCGGACCCAGGAAGCTTGCAGGCCCTCAGCCCGAAGCCCGACAGCGGCGGCTTCGCCCGTCTCGGATCGTCGACTGGCCAGGACCACCGATGCGCCGTGGCGGGCCATGGCGGTGGCCAGGCCCAGTCCTATACCGGCGCCGCCGCCGGTGACCAGAGCCACCCGTCCGTCCAGCAGCCCGGCGCCCGATGGTCCGGTCGACGCGTTCACGGGGCCATCCAAGAACCGCCGTCGGCTACCAGTGTCCCACCGGTGGCGAATTGGCTCCTGGGGTCGGCCAGCAGGTCGACCAGAGAGGCCACGTCGGTGGCCACGTCACCCGGTCCTCCGAGTGCCGGAGGGGACAATGATCCCTCGTCGGGTGGTCCCGACCCGTCGAACAGAAGCGTTGGTGAGACGGCCAGCACGGCAGTGGTGCACGATGATCCCCACTGCCTGGCCGCCCCCTTGGCCAGTGCCCGGATGCCCTCGCCGGCAGCGCTGACGCCTACGAATCCGGCGCTTCCACCCAGCGCCGTCGTGGGGAGTATCCACACCAGTCGGAGAGGCCCGCTTTGAGGCCCAGGGTCGCCCAGATCGACAAGGCTGCCGACGGCCCGGGCCACGCCAATGGCCTCCATCATCGGGGCCTCACACGCCGCGGCCCAAGCATCCGGCTTCTGGTCGTTGATGGCCACCGGGCCGTCGGTGACCGCCGGGACATGGACCACCAGTTCGGGAACGCCCAGCAGGCCGACGGCTGCCCGAAGGCCCGGTTCGACGGCGTCGAGTTCCGGGGGCTCCCCAGCAGAGACCGACCGATCCCGGTCCGGCTCGACCGTGGCGGTGGCGTGGCCGCGGGCGTCAAGTCCCTCGACGAGGGCGTCGACGAACGGGCCTGATCCGATAAGCAGGGTCCGGATCAGGGGAAGATGCCCCGCTGCCCGTAGACGACCTGAAGGCGTCGCAGCGCCACCGCATAGGCGGCGTCCCGACGCGAACTCACCTCGAGTTCGGCCCGCAGGTCGACCACGGCGTCACACGCCTTCCACAGGGTCTCACGCAACTTGAAGTCCACGTCGTCCAGGTCCCAGCGTTCGGCCGACCGGTTCTGCAGCCACTCGAAGTATGAGACCACGACACCACCGGCGTTAACGAGGATGTCGGGCAGGACGTCGATGTCTCGTTGGGCAAGGATCTTCTCGGCATCCAGCGTCGTTGGCCCGTTGGCCGCCTCGACGATGACCTTGGCCTGGATCCGGCCCGCATTGTCTGCGGTTATCTGGTTTTCGAGGGCGGCGGGGACGACGATGTCGGCTGGCACTGTCCAGAAGTCGTCGGTGTCGATCCACATGCCGCCCGGAAAGCCAGCCACCGAGCCCCGCTCACTGACCCAGTCGGTCAACTCGAAGGCGTCAATGCCGTCCTCGTCGGCCACCGTGCCGGCATGGTCGGACACGGCCACCACCCTGGCGCCGTGCACCTGGAGGATGCGTGCCGTGGCACTGCCCACGTTGCCGAAGCCCTGGATGCTCACGGTGGCACCTGCCAGGTCGAAGCCGACCTCGTCGGCCCAGTGCTGGAGGCAGAACACCACGCCCTGGCCGGTGGCTTTCTCGCGTCCCGGGCTTCCACCGGTCTCCAGCGTCTTGCCGGTCACGATGCGCTTGACGTTCTGACGCTCGGTGACGCCCGTGGAATTGGCGTAGGTGTCCATCATCCAGACCATCGACTGGGCGTTGGACCCCAGGTCGGGCGCCGGAATGTCGTGGTCGGGACCGATGTTGCCGCCCAGGGCGTGGGTGAAGCGTCGGACGACCCGCTCCAACTCGTCGGGTTCGAGTCCGTCGGGGTCGAACGAGATGCCGCCCTTTGCTCCGCCGAACGGGATGTCACACAGAGCCGACTTCCACGTCATCCACGAAGCCAGGGCCTTGACCTCGTCGAGGTCGACCATGGGGTGGAATCGGACTCCGCCCTTGTACGGACCCAGCAGATTGGAATGCTGGATGCGGTAGCCCCGGAAAACCCGGTAGGTCCCGTCGTTGAGACGCACCGGGAAGTTGACGATGATCTCGTTCTTGGGCTGGGAGAGGATCGACCGCAGATCGTCGGAGAGGTCGACCAGGTCGGCGCCACGGTTGAACTGGTCCAGCGCGGTGGCGAACAGGCTGGTTTGGGAATCGGACATGGGGAGACCCTCCGGGTCTGACGAGGATCGCCGTTGACCCCGGTCTCTCCGGCGACGCTAGCGGCCCCGGACTCGCCCCCGTAGGAGAAGAGCGGTGATCCGCGGTGCGGCGGCTACCAACAGGCCACCGGCGGCCACACAGATCGCCGCCGTCAACCAAGCCGAGTCGGGTGGGACGACCAACTCGAAGTAGTCGCGTGCGAACGGCCACGCCATAGTCACCGCGTAGAGCCCACCCATGGCGGCAGCCAGGGCCAGCTTCCAGGGGCGAAGCGGTCGACTGATCCCCAGGAGGATGGCTAGCCCCACCCCGAGAAGGGTGAGGGTGGCTGCCGTACGGGCCTCGGCCAACGAGGCATCCGACCGGCGAACCACCTCGTAACAGACGAACGTGGCAGCCGACGCGGCCACCCCGGCGGGGAGGGACCATCGCAGGACCCGGGGGAGGAAGCCGGGCCGCACCAGGGAGTCGTCGGGCGCCAGCGCCAGGAAGAAACCGGGAAGGCCGATCGATATGGAGCCGATGAGGGTGAGCTGCTTGGGTAGGAACGGGAACGGCACGCCGAACAGCCCGACGAGGACGGTCAGCAGCACGGCGTAGGTGGCCTTGGTGAGGAAGAGGTTGGCCACCCGCTCGATGTTGTTAATGACCCGGCGGCCCTCGGCCACCACCCGGGGCAGCGTCGAGAACCGATCGTCGAGGAGGACCAGCTGGGCGACAGCCCGGGACGCCGAACTTCCGGAGCCCATGGCGATTCCCATGTCGGCATCCTTGAGGGCCAGGACGTCGTTGACACCATCGCCCGTCATGGCCACCGTCCGGCCACGGGCCTGTAGGGCGCGGACCATGGCCTGCTTCTGGTGGGGCGTGACCCGTCCAAACACCGAGCGGTCAACCAGGTCGCCGGTCAGGGCCTCGGCCAGCATTTCGGGGTCGTCGGGCAGGGTGCGGGCATCGACACCTTCCTCGGCACCGGGAATGCCGGCACGTCGGGCCACGGCGGCCACGGTGGCCGGATGGTCGCCCGAGATCACCTTCAGGTCCAGTCCCTGTTCGACGAACCAGGCGAGAATCTCCGGCGCCTCGGCCTTGACTGTGTCGGTAAGCAACACCAGACACAGGGGCAGTCGGGCTGACGGGAGTTCGTCGGCGGGGGCGTCGGGGTCGTAACTCGATCGGGTCACGACGAGGACCCGGTGTCCGTCATCGGCCAGTTCGGTCACTCGGTCACGAGCCACGGACCACTCGCCGACCGGTAGGAGCACGTCGGGGGCGCCCAGGTGGTGGACGACCCGAGAGGCATCATCGAGCCCGTGGGGAGCGAAGGTCGCGGCAGCCCACTTCCGGGCTGAGGAGAACGGCACGGCGTCGACCACCGTCCAGCCGGGGTTGGGCAGGGCGGTGGCCAGTGCGACCAGAGTGGGATTGGGTGACGGGTCGGCGCCCGCCATGGCGCCGACGGCTGCCGCAGCGTCGGCAGCCGTAGTCGCGCCGATGACCTCCAGGTCGGCCAAGGAGATCTCGCCGGTGGTGATGGTGCCCGTCTTGTCGAGGCACAGGGTGTCGACCCGGGCCAAGAGTTCGACCGAGGCCAACTCCCGAGCTAGTGCCCGGCGCCGGGCGAGGGTGATCACCCCGACGATGAACGAGAGGCTGGTGAGGAGTACCAAGCCATCGGGGACCATGGCCACCGCTGCGGCCACCGTGCCTCGGAGGGCTTCCTGCCAGAGGTCCTCGGTGACCAGCAGGCGCAGAAGCAGCAGTCCGGCGGCCGGGGGAATGACCATGGTCAGCCAACGAAGGACTAGGTCCACCCCGGATCGCAGCTCGCTGCCCACCAAGGTGAAGCGCCGGGCCTCCTCGGCCAGGGTGGCGGCGTACGAACCGCTTCCGATGTGGGTGGCCCGGTAGAGGCCCGAGCCGGCCGAGACGAAACTCCCGGAGAGCACCTCGTCGCCGACCGCCTTATCCACCGGATCGGCCTCTCCGGTCAAGAGCGACTCGTCGACCTCCAGCCCGGCAGCATCGACCACAGTGCCGTCGACCACCACCTGATCGCCCGGAGATAGCAATAGAAGGTCGTCGGCCACCACTCCGGAAACCGCGAGATCAAGGGTGTCGCCGTCACGGATCACCCGAGCCCTCGGTGCCGACAACACGGTCAGTTCATTGAGGGTCCGACGCGCCTTGAGTTCCTGAAGGGTCCCGATCACGCTGTTGGAGACGATGACGCCGGCGAACAGGGCGTCACCCGGGAAGCCGGCCACCAGGATCAGCACGAGGAGCGCCCCCATGATGGCGTTGACCGGAGTGAGGACGTTGGCTCGGAGGATTTCGCCGGTGGTGCGAACCGGCGCGTCAGGCACGTTGTTGACCCGGCCATCGGCCACTCGGTCGGCCACCTCCCCGGCGGTGAGTCCGTTGGTCAGGTCCGTCACGGCCGTCTCAGCATCCACGGGCGCCGATGGTACGCGGACGCCCCGGGATCGGCTGCCCCGGGATCGGGAGACTTGGGAGAGGAGGGCTTGGGCGGCGGGGCTGATGCCCGGCGATCAGTTTCGGGTGTCGGTGAACACATAGCCGGTTTCGACGAGGGTGAGGCGGTGGCGGGGTCCCTCGATGGAAGGGTCGTTGACCTCGTACCCGGCGTCGCCGGTCCACATGGCAACCGGCCCGTCGTCGGTCCGGGCCATGTGCGTCTCGTAGAACGGTGGATCCTCCGCGTCGAGTACCTCGAGGGCCTCGGCCACCGTGGCAAACGACTTCAGGCGGTGCAGGGTCATCCACGTGGGTGGGGCCAGTTCGATGTCGCCGCGGTCGCGTCGGTCCAGGGCGTCGACGGGACGCATCCACTCGTGTTCGGTGATCTCGCCGTCGTCGATGGCGACTGCCGAGGCCGGCCCCTCATGGTGCGTCGCGAAGAAGAAGGTGGCGAACCGTTTCGGCATGACGGGAGGCGGAACCCAGTGGGCGAACCAGACGAGTGCCGCCGGATCCACGGCGACCGATGCCTCCTCAGCTGCTTCGCGGGCCGCAGCGGCTGCCGCAGTGGCCAGTTCGTCGGTCGCCCCGTCATCGCCGACGACTTGGTCAGAAGCATCGATCTTCCCGCCGGGAAAGACCCACATACCACCGAAGGCGATCTGGGAGTTCTTGCGGAGCATGAGGGTCTCGATGCCCGCCTCTCCGTCGCTCAGCACAACCACGGTGGCTGCCGGGATCAGCAAGGAATCGCCGTGCTCAGCGTGGTGTCGCGCATAGGCGTCGTAACGCCGGTGGTCGCGGTGATGGCCGGCGTCGGTGCCGGTCATCGGATCACCCCGGCCATCCGGAGTTCGTCGATCCGTTCACCCCGTCCGGTCTCGGTCACCACCTCGTCGGAATGCTGCCCGAGGGTGGGTGCTGCGGGTTCCCGGAGTACCGCTGGGGTCCCGTGGAACTGGGCCGGTACCCGATGGTGGCGGACCCGACCAGCCGCCGGATGGTCGAACTCGGTGAACAGGCCGTTGGCCACCACCTGGGGATCGTCGATCACCTCTTCGACAGCTCGCACCAAGCCGAATGGCACCTGGTTGTCGTCCAGGCGGGTTTCGGCTTCGGCGACGGTCATGCGGGTGGCGTTTACGCGGACCTCCCGGTGGATGGCCGTCGACTTGTGGCGGTTGGCTGCCCGGTCGCGGATGGTGGCCAGATCGGGGTCCGAGCTGTCGACCCGCATGGCCCTGGCCAGCCCGTGGAACTCGTCGTCGGCAGGGACGGCAATCGCCGCGAATCCGCCATCGAAGGCAAACGGAGTGTTGTTGGCTGCCACCGACTGGGGCCCCGAGTGGTCGCCCTCCAGGATGACCTCGTGGTCGGCGCCATCCACGAAGAGGAAGGCAACGGAGGCATCCAGCATCGATAGTTCGATGTGCTGGCCCCCTGCTCCGCGCTCGCGGGCGAACAGGGCGGCGGTAATTGCCTGACAGGCGGTGTAGGCGGTGATCTTGTCGCACACCAGCTGTTTGAGGAACCGGGGATGGTCATCGTTCAGGCCGGTCTGGTTGGCGGCTAGACCCGAATGGGCCTGGATCACCGTGTCGTAGACCCTTCGATGGCTGTACGGGCCGTCGGGGCCGAAGCCGGTCAAGTCTGCGTAGACGATGTCGGGTCTGATGGCCGCCACCTCGTCGTAGGTGATCCCGAGCCGCTCGGCAACACCGGGCCGGAAGTTCTGGACGAGCACGTCGGCCTCGGAAATGAGGTCGCCCAAGATGGCCTGACCCTCGGCCTGCCGCAGGTCGAGCACCAGCGACCGCTTTCCCCGGTTGGCTACCTGGAACATGGCCGAGATGCCACCAACCGTCGATCCGAGCCATCGCACGACGTCGCCGTCCGGAGCCTGTTCGACCTTGATGCAATCGGCGCCTTGGTCGACGAGCATCCCTGCGGCCAGGGGGCCGGTTAGGGCGACGGAGAGATCGACGATTCGAATGCCGTCGAGGGGGCCGGGCATGGGGTGACGGTAGTCGGGGCGCTGCTTAGGGGAGCAGCCGGAGACAGCCCGGACGGCTGGCGACACCTACGGTGCCCGACAATGGCGGCTGTCGTGATGCCGTTCGGAGGGAGCAACCGATGATCAAGGACCTTGACGGCCGGGTGGCCGTGGTGACCGGAGCAGCGTCGGGCATCGGTCTGGCCATGGTCGAGGCGTTTCTGGACCAGGGCATGTCGGTAGTGCTCTCCGACGTGGACGAATCTGCACTGGCCGTTCAGGTCGACCGGTTGGCGGCTGCCGTCGGGTCGACCGACCGGGTCAGCGGCATGGTGTGCGACGTGGCCGACGCGGATGCTGTCACTGCTCTGGCGGACACAGCGTGGAGCCGTCACGGTGGCGTCCACGTGTTATGCAACAACGCAGGGGTCGGCCCGGCAGGTGCGATGTTGGACACCACGGCGTCGGAGTGGCGATGGACCTTCGAGGTCAATGTGTTGGGCGTGGCCCATGGCGTTCTTGCCTTCGCTCCACGGATGGTCGATGCCGGGGTCGGGCACATTGTGAACGTGGCTTCCCAGGCCGGTCTGATGACCACTGCCTTCCTCGGCATGTACGCGTCTAGCAAGCACGCCGTGGTGGGCCTGTCCGAGGCGCTCTACCGGGAGCTGGAACTCTCACCGGTTGGCGTGTCGTGCCTGTGTCCCGAACTGGTATCGACGGCCATCTTCGACGTGGCCCGTGTGCGGCCCGATTGGGTCGACGTTCATGAGACCAGTGAGGCCACCCAGGGTTCGCTGGCCGAGTTGCTGGGTGACCGAGGGATCAGCACCGGACTGGTCGCTGAACGGGTGGTCGACGCGGTTCGCGACGGCCGGTTCTGGGTGTTCACCCACGACGTCACGGTGCCCGCAGCAGCTCGACGGTTCGAGGACCTTCAGACAGGACGGAACCCGACGGACGCCCCCTGACCGGCCTGGATTCCCAGTCAAGGCTGTGCCTGTTCCTCAGCCGCCCAGCACGTATCTAGAGGAAGCGTCAGATCAGAAGGGAGTCCGGTCGAACCAGGCGCTCTCCTCGCGGAGGTCGCGGCTTCGCCACCCCTCGGCGGTCCGGACGAGGTCATGGTGGTACCAACCGCCGGTGAACCAGGTTTCGCCGCCCGGCAGGCGCATCGGATTGTTGAACATGGCGGTCACCGTGGCCGAGTTGCCGTCGACAACCACGTCGACGTTGGAAACCAGATGCTGGGTCATCTCGAACATCTCCAGCGAGGTCGACAGGAACTCGACGACCTCCTCGAGGTTCCCGGCGATCCCACCGGCCGAGGTGTAGTCGATCATGGCGTCGGCGGTGAAGACGCTGCGGTAGCCGTCCCAGTCGCGACGGTCGACCGCGGTGGCGTACCGGGTGAGGAGGTCCCCGATAGCGATTCGGTCGGCGAGAGCCTGAAGGTCCATGGGGGAAATCTAGAACTGAGATCGGATGGATACCGGATCGGGCCCGGACCCAATCCTGTGCCTATGGTCTCGCCCATGATGAACGCTTCTGCCACCGGGCGCCCGCTCGAAGACCTCGACCTGTCGCGGATCGACCCGCTCTGGTCCGGTCCGATGGAGGATCGGCTGGACGGCTTCTCGGCGTTGCGTCGCCACGACCCGATCCGGTTCTTCGCCGAGGAGGGCAACGAGTACCTGGCCGCCGGCCCGGGTTACTGGGCGGTCACCCGCCATGCCGACGTGGTGGATGCCAGCCGCCGTCCCGACGCGTTCTGCTCGGGCGAGGGAACCAACATCCCCGACCTCCCGCCGGAGTTCCGGGAGTTCTTTGGATCGATGATCAGCATGGACGACCCCCGTCACGCTCGATTCCGAAAGATCGTCTCCGCTGGGTTCACCCCACGGATGATGCGGTCCCTGGAGGACGGGGTGGTGTCCACGGCCAGCGGGATCGTGGATCGAGTGGCCGGACTCGGCTCGTGTGACTTCGTGACCGAGGTAGCGGCCCGGCTTCCGCTGGTGGTGATCTGCGACATGATGGGAATCGCCGCCGATCGCCATGACGAGGTGTTCGACCTTTCCAACATCGTGCTCAGCCAGGGCGACCCCGAGTACATCCCTGAGGGCTCTAACCCGTTGGAGGCCTTCCTGGCAGCCGGAGCGGGGCTGTCGGCCATCATGCAGGAGACGGCCGCGGACCGGCGGGGCGGCGACGGCGAGGATCTCACCTCACTGCTGGTGAACGCCGAGGTGGATGGCGAGCGACTCACCACCGAGGAACTGTCCTCCTTCTTCGTCCTGTTGTGCGTGGCCGGCAACGAGACGACCCGCAACGCCATCTCGTGGGGTCTCCACTACCTCACCACCAACCCGGATCAGCGGGACCGGTGGTTGGCTGACATCGACGGGGTGATGTCCACCGCGGTGGACGAGATCGTCCGGATGTCCAGCCCGGTGATCCACTTCCGCCGCACGGCGACCGCCGACGGGGTGCGGCTCGGAGACCAGGAATTCAAGGCCGGCGAGAAGCTGGTGCTCTGGTATGCCTCGGCCAACCGGGACGAGACGGTGTTCGTCGACCCAGACCGTTTTGACGTGACCCGGGATCCCAATCCGCACGTGGGCTTCGGTGGCCCGGGCCCCCATTTCTGTCTGGGCGCCCATCTGGCCCGTCGTGAGGTCGGGGTGATGTTCCGGGAACTGCTGACCCGTCTACCCGACATCCACGCCACCACCGGGCCCGACCGTCTGCGATCCAACTTCGTCAACGGGATCAAGCACCTACCCTGCGCGTTCACCCCGGCGTAGCAGCCCGGCGCCCGTGCCCAGGGCGGGCAGTCAGACGCCGGTGGAGCCGGCGCGGGCTTCGAGGGTGGCGATCATGCCGTCGCGCCAGTCGATGGAGCACGGTCCGGTGAGGGAATGGCGCTTGGTGGGGTCCGCAGCGCTCCCTGGTTGTCCGCCCGGGAGGTCGTAATAGGCGATTTCAGGATCGACACCGAGGTGGGCACCGAACGCCGCGGTCCAGTCCTCGGCGGTCACCATGTCGTCGCCGCACCAGTTCACAATCGTGGCCGGGGTCGATGCGGCATCGAGGAGGGCGGCTACCTGGTGAGCCATGTCCTCCTCGTGGATGGGGCTGTAGGCGTTCGGTCCGGGCTTGCGTAGCCACACGGGCTGGCCGGCGGCCACCCAGTCCCCGTGGTACGCGGGCAGGCCACCGTTCGGTCCATAGCTGGCGTTGATCCGGGCAATGGTGGTGGGAAGGTCGAGGACGCGGGCCATGGTCCGGGCCACAGCTTCCTGAGAGACCTTGGAGACGCCGTAGGTCGGGCTGTGGGGAGCGGTCGGGTCACCCAACGGGTCGGTCTCGGTGTAGCGGTGCAGCGGATCCTCGTTGGCCCTGTACACCGAGTTGGTCGAGGCGATGAGAGCGGCTTCGGCGTGCTGACAGTGGGCCATGAGCAGACCGGTGGCCTCGGCGTTAGCCCGGATGGCCCGATCGTGGTCGTCGGCCTTTCCCTGCCAGGCAGCGAAGTGGACCAGATGGGTGAAGTCGTCGGGCAGTCCGCTGAGGTCCCCAGACGCCAGGTCGGCTACGTGGGTCCGCACCCCGATGGATTCGGCACGTTCCTGGCTGCCATCGGCCGAGAAGCGGGCCACGCCCCACACGTCGTTGTCCTCCGCCAGGAAGCGGGCGACGGGATGACCGATCTGACCCGTCAGCCCTGTCACGAGGATCCTGCGGTCGCTCAGCATCTCAGGGAACCTACGTCGCGTCGTCCAGTCGGGTCACGCCGAGCGAGAACTCTCCGGCAGCTGCGTAGAACAGCCATCGTCCGGCCGCATCGGGATCGTCGTCAACCGATACGTCGAGGAGCCAGGGCGGGGTGCGGACCACCGACGGGCCCTGAACGTTGAAGTCGCCGTGTTCGGTGGGCAGGTCGGGATGGTCCCGAGGGACGATCACATACCGTTCGTGCATCGATGGGGCTCCGGGAGCGGTGGATAGGGCAGGCTGTTAGTCGCCGGTTCTCTGTGCGCCGGGAACCGTAGGAGAGAGGTCGACAGGATGTTGGATCGGGATGGGGTGGCAGCGCTGCACGACCTGACGGGTCGAGTGGCCGTGGTGACGGGGGGAAGTCGGGGCATCGGGCTCGCCGTGGCCCATGCCTTCGCGGCCCAGGGTGCCCGGGTGGTGGTGTCTAGCCGGAAGGCTGAGGCTTGTGGCGAGGCGGTGGCCTCCATCCGTGCCGCCGGGGGTGAGGCGATCGCCGTACCCGCCCATGTAGGGGACCTTCATGACCTGGAGCAACTGGTCGCTAGCACGGTGGACGCCTTCGGAGGGATCGACGTGCTGGTCAACAACGCAGCCAACCCGTTGGCCCAGCCCATCGGATCGATCACTGCGGACGCCTACGCCAAGTCGTTCGACGTCAACGTCCGGGGGCCGCTGTTCCTGTTCCAGGCCTGCCTGCCCCACCTGCTGGAATCGGACCATGCCGCTGTGGTCAACGTGATCTCTGCGGCCGCCTTCTTGCACACTCCGGGGGGGTCGTTGTACGGGGCAGCCAAGGCGGCACTGCTGCACTTCACGCGGTCGATGGCCGCCGAGTATGCCCAGTCGGGAATCAGGGTCAACGCGCTGGCCCCCGGGCCGACCGACACGACAATGGTCCGCAACACCGGCGAGGCGGGGGCGGCGTCCATGGCCCGCTCGACCCGACTGGGCCGTCTGGCAGGTGCCGACGAGATGGTGGGCGCCGTGCTCTACATGGCGTCCGACGCATCGAGCTTCATGACCGGGCAGTGCATGACCGTCGATGGTGGACTGGTGCCCGCCCGCTGAGACGTGCCCGCTGAGGTTGGCCCGCTGAACACACCGCCGCCGACCCTCGGTAGGGTGGCGACCGAATCTGACGGACCGTCAGGAATGAGATGGTCCATGAGCCCTCGGAGTACCCATGTCACTGGACGGCGTCGCCCACCTCGCAGGAAAGAACATCGCCGTCACCGGTGCCGGCAACGGGATCGGTCGGGCCATCGCCCTGGCCTGTGCCGCCGAGGGTGCAAACGTGGTGGTAGCCGACTACGGCGTCTCTATTGAGGGGAGCGACCCGTCCAGCGACGTCGCTGATGCCGTCGTGGCAGAGATCGTCTCGGCGGGTGGCACGGCCATCGCTGTGGCGGGCGACGTTTCCCAGATGGAGGTCGGCCAGCGGATCGTCGATACGGCGTTGGAGGCCTGGGGCAGCATCGACGGGGTGGTCTGCGTGGCCGGCATCGTGCGCGAGCGGATGCTGTTCAACATGAGCGAGGATGAGTTCGACCACGTGGTCGGTGTCCATCTCAAGGGCCACTTCACGCTCTACAAGGCGGCCGCGGCGGTCATGCGAAAGCAGGAGACCGGAGGCAGCCTCGTCGGCTTCACGTCGGGAGCCTTCGTGGCATCGACGGCCCAGGCCAACTACTCGGCGGCTAAGGGCGGCATCGTCTCGCTGACTCGGAGTGCGGCCTTCGCCCTCCGGAAGTACGGCGTGAACGCGAACTGCATCGCCCCAGCGGCCATGACCCGCATGTCGGAAAACGTGCCGTTCGAGATCGAGGCTGGCAGCCCCGAAGCCATTGCCCCGCTGGCTGTCTGGCTCATGTCGGACGCAGCTCGTGACGTGACGGCCCAGATCTACACCTGTACCGGTAAGCGCATCGCCGTGTGGAATCAGCCCGCCGAGATCCGCCACATGTGGGCTGATGATGGTGCATCGTTCAGCGTCGACGAGATCGCCGAGAAGCTCCCCGCCACCATTGGCGACGAGGAGATGCCGATGTTCGCCGATCTGGAGCGGCGCATGAAGGAGATGGCTCAGGCCAAGGAACGGGCCGAGAAACAGGCCCCTGGACAGGATGCTCCGGCCTCCCAGGCCTGATCGCGCCAGTCGCCGGATCTAGCCTCCTGCCATGGATGCTCCTGAGTACGTACCCGGCCATGACCTGTTGGCCGATCGGATCGTCGTGGTCACCGCGGCGGCCGGCGCCGGGATCGGATTCGCCGTGGCGAAGAAGGCCGTGGAGGAGGGGGCGACCGTCGTCATCTCCGATGTCCACGAGCGGCGCCTGGACGAGGCGGCCGATGCGTTGGCCGAACTGTCCGGTGACCGTCCGGTCACCAGCCTGTGTGACGTCAGTGACGAGAACCAGGTGCAGGAACTGTTGGACGCCGCCGTGGCCGCACACGGCCGTATTGACGTCATGGTCAACAACGCCGGTCTCGGCGGTGACACCCCGCTGGTCGAGATGCAGGATGACGAGTGGGAACGGGTCCTGGACATCACCCTCACCGGAGCGATGCGCTGCACCCGGGCGGCCATGCGGATCATGGGTGAACAGGGCCACGGTGTGATCGTGAACAACGCCTCGGTGCTGGGCTGGCGGGCCCAGGCGGGCCAGAGCCACTACGCGGCCGCCAAGGCTGGGGTGATGGCCCTCACCCGGTGCGCGGCCATCGAGGGCGTCGAGTCAGGCATCCGGATCAACTGCGTGGCCCCCAGCTTTGCCACCCACCCGTTCCTGGCCCGGACGAGCAGCGAGGAACTGCTCGCCGAGCTGGCCGCCAGCGAGGCCTATGGGCGGGGCGCCGAGCCGTGGGAGGTAGCCAACGTGGTCGTCTTCCTGGCCAGCGACTACTCGTCTTACATGACCGGCGAGGTCGTGTCGGTCTCCAGCCAGCGCGCCTGATTCAGACCAGGCGCCAGTCAGCCTTCCAGTCCGAGCTGGCACCACCGTCGTCTTCCGGATCAGTCTCAGCAACTGCCCGACCTGCCCGGGATAGGGCGAGGAGGTGGGCGTACACCACGGCCGCTGCCGCCTTGTGGAGCTTTTCATCCACATCCGCGTAGAGCTCGGCGACGATCGACTCGATCCCCCGGGGGCCGGCGACGAGGGCATCGACAATCTGGCCCTCACGCATCTCCCGATGGTCGATCAGCGCCGCAACGTAACGGCTCGGGTCAGTGATGGCCGGTCCGTGGGTGGGTCGGTAGAGGGTCTCGGGGCGGTCCAGCAGCCGACGGAGGTTGGCTAGGTAGTCGTTCAGATCGCCGTCGGGTGCCGGGACCACGGTGGTCGACCAACCCATGACGTGATCGCCAGTGAACAGGGTCGCTTCCTCCCGGAGGGCGAAGCACAGGTGGTTCGAGATGTGGCCCGGGGTGTGAAGCGCCTCGAAAGTGAACCCTTCGCCGGCGATGACGTCGCCGTCGGAGGTGACCACGTCGGGCACGAAGTCCCGGTCGCCTGCGCCCTCTCCATCCTCGGACTCGGGTTCCTCGCCGGCCTCGATGGCCTTTCGGACCCGTTCGTCGTAAGCGCGGATGGCTTCCACCGGGTGGGGGCCGAAACCGTACGAGGTGGCCCCGGTGGCCGTCTGCACGGCGGCGGTGGCTGGGGAGTGGTCCGGGTGGGTGTGGGTAATGAGCAGGTGGGTGACCCGCTGGCCCTCGACGGCCTTCAGGAGGGCCGCCACATGGTCGTCGTCGGCTGGCCCCGGATCGATGATGGCGACGTTCCCGTTCGGGTTGGAGTCCGGTGCGGGCCCAATGATGAACGTGCCCGATCCGTGGTAGGTGAACTTCGACGGGTTACGGGCCACCACCCGACGCACGAGCGGCGAGAGCTGCTCCACCTCCCCGTAGGGCGGGGCGTCCTCGTACCGGAACTCAGGGGCCATGGCGGCATCCTGCCCGATGGACGTCCCCGTCGCGAACTTCTGTCCCAGCCGGTGGCCTGGTTGACGTCCCGGAAACCGAGGTTCAGCGGGCGTGGTTCAGGAACCCGATCAGGTGGCGCGCCCGGACTCGCCGATTTCGGCCGCGTATGGACCGGTGACGCCCTGGCCGAGATCGGCGAAGAGCCGGGCCGCTAGGGAAATGGGTCGTCAGTTCTGGCTTTGGCGGATTCTGGCGGCCACGTGCTCTATGAAGAACCCGTCGTACCTGGCCTGGACGGCAGGGAGCCGCCAGTCGTCGCCGGTGACGGTGCCTCGACACGCCGCCGTCCCGCAGCCACACTCCAGGCGGTAGTCGTCGGTCCGGGCCGTGCCGTAGTCATGACACAGTTCCTCGTCGGCCGCGATATCGCGCATGGCCACGTAGACCACCTGGCCACGGAAGCCGACGTTGGCGTCACACGAGTGGTTAATTCGAATGGACGTCTCGTCCACCTCGGTGGCTGTACGGGGCGACAGGTAGAGGTCGTCGGCGATCTGAAGGCTCTGGTCGCCGATCTCGGCAGTGAGGCGAACCACCTCAGCGTGGTCGACGATGTGGCCGGCCTTTACGGCCACGACCTCCCCGGCGGCAATCGGTTCAAGGGCAAACACCCCGAGGCCGGCCACCGATCCGTCGCGGACCTCAACCTTGGGCGAACGCCAACAGCGGATGGGAGCCACGGGTCCGGTCAGGCGCGCGCTGCGCCCAGATAGGCCGGGCCCTCGCCCCCGCCGTGAACCTCCACGCAGGTGCCGGTGACCCACCGGGCCAATGGTGAAGCCAGGGCGAGGCAGATGTCGGCCACATCGTCTGGCTGGCCCAGCCGACCGGCAGGGAGGTTGGCGGCCACTGCGGCCTGCCCCTCGTCGTCACCGTAGAAGGCGGCGGCTTCGTCGGTGACGATCATCCCGACAGTGATGGCCACCACCCGGATGGCCGGCCCCCACTCATGGGCCAGCGTCCGGGTCATGTTCTCAAGACCGGCCTTGGCCGCCCCGTAGGCCACGCCGAGTGGGTTGGGTCGCGTCCCACTCACCGACGAGATGTTGACGATCACTCCACCGCCGTCCTGGGTCGACATCGTGGGGTGCACGGCCTGGCAGAACGTCATGGGCGCCGTGAGGTTCAGCGCGATGATCTTCTCGTTGAAGCGGGGTGACACGGTGGCCGAATCGGCCGGTGGTGCGCCACCAGCGTTGTTGACCAGCACATCGACTCGTCCCGACCGCTCCACAGTCGCGGCCACTACATCGGCTACCTGCTCCGGATCGCGTACGTCTGCCACCACGAAAGCGGCCTCCCGGGATCCGTCTGTCGAGGTGACGGGCTCGTCAGGCGCACTCCTCGCGCAGGTGATGACGTCAGCTCCGGCGTCGAGGAAGGTGGTGGCGATCACGCGACCCAGGCCCCGTGACCCACCGGTGACCAGCACCGACCGACCGGTGAAGTCCAGCGGGTCTGACGATGGGGTCGGAGGGGTCGGCGAGGGGGCCACGGAACGCACGCTAACCGCCGGCTGTCGTGACGGATCACACAATCTGACGGACCGTCAGGGTTTCCGTGGCGGTCCCGACTCGCCTACCGTTGGCCGGGTGACTCCTCCCAGCCAACGCTCTTATGCACCCTCGACGCTTCCCACCCCCGACGGGCGCCCGGACAAGCGGATGACCGAGGATGACGTCGTCGCCCGGCTGTCCAGCGGTATGACCATCGGCATCGGAGGCTGGGGCTCACGCCGCAAGCCCATGTCGCTGGTCCGGGCCATCGCCCGCAGCGAACTCACCGACCTGACCATCGTCTGCTACGGCGGCCCCGAGGTAGGGATCCTCTCGACACTCGGCAAGGTCCGGCGGGCCGTCTACGGCTTTGTGTCGCTCGACTCCATTCCGTTGGAACCACACTTCCGCCAGGCCCGTCAGCAGGGAACCATCGAGGTCACGGAACTGGACGAGGGAGCCTTCTACCTCGGCCTCCTGGCGGCCGCCCATCGGGTGCCCTTTTATCCGACACGGGCCGGACTGGGCAGCGACATGATGCTGATGAACCCCGATCTGGCCACCGTCACCTCGCCCTATCCGGACGCCGACGGTGTCCACGAGGACCTGGTGGCCATTCCGGCCTTCCAGTTGGATGCCTCCCTGATCCACATGAACCGGGCCGATGCAGCCGGAAACGGCCAGTTCCTCGGTCCCGACCTCTACTTCGATGACCTGTTCGCCAAGGCGGCGACGTCCACCTACCTGTCGTGCGAGAAGGTGATCGCAACCGGCGACCTGCTCGCCGAGGGATCCCTCCACACCCTCAAGATCCCCCGGCTCTTCGTGGACGGCGTCGTCGAGTCGCCCCGGGGCGCCCACTTCACCGAATGCCCACCCGACTACGGGCGCGACGAGGCGTTCCAGCGGGCGTACGCGGCCACCGCCAAGGATCCCGAGGCGTGGCGGGCCTTCGTGGATCGCTGGTTGGAGGCGCCCAGCCACGCCGAGTACCTCGAGCGGCTCGATGCCGAGGGGGAGGGGGCCTGAGATGGCCGACCTCAAGCCTGACGCCAACCAGCCAGAAGAGGCGACCATCGACGAGATCTGTGTGGTGGCCATTGCCGAGGCCTTTCGTGGTGACGGCGAGATCCTCTGCAACCCGATCGGCACCACGCCGATCATCGGTGGACGACTGGCCAGAGCCACCTTCGAACCGGCCATGGTGATGACCGACGCCGTGTCAGTGCTGGCCGCCAACCCGTTGCCGGTGGGTGACGACGACGCCGAACGCCTGGTCGAGGCTTGGATGCCCTACCGCGACGTGTTCGACGTGGTCTGGTCAGGTCGCCGCCACATAGTCATGGGCGCCAGCCAGATCGATGCCCACGGCAACCAGAACCTGGCGGCCATCGGCGACTGGCGACGGCCCAAGGCTCAGCTCCTGGGCCTGCGTGGCGCACCGGGCAACCTGGTCAACCACGCCACCACCTACTGGGTTCCCAACCACTCGACCCGATCGTTCGTGTCCTCCGTGGACGTGGTGTCGGGTCCGGGCTATGACCGGGTGGCACCCCTGTCGGCAGCCATCCGGGCCGGCTACGAGATCCGCCGGGTGGTGTCCAACCTGGCTGTGATGGATTTCGAATCCAGTGGATCAGGCGATGAGCCCCGCCGGATGCGGCTGCGATCGGTGCATCCCGGCGTGACGGTCGATGAGGTGGTCGAGGCCACCGGCTTCGAGCTGGCCGTGCCCGACGAGGTCCCCGAGAGTCGACTGCCGACCGGCGAGGAACTCCACCTCATCCGTGAGGTGCTCGACCCCCGGGGCTACCGCAAGGCCGAGTTCGGCGGTTGACCATGGAGTGGCCGAACTCGGATCCCACGCCGGCTGACCGGCGCCTCCACACCCGGTTCTGCGACCTGGTTGGTGTTCGGTATCCGATCGTCCAGACGGGCATGGGCTGGGTGGCCGGCTCACGGCTGACGGCGGCCACTGCGGAGGCCGGCGGGCTGGGGATCATCGCCGCAGCCCCCATGACGTACGACCAGATGGTCGACGCCATTGCCGAGGTCCGTGCCGCCACCGACGAACCGTTCGGGGTGAACCTTCGAACCGACGCCGCCGACGTGGATCGACGGGTCGATTGCCTGATCGCTGAAGGAGTGCGGGTGGCCTCGTTTGCCCAGGCCCCGGGGCAGGCCATCGTGGAACGCCTCAAGGAGGCCGGGGTGGTCGTCATCCCGACCATCGGCGCGGCCCGCCACGCCGAAAAGGTCGCCGAATGGGGTGTGGACGCGGTGATTGCCCAGGGCGCCGAGGGCGGTGGACATACCGGTCTGGTGCCCACCTCGATCCTCGTCCCCCAGGTGCTCGATGCCCTAGAGGGCAGCGGCGTGGCCCTGGTGGCCGCCGGTGGGTTCACCGACGGGCGCGGCCTGGCTGCCGCCCTGGCCTGGGGTGCAGACGCGGTGGCCATGGGCACCCGTTTCCTGCTCACTGCCGACAGCGACGTCCCCGACGAGGTCAAGTCCGTGTACCTGGCCACGCCGGTCACCGGCACGGTGGTCACCCGGGCCGTCGACGGTGCGCCGCAACGGGTGGTGGCCACCGAGGTGGTGGCCCGACTGGAGCGGTCCCGCGTGCTGGCCTTCCCCCGGGCAGCCCTGAACGCCCTCCGGTTTCGACGACTCACGTCCACCCCTCTACGCGAGCTACTGGCCGAGGGGCTGCGCATGAAGCGATCTTCGGAGATGACGTGGAGCCAGGTGGCCATGGCCGCCAACGCCCCGATGCTGACCCGGGCCACCATGGTCGAGGGTCGCTCCGAGGTGGGGATCCTCCCGACCGGTCAGGGAGTGGGCGCCATTGCCGAACTCCCGACGTGTGCCGAGTTGATCGACCGCACGGTGGCCGAGGCCACAGCGGCCCTTGATCGGTTGACCGGCCGGGGAGCGGACCCGGCTGTGGGGGAGTGACCGCCATGGACCTCGACTTCACATCCAGCCAGATGGCTTTCCGTGACGAGGTGCGGGGCTGGCTAGCCGAGAACCTCCCCGCCGAGCCGCTTCCCTCCCTGGACACCCCCGAGGGATTCGAGCTCCACCGTGAATGGGAAGGCGTGCTGCACGAGGCTCGCTGGTCGGTGGTGGCCTGGCCCGAGGCGCACGGCGGCCGGGACGCCGACCTCGTGGAGTGGCTGCTGTTCGAAGAGGAGTACTACCGGTCGGGTGCACCGGGCCGGGTCAACACCAACGGGATCAGCCTCCTGGGACCGACCCTGTACGCCTTCGGGACGGCGAAACAACAGGACCGCTTCCTTCCCCGGATGGCCTCCGGAGAGGAGATCTGGGCCCAGGGCTGGTCCGAACCCGACTCGGGAAGCGACCTGGCGTCCATATCCACCAAGGGCATCCGCGACGGCGAGTGGTTCGTGCTGGACGGCCAGAAGACGTGGTGTTCGCGTGGCGCATGGGCCGATTGGATGTTCTGCATCGTGCGGACCGACCCCGACTCCGAACGCCACCGCGGGCTCTCGTACCTGTTGGTGCCAGCCGACGCCGAGGGCCTCGAGCGGCGTCCGGTTGGTCGTCTCGACGGCGAGCCGGCATTCGCCGAACTGTTCTTCGACGGGTGCCGGGTGCACGAGTCGAACCTCCTGGGCGGCGAGGGCGAGGGCTGGAACGTCGCCATGGCCACCACGTCCAGCGAGCGGGGCCTGAACCTCCGGGCGCCCGGCCGGTTCCTGGCCGCAGCGGACCGTCTGGCCGACCTCTACCGTGAGTTGTTGGAGACAGGATCTTCCGACGAGGGCCTGCTGGACGAGGTAGTCCAGGCATGGACCGGCGCACAGGCCTACCGGTGGCAGACGTACCGCACAGCCGCCCACCTGTCGGGCGGTGGTGAACTGGGTGCGGCATCGTCGATGGGCAAGGTCTTCTGGTCCGAGTTGGACGTCGAGTTGCACTCCACTGCGCTGCGCCTGCTCGGTGAGCGCGGCGAGCTGGTCGACGCGCCGCCCGGACCCGGATTGCCGGGGGCCGACTGGATGTCGGGTTACCTGTTCAGCTTGTCGGGTCCGATCTACGCCGGCACCAACGAGATCCAGCGCAACATCATCGCTGAGCGGGTGCTCGGCCTCCCTCGGAAGTAGCGGCACCACTATGGACTTCACACTGGGCGGGGACCGGGCGCTATTCGCGGAGACCCTGCGCGACATTCTCGACGACGTCTGCACCGCGGACGCCGTGCGGGCCTCGTGGAATGACCCGTCGGGGGCCGTCGACGGTCTCTGGGCGACATTGGCCGAGACTGGCGTCCTGGGACTCGCCGCGCCCGTAGCCCATGGTGGTCTGGGGATGGACGAGGTCGACCAGGTGCTCCTGCTCGAGGAACTGGGTCGGGCGGCCTGCCCGGACCCGGTGGTCGAACACTCGGCGGTCGCCGTGCCGTTGCTCCGTGACCTGGCATCTACCGCCCTGCAGGAGGAGTGGCTGGGCCGGGCCGTCGAGGGTTCGGCGGTGCTCACCGCCGGCTCGCCGGCTGGCGACCCAGGGCGGCCTCTGGTGCTGGCTGGCGCTCGGGCAGACCTGGTGGTACTCGTCGTGGACGGGGCGCTCCACGCTGTACCGGCCGCCTCGGTCTCGGGTCAGGCCCGCGACAGCGTCGATGGCTCCCGACGCCTGACCGAGGTCATCGTGGACGTATCGGCCGACACCCTGGTATCCGCCGATCCCGAGGCCGTGTCCGCGCTGTGGGACCGGGGTTCGTGGGCCATGGCGGCTCAGGCCGTCGGGGTGGCCCAGCGGCTGCTCGACCTGACGGTGGCCTACGTGTCCGAACGGGAGCAGTTCGGTCGACCGGTCGGAGTGAACCAGGCCGTGAAGCACCACTGTTCGAACATGGCTATCGCCATCGAGTTCGCCCGCCCCATGGTCCAGACGGCGGCTTGGGCACTTTCCACCGGTCGGATGCCGGAAGGGACTGTGCCGCCGGGGGCCACCGACGGCGGTCCGTCGACAGCGGCGTCCATGGCCAAGGCCCTGGCATCGGAAGCCGTCGACCTCGCCTGCCGCTCGGCGCTGCAGTGCCACGGAGCCATCGGCTACACGATCGAATACGACCTGCAGCTCTGGTTGAAGCGGGGATGGGCCCTGTCCGCGTCGTGGGGCGATGCCCGTCGCCACCGTCGTCGCATCGCCGACGGTCTGGGACTGGTCTCGGCATGATGGCCCAGCGATGACGGCGTCGACTGATGATTCCTGCCGGCCGGCCGGTGTCGACCTGGCCGACGAGATACGCGCTCTGGTCGCCGATGTGAATCGCCTCGCTCCCGGTGTCGACGGCCTTTTGGAGGCTCGTCGGCTGGTGTTCGAGGCCCGACAGGCACTCGAAGGTCCGGTGCGCCGCCGCTGGTACGAGGTTCCAGTCGATGAGATCGACGAGGACTTGGAAGCCCGGTTGCGGACCGAGGCGGGCGACCACAGTCTCTTCCGGGGTCGCCGCAACCCCTTGGCGCCGCCGCTGGTGGTGTCCAGCGAGTCCGACGATGACGGCCCTTTCGTGACGGGCTCGGTCCGTCTCGACCGATGCCGGGAGGGGCCACCGGAACGCCTCCACGGTGGTTATCTGGCTGGCCTGTTCGATGACGTGCTGAGCGGCGTCCCATCGCTCGTTGACATGGGGCCAGCGGTCACAGCCCGACTGGCTATCCGTTACCGAAGCGCCACGCCGCTCGACGTCGACCTCCGGTTCGAGGCTCGGGTGGTTCGTCATTCCGGACGGCGCCTGGTGGCTCGTGCACGCTGTGTAGTCCCCGGTGGGGACCGGGCGACGGCCGAAGCCGAGGCGCTCTTCGTGGCTGTGCCGGCGGCCCGCTCTCAGGAAGGGCGTCCTGGGGAGGGCAGCCGCCGGGGGGACGGGTGACCCAACCCACCGTCCTGTTCCTGTGCACGGGCAACGCTGCCCGGTCGGTCATGGCCCGGGCGATGTTCGCCGAGCGGGCCCCCGACTGGCGGGCCGTGGGTGCGGGCACGCTGGTGCTCGAGGGGCTTCCCATGAGCCAGCGGACCCGTAACGCGCTGGCCGACCATGGTCTGGCTGACCCTGATCACCGCAGTCGACAGTTCGGCGCCGACCACGAGAATGTGGACCTCGTGGTGACCATGGAGCCCTCGCACGTGGCCTGGATTCGCCGGAACTACCCCGAGGTGGCTGGGCGGACGGCATCGTTGCCCCGACTGGTTCGTGACCTTCCAGCGGGCGACGCGGCCGACTTGGCGGCCCGGGTGGAGGCGTTGGCCCTGGACGAGGTGGAGGTCGCCGACTGGGAAGAGGTCACCGATCCTGCGTCAGGTGAACAGGTCGACTTCGATGTCTGCGCGGCAACGCTCAGCAACCTCGTCGACACCCTGGTGGATCGCCTGGGCCCCTGCCGTTGAACGCCTCGGCGATCCTCCTGTGGCGTATGCCGTCCCACCGGCGGGACGGCTTCCTGCTGGCTGCGGCCTGCTTCCTGATCGGCATCACTTTCGGCGTGTTTGCCGACTCCTCGGGTCTAGGGCTCGGCCAGGCCGCGGCGCTTTCGGTCTTCACCTTCACCGGGGCTTCGCAGTTCGCCCTCCTCTCGGTGGTGGCCGGTGGAGGGACGGCGGTCGCCGCGGTGGGAGGTGCCCTGCTGATCGGCGCCCGTAATGGCCTGTACGGACCGTCGATCGCTCCGCTGCTTCAAGGTGGGCGTGTCCGCCGGGCCTTGTCGGCCCACTTCGTTATCGACGAGACCACGGCCATGGCCACCGCGCAGGATGACCCGACGCTGGCCCGGGAGGCCTTCTGGACCACCGGTCTCTGGCTGTTCGCCTTCTGGAACGTCGGGACGGTGCTGGGCGTGGTGGCCGGCAGTGCGTTGGACGATCCGGGGGCACTCGGTCTGGACGCAGCATTCCCAGCAGCCTTCGTGGCGTTGCTGGTCCCGCATCTGCGGACTCGCCCGGGTCAGGTCACCGCCCTATTGGGAGGTGCCATCGCGCTGGTGGCCACACCGTTCGCTGCAGCGGGGCTGCCCATGCTCCTCGCCGCGTTGGCCGTCCCCGTCGGAATGTCGTTGCAGCGACGGGCGGTCCGTGGCCGGACGAGCGGCGGAGGCATGTCGTGAGTTGGGCGGCCATCCTGACCCTGTCTGGAGGGTGCTACCTCGCCAAGTTGACCGGGGTGATGGCGGGGGACCGCTTCGCCACGGTGCTGGCGCCGGTGACGACGCTGTTGCCGGCTGCCCTCTTCTCGGCCATCGTCGTGCTCATGACGGTGGCCGACGATTCCACCCTGGTGATCGATGCCCGCCTGGCCGGCGTGGCAGTGGCCATCGTGGCCGTCATCCGTCGGGCGCCGTTCGCGGTCGTAGTGGCACTGGCCATGTTGGCCACCGCGGGGATCCGCCTCCTGAACTGATCGGACCGCGGCCGGAACCGATTCCCGACGCTCGGCGTCTTGCCATGACAGGTGGTTCCCGTCGGTCTACGTTCGTCAATGTGACGGGCGGACCAAAGAAGGAACCGGAGACGGACCCGGTGGAGGCCGCTGACGTCTCCGGTGTCTCGGCGTCCGTGCGGCGGTCATTGCTCCTGCCCAGACCCCGGTGGCGCGGGGTCATGCACCGATTGGCCCTGCCGTGCTCTCTGGCGGGAGGTGTCGTACTGGTGGCCTCAGCCTCGGGGGGGCGCGACCGGGTGGGTGCCGCGGTGTTCGTCATGGGTGTCGTGCTGATGTTCTCGGCCAGCAGCCTCGTACACCTGCGTCGCTGGTCGATCCCCACGTGGGAGGTCCTGTTCCGCATCGACCACGGGGCGATCTTCGTTCTCATCGCGGCCAGCGCCACACCGATTGGGTTGAGCGCGCTCGATGGTCGGTCGGCCACCCTGCTCCTCTGGGCGGTGTGGATCGGTGCCGCGGTCGGCGTCGGAGTCCGAGCGCTGCCGTTTCATCCGCCGAAGGGCCTCATGAACACCTTGTTCATCGTCCTGGGCTGGGTGCCCATCGTGGTGGCGCCCGACCTGATCCGTGCCCTGAGCCTCACCGAACTGCTCCTGGTGGTCGCCGAGGGGCTCCTGTACAGCGGCGGCGCATTGATGTTGGGAGCCCGCTGGCCTGATCCGTCGCCCGAGGTGTTCGGCTACCACGAGGTCTGGCACACGCTGGTGACCATCGCGGTGGCACTCCACTTCGTGGTGGTGGGCCTCCTCGTCGCCGGATGACCCGAACGCACCGTGGGGCCGCCCGGACGAGGCGGCTGCGCGTGGTGGTCTCCCTCTCGGCAGTAGCCCTCTCAGTGGCTGGCCTGGTGGCGGGCTGCGGGGACGAGCTGGTCTCCGACCCCCGGCGGGCCACCACGTGCGCCGGGCTGGTGGAAGCCGGCCGGGTCACCGCTGAGGCGGTGCTCGACCTCCTCGGTGACCGGTCGCTGGCCGACCTGGTGGAGGACAACCCCGACGAGCCATTCGCCGAGGTGGACCGCCTCCTCCGGGTCGAGGTGTTCGCCGAGCGGGCCGAGGCACTGGGTTGTGGTGCGGCGGAACTCGTCCGGCGGGCCTGCACCTCCTATCAGGGACTGTCTCCCCAGGCCCGGGGTGAGGCGGGCCGGGAGTTCCTGGCCCCCTACTTCGCGGCCTGTGACTGATCTGGGCGAGACTGGGTTGGTGACGACCGACCCCGACGCCTGGGAGCCCCTGCTCGACGACCTCCACGGGCGGCGTGCGGCTGCCAGAGCCATGGGTGGCGAGGATCGTCTGGCCCGACACCGTGACAAGGGTGGTGGTGACCGACTTGACGCCCGGGCCCGGATCGACCACCTGCTCGACGATGGCTCGTTCCACGAGATCGGCACGCTGGTTGAACCCCCGGGCGACGCCGCTCCGGCCGACGGAATCGTCACCGGATCGGGGACCATTGACGGCCGGCCCGTGATGATCGGCGCCGAGGACTTCACCGTGCTGGGCGGTTCCATCGGCTCGGGGAGCACGGCCAAGCGTTACCGCATTGCAGAGTTGGCCGAGCAGGACCGGATGCCGCTGGTCATGTTGTTAGAGGGCGCCGGCCATAGGCCTCCGGGTACTGGCGTCGAACCGGGTCGTGCGCCGACCGATCTGCACCAGCAGGCCCGACTCTCTGGCCGGGTCCCGCTGGTAACCGGCATTCTGGGTCCGTCGGCCGGCCACGGTGCGCTGGTGGCGCCCTTGTCGGACTACTCGGTCATGACCCGCGACGCCGCGGTGTTCACCGCAGGGCCGCCCGTGGTGAAGTCCGCCCTAGGCGAGGACGTCTCGGCTGACGAACTGGGGGGTCCTGATGTGGCGGTGGCCAGCGGACTCATCCATGACGTTGCCGAGTCCGATCGTGACGCCCTGAACCGGATCGCGAAATGGCTGTCGTTTTTCCCGACCAGTGCCTGGTCATACCCGTCGCGCCGCGAGAGTGGCGACACCGGCCACCGGGCCGTGGACGAACTCGTGGACCTGATTCCCCGGCGGCCCACCCGCGGCTACGACATTGGGCCGGTCATCGAGTGCCTGATGGACGACGGTGAGTTCGTCGAGATCCAGGCCGGGTTCGGTGCATCCATCGTCTGTGGACTCGCCCACCTCGGGGGAGATCCGGTGGCCGTGGTGGCCAACCAGCCGGCAGTGCGGGCCGGCACCATTGACGTGGCGGCCGCCGACAAGGCGGCCCACTTCATCCAGGTGGCCGACTCGTTCCACCTGCCGCTGGTCTTCCTGACCGACAACCCCGGAGTGTTGGCCGGTACAGCCTCGGAACGGGCCGGGATCCTGCGGGCCGGTGCCCGGATGTTCGCCGCCCAGACCCAGGCCCGCACGGTCAAGGTCCAAGCCACCCTTCGCAAGGCCTACGGGTTCGGCTCCCTGGCCATGTCGATGGTTTCCTTTGACGGACAGACAGTGTCGGTGGCCCTCCCGGGGGTGACCCTGGGGGCCATGGGCGCCCGTAGCGCGAGCGAAGCGGTGGGCGCCGACGAGACGACCGCGGAGGCCATCTCGGAGGCTGAAGCCAACGCCGTCTACCGCTCGGCGTCCCGATTGGGCTTCGACGAGGTGGTGGCGCCAGGCGAGTTGCGAGACGTCCTGCTGGCTGCCGTGGCACGCGGGGTGTCCCGCCGCCAGCAAGCTGCTGAGCCCACCGCCCGGACGGCCATCACGCCCTGATCGGCGATAACCGGTCGGGATCAGGTTCTCGAGATGGCAGGCTGGCCCAGTCTCGGAACCATCCCGTACCTCCCCAGGAAGACCCATGAGCATCGAACGCCTTTCTCGCCGCATCACTGCCATAGCCGAATCGGCCACCATGGCCGTCGATTCCAAAGCCAAGGCCCTGAAGGCGGCCGGTGAGCCGGTAATCGGGTTCGGTGCCGGCGAGCCGGACTTCGCCACGCCGGACCACATCGTGGCCGCCGCGGTGGCCGCCTGCCAGGACCCGACCAGCCACAAGTACACCCCGGCCGGTGGCCTCCCCGCCCTCAAGGAGGCCCTGGTCGACAAGACCGAGCGGGACTCCGGCTGGCGGCCCGAGGTAGCACGGATCCTCGTCACCAACGGTGGAAAGCACGCCGTGTACAACACGTGCGCCGCAGTGCTGAACCCCGGCGACGAGGTGCTTCTCCCGGCGCCCTACTGGACGACCTACCCGGAGTCCATTGCCCTGGCCGGGGCCACGCCCGTGCCACTGTCGACCGACACCGCTTCGGGTTTCCGAGTCACCGTCGACCAGTTGGAGGCGGCCCGCACCCCGAACACCAAGGCGTTGTTCTTCGTGTCGCCGTCCAACCCGACGGGGGCCGTCTACCCGGCGGACGAGATCACCGCCATCGGTCGTTGGGCGGTCGAGCACGGCATCTGGGTGTTTGCCGACGAGATCTATGAGCACCTGACCTACGACGGTCACGAGCATCATTCGATGCGGGCACTCGTCCCCGAGATCGACAGCCACTTCGTAGCCATCAACGGCGTGGCCAAGACCTACGCCATGACCGGCTGGCGGATCGGATGGATGATCGGACCAGCCGACCTGATCAAGGCGGCTGGCAACCTCCAGTCGCACGCCACCAGCAACGTGGCCAACGTGTCCCAGCGCGCCGCGCTGGCTGCCGTCTCCGGCGACCTCACGGCCGTCGAGGAGATGCGGGCGTCGTTCGACCGTCGCCGCCGGACCATGACCGACATGCTCCGGGCCATCGACGGGGTCGACCTGCTGACACCCCAAGGCGCCTTCTACGCCTTCCCCGACCTGACGGCCTTCCTCGGCCGGGAGATTGGTGGACGGGTCCCCACCACCACGTCGGCGTTGGCGGCGATCATCCTCGACGAGGCCAAGGTAGCCATCGTGCCGGGCGAGGCCTTCGGGGCTCCCGGCTACGCCCGGCTGTCGTTCGCCCTGGGTGACGACGATCTGGTCGAAGGCCTGACCCGGATCGGCAACCTGCTGGCCGGTTGACCTGGTGGAACTCTCAATACAGCCCTATGGCGCCTGGCCGTCGCCCATCAGTGCGGAACTCCTGGTGGCTGGAGCGGCAGGGCTGGGTGAGGTGGTCGTTGACGCCGGCCCCGACGGGAACACCCTCGGTAGCAGCGTGTGGTGGGCCGAGTCCCGTCCCGACGAGGGCGGGCGGACCGTGGTGGTCCGGCGCGGTTCCGACGGAGTGGTGGCCGATGCGGTTCCGGCCGGGGTCGACGTCCGAACCGGGGTCCACGAGTACGGCGGCGGTGCCTGGTGGGTGACCGACGGCGTGCTGGTGCACAGCGACCGTTCCGATGAACGTCTCATCCGTCGGGAACCCGGTCGCCCTGACGTCGAACCGGTCATACTCACCCCGGAGCCCGAGGTTGTCCGGGGCCTGCGTTACGCCGACGGGCGGATCACCCCGGACGGTCGGTGGTACGTCTGCGTCCGCGAGGCCCACATCGGGGATCCGCAGACAGGCGCCGATTCGGAACCGACCAACGAGCTGGTCGCGGTGGCCATGGACGGCTCCCAACGGGTCGAGGTGCTGGTCTCGGGGCCCGACTTCGTGTCGTCGCCGCGGGTCTCGCCTGACGGCGGCTGTCTGGCCTGGATCCAGTGGAACCATCCCGACCTGCCGTGGGACGACACTGAACTCTGGTTGGGGGACCTGTCCTCCGATGCTCACCTGAGCGGCGCCCGGAGGGTGGACCCTCCCTCGGAGACAGGTGCCCATGAAGCGGGAGAGTCATTCTTCCAGCCGGAATGGCGGGCCGACGGCGTGCTGCACGTGGTTACCGACCGGGACGGCTGGTGGCACCTGTACCGGGTGGCCCCGGACACCGACGCGCTGGAGCAGTTGACCTCCGGGGCCTTCGAGGTGGCCACCCCCCAGTGGGTGTTCGGACTGTCGCGCTATGCGCTGGTGGGAGACGACGTGTGGTTCGCCCGCCGGGAGGACGGGGTGGACCGTCTGGCCGTGCTTTCCTTCGACGGGTCAGCCGCAGAGGGGAACGTCGCCGACGTCGAACCGCTGTCGGCCGGGACACCGGCCACGTCAATCGGGTCGCTGGCCGCGTTGGACGGCGGCGTGGCTCTGGTGGCGGCATCGTGGACCACCGAGCCCGCACTGGTGGCCGTCACCTGTTCTGGTTCCGAGGTGATCCGGGCGCCCCGTGACCTCGGCCTCGGCCCGGGATGGCTCCCGGTGCCCGAACAGGTCATGTTCCCCACCTCGGGCGACGAGCAGGCCCACGCCATCGTGTATCCGCCGACCAGCCCCGACCACGACGGGCCGGTCGACGAGCGGCCGCCGCTGATCGTGCTCGTCCATGGCGGGCCGACCGGCTCGGTGCGAACCCAACTGCAACTGGCCATCGCCTACTGGACCAGTCGGGGCTTCGCGGTGGCTGATGTCGACTACCGGGGTTCCACGGGGTACGGCCGGCCCTACCGACACCGGCTTCGCGGCGGGTGGGGGGTCCTCGACGTCGAGGACTGCGTGGCTGCGGCCCGGTACCTGTCGTCGAGCAGTCGCCCGGCGGCCGGTCGGGTGGACGGCGACCGATTGGCCATTCGGGGCGGGAGCGCCGGTGGGTTCACCGTGCTGGCCGCCCTGACCTTCCACGACGTCTTCGCCGCGGGGGCCAGCCGCTACGGGGTGGCCGACCTGGCCGCGTTGGCCGCTGACACCCACAAGTTCGAGGCCCGCTACCTGGATCGGCTGGTCGGGCGGTGGCCCGAAGACGAGGCCGTCTACCGGGAGCGGTCGCCCATCCACCACGTGGACCGGCTCTCCACGCCGTTGCTGTTGTTGCAGGGATCCGAGGACCGTGTGGTCCCTCCCGCCCAGGCCCACGCCATGGCCGACGCGCTGGCGAGTCGTGGCGTGCCCTTCGAGTTGATCGAGTTCCCGGACGAGGGTCACGGATTCCGGAAGGCGGCCAACGTGGTCCGGGCGTTGGAAGCCGAGCTGGCCTTCTTCGCCGACCGGTTCGGATTCCACATCACCGACTGAACCCGGCGAGGGCACCGAGACGGCTACCTGACCGGAACATGTGCGGCGGATCGCACACCGAAAGAACTGGGCCAGCGGGTCGCCCGTCATGCACCATGGATCCATGGCGGCGATCCTGGATCCCATTGCTGGACTGGCGTGGCCTGTGGGTCGCCAAATGGGGTTGCAATCGGTCGAGCGGCCCCGTCTACACTGAACGGCGATGCGACCGATCCTCAACCTCCTGCTGCTGACCTAGGGCGAACGCCTCACATACGCGTTCGCCCGAACCTCCTGCGCCCTCCGGGGCCGGGGGGTTTCCTGCTTTTCAGGGGCAGGGCTTCGCAGGGACAGGACTTTTGGGAGCCGGGTCCCGGTCGCATCGACCAGAACCACTACGAGACCGACAGAACACGAGACGGACGGGGTCGCCACCACGGCGCCCCCTCGGAAACGAGTACAAGCCATGAGCGAGCAGACCATGAGCGAGCAGACCAGTGCCGATCGGGTGATCATCTTCGACACCACGCTGCGTGACGGCGAGCAGTCGCCCGGCATCTCGCTGGACGTGGGTGAGAAGTTGGAGATCGCCGAGCAGTTGGCCCGCCTGGGCGTGGACTACATCGAGGCCGGTTTCCCCATCGCCAGCGAAGGCGACTTCGAGGCCGTGCACGCCATTGCCTCGTCCGTAGAGGGTCCCACCATCTGCGGGCTGTCGCGCACCGCCCACAAGGACATCGACCGGTGCTGGGAGGCCATCGAGCCGGCGACCAATCGTCGCATCCACACGTTCATCGCCACGAGCCCCACCCACATGGAGCACAAGCTCAAGATGAGCCCCGACCAGGTGCTGGCCGAGGCCATCTCGGCGGTCGGTCGGGCCCGGGAGTACACCGACGACGTCGAGTTCAGCCCCGAGGATGCCTCGCGGTCGGACTTCGATTTCATGTGCGACGTGCTCCAGGCGGCGGTCGACTCCGGAGCCGGCACGCTGAACATCCCCGACACTGTCGGCTTCGCCACCCCGCTGGAGTGGTCCGAGCGCATCCGTGCGATCCGGGAGCGAGTCAGCGGCGACTATGTGATCTCGACCCACTGCCACAACGACCTCGGCCTGGCCGTGGCCAACTCGTTGGCCGCCGTGGAGGCCGGTGCCCGCCAGGTTGAATGCACGATCAACGGCATCGGCGAGCGGGCCGGCAACGCAGCCATGGAGGAGATCGTCATGGCCCTGCGGACCCGGCCGGATTCGTACCCGGGCCTGGAGGTGGACATCCGGACCGAGGAGTTGGCGAAGTCCAGTCGGATCGTCAGCCGTCTCACCGGTTACCCGGTGCAGTACAACAAGGCCGTGGTGGGCCGCAACGCCTTTGCCCACGAGGCGGGGATCCACCAGCACGGCGTACTCAACGAGCGGACCACCTACGAGATCATGGACCCGGCCGCCGTGGGTCAGGGCGAAAGCCAGCTGGTGCTCGGGAAGCACTCAGGGCGTGCCGCCTTCCGTGACGCCCTCCAGAAGCTGGGCCACGACATCCACGGCGACGCCCTGAACTCAGCGTTCACCCGGTTCAAGGAACTGGCCGACCGCAAGGTGCAGCTCAGCGACGCGGATCTCGAGGCGCTGGCCATCGAGGAGGTGGGCGGCAGCGTCCAGCATGCCTACGAGTTCGTGAGCCTCGACGTCAGCGGAGGCACCGCAAGTACCCCGACGGCCGATCTGGTCATGCGGGTGGCCGGCGATGAGGTCGCTGTCACCTGTGAGGGCGATGGCATGGTCGACGCCTCCTGTTCGGCGGTCAAGTTGGCCACTGGGGCCAAGGGGCGGATGACCGACTACAACGTGACCTCGGTGACCGGGGGTGTCGACGCGCTGGCCGACGTGGCCCTCACCTTCGAGAGCGTCGAGGGTGTGAAGGTCTCGGGGCGGGGCCTCTCCACCGATGTGGTCGAGGCATCGGTCCGGGCGTTCATCAGTGCCCTCAACAAGATCGCTCGGATCCGCGAGTCCGGGGAGGATCCGAACGCCGTAGACCGACCCGGCCACATCGGCTGAGCAGCCTCGGCCGGCCCACCGCCACGGTGGGGGGGACCGTTAGGTTGTGCCCATGGCGGTCGATACCGGTGCGGAGGGCTACGACGCGTTTCCCCTCCGGTCGTTCCTCGATTTCGACATCGGGGATGGCTCGGACGGCGCCGCCGTCGCGTTCCTGGACGTGGACGACCGGCACCTCAATCCGAACGGGATCGTGCATGGTGGGGTCGTCTTCACCCTGGCCGACACGGCCATGGGTCGGGCCACGATGGCGGTGCTGGATGACGGACAGATCTGTGCCTCGATCGAGGTATCGGTCCGCTACCTGCGGCCCATCCCCGGGGGACGACTGGTCGCCAGCGCTTCGGTAATCAGGGCTGGACGGCGAATCGTGCATCTGGAGTGCAGGGTCACCGTCGATGGAGACGAGCGGCCGGTAGCCGTGCTGCAGGGGTCGTTTGCCGTGCTGGAGGCCTGATCCGGCTCAGGCCCCGGGTCAGCCGAGGGTGACGACCTGGCGGCGCTCCAGGCCGTCCAGTTCGTTCTCCTGAATGCGCTGCCACGAGTAGGACCAGAGACTGTCGCCGATCACCAACGTGCGTTGGATAGGTCGGACGTTGCCGCCGTCGGGCCAGCACACCACGACGTCGCTGTCAGGGGGAAGCGTTTCCGGATCGACCCCGAACTCCTCGGCCCACCACTTGGATTCCTCGCGTGGCAGGGGCTCACACCAGTGGCCACGCATCGACGTGGGGGCGCCCGGATCGCAGATCATGACCACCGGTACGTCGCCGTCGACTGTCGATACCACTGGGCACGGGGGCACGGGTTCGACCATTTCGTCGTCGCGGTGGTCGATGCGACCCTCTTCGGTGATGTCGGAGTCAGATACCCGCAGCACGACCGCGCCGTGCTCGTCGTTCCGCCAGTCTTCGAATGGCAGGACGGCCCGACCGTCCCACCACAGGAAGGCGTGGTGGTCCCATTCGGCCCCGCTGTGTCCGCCTCCCGGCGACCAGGTGGCCAGGTCGACGGGGGCGTCTAGATCCGACACGTCGAACAGGGTGACCTTGGTGCCGGTGGTCCGTCCCTCGTCGGTGGCCTCCTGGCCGATGCCCAGGATCCGGTCCGGTCCCACGGGGTGGAGGTAGCCGGAGTAGCCGGTGATCTTCAGCTCGCCGCGCACTCGTGGATCCGTGGGGTCCGACAGGTCGACGGTGTAGAAGGGGTCGGTCTGGCGGAACGTGACCACGTAGGCCACGTCGCCCACGTATCGCACGGCGAAGATCCGCTCGCCGCGACCCATGTCGCCCACCTGCCCGACCACTTCCAGCGCGCCATCGCGTCGGGCTAGGACCGACACCATTGACTCGGCGTCCTCGTCGAAGCGCCACGGGCCCCCGGTGGTCGAGGCCACCCGCAGGTGTCCGTCGTGTTCAGACATGGAGAACTGGTTCAGCAGGTGGCCGGGGACCTCGCCCGAGCCGGTGTAGGCGGCCTGCGTCGGACCGGAAACGTCGAACTGGTGGATGGCCGTGTCCCAGTTGCGATCCCACCAGGAACGCTGCTGGTCGTCGGCCAGCGCGTCGGGATCCACCCAGGCGTTGGTCGACACGTAGAGGTGCTGGTTGCCGGAGTAGACGGTCGACCCCTCGGCCAGCACGGCGGTCGTGGCGGGTCGGGACAGCGGTTCGACCAGTGGAACGGTGAGTACCGACAGGGTCGAGAGGCCGGCGAAGGTGGTGGGACGCGACACGTCGGTGCACTCGTGCAGCGGCCCCTCGACCACCGTCCCGTCGGCCGACTCCAGGACGAAGTCGGGCATCCAGTCGGCCAGGGTGGTCTCGGCCACCACCTCCCGGTTGAAGCGGCGAGCCCGCTCCTCGCCGTTGGAGTTCTGCGGGTACACGAAGGGCAGTTCGTCGGGTGGTGTGGAGACGACCACTCGGGCCGAGCCGCCGACCACACGGGTGGACACGTGGTAGCCCTCGACGGTGAGCACGTTGGCGATCTTCAGGTCGGTCGGATCCGACAGGTCGACCTCGATGAGGCTGGTCAGCGATCGCCATCCCCCCTCGGGTACGAGGCTGGAGAAGGCCGGCCGTAGTTCGGGATCCCCGTCGACGTGCGTATCGGCGATGAGCAGGGCCCGATCGCCGGACAGGAGCATCTGGCGGCTCCAGTGGCCCTTGATGCGAAGGGAGTCGGTCAATGTCGCAGTGCCGCCTGCCACCGATACGTGGTGGAGTCGATCGTCCTCGACGACCAGGATCCGACGGCCGTCGGTCTTGATGAGGTCAGGTTCGTCGATGCCCAGTTCCTGAACGTTGGTACCCGAGTAGTCCTGCCCTTCGACGAGAGTCTCGTCGGCGGTCCGGGGGCTGAACGTCGCGGCCCCGTCACCCATCGAGTCTTCGGCCAGGGCCACCGCCTCCAGCATCACCGGGCCGCCGTACCGGCCCCCACTTAGGCCGTAGGGGCCGACCCGTTGCGCGGCCTCGGCCTGCAGATGGACCAGCAACTCGTCACACGCCGTGAAGGCAACGAGGCCGGCCGTCAACTCGGTGCCCGACACGTCGACCGCCCCGGTGGTTGTGGTGCGGCCGCCGGAAAGGCCGGGACCTTCGGGGTCCTGTGCACACGCGCCGGCCAGCAGCACCATCATCAGGGGGGCCAGGACGGCGCCTAGGAGGCGCCCCGCGGGGTGTGGGTGGGTCACGCCGTAGTGGGCAGCCATGCCGGGCGAGTGGTCTCGTAGCCCTCGATGTCGGCTTCGTGGCGCAGAGAGATGCCGATGTCATCGAGTCCCTCGAGGAACCGCTCCCGGGTGGAGGGTTCCAGCGGAAACGAGCACGAGATCCCGGCATCCGGTGCTTCAAGCGTCAGAGCGGCCACGTCCACGGTGATGACCAGATCGGGGTCGGCCTCCACGGCGTCGAGTAGGGCGGCGCCCACCTCATCGGACACCTGGACCGGCACCAGGCCGTTCTTGGTGCAGTTGTTGCGGAAGATGTCGGCGAACCGGGGCGAGACCACGGCACCGAATCCGTACTGTTGGATGGCCCACACGGCGTGCTCGCGTGACGAGCCCGTCCCAAAGTTGGGGCCGGCCACCAGAACGGCGGCCTCGGAGTAGCGCTCGTCGTTCAACACGAAGTTCCGGTCGTCGCGCCATTCGGAGAACAGGCCCTTGTCGAAACCGGTGCGTTCCACCCGCTTGAGCCAGTCGCTGGGGATGATCTGGTCGGTATCCACATCGGAGCGACGCAGTGGCACCCCGGTACCCGAGACGATCTGTACAGCTTCCATGGTCGTGCTCCCTTCTTGTTCCGGGTCAGGCCAGGTCGGCCGGCGAGGCGAACGTGCCGGCGATGGCGGTGGCCGCGGCGACGGCCGGCGAGACCAGATGGGTGCGACCGCCCCGGCCCTGGCGGCCCTCGAAGTTGCGGTTGCTGGTGCTGGCACAGCGTTCGCCGGCCACCAACTTGTCGGGGTTCATGGCCAGGCACATCGAACAGCCGGGTTCCCGCCAGTCAAACCCGGCCTCGATGAACACCTCGGGCAGACCCTCCGCCTCGGCCTGGTCCTTGACGACCCACGAGCCGGGCACCACCAGGGTTCGGATGCCGTCCTTCACCTTGCGGCCCCGGACCACCTCGGCGGCCGCACGGAGGTCCTCGATGCGGCTGTTGGTGCACGAGCCGATGAACACCGTGTCGACGGCCACGTCACGAATCGGCGTGCCGGCGGTGAGGCCCATGTAGTCGAGCGCTCGAGCCGCTGATTCCTGTTGACTGGGTTCGTCGAACGAGGACGGGTCGGGGACGTTGCCGTCCATACACATGACCTGGCCCGGGTTGGTTCCCCACGAGACCTGGGGGGTGATCTCGGCGCCATCGAGCACGATCTCATGGTCGAAGGTGGCGCCCTCGTCGGTGACCAGCGTTCGCCAGTCGGACACTGCGGCGTCCCAGGCGGCGCCCGTCGGGGCGTGGGGGCGACCGGCCAGGTACTCGAAGGTGGTGTCGTCGGGGGCGATCAGGCCGGCCTTGGCGCCCGCTTCGATGGACATGTTGCACACCGTCATCCGTCCCTCCATGGAGAGGTTCCGGATCACCTCGCCCCGGTACTCGATGACCGAACCGATGCCGCCGCCTGTGCCCAGTCGCCCGACGATGGCCAAGATCACGTCCTTGGCCGTGGAGCCCTCGGGAAGCGTGCCGTTCACGGTCACCGCGAGGGTCCCCGGGCGTTGCTGGGGGAGGGTCTGGGTGGCCAGGACGTGTTCCACCTCGCTGGTGCCGATGCCAAAGGCCAGGGCACCGAATGCACCGTGGGTGCTGGTGTGGCTGTCGCCGCACACCACCGTCATGCCCGGCAGGGTGAGGCCCTTCTCGGGACCGATGACATGGACGATGCCCTGTCCGGGGTCGCCCATCGGGTAGTTCTTCACCCCGAACTCGTCGCAGTTGGCCCGCAGGGTCTCGATCTGGACACGGCTCACCGGGTCGGCGATGGGCTGGTCGATGTCTGCGGTGGGGACGTTGTGGTCCTCGGTGGCAACCGTCAACTCCGGGTGGCGGACCCGGCGTCCGGCCATGCGGAGCCCGTCGAAGGCCTGCGGGGAGGTGACCTCGTGGACCAGGTGGAGGTCGATGAACAGCAGGTCGGGCTGGCCGCCGGTGGCCCGAACGACATGGCGGTCCCAGACTTTTTGGCTGAGGGTCCTCGGTTCGCTGAGGGTTCTGGTGCTGTCGGAACCGGGCATGGTTGCTCCTGGGCATGCCCGGCGCGTCGGCCGGGCGAGATCGGGTCCGTTCAGGATACGGGTGGTTGGGTTGCAGGTGTCGGAGGTCAGGTGTCGCGGGAACGAGCCCGGTCGATCAGGTTGAGGGCATCCTGCACGTCAAGTTCGCTGACGTCGGTTACCAGTGACCCGCCGGCGCTAATGGCCACTGCCGCCGGGTGGCCCACGATCCCGAACCGGAGGTGCACCTCGCCGTCGTCGGCGATGTTGGGAAATCCGGTGATACCCCACTCGGCGACCGTCTCCGTCGCCAAGTCCATTCGGTCAGCGGGAATGGTGGAGACGCCGATGACGGTGACGCCCGGAATGGTGCTCAGTTCGACGACCGCCGAACTCTCCCTTCGACACGTCACTCACGTGGGTGTCCAGAACCAGAACAGGACGTCTTGGCCGGCCACGCTGGTTCCATCGAACAGCTCGCCGCCTACCAGGGTGGCCGTGAACTCCAGCTCGACTGGAATCTCGTACGGCACGGGTTCTGACTCGGACGCCCGAGACGGCTCCGAGACCGCCCCGACCTCGGCGACTTGCGTGTCGTGGGATCCGGATGTGCAGGCGGCAGCGAGGAGGGTCAGGGCCACGAAGATGCCGACATCTCGTCTCACGCTGCGACCCTAGGCGGGGTACCGTCGCTGCCATGAGCACGAGGATGCTGATCATCTCTGCACTCTTGTGTGGCATGGCCCTCCTGGTGGCCTTCACCGTGCAGGTGGTGGTGGCCCGGTGACCCGACCCATGGTTCTGGGCCTCGGTGGGTCGTCGCTGGTTCAGCACGATCTCGTTGTCATCGGTGGTGGCCCGGCGGGCTACGCGGCGGCCCTGTACGGCGCAGCTGCCGGCCTCGACGTCGGCCTGGTCGAGGAACACCTGCTGGGTGGCACCTGCCTTCACGTCGGGTGCATTCCGGCCAAGGAACTGCTGGAGACGGCCTCCGTGCTGCGAACCGTCCGCGACGCTGCCACCTTCGGGGTGGGCATCCCCGGGGCTGGTGAACACGAACCGGTTGTCGACCTGACAGTGAGCCAGGTCCGCAAGCAGAAGGTCATCGATGGGTTGGCCAAGGGAGTGGCGTCGCTCCTAAAAGGCCGGGATGTCACCGTCTATGACGGAACCGGTCGATTGAGTGCCGCCCACGTCGTGTCCATCGACCACGGTGAGGGCGACCCCACCCTGGTGGTGGCTGAGCACATCGTGCTGGCCACCGGGTCGTCGCCCCGCACCATCCCCGGCTTCGAGATCGACGGCACCCTCGTGGTGACCAGCGACGAGCTGCTGTCCATCGACCGGGTGCCCGCCCGGGTGGCTGTCATCGGCGGCGGGGCCATCGGCTGTGAGTTTGCTTCGATGCTCTCGGACTACGGGTCGGACGTCACGCTGCTGGAGGCTGCCCCGGAGATCTTGGTGGGATGCGATGCCGACGTGGCCACAGCCATCCGTCGGTCCTTCCGTCGGCGCAAGATCGACGTCCACGTCGGGACAGCGGTGCACGGCCACCGGCCGACGGACAACGGAGCCACCGTCGTGAGCCACGGGCCGATCGATTCCGACGATGAGTCGGTCGATTTGGAGGTGGACTTGGTAGTGGTCTCGGTGGGTCGTCGGCCACGCGGAGACTCCGCGGGCCTGGTCGGCACCAGGGTCGTCGTCGACGAGCGCGGTTTCGTGGAGGTGGACGATCGACTTCGCACCGGGGAGCCCGGCGTCTATGCGGTGGGTGACGTGGTGGCCACGCCGCAGCTGGCCCATGTGGGCTTCGCCGAGGGCATGTTCGTGGTGGGCGACCTGCTGGGCGAATCACCGAAGCCCATCGACCCGTCTACCGTGCCGTGGTGCATCTACACCCACCCGGAGGTGGCATTCGCCGGGCTGACCGAAGCCGGGGCGATCGCCGCCGGCCACGACGTGGTGGTGAGCAGCCACCGGTACGTCTCCAACGGCCGGGCCTTGATCGTGGGTGAGACCGAGGGTCTGGTGAAGGTGGTGGCCGAGAAGGACGCCGACGGCCGGGCGGGACGGATCCTGGGCGTCCACATGGTCGGACCATGGGTCACCGAGCAACTCGGACAGGGCTATCTGGCCGTCAACTGGGAGGCCACGGTCGACGAGGTGGCGACCTTCATCCAACCCCACCCGACCCTCAGCGAACTCTTCGGCGAGACGGTGCTGTCGCTGACCGGCCGCGCCCTTCACGGCTGATCAGCGGATCGATCGACATGGCCGACGTCTTCCTTCCGCAACTCGGTGAGACGATCACCGAGGGGACCATTACCCGCTGGTTCGTGGGCGTCGGTGACTCGGTGGCCGTCGACCAGCCTCTGTACGAGGTTTCCACCGACAAGGTCGACTCGGAGGTGCCGTCCCCGCTGGCTGGTGTGCTGGCCGAAATCGTGGCCGGCGAGGGAGCGCTTGTCGCCGTCGGAGCGCTCCTCTGCCGTGTCGATCCCGCTGGCTCCACCGCTGCTGCACCCGGGACGGTTTCGGACGTCGCCACTGGCCCGGCCGCTGCGTCTTCCCCAATGACATCGACCGAACCGGTGTCGTCGTCGGTGTCGTCTTCGGGATCGTCGACAGCTGACATCGGTGGTGGACTTGGCGGGGGTGTCGCGCCGCCTGGGTCGACCGGGGTGGGGGCATCGGGGTCAGGCGGGAGCCGGGGGTCTGGAGGCAGTCGTGGGAGCGGACTGCTATTGAGTCCGGTGGTGCGGAGGTTGTTGTCCGAGCATGGGGTGGATCCGGTCCGGGTGACGGGGACGGGGGTGGCCGGGCGCATCACCCGGGCTGACGTAGAGAGGTTCCTTCGGGACAACCCCGGCCGGGCCGAGCCGTTTGACGGGATCCGTCGGGCCACGGCGCGCCACATGGTGGCGTCCAAGGCCACGTCGCCCCATGTGCTCACCGCCATGGAGGTCGACTACACGGCGGTCGACGTCGTCCGGCTGGCCGAAAAGGACGCGTGGCGTACCGCCGAGGGCACCAGCCTCACCTACCTGCCGTTCATCGTGTCGGCCCTATGTGGAGCCCTGGCCGAATTTCCGCGACTCAACGCCTCGGTGGGGGACGACGAACTCATCGTGCACGGCACCGTCAACCTCGCGGTGGCCGTCGATCTGGACTTTGAGGGGTTGGTGGCACCGGTGGTACGGGGTGTGGACGAGCGATCCATCCAGGACGTGGCACGCGCCATCGTCGACGTGGCCACACGGGCCCGTAGCCGGTCGTTGGTCCCTGACGACCTGGCCGGC
>Ga0208764_10000049_pt1 | contig 58447 bp, 92 predicted proteins | sample ETNtaG_18_FD_185762 | JGI IMG/M metagenome (GOLD analysis project Ga0208764, IMG submission 185762) | Marine microbial and viral communities from oxygen minimum zone, Eastern Pacific Ocean - ETNP201302SV91 (SPAdes) (version 2) | ecosystem: Environmental > Aquatic > Marine > Oceanic ... | reverse complement strand
AATTGATCCTGTTTGTGGGCTTGAATTTGATGAAAGCTTAGCTATAGTTCATGAACATAAAGACAAAAAATATTATTTTTGTTGCAACGGTTGCAGAAAAATATTCATTAAAAAACCAAGAAAATACAAGAATTAATCTATAGGAAATTTACCACACATTCTACAAAACTTTGAATTCTCATCAATTTCCGATGTACAGTCAGGACAAGGTTTATTGTTTGAATCATATTTTTCACTCAGATCAAAATTTTCTTTAAAAATTTGATAATAATGAAGTGATTCCTTACTTCTAATTGTCACATTATCTTTTTCTTTAATTTCTTTAGTTTTTTCAGAAAAAACAGTGTCAGTTATTATGGTTTCAAAAAGATTTGTTAGTCCTGAGGTTCCTGCACCTTCCTGCATTGGGGATTTCTCTCTCCAAACAATACTTGTTGGTAAATACTCTTCAAAGGTTTTTCTAAGAATATATTTACCAAAAACTTTTTGATTTCGCTGTTCTACTTTCATTGACAGTGGAATTGATTGTGCAAATTCCATTACTCGATCATCTAGAAATGGAGATTCAATTTTTATTCCAAAATTTTTTGCAATTTCTTGAGAAGAAAAATGCATTATATTTTTTATTCTATTTAGTTCATCTGTTAACTCAGTTTCTGATTTTTTTAATAGAAAATTATATCCTGCAAAAATTTCATCTGCACCATCTCCTGTTAAAACAGATTTAACGCCTTTTTTATTTAATGCATCTAGTGACATATACATTACAACAGAATTTCTAATTTCAATGTCGTTAAAATTCTTCAGGATTTTTATTGTATTTTTGATCCCATCTAAAATTTGTTCTGTACTAACATTGTGAATTTCAAGTGGTATACCCAAATGTTTTGAAATTATTTGCGAATATGATAAATCATTTGCAATAAAATCTTCAGTAATCACCACAATCGCTTTAGGGGATCTATCTTTTATGAAATACCCAATTATACTACTGTCCAGTCCTCCTGATAGTGATACCCAATCTGCTTTACATTGTGAGATTACTTCATCAAGTATTGCATAAATCCGTGCTTCTTCCTCAGTCATGATTTATCAATATTTGAAATTAACTTAAATTTTGTTTTTTTACGTATTTTGTTAAGCAAAGCTAATTTGCTAACGATTTAAATCTGATAAGACACAATTTTTTTCAATGTTATTACCTGCAGAAATTGAATCAAAAACTCTAATTCCTGCATTACGTGCAATTTTAGCAAAAACACTTGCTGAAAAACATAGTATAAGAGAAGATGAGATATCAAAAATGTTAGGAGTAACACAAGCTGCAGTAAGTAATTACATTCGTGGAACACGTGGTGATCCTGAGCTTATAAAAAAACTTCTTGCTGAAAAACAAGTCTCTGAAATGATTTATGAAATAAGTGATGATTTATCTTCTGATAAAGCATATTCTCCATCAAGTCTTTCAAAATTCATTGGTCTTTGTAATTTCATTAAATCAAGTCTTCTTATATGCGACATTCATCATAACCTTGAATCAGATATTGATGAAGCAGTATGCAAAGAATGTGAAAATATGTTACTAAAAGGACCTGGAAGTGTCTATTAATTTTTCAAGAGTGTAATTTTAATATTAGAAAGCATTAGATTTTCGTTATTTATTTCACTATCGAGTAAAACATCATCAATTTTAGAATTTCCCTTTAGCATATTTTCAGTAATAATATTTGCAATTGCTACAGCATTAGGAATTTGTTCGCCTTTGGCAATAAGTATTATTTTCTTCATCGTTGAAAATTCATTTAAAAGATTTAGAGCAGCTTGCATTATTGGTTCATTTCCAATATGTATCACATTACTATCATATTCTTTGATCGATATTGATTTATGATTTTCTTCAGAACTCATGTTGATATTTTATTCGAAATTTATTCTCTTTTAAATTTTATAGATCATTGATCCATTTAGTTAAAATTGAATAATGGAATATTTTGGAAATCACCATTAGGTTGAACTCTTCTTATTGAAATTGGTATTACTCTTTGTTCAAGTTCTTCCATAGCTATTTGTAAAGATGTTGTGGCATTTTTTGGAATGTCAATAAATGGAGGTGCACCTAATGACAATTGCAATGCACGTGCTCCCATAATTCGGGCTTTTTCAAATCTTGTTAAACCAGGTGGACCCATCAAAACTTTACTATCATTTACTAATTCTTCTGCTATGTGTTCTGTGTCGTTCATAATAATTTCTCTATTTCTAATTTCTTCACAGTCTTTGTCTAATGTAGTAAATTCACTTTCTGATAATTCATGATCTGCTTCTTTTATTTTTCTAAAATTATCAATGGCTTTTTCTAAACTAGCATCAGCAGAAATATCTTCATCACCTTCAGTTGTAGATAACTCTTCAGAAACCGGTTCTGGTAGTTCTTCATTAGTATCTTGTATTTTTTTAGGTGTTTCTTTAATTTCTGATTTAGACAAGTAATTCATATCAAAAATGCCATTATATAATCCAAACATTTATGCAAGTAATGAGTGAAAAGACTGTTTCTAAAGTAAAAATTCTATTAGAAACTAATAACAAGCAAATCATAAAATGTGAGTTAAAGCGACATCTATCGCCAAAAACAGTTGGACAAATAATGCGTGCACTTCCACTTGATGGTCATGCCCATCTATTAGGCAATAGTGCAGTTTATTTTGAAACATCTATAGATTCTGGAATTGAACGTAAAAAAAATGAATTCAAAAAAGGTGATATAGCATTTTTACCTATTGGTGGTTTGATCTGTTTTTTTTATTCTGACGTAAAAGTTGGTAAGGCAATGACATCTATAGGAAAGATAACTGAAAATCTAGATATACTTACTACTGTAAAGTCTGGTACTGATTTAAAATTTTATTATGATGTAGGCGAATAGATATGATGACCACTAAATCCACCAACTCTTTTTACAATTCCACTTTCAAGCGATTTAATCAGAAATGCATTAGCAGTTGAGATCTTTACGTTTGTTTGTCTTGCAAGATCATGCACTGTGATTACTTTTGAACTCTGAATGATTTTTGTTGCATTACCTTCATTAATTTGAACAGAAACGTCTCTCTTTTCAGAACCAGGTTTTTTATCTTTTTTTGTTTTAGAATCTTTTCCTTTTTGATTTTTATCATTTGACGATACAGATTTGTTTTTGGTTCCCATGTGTTTCGACAAAATGAGCTATTTATAAACGAACAAAAATCTAATACTTTCAACTTTATTAATACTCAAAAAATATAGTTTACATGGGAATTATTAGTAAAGGTGCAAAATGTAATGTCACTGGATGTGATAAAGATGCGTCTCGTTCTTTAAACACAGGTAAGGTTGAGGATGCAGGATTAAGTGTTTCATCCAGTGGGAAAAAAACAGCATTGTGTAAAGATCATTATAAAGAATGGAAAAAAGAAACTAAGGACAATAGAGATCTAGAACGTGCTCGTTACGATCGTTTTTAATATTATTCACCTTTACATGCACTAATACTGTAAAATTGTTCTGCTATTTTATCAAGAGCTTCTTCATCATCAGTATTTTCTATTTTATTAATAATGTTTTCAAGAAAATTTTTTTCAAATGAATTAAAATGAGTCCCACTACTTCCTATTGTATTTTCAGTAACACATTCACTAATTTCATTCATTATCTGGGCTTTCTTAGCAGACGTATTATCAGAAATTTCATTGAATCCTGAAATAATATCATTTTGGCTAAAAATGTATGCTGATGCAGAAAATCCTATTACAGCTATTATAATTACAGCCATTACAAATGATTTTCCCATAAATTGATTTTTTTTTTACTCTTTTTATTGTTTTACAATAGAAGCGTTTATCAATCGATATTTTTTAAGATTGATATTGGCAAATAGAAAAGATGGTAAACATATGCGCTTTGCAGATCAAAAAGCTAGACGTAGAAAAACAAAAGTGAGAAAGAGATAGTTTTTTTTAAGATTTTATTTAGGAACGTATTTGCCTTGTATCATCATTTTCATCTGATTTGATATATTTAATGACAATTTTTGTTACATCAGTGATAACATCGCATGGATGTGCATCTACTTCTGTACTAAACATTAGTAATCCATTTTTACCACATCCCATTGTTATACGATTAACTTTTCCATATTTTGTCATTGAGTATTCTGGTTCACCGATTTCATCAGAAAATGCCTTTCTAGTTTTCCATCGCATGATAGCTTGAGTCATTGATTTGCGGGTTTTTTCTTTATCAAAGTGTCGTGATATACCATTTTGCATTTTTTCGTAAACATCTCCACTAAAAGAATTATAGACACCAACATATCGAATTTTTTCATTAAGTTCTAACAACTCTGTACATAGTTTTCCATAATCCATAACAGAACAATAACTGAATTAATCTGTTATAAGGTTTTATGCTTATAACAGTCATTATATCCATCAACACGAAATATCAACATGAAAATAATTGATATTCCTGATTCTAAATTTATCAAGCCAAATCCTGATCAAAAAATAACTCTTTTGTCTAATGGTGATGTTATTCAGAATGGATTTAAAATAATAAAATTGGAACTTAGATTATATTTTAACACTATAGCTCAAAAGTCAAGTAGAAATTCTATCATTACCGCATATCTTGAAACTGAGAATCATTCAATTGAAGCAATTTATGATGAGGGTGATTTAGGAATTGATGAATTAGAAAAATCAACAAAATTACTCACTAATAATCTTGGTTTATCTGGATTGATATTGCGGTTAATCATTTCATTAGAGAATATTCTGGTATCTAAAAATTGAATAGTAGAATATTTCATGTTAAATTATCTAAGGATGATAAGAAACCAAAATGTGCATTATGTGAGCATTCATCATTGTTCTATTGTAATCTGAACGATCTGTATTATTGTGAAAATCATGTTTTAGGTCACGATGAGAATGAATTATGAAACATTTGATTTTTAAATAGTCATTTAAAATATATTCAATATGGATGATTCAGAACGTAATTCATTAGTTTTAAAAATTGTCCGTTTACTTGAAAGTGATAATGTTTCTAATGATGAACACGACCCAAAAATTTTAGAGAAATATTATAATTTTGCTTCTAATGAACTTGGTACTGAAAATTTAAATGCAAAAGAAATTGTCAATGAGGCATTTCTTTATCTTAAAATGCAGAATACCACAGATATTGATCCTGTGAAAGAAGGTGATAGATTTGCTGCAGGTTTTAGTTAATTGAATTTATCATCATAACACTTAATTCAATTAACTCAATAAACTCAATTCATGCGTATATTACAATTACACTGTGATAGTATCAAGTATACACCAACTAAAAAAGAAATTTCAGTAGCTGAAGATATAGAACCTAAAACAATTCAATTGGATGAAGTAGTTGTTTGTTTTGTGGCTATAGAAAAAAATGATGACGAAGGTATAGCACAGAATGCTATTTCACAAATACAGGATTCTATGGAAAAAATAGGTTCTAAAAAATTACTTTTATATCCATACGCACATCTTAGTGCAAATCTTGCATTACCTAAAACGGCATTATCGGTTTTAACTTATATGCAAAATAATTTTGATGATTTTGAAGTTACTCATGCACCATTTGGTTGGACAAAATCATATGAGATTAAAGTTAAAGGCCATCCATTAGCTGAGAGTTCAAAAATAATTACAAGTGATTTACAAAAAGAGAAAACTTCAGACGCTCTTGAATCTGAATCTAAGATAAAATCATTTTGGCGTATTATTACTCCTGATGGGAAAATTGAGAATGTTGAAAATTTTGATTTCTCAAATCACCCTAAACTTGAGGTTTTAGCAAAATATGAATCAGCTAAAAAAAGAACCGCAGATGAACCTCCACCACATGTCGCACTAATGAAAAAATTAGCAATTGCTGATTATGAACCTGCATCAGATCATGGAAATATGCGTTATTTTCCTAATGGTCGTCTAATTAAATCTCAGATTGAACAGTTTGTTACTGATAAGGTTAGAGACTATGGTGGTTATGAGGTTGAAACTCCAATCATGTATGATTCACACCATCCTAGCATGGAAAGTTATTTCAACCGTTTTCCTGCAAGACAGTACAACATTGATTCTGAAGGGAAAAAATTATTTTTACGATTCGCTGCATGCTTTGGACAATTTTTAATGGCTAATGATTTTCAAATATCATACAAAAATTTACCATACAGATTGTATGAACTTACACGTTATAGTTTTCGACGTGAACAATCTGGTGAATTAGTTGGTTTAAGAAGACTTAGAGCATTTACAATGCCTGATTGTCACGCATTTTGTAAAGATATGCCACAAGCAATTGACGAATTTAGAACACGATTTGATTTATCACGTGACGTGCTTAATGGTCTTGGAATTATACCTGATGACTATGAAATGGCAATTAGATTCACTGAAGAATTCTATAATCAAAATAAAGATTTCATCACTGAAATGGTGAAAAAAATTGGAAAACCAGTTCTTGTTGAAATGTGGAAAGAACGATTTTTTTATTTTGTATTAAAATGGGAATTTAATTATATTGATAATCTTGGAAAAGCATCTGCACTATCTACTGATCAAATTGATGTTGAAAATGGTAATAGATATGGTATAGAATTTGTAGATGAACAGAATAAAACAAAGAATCCAATTATACTTCATAATTCACCTAGTGGGGCAATTGAAAGAATAATGTATGTACTTCTAGAAAAAGCAGCAAAGGATGCAAAAGAAGGACGTAAGCCTCAACTTCCTTTATGGCTTGCACCAACTCAAGTTAGAATAATTCCATTAAAAGATGAATTTCTTGATTTTAGTAAAGACATCGCAGCAAAACTATCAGAGAAAAATATTCGTGTTGATATTGATGATCGTAATGATAGTATTGGTAAAAGAATTCGTGAAGCTGAAAAAGAATGGATACGATATATTTTAGTGATAGGTGAAAAAGAGGCTAATTCAGATAACCTAAGCGTACGTGATAGAAATACATCTGATGTAAGAAACTTATCGTTTGATGAATTTATAGACGAAATAAATGAATTTACAACTGATAAGCCATTTTCAAAACGAAATATGCCTCTATTATTATCAAAACGACCAATAATACAGGTATGAGTTTATTTCTAGGTACTTTTTCATTTTCAGATGAGTGACATGAGTTACAAAGAACTGTATCTAACACAATCTCCAATGATTGTAAGTCCAGATGATAAATCAGCCCCAATAGCAAATATTTTTGGAGTTCCTTTTGATTCCACTCATTCATACAAGCCAGGATGTCGTTTTGGCCCAGATGTAATTCGTGACGCATTTAATAATATAGAAATTTTTCATCCTAATCTTCAAGTTGATTTAGAAACTGCTAACATCAAAGATCATGGAAATATACAGCATACAGTTGTTGCAACTGAAATGTTAGACATGGTAGAAAAAATAACAAATGAATTGAGAAAAGAGAATAAACCAATAATTGTTCTTGGCGGTGAACATCTGTTGACATTAGGTTCATACATGAGTTTTCCAAAACAAACGGGTTATGTTGTTTTTGATGCACATTATGATTTACGTGATGAATATGCAAACACAAAATTAAGTCATGCTGCATATCTAAGAAGAATTGTTGAAAAACGTGGAGCAGATAATATCATTCATGTCGGTGCACGTTCATTTGTAAAAGAAGAATTAGAATTTTTAACAAAAAATAAAATTAATTCAATTTCTGATAAAGAAATCAGATTAGGAAATGCAGCGAGATTATTGAAAGATGCTGTATCATCATTTGATGAATTGTATGTTAGTATTGATCTAGATGTGGTAGATCCTGCATTTGCACCTGGTGTTGGAAATCCTGAGGCAGTAGGAATAACATCTAGAGAATTATATGATATGATTATTTCTCTAGAAGATAAAAAAATTATTGGCACTGATGTTGTTGAACTAAATCCTTCCTTTGATAATGGTTCTACTGCATCATTAGCTGCAAAAATGATTTCAACTATTATCGCTATGAATATTTGATGAAAAAATTTCTTTTAATACATTTGCAAAATAAAATTAGGTGTATAGTTTGCTGAATAATCTTCGTAATTCATTAAAACCATATCTTCAAACTATTGGTAAAATATTTGCATCTACTGGCATTTCTCCAAATGTATGGACTGCAGTTGGTTTAGTTTTTGCATTCATATCATCATTAGTTTATGGCATATCTTTAGAATTTTCATTGATTTTAGGAGGAATATTGATTCTAATTTCTGGATTTTTTGATATTGTGGATGGGCAAGTTGCAAGGTATGCAAATAAAATTTCAAAATCTGGTGGGTTTCTAGATTCTATCTTTGATAAAATTGCTGAAGTTGCAATATTTTTTGGTATTTTGTTAGGAGGTTATGCAGACCCATATCTAGTCATTCTTGCAATTTCATTGTCATTACTTGTAAGCTATACTCGTGCAAAAGCTGATACATTGGGAATAAAATTACAAGGAATTGGTATTGGTGAAAGAGCTGAAAGATTATTGGTTATTGCAATTGTTGGCATGATAGGTTTTATGGAATATGCAGTAATAATTGTTATAATAATTGCTGCTATAACATTAGTTCAAAGAATAGTTGTACTAGCAAAAAATGCTAATAATTCTTAACGAAGTTTTGTATGTTGTCTTCTTTGTGTGGCTGATCTAATTTTTAGAACTTTGAAATGAATTGCACATGAAATACAATACCATTTTGTAACCTTTGGTGCTGCAATATATGCTCCTTGAGCACGTAGTTCTTTTGCTAATTGGTGTTCAACTAAACTAAGTCTTGAAGTAACTTTCTTTGCTTTATCTTTTGGAACTGTCCCACCACAGTTTACACATTGAATAGTTCCCGATGAACCTTTTCCACCTTTTCGTCTACCTCTACTAGCTCGTTTTAATGGCATGAATATTATCTAGATATTCTATATATAAATGCGATATTAAAAATTTAAAGAATTCATGGTCTAATAGGTAATAATAGATATGAATGGATTGTGTCATAATTGCTTTAGATCAAACATAGAAGTCTTTCTAGTGTCAGGAAAAATACTCTGTAAAGATTGTATGAATGAAAACCAAAATGCTAAATCAACATAGATTTTTTATAGATTATGAAAATTGGAATAATAGCACACTGCACAATTGATACTATAGTACTGGATGATCAACAATATGATGTTGCTGGAGGACCTGCGTGTTATTGTGCATTTACTGCAAAAAATTTAAAATTTGATGTGGAGCTTTATACAAAATATGGCAATGATTTTCCTCTTCAAGAACAATTAAATAATTTCAAGAATCCAAAATCTAATTTATTATCAGAGGAGCAAACAACAAAATTCAAAATTCAGTTGGATGGTTCTGACAGAAAATTATTTTTAAAAGAAAAATGTGCCACAATAGATTTTGTTGATAGTAAAACAGATGGTCTTATAATCAGTCCAGTCTTTGATGAAATCTCACCTGATGTTTTTTCTAAAATAAAAAACAATTCTAATTTTATAATATTAGATCCACAGGGATTTTTAAGAAAAAAAACAGATGAAAATGAGATTTTTCTGGAACATAATGATATTGATTTATCAAAAATATCTGCAATTAAGACAAATTCTGATGAAATAAAAATACTTACTGGATTAGATGGTGATGATGCTATGAGATTTTTCTGGAACATAATGATATTGATTTATCAAAAATATCTGCAATTAAGACAAATTCTGATGAAATAAAAATACTTACTGGATTAGATGGTGATGATGCTATGAAATTTTTACAGCGTAAAGGAATAGAGAATGTAATTTTAACAGATAAACAAAAAATATCACTTCTTGTAAAAGATAAGATTTATTCTATAAATTTACCAAATCTTACTTTACATGATACAACTGGTATTGGTGATATTTTCTGTTCAACATTCTGTTGTACAATGCTAAAAGAGAAAGATTTTCTTTGGGCATTATGTTTTGCTGGTGGTGCAGCACAAGCAGCATTAGAAAATAAAAAAATTGGTTTAGAAAAAATACCACAAAAAGGATTAATTGAAAATAATGGTGCATATTTTTACAATATGATAAAATTCAGAACATTAAGTTGATTATCATATCAAAACTTGACACTTTTATACATATTTGAATTCAGATTTTCTTTGATAATACAGATCTAAAATATATTGTACGTTGAAAAATGATACATCTATGAATGTTGGAATTACTGGCACTGGATTAACTCCTTCATCTTTGAATAATCTTAAAAATATTTTAGATGATTCAGAAATAGATAATTTTCATATAGGGATCAAATCAAAAACAAAAAAACCTGATTGTATAATCGTATTAGGTGGTGACAGAGGGGTTAGAAATTATTTTCATAGAACTTTTGATTCAACCCTACCAGTTTTAGGAATCAATGAATCTGAATCCAATGGTTTTTTAGCTCAAATTGATCTAAAAGAGTTTTCATCGTATGTAAAAAAATTAAAAAAAAATAATTACAAAATTGAGGAAGTAACTAGACTGGGTGTAAAAATTGATGGAAAAAATGTCTATCCTGTATTAAATGACGTTGCAGTATTTTCATCTAGAAGTGCAATGTTGATGGAACATACATTACGTGTTAATGGTGATGAGGTTTGGCATGATAGTAGCGATGGAATTATTGTTTCTACACCAATTGGTTCATCAGCATATTCAATGTCAGCTGGTGGACCTGTCATCTTTCAAGATTCTGCAGTATTTGGAATAATATCTGTAAATTCACTGGATGCAATTAGAAGACCACTAATTGTTTCAAATGATAGCGTAATTGAAATTGATGAAATATCTGCACGTTTACATTGCGAAGTTGTTTTAGATGGAATAGATAGATACAAAGTTAACAAAAAAGTTGAGGCAACAAAATTTATACCTCCTGCAAAAATTATCAGATTGAAAAAAGATTCTACTGCAATATCAGCATTGGCAAAAAAAGTTCAATTAGCTGAAGATTTACTTAACATGCCACCAAGTTCAAAATTATTATTAAAAATTTTAGAGTATGAAGGCTCAATGACACAAAAAGAAATAACAAGTAAAACTATGCTTCCAGATAGAACTGTAAGGCTTGCAATGAGTCATTTGTTAGAAAAAGGTTATGTAAAAAGAAAAGTTTCGATTAGAGATTCTAGGCAAAAAATCTATGAGATAACAAAACTTGAATAATTAAAAAAATTAACTAATGATCTATCTTTTATACCAATTTTGTTAGTATTGTCTACCTGGATTGTGTGTGATTTTACAAGCCTTCTGCAGTAGAACACATCAATCCAAGGTAAATTAGGTTAAATAGTAAAATTGTAAGTACAAAAAATGAATCTAAGATGTACTTCATGTGCAAAATATTGCTGTGATGGCAAGAGATGTTCATGTGCATGCCATAAAAAATCATTTAGCCGTTCAAATCAATATATGGCTAATATTATGGATAATCTAGTAAAACAGAAAATCATACCAATGAAAAAATTGAATGTTGGTTGGCAAACTAATTTTCTTGGCTCTATGATGCGTGTAGAATAAGTAAATTATCATCGAATATTTGTTTAGTATTAAGAAAATCTCTTAAAGCAATGTAATGATTATTACTTTATTGGCAAATTCAAAATTTATTCTATTAGGCATTATTTCTGCAGCCGCAGCTGGAATTTTAGCTGCAATTTTTCTACTTTTTCCTACAAGTGTGACATCTGGTGAATATGGAATAATGGTTGATCCTACAAAAGAAAAACAGAGTCTTTTTATTATTGCACGTGTCTCAATTGAAAATACTGGATCTCTTCCACTAACCAATGTTAGAATTAATTTTGGTGATGGGCAGATATTACCACTTGGAACACTAAAACCAGGTCAAGACATCATAGTATCACCTCCAGATGGTAATTCTCTACAATATGTTATTGTGACTGCGGATGGAGATATCTATGTAAGCAAAGCATATCGTGAACCTATACCTATGCCTGGAATGATGGGTTCATAATAGAAAGGAATGTGAAATTAATATGAAATTTTTAACTTCAGGAAAAGTCAAAGATGTTTTTGAAATTGATGATGAAAACATATTATTCAAATTTAGTAATCGTGTATCTGCATACGATGTAAAATTCAATGATGAAATTCCAAAGAAAGGTCAAGTACTATGTAAATTTGCAGAATTTTGGTTTAATGAATTGGATGTACCAAATCACTTTGTAGAGACAAAATCAGATACCGAAATAATTGTAAAAAAAATGCAAATGTTACCAATTGAATGTGTTGTTAGAGGATATTTTTATGGCAGTATGGTTTCTAGATGGAAAAATGGAGAGATATCTCTATCTGATGGGACATCAACTGAATTAGCAGCCAAATTACCAACTCCTATTTTTGATCCTACAACAAAATCTATACATGATATTCCAATAAATCGTAGCCAGGCAATAGCACAAAATCTTGTTACAGAAGATGAATTTGATTGGTTGTCAGAAAAATCAGTTGAAATTTATCAAAGCATGTCTAATATTGCTAATAATGCTGGTTTCATACTTGCTGATTTAAAATTAGAATTCGGAAAACTTGATAATCAAATAACTTTGGGTGATTCAATAGGTCCTGATGAGTACAGATTATGGCCTTTAGATTCGTATACACCAGGAAAGATACAAGATGCGTATGATAAACAACTTTTACGTGATTGGCTTACAGAAAATGGATATCAAAAACAATTTGAAGATTTACGATCATCTGGCAAGAAACCAATTGCCCCAAGCATTCCTTCTCATATCATAGAAAAAATGACACAGAGATATGTCACTGCATATGAACGCACTACTGGCAGTATCATTTAACTCGAGTCTATTTTCCAATTTTACATTACAGAAGGCATGTTTTTATCATATTTCTCATATTATTCAGAATTTTATAGTTTTTTAATTTATTTAATAGTGATACTATAATTATCATATCACTATAATATTAATAATAGTGGTACAAAATAATATGATTATACTACGAAAATATTCATAGCATAAAAAAATTAATGCTAATGGACAAAAAATTCTGATATAGTCAACTTTTAGCTGAGAATTTTATTGTATGCATAATGTCAACATTACTTGAAAAATCAATATCAGTTAACAGAACACTTGCTACAAGTCTTGAACATGCAAAAGCAATTGAGGATCCTGCAAGAGCTAAAATTTTACAAATGTTATATCGAAAAAATCTTAACGCTGAACAGATTACATCTCAACTAAAAAAAATTGGCCATAAGAAGGCACTTACTACAATAAGACATCATTTAGAAATATTGAAGGACTCGGGTCTAATTGAAATAGTTAAAATTGAAGAAACCAGAGGTGCAATTACAAAGTATTATGGTACATCTACAAAACTACTTGATTTTGAAGCCCCAAAAGACTTTGAGAAGAAATATTCAGTATTGATTAAATCAACATCGTCAAAACTAGAAAAACTTGTTGATAATATGTCTAAAAAAACTAAAACTAGTAACTCTCAAAATAAACAGGGATTTAGTCAATATATTATGATGGAGATAGTAAATCGTGCTATGACTAATGTTTTGGAAAAAAAGTCATAATTAAGAAGAGACATCTATAGTTATTTTTCCTCTAGTTTCAGGATTTTGTAGTATTTTGACAAAATCTCTTGGTATGTCACTTGATGCCTTATCACAATTTATTGCAATTGTTCTTGAACAGGTAAAGGCACTTTTTCTTAAAACAATATCTTTCACATGTTTTAGTGTTAATTTTTCAGAACCATTACCATGAATAATGAATTTCTTCCCTTCAGCCTCAATTGAAAATGAGACTTTAGATTTAGGGTTTTGAATATGTTTCTTCATTTTTTCTGGTAAATCTATACATGAAATTGCTGCATCAACACCAATTATACAATCTCCATTTGTTGTAAGATTTCTATCTTTTGTAATTTCTATAGTTTTCTCATGTAATGACATCACATTTTTGTGACCAGAAAATAGTATCTCAATTTTCATATTTTCTATAGATTAAGGAGAAATAAATATCAGGTTTTGAACATTATATTATGGATTCCAAGGCTGAAAGACTGCTAAATGGGAAAAATCTTGTTTTTTTAGCTACAATAATGTCAGATGGTTCACCACAAGTTACACCAGTCTGGGGAAATTATGTTAATTCGTATATTTTAATAAATACCGCAGAAGGTAGACTAAAACACAAAAATATTCTTAATGATGATAGGGTCGCAGTATCTGTAGTTGATCACAATAATCCACTTGATATGACTACAATTAGAGGTAAAGTTGTTGAGATAGTACCTGATTATGAGTATATTCATGCTAATCAGTTAACAAAACAGTATATGGGAATCAATGAGTATCCATTCAAACGTCCTGGAGAAAAAAGAATAATTTTCAAAATCAAGCCTGAAAAAATCTTTGTTCTTCCTGAATTACAAATGAACCATGACTAACAATAATGAATATTTCTAAATTCGAATTTAGAAATATTTGTTATCTAAACTAGTACTTTATCGTATTTCTTAAGCAAAATTAATGTGTGGATAATATATCAACGCCGACAAAAGTGAGAACAGATATTTTCAAAATAAACCAGAAAATTCCAAAATTCTGCTACATTGTAGTTTGTAGTGTAAATTAGGGGGGTAATGCACTAACGCCCAGATCAAGCAGATGTCGATAAATCATAATGTCATCATAGTCAATGATGGTGCTTTGATGTTTGATTATTATATTTACGAATAAATGTTCAACCCCCCGTCTTTTTATCATTTTTTGAAAAAATCATCTAGTCATAAAATAATGCTCATGTATTGGGGGTTTAGCTTTTACGAATAAATTAAAAAATTAATTTAAAATGCTTTGATCAAGAATCTATTTGTTTTTTCACTTATCTCTGTAATTTCCTGCAAAGTTTTAAGAAAAAATGGCTGGTTTAATTGCTCTGGTTTATCTAAAACTATGTAGACCCCTGCCTTTTTCTTACCATCTTCATCAAGAAATTTGTAAACGGCCTTAATTGAATAACAAAAATCTGCTATCTTTGATTTTATTTTTTCTTGTTCATTTTCATTTAATTCAAGAAATCTACGAATCAATTTATGATGAAATGATACTTTTACACCAATTACCAGGATATTTTGTTGTTGTTCTGGTTCAAAGACTTCAATATCATTACCAAGACCATCACCATTTTTGATTAGTATTTTGAATGTGTTATCTTTTGATTTAATTTCTTTGAAAGGATAGTTTTCATGTATTAACCAACGTTCAACATTATCACGTAAATTAACCATAATGGAATTTTATTATTTATACTATAACTATGTTTTACATGTTTTATTTCTAATATTTCTAAATTCGAATTTAGAAATATTCAATACCCTGGGTTGAAATTTTGCTCAAATGGAAATATTGCAGAGAATGAAATTGATACAACAATGTTAATTATTGTTAGAATTCCACCAAGTATAAGGCAGTTTTTTGCTTTCTGTGGATCATCTTTTCTTAGTGCAAAGTATCCAATTACACCTCCGACTAATCCAAACAGGATTGGTACTAAATACCACCATCTACTTCTAATGTTCTGATTATAATCTCGTTCCAATTGTTTAAACTCCACTTTTTTCGTTATTTATTTTTTCCAATCTTTTTTCTCACTTGGTTTATCTCAATTTCTACAGTTTCAAGTGGTTCTTCAACAATATTTCGTCTAATTGAAAACATCTTTGGTTTTTCAAAATCATCAGTACAGTCTGGACAAGCATATACTAAGACTCTGTGTTCATTTGGGGCTTTAGGATTTGATAATCTTGGGTAGTAAACTAATCTGGCACTACAATCAACACAATATCGATTTGCCCTTCTAGTTCTGGCCAATGTAGACCTCCTGCATTATTACAATTCTACGATCACATATTAGATCGCAACGGTCTAACGATCTACACCATTTGGTTACATGAATTCATCCATGATAAATTGAAGAATAAAGAACGCCGCCCATCAGACTTGAACTGATGACCAATCGATTAACAGTCGAACGCTCTACCACGCTGAGCTAGGGCGGCTCAAATTAAAACCTAGTAAAATAAGATTTAATCCTTCCCATTGGTTCTATTTTCAAGTTTTAATTGAATTTAGAAAAAAACTTGATTATATCATCTGTATGATTTTCAACAATTTCAACAATTTCCATATGCTCATCAGGTGTGGGCTCTCTTTTATGAAATAACTGAAACGCACTTAGTGCGGAACCCACCATTTCTCCTACAAAAAATCCACACAGAAAATCTCCAGTGTTTTCACATTTCCAAACATCACTTATTCTTGGTGATGCACCAGCATTTTCATAAAGTGATAATGTATCTACAATTAGTTTTTCTGTCTGTTCTTTAAATTCAGGATCTAGTGGCAATGAAAATCTTATATATGAATTATTTTTCTATTCCTTTCTTTTTTTCAAATTTATAAATTCCATCTAGAAATACTCGATGATCTTTATTTTTTACTCTGGATTTATTTTCAATTTCTGCGGCTGTTTGTGATACATCTGTTAATACACACCCTGTAATTATCACATCGTCGCCCTTTGGCACTACTTTTGTATCTCCCCAAATTTTTGTAATTCTTGCGGCTCTTTCACCTTGGAAGTTTTCAATTAAAACTTGTTTTTCATTAACTTTTACTGTAATAGGAAAATGAGAAAACACAATTTTCATTTTAATGGTATAACCCTCAACTACGCCTTCACAGATGTTTCGTATTATTGATCTAGCTGTATTCATGATAGCAAAATCTTTATTTCTTTTACCATCTGCTTTCAGAGATATTTTTCCATCAGAGACTATAATACTAACTGGAATTTTTTTAAACGATTTATGGGTTTTGCCAAGTGGTCCAGCTACTTGTAATATGCGTGATTTGTATGTAACTTGTACATTCTCTGGTATTTCTAATTCCGTTTGGAATTTCTCTATCTGTTTAGTAGACATATCCTATCAAAAATCCTCCCAGTCCTTTATTTACAGCTTCATGATGTGACATTACACCTTGGTTTGTTGTAACTAATAACATTCCTCTAGCATATGATGGTAAAAATTGTTGTTCCCATGTTCCATATTCTGATTTTTTAACTTTAAACCTAGGTGAAATTGCACCACATTTTGAAATTTTTGCAAATAATTTAATTTTAAATTTTCCACCTCGATTATCATCTATATGTTCGTAGTCTTCTATGTATCCATCTTTTTTTAATGTACTCAAAACTTCAATTGCAATCTTAGATGTAGGTAAAACTACACATTCTGATTTTCTTCTGGATTCAGTATTATCTATAGTGACAAATAAGTTTGCTAAAATATTCATTGCTGGCATTTCTATCACCTAAATTTCTTGAATCCCAATGTATTTGCAACTTCTCTAAAACACTGTCTACACAAATGTAAATCATATTTTCGTATATTTGATGTATAACAGCCACATCTTTTACACCATCTTGAGCCTCTACCAAAGCTTTTTTCTTTCCTTTCTGTATATCCTGTTCCACGGTCTCCCCATGATCTATTTTTTGCCATTAGTTAACGTTCACTCCAAATTCTTTAGTTAGATAATCTTTTGCCTCAATAGGCGTAATTTTATGGGTTTTACCAACTCTTGCCTTATGTTTACTTCTTAATTTTATACGATGACCAGGTCTTGAAAGATTTGCTGTTACATTTAGTCCTAGAATTCCAATTTTTGGATCATATTTTATTCCTGGAATATCTATATGTTCTAAAATTCCAAATGAGAGATTTCCATCTTTATCTATTGATTTTCCCTTCACAGTATTTCCTTTTGCCTCAAATAGTTTTTTCAATAAATCTTTTGCATCTTGTTTTCTTACTGTTACTGCAACACCTATTGGTTCATTTTTTCTAACTCCCCAGTCACGTTGTGGTTTTTTTGCATTTCTTGGATTAGATTTTTTACCAGATATTTGATCTAATGCTTTTCTTGCAATATCAATTGCATCTCCTGATTTACCAACACCCATGTTTAAGACTACTTTTTCAAGTTTGATCTTTTTCATTACGTTTTGTGTTTCTTCTGACATTTTAATTACCTAATTTGTATTGGAGGTTCTCCTTTACCTACTGGCATAACAAGAGTTGAAGGAATTTCAATTTGTCTATCTCCTATTGTTATATTCACTCTTTTTGGAAGAATAAAAGTTCCTTCTTTAATTTCATTAATTTTACCAATTTCTCCTGCATTTATTCCTTGTATAATAAGTCCTTTAGTGTCTTTTTCCAATTTTATGACTTCTAATATTTTTTGTTCTGGTATCTGCATCAAACATGTATCACCTACATTGACCTCAGTTTCATCAATTAATGTACGACCATCATTAAATCCAATCTGGGTTTTTCCATCTTTAATTGTAGTTTTAGATTTTACAATAACTAGTTTTTTTGTTTTTTCTGAGTCATTAATTATTAGTGGTTTTAATAAAATACCATTGCTTGGAACTAATCTATAGATTTCTTTTACTCCTTCCAATTCTACCACATCCATAAGTCCAATTCCACGATGTAGTGATTTAATTTTGGTTCCATCCACAGAAACTTTTCCAGTGTATATTGCAAATTTTGCTTCTCTAAGTTCTGAGACAATTTTCAATGTATCACGTAAGAAAACTGCTGCAGGAATTGAGAAATCTCTTTTATGTGAACCAGGTTTAACAGTTACAACAAATCGTTTATTTTTACGTGTAATACCCCAAAAATTAGGTGCCATTTGCCTTTTCAGTTTTTTACTTCCTACAATTTTGACCAATTAGTTTACCTCCTTTTCTGTTTTAGTTTTAATTACTTTTTGTTTCTTAACAGTATCTTTTCTTGTTTTATTTTCATCGTTATTATTTTTCTTTTCTATTTTGTCTGTTTTTGATTGAATTCTTGCACTTCTTGGTTTTTTGCCTTCCAGTCTATTCATGCGCCATTTATCATCAGTATTAAGTCCAGTAATTACAATGTTTGTAGTGTTGATATAGACATCAAATTTATCGCCTTTTACTCGGTCTTTTTTTACACCTTCTATGTTTATTCCATTTTTTATTAATGAAACTTTGGTGACTTTACCATCTACACCACTAAATTCACCACGAATTACTTTTACTGTATCACCTTCAATTACTCTTATGCTTCTTTTACCATATTTCTTTTTTAGATCATTTGAAAGCTCACTTGAAAGTTGGGCATTTGCAGTTTGATGTGTTGCATAGTAAATTTGACGATTTCTCATTTTTCTAGCGTTCATATCATACCACCATTGATGCCAAGTTGGCAACTCTTGGCCATTTTTCTGTTGCCTCAGCTGCTACTGGCCCTTTTATGTCAGTTCCTTTAACTTCACCTTCAGGTGTGATTAAAACTGCTGCATTATCTTCAAATTGAACACGAACACCATTTAGACGATTAATAGCATATTTTTGTCTGATAATTACTGCACCATAGATTTGTTTTCGTAATTCTGCTGGTCCTTTTTTTACTACAACATTACAAAAATCTCCAACTGCAGCTGCTGGTAATCTGGATACTCTTGTTTTGTATTTATGCACATTGATAATTTCTATAATTTTTGCACCTGTATTATCTGCACATACAATTTGTGCTCCAACTGGAATTGATCTAGTAACATATGGTCTGTAATCTACTACTCCTTTTGATGATTTAGAACGAGCACCTCCCATTATCCTTTAACCTCCACTACTACAAAAGATACTGATTTTGATAATGGTCTACACTCAGCTGCAATTACTGTGTCACCTTCTTTCACTTCAATATTTGATGGTACATGTGCATGAATTGAATTTTTACTTCTTGCATATCTTTTGAATTTACTATAATATGTAGGAGATTCTTTTTCTAAAACTACTGTATCTTTTGCTTTTGCTTTTATTACTTTACCTTGGAATAGTTTTCCACGTACCGATAATGTTCCATTAAATGGATTTTTTTTATCATTTTCATCTGCGTCATTGGTAGGTGTTGGAACTTTAATTCCTATATTTCGTGTCATGAATAGCACTCCAATCTTTCATGTGATCTTTTAATTAATCTATTTCCTTCAACTTTAATTTTTTTACCATAATTTTCAAACATAAAACTACATACTGCTTTTGGAATTTTTCTTTTTTCATTATCTGTTTTCATTTCTATCATGTTCTTTGTTTCAAAAATTATCTTTCCATATAAACCGATTAATTGTTTGTTTTTTGAATCAAAAATTGTGGTTTCTAATCCTATAATCTCATTTAGGGGTGTTTCTATATTATTCATTTTTTCTTCATCTCATTTAATCGTGTTAAAATTCTTGCAATGTCTCTTTTTAATGGTTTAATTTTACCAGATTCCTTTCTTAACGTTCCTTTAGCGTTTTCTACTTCAAGTTTTGATAATTCGGTTCTCATTTGAACAACTCTATCTTTCAAATCATTCTCATTGAGTTCTCTTATAGATTTCATTTTAAGACGTGTCATTATTTTAATTCCTCTTCCCGCTCTTCCATAGTATCAGGCATTTCTTTCATTTTTTCAGCGTCTAGTTTAATTTGTTCTGATTCTGTTTTTGCTTTCTCAGATTCTTCTTTTTCACGTTCTTCTTCTGCAATCATTTCTTTACTTTTTCCTTTTAGTTCAAATTCTGGAATAAGTTTGTCTTTTCTTGCAATTCTAATCCTTACCCCGATTAATCCCATCGCTGTTTCAACATGAACAATATCTTCAGATACAATTACATCTGCATGGTGACCAGCTCTTGGCAATATACCAGCACTGTGTTTTTCAAAGGCAGATCTATCACCTCTTAATTTTCCTGAAATTGTAATCTGTGTTCCCATTGCACCATTATCCATTATTTGTTGCATTGTCCACATAGTTGCTCTTCTAAACGCAGTTCCACGTTCAAGATGTGATGCCATTCTATTACACATTACGTTAGGTGATAGTTCTGGCTTAAGAATTTCTTCTACTGCAATCTGTGGATTTTTTAAATTAAATTCTTTTTCTAAAATTTCTGTTAATTCTTTTATTCCAGTTCCTTTTCTTCCTATAACTATTCCAGGGCGTGTAACATGTAATGTAACTCTAGTACCAGTTGGGTTTTTTGAGATATCTACATTAGAAAATCCTGCATCTTTTATTTTTTCACGAAGAAAATCATTTATCAACATTGCATTATAGTTATCTTTTATTACATTTTTTGCAGACGACAAAATTATACCTCCTGTGCCACAACTTCCATGTGTGTCATTGTATCATTTTTTGGTGTTGCTCGACCTTGTGCTCTTGGAATAAATCGTTTTATTGATACACCTTTATGACTAGTTGCATTAATAATTTTTAATCTATCTAAATCCATTCCTTTGTATTCTGCATTAGATTCTAAATTATCTAATAATTTTAAAACTTCAGTTGCTGCTTTTTCTGGATATCTTCCTGCCATAACTCCAGGATCACTTCTATGACCAACTTGATTTTTGAATCTACCAAAAGGAATACATCTTTTTTGTTCTACTACACTCTGAAGATAGTCTCTTGCTTTTTCAATGGTTAGTCCTTTTACTGCAACACAAATTTCTCTTGTATGTTTGTGTGAAATTTTTTTCTCTCTTAATGAAGCTCTAACATGTTTTGTTGAATCATAATTTTGAAATGCGTAGTCATACCTTCCCATTTTAATCACTTCAGTGGTACATACAAACTTGATCTTGATGAACCTACACCTGGTGCACCATGACTAACTCGCTTATTGGTAATTACATACTCTCCTAAGTAATGTCCAATCATTTCTGTGGTAAGAGTAATTGGCGTAAATTCTTTTCCTGAAAATACGTTTAGTGTCACTCCGACCATATATGGTAAAATTATGATATCTCTTTGATGTGTTTTAATTACATTTTTGTTAGTTCCTTCTTTCAGTGCTTTTATCTCTGCGATAATTTTCTTTTTATTATCTGATAAACCACGCTTTAATGAACGACGTTGTCTTGAATTAAGTAACTCAAATAATTTTTCATTAGGAGCTTTCTGTAAGTCTTCTAAAGGCATTCCTTTAAAATCAAATTTCTTTACCAATCTCTTTCTCCATCACTGTTTTTTTTGTTTTTTAGAACCAATTTATAGCATTCCTATTTTCGTGGCTAGATCTCTTGCTTTATCTACAGATTCAAATTTTACAAATGCTTTTTTCCCATATACGGTTCTAGCAGTTTCAATTTGAACGGCATTTTCATTATACAGTATTTTTACTGCCTCAATAATTCTTGGTTTAGATGATTCTCTATTTACTAAGAAAACTATTTTTTGTTCATTTTCTACTAACGCGAATGTATTTTCTGTAATATATGGTCTAATTACAATTTTATTTGCTTCTTCTACATTCAACTTAAAGTCACCATTAGTTCTAAATGTCTAGATTTTATCTTTGAAATATCTTCAATTGCTTTTTTAGAATAAACTGTTAATCTAATTAAATTTGCCCCAGGAGCCAGATCTAAAACGCTTAGACCCTTTACTGAGCATACATCAACACCAGGTATTGAATTACATGCTTTTTTGGTAATTTCTGAATTTGATAAAACAAATAATACACTTTTACCTGTTTTTGTTGGTCTTCCACGAAGTACAACTTTACCTGAACGTCTTTTTCTATTTTTTAATCTCTCAACGTCTTGAATTAGATTTAGGTCTTCTAAAATTTTCATCATTTTACTAGTTTGTGTTATTGATTCTATATCATCAGTTACAACTAATGGAAATGAATCAATCTTTTCAATTTTATGTCCTCTTTGTATAACAAGTTCTTTTGACTTAGTTGCAGCAATTGCAGAACATAGTGCAAGTTTGTTTTCTTTTTTATTAATTTTTTTGAAAATTACTTTTTCTGCTTTTGGTGGATGAGCCTGTCTTCCACCTCTTATAGAAGCAACTTCACCAGCTTGACCCTGTCTTCCACCACCTCCACCTTTCATTCTAGCAATTCTTGATATACCTCTTCCAGTTGGTGGATCATTTGAATCTGCAACAACATCTTGTCCGGCAGTAGGATGTGTTGAGTGTTTTTGAAATCCATGTGATTCTAAATTAATATACGCTTTGTGAATTATGTCTCTTCTAATATTGGTTTCAAAAATAGGTGGTAATTCTATCTCTCCTTCTTTTTTCCCATCTAATGATAGTGTTATTGTTTTCATTATGGTAATACTACCTCTAGAATATTTGGTTTGATAATTTTTTTTGGTTCATTACGAATCTGGTGTCTTAATTTTATCAGTCTTCTGTATGTACCTGGAACTGAGCCCTTTACAACAATAAAATCCCCACTCACGTTACCAAAATGCTTGTAACCTCCATCTGGATTAATTTGAAATTCATTTTTTTCGGTGTTACTCATTATCATTATACGTTTATCATATTCAATTCTCTGATGAAAACCAGTTTGTCCTGCTCTTGGAACTGTATACATTACATTTTGTGGTGATATAGGACCCAATGAACCAATTTCTCTAACAGTTTTTCTTGATTTATGTTGTTTTCTTTTTGCACCCCATCTATAGATGACACCTTGCCATCCTTTTCCTTTTGTTATAGCTGCAGCATCTACTATTGAACCACTCTCGAACACTTGATCAATTTTAATTTCTTTACCTAACAGTTCCTTTACAAATGTAAACTGCTTTTGTATATCTCCACCTTTAACTGCAATTTCAAATACATATGGTTTTTTCTGTTCTAATCCTACTAATCTTGGTGTAATTGTTACTATTGCAAAAATTTGTTTAATTTTTCTAAGTGACTTTTCTGCATTTTCAATACCTTCATCATTTACTTTTACTTTAAACGCTTTTTCCACATTTTTTGGTGTATCTTTTGCATATACATCAAATGAAGCATGTAGTCCATTCGCATCTTTACTATAACCTCTAATTCCAATTACAACAACTGGCGGTGTTACAATCACAGTTCCAAGCGTTACTAATTGTTTTCCATGATTAGGTGTATGCTCATGATCATCAATGCTTACAATTTGAATACATCCAGCTTTGAAACCTGCATGTGCCAATAATCTTGGCTCATCTGATTTAATATCAGCCCAACCACGAATACGTGCTTCCATACTTTTGGCACGTCCTCTAGGCGAATATGCCATACTTCCTCTTCTAGGTTGACTATGTTTTCTGTGTCCCATCGATAATCGAAAAAAGTCGTTAACCGTTTAATAAATTAACAGATTTTTCCAAAAAATCTGGCTGATTTCTGTAAAAATTGCTTATTGGATGGGAAACTTTGTAACCATTGAAAAAATAGTTGCAGAGCCTATTACAATCCCAGCTAATCCTAACAAAATAGCCAAAATTAGAAAATTTTTTTGATTCTTCATGTGTTTTTTGTATTTTTTTTTAAATTTAATTTATTCGGAATAATTATTGGAATTTAAAATTGCAAGACATCCTAGAATTGCCTCTTCTAATCTTACTGTTTCTGTTCCTTGATCTGGAAAGAAGTTCCACGTTTTAAAATTCTGAATAGTGCTGATCTTTTTGTTTAACATTTCATGTATTCCTTTATCAGTTGTACCAAAAACTATCAAAATCTCTTCTTTCGAAGTAAGAATTTTTTTCATAGACTCATCATTGATTTTTTTTGATTTTCTACTTGTCAGTATTTTTGGGCCTCTCCATTCAGTAAGAAGTGAAAATAGATTACCTCCATGTTTAACATTATAACTCCAAAAATTTGGTAATTGATTTTTTTCTACTTCATATACTGAAAAATTTGGAAACCCATCCTTAATTTTTACAATAATTCTTTTTCCTATTTCTTTTTTTCCATGGTATGGTATAGAATGATCAATTCCTATATCTAAAAATTTTTTTCCATTAGAGGCGATAACAATTCCTTCTCGTATATCATTTTTTTTGATCTTTCTAGAATCTGATGTTAGAATTTGATTTGGTATTTTTAATGGAGATAATGCCCCCACAAACTGCAGTAAACCTGATTTAGGATACAATCGTTTTCTAAAATGTTGTGGTGTTTCTAAATATCGTAAAATTGTAGATAATAGTTTTGAATCACTTTCAAACTCCTTTCCATCTTTGTAAATTATTATATTATTTATTTGAAATATCCCTGCGGCTCGTGCAATTTGAAAAATTTTTCTTGTCTTGTTTTCATGTTTTTTTTCATCTTTTAATGATGAATCAGGTATTGCGATGGATAATTTCATTTTAAATTTTATTTTAAATTCTAGAATTATTTGTTTTCTGATGGATATTTTGATTTTGAATCATCTAATAGTTTTTTTATTTCTGCATCTTCAATGAATTCAAATATTTTAGTTTCTGAATTTATTTGTGATATTTTAATATGTTCTGAACCTTCTTTTACATCACTAACAAGATTAATAACTGCAACTGCTAATAATTTTGCATCGTCAAGTGTTAAATCATCAGAATAATTTTTCTCAAGAAATTCTGTTGCTATATCTGAATTAGCACCAATTGCAACAGCATCATACAAGACATATGCACCACTTGGGTCAGTTAAGTATAATGATGTTCCAGAATTATCTACACCGCCAATTATTAACGATACACCTAGTGGTCTAGCTCCTGCATATTGTGTATATTGTTGGCATTGATCTGCTAAATGTTTTGCAACTGTTTGTACTTCCACTGCTTCATCATAGACAAGTTTGTTACTTTGTGAGAAAAATCTAGCATTATCTACTTGTGCACGTGCATCTGGAATATATCCTGCAGCTGCTGCACCAATATGATAATCCACCTGGAATATTTTTTGAGGGGTTGTTGAGATCTGCAATCTTCGTGGTTTTTCTTCAACTGCAATAATCACTCCTTGTTTTGTTTTGATACCAACTGCTAATGCACCTCTTTTTACAGTCTCAATAGCATATTCTACTTGATATAATCGTCCATCTGGAGAAAAAACTGTTATTGCCCGGTCATATCCTTGCTGTGATGGCATCATTGTAATCAAAAATGATTCGAATGGTTAATTTAACATTTTGCTATTAGTTTTGTTATTGGGTTACAAAGAAAAAGCTGTAATTATACCTCTTGCCATATGCGCGATTATAATATTTGGTTTTGGTGTTTATAATACAGCCTGCAATCATTCATTTTTCAGCTTTATTGGTTGCTAATTCACAATGTAAATTGTTGAATCAAATTTAGCATGATTTTATTATTTCACATTTACTAGTGTTTTTTATGAATAAACTAAATTCATTTTCTATTAGTGGACAGTTTTCTGAATCAGAAATTAAAGAAATTAGAACCTATTTTAATCAAATTCCAATTAAAGAAATTCTGATCGGTCTAAAATTTGCAAAAAATAGATGGGTCGCAAAAGATGCTGGAGTATTAAAAGTGGGTAGAAAAAGCATAGTTCAAAAAGAGATTCATTCTGTAACATCTGAGCAAGCAGTGTGGAGATTAAAAAATTGGAAGATGATGATTACAAATTATAGACGTCGCGGTTACAGTTATCCTACAATATCACGTATAAAGAAAAAATTAATTGAAATCAGTAAAAAAAAATCTAAATAGTTTTTTCTTTTTCTGCAAGAATTGAATCTATAGTTGTATTTGTTACTGGTGGTTCTGGTATATTATTTCTTATATTACCTTCAACAATAGATTGTGCTTCTTCAAGTATAGATAATGCATCTGAGTTTTGAGGTTCTGTAATTCCAATTGAGCCATCATGTGTAACTGATGATCCTGTAACTATATCACCTAACATGTTTGAAAGATCTTGCATTGATGCTGCAGCACTTGGCATCATATCACCTAATGACGTACTAAGACCTTTTATCAATGACATACATGGGCTTAATGTAACTACAACATCGCCAAGTTCTGAAACTGTATTTAATCTGAGTTGAACCTGTTCCATAGATAATTTTGCATTTCCAACCATATTTTTCATTTTTCTAAGTTCAGCTAATTCATTTGCATAGACTTTTGCATATGTTTCATTATTAGATTTTTTTGCATCCACAATCTTTTCAAATATAGCATCATGTTTACTTTTTAATTTAGTATCAATTTCTCCTAATCTAGAAACTTGTAATTGTAATTTTTTTTGAGCTGTATCTATTCTATTTTTTAGTGGTGCTTCAGGTTTTACTTTACCCATGAATTTTTGTGATAATGCATCACTATTTTTTAGCATATTCCATTTATCAGATAATGATACCATCAGAGTTTACTTTTGAAATTAGTTTTTCTTATTCAAACTAAAAAAAAATGATCTAATTGGACAATTTTTGTTACAATATTTCTAATTCTATTCATAAACAATCATTTTTCAACCAAATGTGAATGTAAAAATCTCAAAATCTGAATTATTTACATTAATTGTAATAGTGTGTGTTTGCCCATTTGGAGTTTCTATAATATTGTATAATCTTGGCTCTACTATTCTAATTTTGCCTAGTGCTACGTCTGATCCTGCAAATTTTTCTGAAATTTGATTATCATCAATTAAAATTTCCAGTTCGGCATTACCATCTGCAACTATGTTAACTTGTTTTGCATGATATTCTAAAACAATTTTTCCTGTATTTGAAACAAGTTTCATACTATCTTGATTATTTTTCCATTTACCATCCAAATAGAAATAATGTTTTCTAAGTTCCCCTGAGAGTTGATAGTTAACTATTTCATTATTTTGAAATCCTTCACTATTTCCTAACTGATCTCTACCATTAGCAAATTTATAACCAAAATACAATTCAGGTGTTCTTAAAGATGAATGCACATACTCATCAATATCAACTACATCTGTATTGTTAATGGGCTGACCATTTTTTTGTAAACGTTCTTGTAGTAATTCCTGAATAACTTTTTCTGTCTCTTTATACGCACCTTCACCAATATGATCAAATCTAATATATCCCTCATGGTCAGCAATGTATTTTCTAGGCCAATATCTATTCTCAAATTCATTCCAAATTTCTTTATTGTTGTCTAATACAACTGGATAATTTATACTAAATTTTTTTACTGCTTCAATTACATTTTCTTTATTTTTTTCAAATTCAAATTCTGGCGTATGTATTCCAATAATTACCAATCCTTGTTCACGATACTTTTCATCCCATGCTGTAATGTATGGAAGTGTTCTAATACAATTTATGCAGCTATATGTCCAAAAATCATATAGTACAACCTTATCACTAATCAAATTTTTGAATTCATATTCTGTTGTATTTATGTATCCTTTTATTCCATGTAGTTCTGGTGATTTTTTTAGTTGTTTTTTGTCCTCAACTTTCATTTCATTAGTTGTATTTTTTTTTAAATCAATTTCTGTATAAAATATATACAATGACGAAACTCCAACTATAATTATTATACTTAGAATTGTTGCAGTTTTAATTTCGGATTTCATATTTTATTCCAGCATTAATATATTATTTAGAAATGGAAAACTTGCCATCATTGATAATTGATTTGTGAAAACAAGAATGCCCAAAATGATAATAAATGAGCCTAATATCAGTGTGGTATATTTTAGATATTTGCTTATTCGTGCAACAAATTTTGTTGACTGTGTAATCAAACCTCCCATTATGAGAAATGGTATGCCTAATCCTAATGAATATGCAAGAAGAAGATTGAATGCAACACTAGGTGTTGTTGCTGCAAGTGTTAGTATTGTACCTAAAATCGGTCCAACACATGGTGTCCATCCACCTGCAAATGCTAGCCCAAAAATAAATGATAATGGAAAACTTACGCCTGAACTTCTAGGGAAAATTTTCTTTTCAAAATTCAGTTTCTTAATTTTAGTACTTAGCAACATGTACATACCGAATCCAATAATAATTATTCCCCCAATTTGAGTAAAATTTGAAATAATATCCATTGCTGAAGAAGTAAAAACTGAATTTATTGTAACTCCTAATATAGAAAAAACTATTGAAAAACCTAAAACAAAAAATACCGTATTTAACATGACATTAGATTTATTGATTAAAACTTTTGACTGATCTTCTGATTTAGATAAACTGGAGATTGTAGTTCCTGAAATATATGCTAAAAATGCCGGAACTATTGGAAGAATACATGGTGCAAAAAACGATCCTAAACCAGCAATTATTGCAATAAAGATTGTAATTTCATTCATAATTATATTTCATTTTTGAATTAATAATCTTGTTTAAACATACAGTTACTTTTTATCTAAGGCATATTTTTCGTATATTATGAATAAAAGATTAATTGGTGTTGGTATTGCATTAGGCATAGTTATTGCAATTGCTGTAATTGTTGGTTCACCTGCTGGCCCATTTGGCTTTGATGCTCACAGATAATCAAAATATTTTAAATTTCTTATTACATTTTTCTAATATTGAAAGTGTATCATTGATTTGCTTTTTAGTATGCCATGCTGTTATTGAAAATCTTATTCGCGCACTATTCTTTTTAACAGTAGGGAAACGAATCGGTTGTACAAAAATACCATTTTTTAACATAAATTTTCCAACATCAAGAGTTTTTTTTGATTCTCCAATGATTATTGGAACTATTTGACTATCTGATTTTACATCATATCCAATTTGTTTTAATCCATTATGAAATAATCTAATATTGTTCCAGAGTTTTTTTCTTCTTATCTCTCTGTTTGATTTGAATCTCTTCAGGGTGAATTCAATAATAGACGCTGGTAACGCTGATGTGTAGATAAATGATTTTGAACGATTAATGCATAATTCAATGATATTTCGTTGTGATGATACATATCCTCCAAAACTTCCTAATCCTTTACTTAAACTGCTTATGTATAGATCAATTTTCTTGCTTACTCCAAGTTTATTGGCAGTGCCCTTTCCATCGCTTCCAAATACAAAATCTCCATGTGCATCATCTAAAATTGTTATAGCATTATATTTTGACGATATATCAGTCATTTCTTTTAGATTTGCAGTATCCCCATCCATACTAAATACACCTTCAGTTATAATGAATTTTTTACCAGTTGTTTTTTTTATTTTTGATTCTAAATTTGTCATATTGTTATGTTTGTAAATTTTGATTTTTGCATTTGTTAATCTACATGCTTCTATAATGCTTGCATGATTCAATTCGTCACTGAAGATCGTATCTTTTTTTTCTATTATTGCAGTAATTGCTCCCAAATTTGCCATATACCCAGTTGGATAAACCAGTGTTTTTTCTTGTGACTTATGGACAGATATTTGTTTTTCTAACTCGGAGAATTTAGTGTCATTACCTGTAACTGATCGTGAACTTGATTGAAATTGTTTAAATTGAAAATTCCCTACATTTAATCCCAAATAATCATTCGATGATAAATTCAGTAATTTTTGATTTTTTTTATAAATGAATTGTTTTTCTACTGTGGTATCTTGTAATTGCCTTAATAGATTATCATTTTTTAATTTGTTTAATTCAGCATTAACAAAATTTAGTCTATTTTTCAAGATTAATCTCTTTTATCATTTCTGTATCTTTATTCATAGAATTACCTCCAAGTGTTAAGTAACCAGAACTAATTATTCCATTTGCACCGCTTAGAAGTAACTCTTTTCCATCATCAACAAGATTGACTTCTCTACCTCCAGAAATTTTTATTATTGATTTTGGAAGTAAAAAACGTAAAATTGCAAACACTCTTAGTATTTCTTCTAATTCTAATTGTTTTTGAATTTCTAACGGTGTTCCTGGAAATGGAACTAATAAATTGATTGTAACTTCTTCAGGATCTAATTCTGCAATTTGTATAACAAACTCTTTTCTCTGATTTCTAGTTTCTCCCATACCTATTATTCCACCAGTACAAAGTTCTAATCCAGCATGTCTTGCTATTTTTAGTGTTTCCAGTCGATCATCAAAACTATGTGTAGTACATATTTCAGGAAATTTTGATCTGCATGTTTCTAGATTATGATTATATCTTTTAACATTTAATTTTTTTAATTTGGTTGCTTGCTCAGAAGTTAAAAAACCTAAACTACACTCTATATTTATTCCAATTTTTAAATTAATTTCTTTAATTATATTGCATACATTTTCAAAATCATCATCTGATGGCTCTCTCCACGCGGCAACAAGACAGAATGAATCTGCCCCATTATTCTTGGCATCTTTTGCTTGTTTGAGAATTTCTTTTGATGGCTGAAGTTTATAATTGTCAATTTTAGTATTAAAAAACGCAGATTGACTACAAAATGAGCAATCTTCACTACAGAAATTTTTCTTTATGTTAGTTAATTGCTCTACATCAACTTTTTTTCCTTGAAAAAATCTAGTAATTTCATTTGCGGCATCAGATAGATTCTTGAGAAAATTATCATCCAAATTGAATAGTGTATCGATCTCATCTTCTGTGATATTATCATCATCTAAAACTTTTTTCTTACAATTCTCAATTACTTGCTCTTGAGAAATCATTATTTTTTTTAATTTATTTCTATAATTAAGCGTTAACCATTAATTTTTTCCTAGTTAACTATTATAATAATACGAATAAAGTATTTTCATGAAAAGTCATATTTGGCATCCTAATACACAAATGACAGAATGGAATAATTTTCCAGAGATTTCTCACGCAAATGGTGTATGGTTATTTGATAATCAGGGAAACAAACTGCTTGATGGAGTGGCAAGTATGTGGTGTAATGTTTGGGGGCATTCAAAAAAAGAATTAGTTAATTCTATTGTCAAGCAAACAAAAAATCTTCAGCATTCATCTATGTTTAATCTTACAAATGCCCCATCTGAAAAACTGGCTAATAAACTAGTAAATATCTCTCCAGGAATGAATCATGTATTTTTTTCAGATAACGGTTCAACTGCCATGGAAATATCGATTAAAATCGCATTACAATATTGGAATAATCTAGGCATAAACAAAACAAAAATTGCTACATTAGAAAATGGCTATCATGGTGATACATTTGGTTCAATGTCAGTTGGCTATGTTCCAGAATTTTTTTCAAGATTCAAATCTAAATTATTTTCTAGTATTAAATTTCCAGTTCCAAATAAGTATAGACTACCAAAAAACTATACAATCTCTGATTATCAGAATCTTTGTTTAGAAAAAATTGAAAAAAGACTGTCTACTGATAATTCTATTGCTGCATTCATAATGGAGAGTGGAGCCCAAATGGCTGGAGGGGTGATAATCTACCCAAAAAATTTTCAAAAACAAATAAGTAAAATTTGTAAAAAAAATGATGTTTTATTTATTTTAGATGAAATTGCAACAGGTTTTGGTAGACTAGGTTCCATGATTGAATATGAATCACAGCAATCTAGACCAGATATTGTGTCATTTGGAAAAATGCTTACTGGTGGGTATTTGACTTTTGCAGCTACACTAACTACAAAAAAAATTTATGATGTGTTTCTTGATAATTTTTATGAAATGAAACATCTTTTTCATGGTCACACATATACTGGAAATCCAATTGCTGCTTCATTATCATTGACAAATTTGAATTTATATAAAAAATATAATTTAATTCAGAAAATACAAAAAACCGCAAAAATTTTTCAGGATAGAATGAATGAGTTTTATGAATTAGAATTAGTTGGTGATGTGAGAACTAAAGGAATGGTTATGGGTATTGAATTGGTTGAGAATAAAAGAAAGAAAATTCCATTGAAAACTAAAAAATCAATAAATAAGCTTGTATTTGAAGAAGGAAAAAAACATAATGTCTATTTCAGAACATTAGGTAATATTGTAATGCTTGTACCACCATTATCAATTTCTAGAAATGAAATTAATGTATTAATAGATGGCACACTAGAAACTATCAAAGGAGTTACATCTAGTTTAAAATGAAATCCATATTTATTACAGGCACTGACACTGATGTTGGAAAAACATGTGTTACATCTTCTATTGCACGATTAATGCATGAGAAAAATATTGATGTCGGTGTAATGAAACCATTTGCTAGCGGTGTAGATGCCAGTTCAGGTGGTATTTCAGATGATGTAAAAATTTTAATTGAATATTCGGGTGTATCAGACAAAGCTGAGACTGTAAATCCATATTTTTTTGAGATACCTTCTTCGCCATTTGATGCTTCAAGACAGCTTAATGTTGATATTGATCTTTCATTAATTTATGACACATTTAAAGAACTGTCATCAAAACATGATCTTGTTTTGGTTGAAGGTATAGGAGGAATACTCACTCCAATTTTAAATAATTTTTTTCTTATTGATTTAATTAAAAAACTAGATTTAGAGACTCTTATAGTAACAAATTCAAAAACTGGAAGTGTTAATCATGCGTTGCTTACATTTGATTCCTGTAAAAGATTAGATATTCCTGTGTCTGGTTTCATTATTAATCAAATTACAAAAGAAGGATACACAATAGAAAATTTATCAACTCAGATTGAACAATTAACATCTAAGCCTATATTAGCAACAATGCCATACATTGAAAATTTCTCTTTTGAAGAATATTTTAAAAATTTTAAGAAGAACACAAATCTATCTAATTTAGGTTTTAAAGATTTTTAATTCACCATCTTTATTATTTTTCATTAATTTTTTTATGTTTTTAAATAAATTTGAAAATGTATTTTTCTTTTGATTTAGTATAAAATTTCTGCACAAAATATTTACTTCCATATATGAAACAATCCAAATATTATTCTCATATGGCTGAATTTTTTTTATATCATTAATCTTTTTTTGAATATATTCATTATCACTAATTTTAGCAAAATAAATTATAATCACATTTTTAGGATCAGTCTTTAGTTTTTTTTTATTAGGAATTATAATATCAATATCAATACTCTCATGAATTATCTTTCGTTGTGTAGGAATTAGCATTTCAGTAAAAATATAATGAGACAACCCTTCAGCTAACGTTCCAACTTTTTCAAATATTTTTCCATCTATAGTCTCAAGTTTTGGAAATACATTTGTAAGAATATTATTAATTAGTTGATCATATCTATCATTATAGAGTAATTCATGTATTTGTTTTTCTGGAATTTTCTTAATTTCGTCATATAAAATTTCCTTAATTGGAGAAATTTCTTCCATGTTAATTTATTCTGTAAACGAATATCTTCTTTCCCCTCTTCTATCAGAGGATTTACTTCCAACATATTCAAGAATAAATTCCTTTTTTGTGCTAAGCAATGATTCTTCAGGTGTCAATTTATTCTCGTGTAATTGTTCATATTGGTCTAAACTTAGTTTTTTTCTTTCACCTATTTCAGTTTCTAAATTCATATCTTTTACCATTTCTTTATAATCTGATTGAATTACTCCACTGAATACCATTGCACTACTACCACTTCCATATGATGCAAACCCAAATCTTTTTTGATCTAGATCAATGCCTTTTTGAAATTCAAATTCTAAACAACTTCTGAATCCTAAATAAAGTGATGCGGTATACAAATTACCAATCATTGTTGTTGCAATTAATGAGCTAGCAACTTTATTTTCATATACTTCTTGATATTCATTTGTTTGAGCAAAACGTTTTGTAAATTCATGATCTTTTGTCATAAATTCTGAATCTGCAAGAATAGATTCAATTGTTCCACGAGGATCTTTAGGAACTGGTTCTTCCATTCCAACTTGCTCAATAATTTTCTTCCATCTAGGTGTACTTCTCCATTCATGTCGTACAAGATATGCTAATGCTTTCTTACCCATGTTGCTATATGGTAAATGCATGTTAATGTAGTCCATATGATCCAGCATACTTTCGCCTTCTGCCAATTCAATTAATCCAGTTTTTATTGCTTTTTTTGTATAGTCTACTAATGCATTTTTAACTTGTATTAGATAAAGAAGATTGGAATATTGTCCGTGTACTACAGGAGTTTCTTTTCCAAATGGTCTGTAGAAATCATATTCGTTTTTAATTGATGTAGATGTAACTTTTGCATCAAAAGCTAACAATCTTGGTTTATCATTTAATAACATTGCAATTGCACCTCCTCCCTGAGTCATTTCACCGCTAGAACCTAAATCATATTTTGCAATATCTGAAACAACAACTAATGCATGTTTATCTTCTGCTTCACCTGCACGGATCCAATTTGAATTATCATATAGCGCATATGATCCACTTACACATGCAAACTTGCATTCGATTCCTCCACAATGCTGAAATGAACCTGCGCCGTAAACTTGTTCTAACATTCCAATAACATAAGAATTCATTGCTTTGGATTCGTCTAAAGCTGATTCAGTTGCAACGTATAATCTTCCTACATCTTCTGGCGAAAGTTTATTTTTTTGCATTATTTTTAAACATGCATTTGCAGCTAAACAAGCAGGATCTTGATTTGCATCAACAATAGCCATTTTGGATATACCTAAACCACGTACTAATTTTTGAGGATCAAGACCTCTAGCTTCTGCAAAATCAGAAGCATCTACATATAATCTTGGAATATATACCGAAATATCATCAATTCCTGCTGCCATAGCTATGCCTTCCTCAAAGAGTATATAACGTTTCTAGAATAAATTAGTCACCTTCATTAGAGAAAAAAATTGGCGATCAGTGCTTAGAATATATAAAATTTTTATTTTTCAAGCATAGTTTCAAAAATATTTTCAAAAACTTCGTATGGTTGTGCACCAATAATTTTTTGTACATCATTATTTGATATGATGAAAAATGCAGGTGTTCCAGTTAATCCTAAAAGTCTTGCATCATCATTACTATTTTCTATAAGTGATTTGTATCTACCATCAGCATTACACTCTTTTAATTTATTTATGTCCAAACCAATTTCATTAGCAAATATTAGTAAGTTATCATTTGATGCCCAACCATTATTTTCACCATTCCAATTATTATAAAGTACATCATGGTATTCCCAGAATTTTTTTTGTTCATTTGCACAATGAGCAGTATGTGCTGCAGATACAGAGTCAGGTCCAATTATTGTAAAATCTTTAAACAGAATTCTTACTTTACCAGTATCAACAAAGTTTTCTATAATTTTATGCTCTGTATTCTGAAAATACACATTACAAAAATGACACTGATAATCTCCAAATTCTACTAATATAATGGGCGAATTTGGATTTCCTAGAATCGGTGATGTGTTTTCTAAGAATGTTTTAGCAGTAATTTTTTTGTCATTATCATTTTTTATTACTGATTCTTCGATAATTTCTTGCTCTGTAAAAGAAGTATAATCCATTCCAAATGTTATAACTAGTACAACTATTGCTGTTATTACAGCACCGTAAACAACTGATGGACCATGTATTTTAGATTTTGATTGTGATCTCACTTCGATATATTTTTCGTCAGTATAAGTTTTTTTAGTTTCTTCAGGAATTTCTTCAGAAGTACTACCTTCATCTGATTTTTCATCTGGCATATTGATTTTTGATTTTATATTGAATTTAGTTCTTGCTAATTCAAATTAATAAAGTGGACTATATGATATAATATATTGAAAAAAGTATTTGTTAATGGCTATGGTTCTATTGGTAGTAGAATCATCCAATTTATCAATGATGATCCAGAAATTACAGTAGTTGGAGTTGGAAAATATTCTCCTGATTCTAATATTGATGATGCAATATCAAAAGGATTCAATGTTTATGTGCCTAAATCAAAGCAAAATGAGTTTAAAAATTATGAAATTAGTGGAGATATTGAATCTGCTTTAGATGATTGTGATCTCGTAATTGATGCTTCCCCAGGTGGAACAGGATTTCATAATAAAAAAAATCTATATGAACCAAAAAATATTTTGGCAATTTACCAAGGTGGAGAATCTATTATTGGTGATAACAAAGTTTCTGATCTATTATTTAATTCGCGTGTAAATTATTCTGATGCATTTGAAAAAAAACATGTCATGCAAGGAAGTTGTAATGTAACTGGAATGGGAAAGATTCTAGAACCATTACGTAATAATTTTGGTGATAATATACATAGATTTGATGTTCTACTTGTAAGAAGATGGGCTGATATTGATCAAACTGATAAATTGATACCTGATACCATCGAAATGACACAAAAACCTCATCATGGAGAAGATGTTAAATCATATTTTGGAAAAAATGCACCACTTTTTGTTCGTGCAATTAAAGTTCCTACAAGACAAATGCATTTGCATATAATGGATATTAGATTTAAAGATAAAGCACCATCAGTTACTGAATTTCATAATCTGTTTAAAGATGAATATGGTGTTGCAATACTTTGGTCTGCAAAAGGAACTAAAGATGTTAGAGATTTTGCTAATAGTATGAATTTTAGTTTTAAAGATACTAACATGATACACATACATGCAAACATGACAACTTCAATTAATGACACAATTCAGATTATGTATTCAGATGATCAAACTGGAATTGTAATACCAGAAAATCATTTGTTAATGCAAGCAATGTTATTTCAAAAAACATACGAAGATGCTTTCAAACACACTGAAAAATTATTTAAAATGAAAGAAAAAAAACAATTACTAGAAGATCATTTTGCAAAGAAAGAAAATTAATCTATTTTTTCTATTCTAATTTTTTCAGGCTTATTTTTTGAGACTTTTTCTATAATAATTCTTAATGAACCAATCTCAATTTTATCATCTTCTTTAGGCATATCATGTAATTGTTCGTGTAATAATCCATTCAATGTTGAATAATCGTCTCCAGGTGGTATGTCTGATTGGAAAATGTCATTAATTTCATCAATTTCTATATCACCGTCAGTCACAATTGCATTTTGACCATCTCTTTGAAAACTGGGTTTCTCAGTGTCTGTTTCATCTTGTATTTCACCCACAATTTCTTCCAGAAGGTCTTCTAATGTAACACAGCCTTCTACCCCACCAAATTCATCTAAAACAATTGCCATATGGGTTCTTCTACCCTGCATTTCTTTTAATAAATCACTTACTCGTTTTTCTTGTGATACAAATACTGGCTCTCGCATAATTTGTTCTAAAGAAATAACTTTTTCATCAATTTCAAGTTTTTTGAGAACATCTCTAACATGAACTATTCCTACTATTTCATCTGCATTGTCTGCAAAAACTGGTATTCGTGAAAAACCACTTTTGTTAATTTCTGGTAATGCTTCAAAAAGCATCATTTTTGAATTAAGTTTAAACATTTTTGTTCTTGGCGTCATAACGGTTCTAATTACTATATCATCAAAATTCAATGCACCATGAACTAATTCACTTTCTTGTTTTTCTATAGCTTTGTCTTTGTAACCTTGTTCAACAACCTCTTTAATTTCATCCTCTGTTAATCCAGGTGGCATATCGCTACTACCAGTTAGTTTTATCATTCCTTTTGTGATTATTTCAAAAATCCACACAATTGGAAAAAATACATAACCGAAAATCAATAAAATTCTACTGTTTTTTATTGCAACTTTTGTTGCATTGGCATTACAATATGTTTTTGGAGTAATTTCACCAAATATTAGAATTAAAAATGTCATAATCCCTATTGCAATTGCTAATCCATCATTACCAAAGAATTTTAGTGAAATATCAGTTGCTAAAGCAGTTGCCGCTATACTAGCCAAATTATTTCCTAAATTAACACTGGACATCATTCGGCTTGGATTAGATTTTAGTTTATGAAGTGATGATGCGCCTTTTACCTTGTCTTTTACCATCTGCTCAATTTTTGAACGTCTAATACTAACTAAAGCAACTTCTAAACCACTGAAATATCCAGAAAGGCCTATCATTGCAATTAGTGCTGCAATTTCATATTCTAATTGCAATTTTTAGTACCTCTTAAAATTAAATTTATGAATTTGCTAAACGACTTCATTTAGAATAGAAACAACCTCATTTCTGTATATCAACAACAAAGTATGGAGTCTATTAAGGTTTAAGATTTGTAAAAATTGAGTTTATTCATTTTGTGCGTAATTTTATCTTCTTGGAGGTTTGGCAAATTTGTTAGTTGAGTCATTATGATAATCAATTGGAAGTAACGGCTCTTTTTGTCTCCCTGTTAAAATACCGACGACCTTATCATCTTTTTTCATTATTTCATCATCTAGAAGTTTTTTGATACCTGCAACTGTTGCACCAGATGCCATTTCACAATCAAAACCATTCAAACCAACAATTGACATACCATCAAGCATTTCTTTATCTGATACTTGAATTACACATCCATTGGTAAACTCTAATGCACGTAAACCTTTAGCCATATTTGCTGGTTTTCCTATTTGTATTGCAGTAGCCTTAGTTTTTGGTCCTAGATTATTTTCTTTCATGTAATCGTAATATTTGTCTACTAGTTCTAAATTTGGGGCACCATTATTCCAACGTAATTCTTCATTTTCAAATTTACCGTTATACAGATTGTATAGAGTGTTTGCACCTTCAGCATTTACTACTGCAATTTTTGGAATTTTTTTGATCCATCCCCAATTGTATAATTCAATTAGGCTTTTACCACAGCTTGAAATATTTCCTAATGCGCCACCAGGATAGACTATCCAATCTGGAACTTCCCATTCTAAAAATTCAAGAGCCCTAAACGGAATTGTTTTTTGACCTTCAATTCTAAAAGGGTTAACAGAATTAACAGTGTAACTTCCTTCTTCATTAGCAGCATCAAGTGATTTTGTAAATGCATCATCAAAATTACCAGCAACCTTTATCATTTGTGTTCCAAATTGATATGCTTGACTTAGCTTTCCTGGAGCTATTTGACCATCTGGAATATAGACATCACATTCCATATTTTCATTAGCAGCAAACATTCCAGCAGATGCGGAAGTATTTCCAGTAGATGCACAAATAATTTTTTTTGCACCAGTCATTTTAGCATGAGTTACAGCTGATGCCATTCCATTATCCTTGAATGAACCACTAGGATTGTAACCTTCTGGTTGTAACATGAGACTATCATTACTAATCCCAACGAAATTTGATACCTTAGACATATGGTATGGTTTTGACTGTCTTCCTTCTGCACCGTCCAACGAAACTAAAAATTTTGAACATTGATCTAATTCCTCGGTCTCAATTTCACAGAAATTCAGTAATTCTCGAAATCTCCATACACCACTTTCGTTATAGATACTATCTCTTGACCGTCTCTGATAAAAAATTTCTTTTAGTTTAGTTGAAGGTTTTTGGTCATATTCAACATCCAAAAGAAATCCACATTTTTCACATTTAATATGTCTGGAAACAATAGGATATGTTTCTCCACATTTTGGGTTTATACATAAAAGACGTGCACTTTGTTTCATTCAGATTTTTTATGAGTGTAAGTAATTTAAAGGAATAAGCATCAGAAAAAATGGCAAGTTGTGTTAACTTACACGACATTAAAATTTATTTTTTATTATATAACTCAACCAAAGATTTAGTACTGAAAAATATATTTGTATATTATGCGAGATATGCATGAATATTTTCGAGGAATTTTAAATCAAATTCTCGATTCATATGCAGTAATCGAAAATTTAACTGATACACCTGCTGATCTTGAACTATTACAGATTGAAATGGCAAAAATTATGGGGTTCTTTACCATAATTTTTCGAAAGCGTGATAAAATGAATGACATATCAAATGAATTTTCGAACTTACAAAAAATCATTAGCGTATATTTAAAAAATTATGATTTTTCTCGTGAGATTGAATTACTTTTAAGAACATTCTCTGAAGATCAAAATAGGGTTAAAAATATACGAACTGCAATATTGAATTCATTAAAAGATAAAGAACTTATTGATAAAATTTACACTGAATCAAAGGAATTATAATATTTACTACTGTTAAGTTTTATTTTTTAGATTTCTTTTTTGAAATTTTATCATCTTTTTGTTTTATTTGTTTGTCAACTTCAGTTTTTTTATCGTCAACTGCTTTGAATACTTCTTGCATAACTCCATCTAGATATTCTCCTGATACTTCAGGTTCTACTGCAGTTGCAATTTCATTGATTGTAGCAGAAATTTCTGAACTTATCTGCTCAAAATCTTCTGGGTCTGCATTTGCTACTGATGCATTAAGTGATTTTAAATTATCTACCTGATTTATGATCTGATCTGTTAACATGACTTTGAATTTTATATCATTCACAATAATTTCTTTTGTTATCATAATTAAAATATCAAAATCTGTATCTTATAAGTTTGTTAGATTTTTAATAATTTAAAAAACTATTAGATCTAATGCCGCAGCATCACTAATTAACATTGTATGTCTCGAATTTATAACGTAACCATTTTTAATATCTTTTGTAGGCACCCAACGATTCGTAGAAGTATAATGTCTTTTTTCAATTAGTTCATTTTCAACTGTTTCTATATCTAATTCACCTTCTTCCACTTCTTGTGTTTCAAGATGCTTTATAGTGATTAAAATTTTATTTATCTTAACTCTATCACCAAATTTCCATTGTGATGGGGGTGATTCATCAGATACTTCAAGAACTTTTATTTTCATTTGTTTTTTACCTAGTGCATCATGACTAACTAAAATTCTTTCATCTATGAAATTTTGAAATTCCATACTTTTTGTAAACTATTAGTAGTAATAAAGTAAGTGCTTATTTAATTCATAATGCTAAATTTTTGATGTTTAGATTTAAACGGCATTTCATAATCTTCTAAATTTGTTTTAACTTTTTTACCATCTTTTAATCCATAGACGGTTCCATCGTACTTACAAACTATATTTATTGGTTTTATTTTATTATTCCAAATTTTATAATATTCTCTTAATTCTCTTTTTTCATACTCTCCTTTTCCAATTCTTTTTTTAGATAGAAATTTGAATGCAAAAATGACATTTCTTATATTATAAATAGTAAAATTATCAGTCCAGCTCATACATCGAAGTATCTGATCAAATGGAACAGTCAATGATGTACTTGTTCCAGATTTTGCTTCAATTGTAAAAATTTTACTATCATGATTATTTACACATAGCAAATCTGGTAATGCAACACTTGGTGAACCTAGTCTAAATGCCTTCCATTGGTCCATTTTATTAAATCGTTTTACCAGTGTATCCTCCCATTGATATCCGCGCTGTCTACGTGTTTGTGCTATCTTACGATTTTCCAGATTTTTAGAAACAAATTTTTGATTTTGAAATTCTTGTCTATTTTTTAGTAGAGATTTTGATCGCATGTTAATAATTATTTTTTCATAATATAGAAGAGTTGGTTATAATGAAATGACCTTATGTTTAGATTAGTTAGGAAGTAATTCAAACAAAAATTGTGGAGTTTTGTTATATGAGCATTTTTTTAATTGAACTTTTTGATTGATTTTAGGTGTAATTTCTCCCAAAATTTCTCCTAACACTCTTAGATTCTGTTCAATCTCTATTAAACAAAAGTATTGATCATTTTTTTTAGAAAATTCAATAATTTTGCCTATTTGTTTTGAATTAGACCATTTTGTTTCATTATGACAAATATTACAATAGTTTGATGGTGGCCAAACAACCTGTTTACAATTTATACAGTTACTAATAACAAAATTTCCATTTAATAATTCAGTTTCAAATTTGTTCATGATTGTAATATTATAACTGAGCTTGATGTTGCGGCTGCAGACATATTATGCACTAACCCTTTTTTTGCATTTGAAACCTGTCTTTTTTTTGCATTATTTTGTAATTGTTGTGTAATTTCAATTATTTGTGATATGCCTGTTGCACCTAGAGGATGACCTGCACCAATCAACCCACCTCTTGGATTAATTTTTCTATTTTCAGTATTGAAAAGATTTCTAATAAATTGTGCACTTTCTGTTTTTTTGCTTAAACCTAAACTTTCAACTGCCATTAATTCACATACAGAAAATGCATCATGTATCTCTGCTACGTCTATTTCATTCGGATTAGTATTAGCCATTGAATACGCATCATTAGACGCCATTTTAGTAGTAGCGAGTTCAGAAAGATTGTTTTTTGCAAAGCTTGCTGAATCTGTTTTTTGGCCTATACCGGAAATCCATATTGGTGTATCAGTAAATTTCTTTATGACATCTTCAGATGCTAGTAATAGTGATGAACTACCAGAACAAGGAAATGAACAATCCAAAATTCGTAAATCATCTGTTATTTGTTTTGAGTTCATAATTTGAGAAATAGTATATGCATTATGTGAATATGAATTAGGATTATCTATAGCATGTTTATGATTTTTTGCAGAAACTATAGCTAATTCCTCTTCTGTTGTATTGAATTTTCTTTTATGATGTTTTGTAAATAATGACCCCCAATAGATTGGATGATTAAATTCTCCACGAGTTTTATCCCATTCTAACACTTGGCCTGGATTTCCAATTGTATCTCCACCTGCAACTAAAACTACATCAGCTAATCCAGATGCAATATATGAAAATGCTGAAATTACAGCATTTGTTCCAGAACTACAAAGATGCTCCACTGTATGTGATATTTTTGGTTTTATTCCAGATAATTCTGATAGAATTGCGCTGAGATATTTTGAATTGTCATTTGTAGAAACAATAACTCCGTCAATTAGATCTTGTGATAAATTGTCTGTTGAATCAAAAACCTGCTTTGTAGATTCTACTAATAATTCTTCAATAGGAATTTCATTTTTTGAAAATTTTGTACTTCCGTATCCAGCTATACCAATTTTTTTCAATTATATATCACCAAATGTATTTAGTAGAATATCAAATGATTCATTTACATCACCTATAGGATTAAACTGAATTATTGGTAAATCTATACCTGTTTCTTGGAATTGTTTTAATTGTTGTTGGCATTCATTTACAGTACCACAGATACATAGATCTTTTACCATTTTATCACTTACCAGTGTAAAATTATTTTTTAGTCCTGTTTTTTGATATTCATCATGAATATTTTTTGTATCTTTTTTATATCCATTATCAGCAAGAAATTCTCTATAAATTCCTCCAACTGAAATATAGAATGCCAATGTTTTTTTTGCACGTTCCATAGCTTTTTCTGAATCATTATGAACACAAGTAATAATTTGTAATGTAGAATCAATTTTTCTTTCTTTCTGCATTATTTCTAATGTTGATTTTATTTCAGTTTTAGGACGTAAATAGAAAATAACACCATCTCCTATTTCCCATGCTAAATTAACCATTTTTTCATTTATGGCAGCCAAATAAATTGGAATATTGTTTCTGGGTGGTTTTACTAATAATGAAAAATTTTCAAGAGAGAATATATCACCTGAATAATTTATTTTTCTTCCTGACAGTATTAATCGAATAATTTCAACGTATTCTTTCATTCTTTGAACAGGTTTAACAAATTTTTCTCCATGAAATTGTTCCACAATTGGCTTACTGCTTGACCCCAAACCTAGTATCAATCTTCCATTTGATATTGTGTCAACAGTTACTGCACCCATTGCAATTTGACTGGGACTTCTTGAATAGATGTTAATTATTGATGAACCAATTTTTGCAGTATTATTTTTTTGACTAATCAGACTTAACATAGAAAAATCTTCCATTCCCCATGTTTCAGGAATCCAAATTACATCTGATTTAACACGATTCAATTTTTTTGAACAATCAATGACTTGATTGATTGTTAAAAGTGAACCTAAACTATATGACACTCTCATTATAATCAATATTTAAAAAATTTATAATATTTTTTTGATTTAATATCTTCTGAACAAAGTTCAATATCTTTATGTGAATCAATTGAGTACCAAAGTACATTTTTAAATTTTTTAGTATACAAGCATTTTTTCTTAGCAAGTTTTGGAAAAACATCACCTTCCAGACTACCTTTTTTAGGTAAGAGTTTTTTAATTTCTGAACTTAGATGGTAAATACCTGGGTTCATCCATATATTTTCAACATCAATTTTTTCATTAAATTTTATAATTTTATTATTTTTAATTTCCATAGTTCCAAACTGTGTTTTTAATTCATTTGATGCAATTGTATTTGGTTTACTTAGAATATTTTTTAGATTAATATTTGTAATAACGTCTCCATTTATAACAACAAATGACTCGTCAGATATTTTTTCCATTGCTTTTCTAATTGCACCACCTGTACCTAATGGAGTTTTTTCGATAGAGAATTCTATTTTACACTTGAAATTTTTATTTTTCTTAAGAAAAATCTCAATTTGTTTTGATCTATATCCACTACAAATAATTATTTCATTAATTCCAAATTTTTTAAGATATTTGATTGAACGCTCAATTAGTGGAACATTATCTATAAGAATTAGAGGTTTTGGTATTTTATCAGTTATTGGCCGTAATCTTTTACCTCTGCCCCCAGCTAAAATTATTGCTTTCATATGTGAGAGTCTTTATTTCTGATTTAAAACTTATTGGATTAATTTAGAATATTTCAAATGTTGCTATTCCAAAGTAATAACCTATGAGAATCATAGTAATACTCCATGCACATGAACCTAATATAGTATAAACTAAAAATTTTTTAATATTCATTTTTAGCAAACCAGCTGGAATTGAAATCATTTCTCTAAAAACTGGAACCATTCTACCAAAAAGTACTGCTTTATCACCATACTTTTCAAACCATTTTTCAGCACGGTTTAATTTCTTCTCTGTGATTTTAATTCTTCTCAAATATCTTAGTAATGCAACTCTACCAAGTTTTAATGCAATAAAGTAAATTGCAGTAGAACCAATTGAAGCACCTAAACCACCTATTATTCCAAGCAGAATAACTTCTCCAAGACCTAAACCATTTTGTGATGCAATATATCCTGCAGTTGGAAATACTGCCATAGTTGGAATTGGTGGAATAATAGTTTCAATTAATGCTGCTAGAAACACACCGATGTAAAGATATTCTGATAGTAATTCTGAAATCCACTGTATTAAAATTTGTAATTCATTCAAAGTTATCTTTCTCAGTCATGTAATAATGTAATTCAGTATAGCACTCTTTACAATACTCTTCAAAATTTGTATGTTCGCAATCATAGCAATTTTCACTATCTTTACCACATTTTTTACAAATAGACATTAATTTTATTGATAATTATGATTTTTTAATCTTAATGAATCCAAGTGCAATCTGTATTAATGCTGGAGCAAATAGCATTACAACAGAACCAATAGGATCTCTATCTGAACTTTCAAGTTCTGGAGATGGATTTGCAACAACTGCTATACCACCTATTATAATTAAAATTCCAGCAATTATTATCATAACACCCAAGCCTTTAGATGATTCTTTTAATGAAATGAAAAATGCAAATATAGGTAAAATTAGTGCAGGTCCACCTAAACCAATACCACGTTGCATGTCATTTAATGGTAGAAATCCTTCTTTTGCATCATTACCCATTGATACAGAAACATCTGCACCATAAACAATTAACAATGCTATAGCAATACCTGTTAAAATTAATGCTGCTTTTATTGCCATATTTGAAATGAGAAATCAAGTATTAATAAAGCATTAGATGAATTTTTGTGAAATTATCATTCTGAGGTAATTTTAATTGATTCAGATACAATTGCCACTTGTTCAAATAATTTTTCCATTCCTAAATTATCTTTATCAACCACATTAACATGACCAATTTTTCTTTGTGGTTTTGATTCTAATTTACCATACATTTTCAAAAATGCATTTTGTGTATCTATTGTAGGATTTTTGAATTTTCCTTTGAAATCCTTTGGTCCTAAAATATTATACATGATTGTAGGATGAACTAATTCAGTACTGCCAAGTTTCAATCCTAAAATTGCTCTAAGATGTTGTTCAAACTGTGAAGTTTTACTAGACTGTAATGTATGATGACCTGAATTATGAACTCTTGGTGCTATCTCATTAATTAATATCTCATTATCATTTGTAACAAACATTTCAATTCCAAAAACACCTGCTCCATGTAAAACTTCCATTGTTTTATGAGCAATTTCTTCAGCATTTTTAGAAATTATCTCATTAATTCTTGCGGGAGCAATAGTCATTTCTAGTATGTTATTTTTATGAATATTTTCAACTAATGGATATGTTTTGATTTCACCAGATGTACTTCTTGATGCAATTACAGATACTTCCATTTTAAAATTAACAAATTTTTCAACCATAAGTGATTGACCATCAAAAATTTCTAATGCCTCAGATATTTGATCTAATGTATCTATTTTGAAATTACCTCTACCATCATATGCACCAGTTCGTGTTTTCAATAAAACTGGAAGTCCAAATTCATTAATTTTTGATTCTAATTCATTTTTTGATGATATTTCTCTAAATTCTGCTACTGGAATATTATTTTCAGCAAGAAATTTTTTTTGAGTCAATTTATCTTGTATAATTTCAAGTGTTTCTGGAGATGGGTTAATTTCACATTCATTTTCTAAATTTTTTAGAATCTTACTATCACCGGATTCTATTTCATATGTGATTATATCACATTTGCTTGCAAGTTCTTTGATTGCTGAGGAATTTTTAAAATCAGCCACTATTTGTAGGGCACCAATTTTTGATGCAGGACAATTTTCTGTTGGATCTAAAACAATAATCTCAGAAATATCGGTTTTCATGTTTTTTGCCGCCTCTGTAAGCATCATACCTAACTGACCTCCACCAATTATTCCTAGTATTTTACCCATAATCCAAAACAACTACTCAATTACAAATAGTTTCGGTGTAGTAATGTAATTTCAAACTATACAAGACATATTTCTATATTATAAAACATGCTAATTTGGGGAATTAATGAACACTGTTGAGTTAGATACTGATATCATTTCTACCATTTTGATTGGTATGTTCTCTTTTATTGCAATATCAGATATTTCCTTATGATGTTTTTCATTCAAATGGTTTAGAAATTCTTCCTCTTCAATATCATTACATTTGAAATCACATTGTGAAAAGATGCAATTAAAATTCAATAATTTTATTCTGGCATTCTGCTAAAAAAGTACTTTCATAAAAAATGTTGTAAATTGGTCATGAATATTACTCTAAACTATTAAAAATAGCATTTGTATTCAAAAGATATGAGTAAAAAAAGTAGTGTTGGAATTATAATGGGTTCAAGCTCTGATAGTAGAATTATGCATAGTGCTGCAGAAATATTGGATCAGTTTAACGTTATACATGAAGATCAAATAATTTCTGCTCACAGAACACCTACAAGACTTGATACATATGCCAAACATGCAGAAGATTCTGGATTTAAAGTAATTATTGCTGGTGCAGGTGGTGCTGCACATTTACCAGGAATGATTGCATCGCATACAGTAATTCCTGTAATTGGGGTTCCGATATTAGTTTACAATGATAAACAAACAAAAAAATCAAACACAAATAAATTTTCAGCATTTGGTGGATTAGATTCATTATTATCTATTTCAGAAATGCCTACTGGTTCACCAGTAGTTACGGTAGGAATAAACAAATCAGCTAATGCTGCAATATACGCATTAAAAATTTTAGCAAATGATGATTCTATAATAAAACGTAAACTAAAGAAACATAAATTTGATCAACATTCTTCGGTGCTTAAAGAATCTGACGAGTTAAAGAAACTTGGTTTAGCAAAATTTGTAAAAAAGAAATTCAAATAAACTAATCAAGTAGTTTGAACTGTATATTTTTCTCGTTTAAATGAGCAATCAATCTATTTGCTTGTTCCTGATTTTCTGTTTCTAGGCTTAATGTGACGCCTACCGTACCTGCATTAATAACAGAACTTAATCTATCGTGAATTACCTCTACAATGTTTACACTTAATGATGAAATTTCATCCACGATTTCTTTTAGTGCACCAGGTTTATCTTTTAATGTAATTAGGATTCTGACCATTCTTCCCATATTTGTTAAACCTTTAGCAACAATTTGACCTAGTAAATACATGTCAATATTACCACCACATAAAACAGGAACAACTTTTTTGTTTGGAGCCGGTTTTTTGCTTAAAAGATATGCCAGTCCGACTACACCAGCAGGTTCTACAACTGCCTTTGTTCGTTCCATTAACAGAAACATTGTTTTGATGATATCAGAATCTTCTACTGTTACAATCTCATCAATTCCTTTATTGATTATATCAAAAGTTATTTTTCCAGGTGTTTTGACTGATATACCATCAGCAATAGTTAATCCACCTTCTATTGTTTCCACATGACCTGATTCAATTGAATGTTTCATTGCAGGAAAAGCTTTTGATTCTACTCCAATAATTCGTACACTTGGTTTTTTCTCTTTTATTGCTGTAATTATACCAGCAGCAAGTCCACCACCGCCAATTGGAACATAAACTTCATCCACATCAGGAAGCTGCTCTAAAATTTCTAATCCTATTACACCTTGACCACATATTATATTTGGATCATCAAATGCATGAATAATTGTAGCTCCTGTCTCATCTGAAATTTTTTGTGCTTTAGTCCATGATTCATCATATGTTAGTCCGTCCAAAACTACATTTGCACCATATCCACGTGTAGCAGCAATTTTTGCTGGAGATGCATTTTTTGGCATTACAATTGTACAAGAAATATTTTCTAACGATGATGCAAAAGCAACACCCTGCGAGTGATTTCCTGCAGATGCTGCAACAACACCATGTTTCTTTTCTTCATCAGTTAATGAACTAATTTTGTGGTATGCACCACGTATCTTAAATGAACCCGTTTTTTGCTCATATTCATTTTTGAGATAAACTTGAGAATTTGTCATATTGCTAAATGTTTGTGAAAATGTAAGTGATGTTTTTCTTATAACATCACTTTGTGCCTTCTCTGCTTTTACAATATCATCATAAGATACAGTCATAAAATTTCTCAGAAATTCATTCAAAATTAAATGTATTTGAAAATTAATTCGTCAATTTTCTAAGAATTTGAAGATTTGATTTAGTCTATAGCCAATTTTTTCTTGTGATTTAGCATCAACAGTATTAAGATCAAAAAGACCTTGTTTTGCACCATTTTCTATATATTCTAAATCAATGTTACAGAGACACCCTTCTTCTCCGTTTATCAGTTTTTGTTCATCAATTAGTACTCCAGTAGTTTGAAAGGTTTCAAGTAATAAATCATCTAATTTATTGAGAATAATCTTTTTCCTAGAATTCAATTCGATTATCTCATCTTCTAAACTGGCCTCTATTTTTTCTGATAACATTTCAGAAAGTTTTGGATCATTATAAAATAATTCAAATAAATTCTGTTTGTTAATTTTATCATATCCAAGTTCTTGAAGTTTTTGGAGAATTATTTTATTCCCATCATCAGAATATTTTAAATCAGAATTTTGCGTTTTATCAATTACTTCAGCAAGTTCTTTTTGAAGTTCTATTACATTTTGCTCTGGTTTATAATATAATAAAACATGAAACTGCACAGAAATGTGCACTGATAATACTAAATTATCTTCTTTGATTTCAAACTTTAAAAAAATCCTTCTGACATCATCATTATATGAATATGATATGCCTTGAGATTCCCAATCATTCAAAGATTCTATAAATTTATTAAAAAAATTCTCAATATTAGTTGGATCAAATGTAGATATAGTTTTTACAGTAGAATCACCAAGCATTACCTTTACATCAACTACTTTTGTTGTATCCATAATTTTGTTTAAAAAATTATTTTGAATAACATCATTTTTCTTATTAAGATTAATGAGAAACTCATTTTGTGACTTTGTGCCTATACGCATGAATCTTGTTTCATATACCTCCTTAAATTTTATGTAATTATGAGCTTAATTTCAAAAAATATTGTAAAATTAAAAGAAGAATTTGTTAAAATCTATGATGGAAATAGTCATGTGCAAGAAGTACTTCCAATTAAAAAAACAGAATTTTTACCAATAGATGATGAACATTTATCATTACTACATAAATTTCTAGAAAATAATCCAATTTATTATAATTCATTTGAAATTAAAATTTTTGGAACCATGTGCCGTGTATTTGAAGGTGATTTGAATCAGTTCTGGATTGATAGTATAAAACATGATACAAGTTATGCTCCATTTTATCCAACATGGATGCTTTCTGCTTATGCACTTGCATTAGAATCTAAAAATAATGGATTTTTAGAATTAGTTGATATTGGTTCTGGTGACGGTAGAATTGCATTTTGTGGAGATGTTGTAGGTCTTCATTCCAATTCAATAGAAATTGATGGGTCTCTTTGTAGTTTACAAGAAAACATATTACAAAACATGTTAAGCAATTTTAGTATAATTAATGAAGATGCAACAAAGATTGATTATAAAACCATAAAATTAGTAAAACCTGTTTTTTTTATTGGAGGATTACCTGAAAATGGAGAACTACTAGCAGAATCAATTATTAAAAATATCTTAAAACTGCCAAAATTAGAAAAAAATTCATGTTTTGCATTAACTGGTACACATGCTGAAAAAACATCTGCAAAAAACCAATCTGACTTTGGTTGGGGTGTAACAACCAAAAAATTTAATCTAAAGATCATAGATATACTTGATTTACCTACATATTGGACAATGGAACAGCCATTTAATACGCCATATATTTTTACAAATTACTCCTAATTCACATATGCTTTTAAGAATAAATTAGACATTATAGATATGAATTCTGATTCTATAGTGTGTAATCATTGTGGAAACGACATTATCATCTACTATAATTCCAAATATAATGGAAAACGAGGAAAATGCAAAAGTTGTAATACGGATTTTCCGTTAGATTGAGTGTGCTAATATGAGTAATGATGACGATGAAGCAAGGGCTGAAATTGAAAAAAAATATGAAAAACTGTTAGCTGCTGCAAGTGGGACTGACTCTGATAATACAGAATCAGATGGTGGTAAAGAAGTTGAAAAAGAACCTGAATATGAAAAACCAACCACATCTAATATTGTAGACATGATGCTTGGTAAGAGCTCAGAATTAACACAGGATTCAGAGACAATGATTCTAGAGACACAGAAACGAATTTGGAAGGCAATAAAACAAGGTGGTGTGGAATATTATGGAATTATTTCAGAATCAGATGAATTTCTAAGAGAGCATGTTAATGAGAAAATTCCAATGGCTGTTATGTTTGTGGATCTTGTAGGTTCTACAGACATGTCATTATCTTTACCAGAAGAGAAAGTTGCAATGATAGTTAGTTCATTTGCACAAGAAATGGCTATAGCCGTAAAACAGCACAATGGTTATGCTCTAAAATTTGTAGGAGATGCAGTTATTGGTTATTTTATTCATAAAAGTGCATTAATGGCATCAGATAATGCAATTAGTTGTGCACAAACGATGATAAAAATAATTGAAGATGGGATAAATCCAATTTTAAACAACTATGATTACCCAGATCTTTTTATCAAAATTGGAGTAGATTATGGTGAAAGTATGGTCATGCGTTATGGTAATGATAAAACTCGTTCACATGTAGATCTATTAGGTCCAGTAATGAATATTGCCGCAAAAGTACAAAATAAAGCAAAACCACAACAAATTATGATTGGAGAGGACATTTTCAATAAGATTCACCCATCTACCCAAAAAAAATTTAAGTTGAAAGTTTGGAATGAAAATGAATGGAACTATCGCAATAAACAAACTGGAAAATTATACCCAGTATACGAATCAAAAACTAAATTGTAAAATTATCAGGACATTCAACATGCTCATAATGATGTTCAGTAAATTGTTCTTCTATAACATACATTACAATTTTGTGTAATTCATTTTCATTAATGTATTTTTTACATTTAAGACATGTTTTTTCTTTATCTGATGACATGTCAGATCCAAATAATTAGATCGCTATAACGATCTACAAATAGAATAAATTGATAAATTATCAATAATTGAATACAAAATCACTAGTAAACAAAATGAATAAAGTAGAAATATGGAAGATTTTTATGATTATTATGGATAATTTTACAATCCTTCCAAAAACAGGATTCCCTTTACTACAAGGTATTGCACCTGATTTTATTAGATACCCTCCAAATAGTAAACCAAGTTTTGGAGTTAATCAAACACAAAAAATTAAAGAGCAATTTTCAAATCAAGGTGCATCAATGTTACCTAAACTACAAGATTTCAATCAAATGTTTAGGCAGCAGGCAAATTCATTGATAAAAATGAATTCTAATGTTCTTCCTCCAGGTCATCCATTATTTTCTAGAGAAAATTCACTATTTACACTAAAAGAAGAAAATGAAAAACTTATGAAAGAAAATTTGGAATTAAAAAAGAAATTAACATCAAAAACAAATAAGAAATAACTAGAACTGAATAAATTTTTTGTATTTGTCATAAATTTTATTAAATCTATCATTTTCATAATCACCTAATTTTATGGAAAAATCATTTTTTATTTTTTCAGAAATATTCAAAAGAAAAAGTCTTTCATTTGCCTCAAAATAATTTCTTGCATCTGAATCCTGCAAATTTGATATGATCGACAAAATATCTGAATTCTCCATATTATTGATTATCTGCAAAGTACTTTGATTTTTAGACTTGTTTATTAATTGACAATTTGAACCTAAATTATGAAAAATTCAAGCAATAACAAATGAAATAATACTTTATTAAAATATAAACAAAAAAACCTGGAAATAATCTCTCTTTCTAAATCTATTCGTTATGTAGGAATAATAATTTATCATGGAAGAACATTAGCTGGAAAAATTAAACCTGGAATAAAACCACTATTTTCACCAAATCAAGTTCGTAACGAATTTTTTGCTATTGCAACATAAATAAAATTAAGAGAAAAATCATTATCTGCAATAGGTAAATCTAATTACACAATTTTAAATCATAAAAAAGTAACAATACTACTATTTTATAATAATAAAATAATATACTATATTACATTTGATCCTAATCAAATTCCAAATAAATTATTAATTCAAAAAATTAAAAACATTACTACTGTGGCGTAAAACCTACATATCCACTTGTCTGTTTATTTTTTTCATCAGAAAAATTAGGCTCAAAAAGTGATATCATATAATCATCAGGATCGAGAACTATGGCATTTTTTCCAGATTCTCGTTCTTGAATATCACGATAAATTCTAACTCCTTTTGATTTTAATTCTTCAACTGCAGATGCAACATCTCCAACTGTAAGACCGATTAAAATTCCATTGTCAATTGATGATCCTGCATGAGGTGCAGTTATAGATGCTGGATGAAGGCTTAGTGCAGCACCTGTAGTACCTAAATCGACCCAATTTCTTCGTTCATTTTTTATTGGCATTCCTAATGTGTCATGATAAAATTTAATTGATTCATCAAGATCTTTAACTGCTAAAATAACATTTCCTATTCTTTTAATGTTCATAATTATTCAATATAGTTTAGTCATAAATCCTTTACTGAACCTCAATCATAGTTTCTGTGCGTTCCACACCTGAAATTAATTGAATTTCATTAGTAATGTCTTTTATCTGAGATAACATTGTTACATTAATCACTGCAACTGCATCAAATTGACCACTTACTGGAAATGATTCTGAAATCAGGTTAATCTTCCTTAATCTTGCGGCGATTAATTTTTTTGGAGATTTAACTAAAACTATGGCTCTTACCAACCTAAATCAACCTCAACTTCAATTAATGTTTCTGTTGAAACAATCTCTTTAATATTTTTTAAATCGATTACAATTTTATTAATATCAGTAATTGATGTGTTTAAAATTACACATATGTCAGCTCTACCTGATACGACCATTACATCTTTAGAAATTCTTCGTTTTCTTTTTAATAAATTAAGAACCTTGTCTACTTGACCAGGTAAAACCCTAATCATACACAGTGCTTTCATCTCATAGTATAGGCATTACAACCATATCAGGTTTACTATTCTGACGCATCTTGAGAACGTGCTTCCTCTAAGTATGCACGTCTTTCTTCATTTACACTATCCTTGTCAATATCAAAATCGTCATCAACAATTACAATTCCTGAATCTATTACACTATCATTAACATTTTTTGCTTTAGATTTTTTTGTTTTTTTCGATGTTTTGGTTTTCTTAACAGCCACTTTTTTCGATGTTTTAGGTTTTTTAGTAGATCCATTTTTTGTGTTTTTTTCCTTTTTTACCAAATTAATCGAAAAAAACTAGTTGTTGATATATTAAAACATTATCATGTATTAAAAATAATATAATGCCGAGGGCGAGATTTGAACGCGCGACAGCCACGTCTTCAGCGTGGTGCTCTCCCAGGCTGAGCTACCTCGGCATATCACAAATCAAATCGATTCGAATAAAACCGTTTTTATGGACTCCAAATAATATCTGAAATACTACTTCTTTTGTTACTAACTCGTGCTAAAACAAAAAGAAGATCAGATAATCTATTCAAATACACTGTTGAAAATGTAGAAATTTCTTCATTTTGTGATAAACCAACAACATGAGTTTCAGCACGTCTGGCAATTGTTCGTGATAAATGTAAGATTGATGCTAATAATGTACCTCCTGGTAAAATGAAACTGGTTAGTTCTGGTAATTCTGGTTCAAAACTATCAATTGATTCTTCAAGGAATTTAACCATTTTTTCAGTTGTTCTGATTTTAGTGTCTACCATATCAGGATTCGCTAAATCAGATCCAACAACAAAAAGATCATTTTGAATCTTAATCAGAATTTCTTTAACCTTAGGTTCTGAATCTAATGAAATCGCAATCCCTATTGCAGAATTAAGTTCATCAACTGCACCATATGATATTATTCTCTCATTTGATTTCCATACACGCGTATTATCAAATAATGAAGTTTTTCCACTATCACCTGTTTTTGTGTAAATTTTCATGATGAATCTAAATTTTTGTATTTAATTAAGATATAGTTAAATTTTCATAATTATTACAACTAATGAAATTATGAGAGAAACAGTTGAAAAATCACTTGAAAATGCAAACGAACTGTTTTTAAAAAAAAAATTTAAAGATGCAATTTTACTTTATGATAAAATATTAAAACTTGATGCTGAAAATCTGAATGTAATAAATAATAAAGGATATGCATTAAGCAAAATTAAAAATTATGATGATGCAATAGCATGTTATGATCAAGGATTAAAAATAAAACCTGATGAAAAAAGTTTACAAATTAACAAGATTTCATCACTAAGAAAAAAGCATGATTTTCAAAATGCACTAAATTTGTGTAATTTTTTATTAAAAAATGAACCAATGGAAAATATAGTGTTATATCATAAAATCCGAATACTTCATTCAATGAAAAAATTTACTGAATCAATAGAAATATGTAATACGATTTTAGAATTATATCCAAATAATGCTGATATATTATTTGATAAATCATGCAATTATGCATTACTTAATGACTATCCAAATTGTTTGAAAAATTTAAAAATGGCAATCAACATTTCAAATAAATTTAAAATTAATTCTAGAAAAAACAAAAGTTTTGAATTATTAAGAAAAATTGAAGAATTTCAAAAGCTTATTGAATAGTACAGTTTTTTAATACTTTAATTTCAGATGTAATATGGAAAAATCAAAATGTCCATACTGTGAATCTGAATTTGAAACAAACCAAGATTTGTCAGTACATATCGATAGAATACACGGCGATTCAGGCTTATTAGAAGGAAGTTCTAAAAAACTTTAACTTGATTTCTGATTTTTTTTTCCAAATTGCTGGATTAAAAAATATTCCACGAACTGGTTGGAAAATGAAATTAAATTTACAGGATTCAGAATCAGTCGCAGAGCATTCCTATATGATGTCTGTTATGGCCATGGTCATGGCTGATTTAAAAAATCTGAACACAGAAAAAATACTAAAAATGACAATACTCCATGATTGGGCAGAAAGTAAAATTGGCGATTTTATGCCAGATGAAATAACTATTGAGAAAAAAACTGAACTTGAGGAATATGCAATGACTGAACTCTTAGATGAATTGCCATCTACCATAAAGGATAATTATTTTGATATATGGAATGATTATAAAGAAACTTTATCAAATGAAGCAAGATTTGTTCATGAATTAGACAAATTAGAAATGGCACTACAAGGAAAAATCTATGAAAAAGAAACTGATCCTGAAAAAATCAAACCATTTTTGATTTCAGCTGTTGAAAAAATAGCTGACGACGAACTTAAGAAAATATTAATAGAAATACTTGAAAAAAAATAAATTTGGAGTAATATGATGATCTAAATTGACTGCGGAAAATGATGAATTAATTAAAGCACAAAATGAAGTTATAGGAATACTTTTTGAAATAATAAAGAGATATCAGGCTAATAATGATTTTACAGATGAATATATTGAAATGTCTATTAAAAATCCCAATGAAATCGATAAAAAACGATTAGAGGAGATTAATAAAAAACGTAATGAAAATGCAGAAGTTATATCACGTCTTTTAAAAAAATTGGAAACTTGACATATTAGTTTCCACAGCCACAAGAATCATCATCAGAAATCATACGAAATTTTTTTGTTTGCTCGTATTTTGACTGCTGGTAATGTGAAATGTTAGTTATTCTATTTCTAACAAGCTTGTTATCCCAACTTCCTTCATTTTTAAACCATGCCTCAATTTCATCAACATCATACACTTCACCATTTTCATTGATTTCTTTGAAAATTTGTTTAATTGCTGTTTCATCACTATCTGATAATAAATTCTTGTTTTGTACAGACGTAGTTATCTCATTTAGACGTAGTATTGTTGAATTTAGTAATGGCACACAAATTGTTAATTTATTAAGAATATATTGATTTAAAGAGCATGCAGTATTTTCAAGCGTTAAAAATTGGTAAAAAAAGAGTTGAAGATGCAAGATCATATCTAAATTCAATTTCAAATGATAAAGCAATGCCTGCACTTGCCTTACGAGATAACAAAACAAATGTTTGGGAACCAGTAGGTGAGGAAAATATGTATGCGGTGGTGGATGAATCATCGGGTTTTGTTTTAACCGATACCAGTGGGTATATTCTAGCATTATGTGATAAAAATGGCATATCAAAGACAATTGTTCAAGGATTAAGCCAAGAACAAAAAGATGAGATAGTAAAATTACTAGAAAAAGACAATATTCCAGAGTATAAGGGTAAAGTTGCTTTACCTGTGTAATTTTATATTGCTAAACTGATTTCTCATTAAAATGAACAAGTATTCAAAGGAAATCGAGGTAAAAGGTCATCTCATAGATTCGATGATTCTTACAAAAATCTTCGATAATGTAATGGATTTGGATGGAAAATTTGAGGTTACAAAAATTAAGGTTGGTAAGCTCAAAACTGATGAAAGTTTTGCAAAAATCAGAGTAATTGG
>Ga0208764_10000047_pt1 | contig 58649 bp, 62 predicted proteins | sample ETNtaG_18_FD_185762 | JGI IMG/M metagenome (GOLD analysis project Ga0208764, IMG submission 185762) | Marine microbial and viral communities from oxygen minimum zone, Eastern Pacific Ocean - ETNP201302SV91 (SPAdes) (version 2) | ecosystem: Environmental > Aquatic > Marine > Oceanic ... | reverse complement strand
GGGGTGCTGGGTGCTTACTTGATCCGGTTTCCACGGGCTACGGTACATGTTTTAGTAATTTTAATCATTTTTATTACTTTCATTCGTGTCCCGGCTATGGTTGTTATCGGATTCTGGTTTTTATCCAATCTAACTGCAGGTCTGGGGACCTTGGGTATCGAAGAAACTGGTGGAACAGCATGGTTTGCTCATTTGGGTGGTTTTGTTTCCGGCGTGGTGTTAAATCAGATATTTAAGCAAATTAGGATAGAATAAAATGAAATATTCTGCAGTAAAAGAAGCTATTAAAATGCGCAAGCGGGCGGTGGCAACTTATTCAAATTACACCGTTGGTGCAGCAATTGTTACCGAAACTGGTGAAATAATAGGTGGCTGTAATGTTGAATCCAGTAGTTACGGGCTTACTTGCTGTGCTGAACGAATAGCTATCTACAATGCATTATCAGCGGGACATAAAAAATTTACTGTACTGGCTGTAGCCACAGATAATGGCGGTAAGCCATGCGGTGCCTGCCGCCAGGTAATCTGGGATATCTGCGGCGAAATAATAATATATACCGTTGGCAAAGATGGAAATATTTTTGAAACGACCAGTGCTGATTTATTACCCGATGCGTTCGGTGAGGATATGCTCTCATGACCAATAAACCAAACAATTCTGGATGGATCGAAGTTATATGCGGAAATATGTTCAGCGGTAAAACAGAAGAATTAATTCGGCGATTGCGTAGGGCCGAAATCGCAAAGTTGAGTGTAGCAATATTCAAACCAAAGATTGATACAAGATATGAGGAGGGAAATATTGTTTCTCATAACCAATTACAATTAAAATCATCACTTGTAGAGTCCGCTACAGAAATAGCGCCTCTGGCAAAAGATGCGGACGTAGTTGGTATTGATGAGGTCCAATTTTTTGATGATACAATCATAACTACAGCAAAAGATCTTGCAGCTAATGGAAAACGCGTAATTATTGCTGGGTTGGATACTGATTATCGCGGTCTTCCTTTTGGTCCAATGCCAGACATCATGTGTGAAGCCGACTATCTAGATAAGCTACAGGCTATATGTATTGTATGCGGGAACCCAGCATCTTATACGCAACGACTTATTAAAGAAGCTGCACAGGTAGTTATCGGCGAAATGGATATTTATGAGGCAAGATGCAGACATTGTTATGAAGCACCGAAATAATTAATGGAACGTTTAATTGGTATAGCTGGCATTCTAGTATTATTGTGCATTGCCCTGGCAATGTCCAACAACCGTAAGGCTATTTCTTGGCGATTGGTAACTTGGGGGTTGGGAATACAAATACTATTTGCCATAATTATTTTGAAAACACCTGTTGGGATACCGTTCTTTGGTGCAATTGATATTGGAATAAAGAATTTGCTCAGTTTCTCTGATGCTGGCAGTGATTTCTTATTCAAATCTTTTCGGTATGGCGTTGTAGAAGATCCGCTAATGAACTTTGCTTTCCGAATATTACCCACCTTGATTTTCTTTTCATCGCTTATTGCAGTCTTATATCATCTAGGTATTATGCAGTTTGTCGTAAAATGGATTGCCAAGGTCATGCAAAAATCAATGGGCACAAGTGGATCTGAAACACTATGTGTCTCTGGTAATATATTTGTTGGCCAAACGGAAGCACCACTGTTGGTAAGGCCTTTTATTTTAAAAATGACAAAATCAGAATTAATGGCGGTAATGGTCGGTGGGTTTGCTACAGTAGCTGGGGGTGTCATGGCAATGTATGTCAGTATGCTGGGTAATATTCCGGGAATCGCTGGCCATTTGTTGGCTGCTTCCATCATGAGTGCACCAGCTGCGTTAGTTATCGCCAAAATTATATATCCGGAAACAGAAGCATCCGATACCTTTGGAGATTTAAAAATCGCACTGGATAATAAAGATGATAATATTATGGAAGCACTTTCTAGAGGTGCAACTAATGGAATGAAATTAGCGGCAAATGTAGCCGCTATGCTGGTTGCGTTCGTAGCTATAATAGCTATGGTAAATGCAATATTAGGCTTGTTAGATCTTAGCCTTCAACAGATCCTTGGTTGGATATTTAGTCCATTGGCATGGGTCATGGGCGTGCCCTGGGATGAAGCGGGTATAATCGGAGCTCTCATGGGTGAAAAACTTGTTTTAACTGAACTTATTGCCTTTGGCGATCTTTCCGAATTAATGACTACAAATTCCATTTCAGATCGATCTGCTATCATCGCTAGTTATGCCCTTTGCGGCTTTGCAAATTTTGCTTCGGTAGGAATTCAATTAGGCGGTATTGGTGGCATTGCTCCAGAAAGACGAAAAGATCTGGCTAAATTAGGGTTGAAGGCCATGTTCGGAGGTGCACTTGCATCCTGGCTTACAGCAACCATTGCAGGGATTCTGATTTAAGCGTATTATTATAAGAAGGTTTTAATACCATGCGTTTAATATTTATTGGTCCACCCGGTGTTGGAAAGGGAACACAAGCAACATTGATAAAGGATCATTTTGATATATTACATTTATCTACTGGAGATATATTACGGGAAGAAATAGCACAACAGTCTACTATTGGCATAAAGGCCAAATCATTCATGGATAGAGGTCATTTGGTACCTGACAATATTTTATTGGAAATGATGGAAAAACGACTTCAGCAGCCAGATTCTGAAAACGGTTATCTATTGGATGGGTTTCCCCGTACAATTCCGCAAGCGGAGGGCTTAGATGATATACTTGAAAGAACGAATCAGATTCTTGATGCAGTTGTATCCATTAAACTGGATACAGATACTATCGTAAAACGGTTATCAAGCCGCCGATCATGTAAAAAATGCGGTTCTATTACAAATCTATTATTTAAACCACCAAAAACTGAAGGTCGCTGCGACATCTGTAGTGGAGAACTTGTACAGCGGTCAGATGACAAGGATGAAGTTATTCTTAATAGATTGAAGGTATATAATGAACAAACTGCACCACTATTGGATTATTATACTAATAAAGAATTAATAAAAACAATAAATGGTCAAGGGGATATTGCTGTTATAAATAATAATATATTGGAGGCACTAGCTTAAAAATGCTACGTGTTGCTTTAACTGGCGGAATTGGTACTGGAAAAAGCACTGCAAGTAAAATTCTAAATGAGCTTGGTGCTTTCATTTTTGATGCAGACAAAGAAGCAAAAAATATTCTCAAAAATAATGAAACAGTTCAAAGTGAGTTGATCGCTGAATTCGGTACCGACATTATGAGTGGTGATGAAAAAATTGATAATAATAAATTAGCCCGGATTGCTTTCCAGGATCAGGATCATCAGCTTAGGTTAAATTCGATCATCCATCCATACGTTTTCCAAGAAATAGACGAAATTTTTGATGATGTACTTGAAAAAGGGAAAAATGATATCTTTGTGATCGATGCTGCCCTGATCTATGAATCAGGCGCGGATACCCACATGGATTATGTTATAGTAATAACCGCTTTACTTAAAATTCGAATGGAACGCGCTTTGCAACGAGAAACGCTTTCCAGAGACAAAATTTTAAAACGAATAGATTTACAGTGGCCAGAAGAGGAGAAAATAGCGCTGGCTGATTTCGTTATACATAATGATAGTACAGAAAAAGAGCTACTTAACTCTATTACTGATATTTATAATAAACTAGTGTAGTATTAATTCACCTAATAGACCGCTTTAATGCGCGCGGTTTATCTAAAATTTCTTTCAGGATTATAGCCTGCTTTAATGTATTACTATTTTTCAATAGTGGACTAATAAAGTGCCCGGTTTCGGATACTTTTTTTCTGACTGGATATTTTTTATGAATATGTTCAGGATATTCCTCTGAGAAATCCTCGAAAATAGCTCGTGAGGTTTGGACAGGTTTCGATTCGTCAATTATTTCTGATTGATCTTCTTCGTCTGCTGAATCTTCAAACTCATAATCATCGATTTCATCTGCATTTGGTTCAAGAATATCCTGCCCAAAACTCTTGATTTCATTGAATAGATCTTGCAGGGTTTCCGATTCAAAAGGGCCTGGCTTCTGGTCAGATTCGGGAATCGATTCATTGTCATCTAGCATGCGGCGAGCTGATTTCTGCTGCCGTTTTTTCATCAATGACATTAGAAAATACAGCGCCGCTAAAAAAAACCAGTAGCCTATGCCTTCCATTTAGTCGTCGTCCCGCTCGGGTGGCGGTTCAGTAGATTCCGTATCTTTTCCGCCTGAAATAGATTCTCGCATATCTGTATCCGCCTGAATATTGCGCATGTTAACATAATCAAAGACGCCAAGCTTCCCTTCGCGAAACGCCTGGGCCATTGCCAATGGCACTTCCGCTTCTGATCCAACAACCTTAGCTTGCATTTCCTGAGTACGCGCTTTCATTTCCTGCTCTTCCGCCACCGCCATCGCGCGTCTGGTTTCAGCACGGGCCTGAGCCACACGCAGGTCTGCTTCGGCCTGATCAGCCTGTAGGTGTGCACCAATATTCTTACCCACGTCCACATCAGCAATATCAATACTAAGGATTTCGAAAGCAGTACCTGCATCCAAACCTTTATCCAGCACAAACTTTGAGATTGAGTCGGGATTCTCGAGCACCTTCTTGTAGGAATCGGATGATCCTATGGCACTAACAATACCTTCGCCAACCCGGGCGATAATCGTTTCATCGGTCGCACCTCCTACAAGTCCAGGAATATTTGTCCGCACAGTAACACGTGCGCGAGCCTTAACCTCAATGCCATCCTTAGCCACCGCCGCGAGCGTACCATTAGCAGGGGCATCAATCACTTTGGGGTATACAGATGTCTCAACGGCTGTCTTTATATCTCGGCCAGCGAGATCAATAGCCGTGGAAGTTTCAAACTCAAGTGGGATATTGGCTTTGTTCGCTGCAATCAGTGAAAAAGCAACATTCCCAACGTTACCTCCGGCTAGAAAATGTGTCTCCATCATATGAGTAGAAACTTGTTCCAATCCGGCCTTGTGAAGATTGATAATGGCATCCACAATAAGGCGGGGAGGTATCTTTCTCAAGCGCATACGGATAAGATCAATTATTGTGATCCGACCCATGCCAAGACTTACAACTGCCTGGATCCATAGCCCCAAAGGGACGAAATAGAAAAATAAAAGAATAAATAATAGAATAAAAACCAACATTAGATAAGTAACCATGATATACTCCTATGATTCAATTGCATTAATTCTGACAACCACTCGATTGCCATCAACAGATAAAACTTTAACTGATTGATCTTTATCAACAAATTCGCCCTCAGTTACAACAAATATTTTCCGGTCTCCCAAAAGAGCCCACCCAGACGGTCTCAAATCTGAAGTAGCTACACCGGTTTTTCCAACCATATCTTCAAGCCCTATAGAAGTACTGTAGCCTTCATCCTGACTCTCTACTCCCGGAGACGTTAATTTGGTCCAAAATTTCGTCTTGGTTACCATTCTAAAGAGAAAAACTAATGCGATAATTCCACCAATAATTCCGATTGTTAATCCAGTCAAGGCAGAATGATAAACTTCTTCTGATACTGGTACATCTGGTAATAATAGTAAGTATAGGCCCCAGAGGATGACACCAATACCAGCGACACCAGCAATACCAAAACCAGGAATTAAAAATGCTTCAACCACTAATAAAACCAATCCTACCAAAACGATTAACAAATCAGACATTGTGGCTAATCTTACAATAGCAGATGCGCCAAGAGATAAAGCTAGACAAACTGCGCCAAAAGTTCCTGGTATACCCCATCCAGGACTCTGTAATTCAAATAATATACCCAAAAACCCAAATGTTGTTAGCAACGAGGCCACTACTGGATTAGTAAGAAACCGTACAAGATTCTCAGACCAGTTCTCAGAAAACGATATTATAGTAGCTTCACTGAGTTCTAATGATACTAATAATTCATCCATATTTTCAGCAGTTCCATCAGCCATTTTATACATCAGGGCCTGTTCGGTAGTTAGGGTGATTAGTTTCCCTTCTTTACGTCCTTCTAGATCGGTTACTTCAACTGAATCACCATTGATAATTACGTGGGTAAATGACAATTCCTCATCGACCATACATTTTGCAATTACAGTATTGCGGTCCCGACTCTCCGCGGTGGATGCCATTTCCTCCCGCATATAGCTTATCACTTTTTCTGATGCTTTATTACCGGACATATCCACAGCAGTGGCAGCACCGATTGTACCGCCGCCCGTCATGTATATGGTCTCGCAAGATAATGAAATCAATGCTCCTGCAGATATCGCCCGTCGATTAATAAAGGCAACAGTCGGTACATCCGAATCAAGAATAGCGTCTTTTATTTGTGTAGCGGCATCTACACGTCCACCAAAAGTATCAATGTCAAAAATAATGACTTCAACTTGGTCATTCTCAGCTTCCTGTATCACTCGCTCAATAAATGTAGGAAGACCCAAATCAATAACGCCTTGAATGGGAACACGGTAGACTTTTTGTTCAGCACTGTGTAGAAACCCAGCAAAAAAAATGATGATGAGGGGTAAAATCTCTTTATTATATTTTTGTGTAATCAAAATTCCCCGGAATTAAATATTGACCGATTTGAAATTACCTTAGATTCTGTTAAAACTGATACACAGAATTCAATTAATGACACGTAAACACCGACTCACATATACAGCATTAACGCTTATTTCAGATTGGTTAAGTAAAAGGGATCCAGCTATTCAATATTGGTACGCTCATAAACTGGCCCAACTATTTTACAATCACCTAGTGATCAGGCAAAAGGAGGCTCGAAAGAATATAGCCATAGCATTTCCTAGATATTCTGAAGCACGGAGAGAATTGATCCTAAAAAATAGTTATATATTTTTCATTCGCAACACCATGCAATTCTTATCATTCCCAAAAGGATTTCAAAATGCACATATAACGGTAAACGGGAAAGAGTATCTTGATAAAGCGCTTACCAAAAAAAAGGGAGTAATTCTTGTCACAGGACATTTTGGTGTATGGGAAATTATGCTGGCATGGTTTGGTCTAAACCAATATTCAATGCTGGTTGTTGGACAAAAGCAAAAAAATTCGGGTGCGGATACATTTGTCAATCAACTACGGGAAAATACCGGCATAAAGATGATTCCTCGAAAATCTTCACTTGAATTCATGTATGAAGCGTTAGCAAGGAATAACATTTTAACTTTAGCTAGTGATCAAGATGCAAAAAAACGTGGTATATTTGTAAAATTTTTTAGCTTACCTGCATCTACGCCAAAAGGCGCTGGGCGTTTTCACTTGGAATATGGATCACCCCTAATATTTGTTACGTGCCACTTGGAAAGACCAAATAACCATGTATTAGATATATTACCAATTCCAACCGATTCAAACTCAAATATTGCATCAATAACGCAATCCTTTACATTGATGCTGGAAAATATAATCACAGCCTACCCTGAACAATATTTCTGGTTTCATCGGCGCTGGAAAACAAAACAACCACAACCTTAATCAATATGATAAAACATTTAAGCATAGATAACACTGACATTTTAGTTGAATCTGCGGAAGTGTTAGATCGTGGCGGAATAATCGTTTATCCTACGGATACGCTGTATGGTTTTGGTGTTGATGCCAGAGATAAGACTGCAATTGATAAAATCAATAAAATCAAGGGGCGAAACAGTCCTATGAGTGTTATTGCAGCTAATTTTGAACAATTACTATCATGGACCATAGTCTCTGATATAGAGTTAGACCTTGTTAATGAAAATATTGGTGAAAAAACAACATTTATACTTCCTGCAGTAGAAGGTGTAATCCATGGTTCGATACTTGGACCTGATAATACAATAGGTATTCGAATACCAACACACCCATTTGGCCCAGACCTTGTAGCCAAAATAGGCTATCCTATTACATCATCCAGCGTGAATCGCCATGGGAATAAGCCCCTGAATAATCCAACAATGATCATTCAGGAATTTGGTGAAGAAATTGATCTAATTATTGATGCTGGCATTTTACCGTCATCCAAAGGTTCAACAATATATATGATCCATAAAAATCAATTAAAGAAGATCCGTTAATGAAAATTTTCCATATTATTTTTCTATCAATTTTTACAATATTGTATGGACAATCAGAATGGCCCTTCCAGATTGGAGAAAGATTAACCTATAATGTGTCATTTACAGGGATTAGTGCAGGGCAAGCATCTTTGGAAATAGTTAATGATGCTGAGATAAATAATCACCATCAATTACATGTACGATTTATTGCCAAATCTACCTTCCCATTTAGCGCAATCTACACTATTAATGATCAGATTGATACATGGCTAGATTCAAAATATTTGTACACTAAAAAATTGACAAAAAAGATTCGCGAGGGTAATTATCATAAAGATTTATCCACCATTATAGATTATAATCAATCTATTGCCATAACAAATGGAGATACGATCATAATAGATCAATTTCTATATGATTCATACTCTTTATTTTATTATCTGCGTACGATACCGCTAAATATAGGTGAAACAATTGATTTCACAGCATTCGATGGGAAAAAGATCACTCCATTCCAAGTAATTACGAAAACCAAAGAAACAATTTATACTATGGCCCGTACATTCCCATGTCTGGTTGTAAAGCCATTTCGTGAAGGAACCACATTGCTGAAAAATAAAGGTGATATGACGATTTGGTTCAGCGATGATAAAAATAGATTACCTGTTCAGATCAGGATCAAACTGAAATACGGTTCTATGCTGCTAAAATTAAACGATATTAATTTGTAAAAAGTCGGCCAATATCATTAATCATAACTGTAGCCATTAATAGTAGTAAAAAAGCCATGCCAATCTGCTGGATAATCATCCTAGTCTTTAGTGTAAATTTGCGGCGCAGCAATGATTCAGCTAAAATAATAAACACGTGACCACCATCTAGCCCTGGAACAGGCAGGAAATTGATAAATGCCAGATTACAACTGATGATTGCCATAAATGTAAGTAATGATACCAATCCTGCTCGGGCAGTTTCACCCGCTATTTGAGCAATTAATATCGGACCACCTAAATCGCTTACCGAGGCTTCACCTGAAATTAACATTTTGATGGATAAAACAACTAATCCAAGTCCCCCTATAGTTGAAGTAGCGCCTATCTGGGTGGCCATTAAAAAGCCAATTGGTTTATAAATAAATTCTGGCGCTATACCAATTGCACCAAGTGTATCCAACCTACCGTTAATAGGTTGTATTTGAAAACTTGTAGTAATTGATTGTTTATATTCAACATCATCTCTTTGATAGGTGAGTGTGATTGGAGTGTTGGGCATTGCATGAATAGTAGTTGATAATTCTGTCCATGTTGAGATTTGAACATCATCAACCGCAAGGATCCTGTCACCAGGCAATAACCCCATATCTTTTGCAGGCATATCATTTATTAGGCTATGAATTACAGGGTCATCTTTTGGTGATGGTACACCTTGATTCCAAACCACACCAGTAAAAATAATAAAGGCCAATAAAATATTCATAATTACCCCTGCACTCATTACCCAGATCTGGGCCCAGACAGGTTTACTCATGAGCTCATATGGTTTATTTTTGATTGTCCCATCCATGCTTTCATCAATCATACCGGCCATTTTGACATACCCGCCCAATGGGATTATCGCAAAACAATATTCTGTGCCACTACCAACATGGCCAGGCTTTTTTACATTCCAGTTATAAATAGGTCCCCAGGATATTTTTCCACCTTGATCCTTTCTATAAAAAAATAATTTTATTTCGAAAGCATTCGGCACTGATGTAATTGTCATTAATCGAGGAGGGAACCCAATCGAAAATCTGTCTACACGAACACCAACGGAACGGGCTGCGAAAAAATGACCCAACTCGTGGACCATCACAATTACTCCCAGAACTATTATAAATGCCAAAATTGTAGTCATTAATGTTTATCCTTGTGTTTTATGCTTCTACAGCGTTCTTTACAAAATCTGTTGCCCAAAGTTCCAATTTTAACAATTCTTCCAAATTTGGATGTTCAATCCAATCATGTGCGGCGCATGTCTCCTCAACGAGCCGAGGAATATCGGTGAATTTAATTCTATCCTCCAAGAAATTATAAACAGCATTATCATTGGCAATATTGAGAGCGGCTGGAGTCGTCCCTCCAGAACGCAAGGCTTCATAGGCTAATCCAATGCTAGGAAAACGATCTAGGTCCTTTTCTTCGAATGTTAATTGTTTAACCTGCACTAAATCAAGTGTATCCCAAGTTGCTGCTGCATGATTAGGATAAGTCAATGCATATTGAATTGGTACTTTCATATCCGGTACCCCCATCTGCGCTTTAACAGAGCTGTCTTTGAATTCAACCATTGAATGAATGATTGACTGGGGATGAACAATAATATCAATCTGATCCGCAGAAAAATTAAATAACCAATGCGCTTCAATTACTTCTAAACCCTTATTCATCATTGTTGCTGAGTCAATTGTAATTTTATTCCCCATGTCCCAGTTAGGGTGATTCAAGGCTTCATTTACAGTAATATCAGAGAATGTTTTCAAATCTCTTGTTCGAAATGGACCGCCGCTACCTGTCAATATAATTCTGCGAACATCTTCAATTTTTTCGCCACTGAGGCATTGCCATATAGCCGAATGTTCACTATCCACAGGATATATACTTGCACCAGTTTTTTCTTTTGTCCTATTAATAATATCGCCTGCCATGACCAGACTTTCTTTATTACTTAAGGCAACATCTACGCCAACTTTCACTGCATTCAGAGTTGGCTCCATTCCTGCGGACCCAACAAGTCCATTTATTAATAGATCAACATCATTGCTTTGTGATATTTCTAACAAACCTTCTCGACCAATTAAGACATCTATACCTTCTCCATTTAATCCATTTTTAACTTCTTCAGCGGATGAATGATTAATAACGGCCACAGCTTTTGGCCGATACTTTTTTGCTTGCTCAATAATCTTTTTTGCGTTCTGATACGCAGAGAGGTACACAACCTCTAAATCTTCATCGAGTTGATCAATAACAACCAATGTATTAACACCAATTGACCCTGTAGATCCAAGTATTGAAATTCGTTTTGCCATACTTAATTGAAGGATTTATGTAAACTTAAAGAAAATTGAGTTATTTTATTATTAATACGTGCCTGTGTCTCAACACTCAAACTAGAAAAGGAAATAATCTTTCCTAGCAAGATATAATTTACTGAACCAAAAATTTTTCCTGGTATTTCTCCATCACTTTTATAAAATATTCTGCTTGTGTATTGATTAATTCCAAAACCAAAAAAGAATGGAAATGCTTTGAATATACTAGCTTTAGATATTGATGCATCTATTGTTCTACAATGTAGATGCTGTGGCCCGTCCATCTTAGCCAAACTCAGGTCAGCCACCCATTGTGATGTATCATCATCGGATAGGGATAGCGTAAAACCATAACCAGAATATTGTAAAATATCATTATCAGATGTGATCCCTCCAATAATCCCATTTATTTTTAGGTTATTTGTTACTAATAATGCCCCATGAATTATCGGTAGTCCAAAAAATGAATTTTCTGTGCCTACTGCGGCATTAATATTTACAGAAAAACGGGTGGATAAATCGGAATCTGAGAATTGATGATATCCTAATGAAAAAGATGTACTGCGAACTAGGGGTTCAACTGCAGCCACGAAATTATTTCCAGAAACTGCTGAAAGGTCATATGAAGGAAATTGGCCTAATAAATATTGGGATATAAAAAAAAGTATTGTTATAAATCGCTTCATAAAACCAACACATAAAAAATACTAGATAATTCCTCGCTTGCTTGTTTCAATAAAATTAATAATTTCTTCAATTTCCGTTGAGTTTACCATTTCTTTTTTCATTTTTTCCAGTACAATGGATCTGGGTAAATCTGAACGAAAATATTTCCGATATGCCATTTTAATGCTTTCAAGTGCTTCTAGTGAAAAACCTCGTCTCTTAAGACCAATTGAATTGATACCACCATAACGTAGCGGTTCCCCTGCAGCTAAAATAAATGGCGGTACATCTTGTACCGCACGGAATCCACCACCAATAAATACGTGGGCTCCAATTCTACAAAATTGATGCACAAGCACACCTCCCCCCAAGGAAGCATATTCTTTGATTTCCACATGGCCGCCTAAGGTTGCCATATTTGCCATGATCACATTATCACTAATAATACAATCATGAGCTACATGGGTAGCTGCCATTAACAGTACATTGTTACCAATTGCTGTTGTACCATAAGCTGTTGTACCACGGTTAATAGTTACATTTTCCCTTATTATTACATTATTACCTATTGTGGTTTCAGTTTGCTCACCTTTGTATTTCAAATCCTGCGGTATTTCACCAATACTGCAATTGTGAAATATTGTACAATTCTCGCCAATTATAGTACCGGTGCAAATTGTATTGAAATTTCCAACTGATGAATTATCTCCAATAGTTACACCAGCCTCTATAACCGTACATGCTCCAATGGTTACTTTATTGCCAAGTCTTGCGTCACCGCTTACTTGGGCAGTAGAATGAATAGATGCAGTTATATTATGCCCCTGCTCTGTTTACAATGTTGGCCATTAAATTGGCCTCGGCGACTAATTTTCCATCAACATATGCATCCCCGCGTAGTTTTACAGCGCCTAGGCGAATTTTTACTAATTGCATTTTTATTTCTACTTGGTCGCCGGGTATAATCGGGATTCGAAATTTTGAATCACTTATTGAGGAAAATAACATATTCTTTTGTAATGGATCGGGTACAGTATTTAATACAAGAAATGCACCGGCCTGTGCCATGCTCTCCAAAATTAATACGGCAGGCATAACAGGTTGAGCCGGAAAATGTCCTGCAAAATAAGGCTCATTGATAGTAACATTCTTAATTGCTGTAAGGCCTACGCCTTCAGTTATTTCTGTAATACGGTCGATAAGTATCATTGGATACCTATGAGGAAGTATTTTCATAATATCTTGGATTTCAAATTGCGATTTGGTATTCACAATCTAAACCAGAATTTCAGTCTAATTGGTCGCTGTATTCTTTCCGGATCATTTTTACGAATTCTACATTACTAGCATGCCCACTACGTGCGGCAGTTACATGACCTTTTATTGAGATACCTAGCAATGCTAAATCACCGATTAGATCCAGAGTTTTATGTCGAACAGGCTCATTATTAAAACGTAAAACTTTGCCATTTAAAATACCGTTAGCACCTTGAATTACTTTTTCCTCAATTCCAAATAAATCACGAAGACGATCAATTTCACCATGCTCTATTCTTTTGTCTACAATTACAACCGCATTCGCCAGGCTACCGCCTTTTATCAAGCCCTTCTCTCTTAACTCTTCTACTTCACTTAAAAAACAAAAAGTCCTTGCCGGAGCGACATCACGAGCAAAGTCTTCTTCCATATTATAGATTGCTTCGTATTGTGTTCCTAGTGCGGGTAAAGGATACTCAACAAGAAACGTAACTCTAAAACTATCCGCAGGAACTACGTGGATATCTATTTCTTTATCTGGGTCGGAATAAACAACTGGTTTGCTGATATTCAATACATTTCTATCTTCATTTTGTTGTATAAATTTTACAGAATGTAATGCCTCAACAAAATCTTTTGCGCTGCCATCCATAACAGGTGCTTCTTTGGCTGTTAATTCAATGAGAACATTGTCAATTCTCAAACCTGATACCGCAGCTAAAGCATGTTCAACTGTATGTATCCTTACCCCATTCTGCCCAATGGTTGTACCGCGGGATATATCTACTACATGATCAATATCAGCTTTTATTGCAGAACTACCATTTATGTCTGTTCTGGCAAACCGGATACCATAATTCACAGGTGCAGGTTTAAAAGTAATAGTACTCTCGACACCTGTATGCAACCCAACGCCAGTGCATGCTACCGGTGCACTAATAGTTCTTTGTTTACGGTTTGTATTTGTCATGCTTCAAGTTTTTTTAATCTCTTTAGTATCCTGACTACCTCTGAATATACAGCTTCTCGTTTATGTTGTTCTCCTATTTCCCGGGCTGGCATTCCTGCGTACACTTTACCTCCTATTAATGATTTTGAAACACCCGTTTTTGCCGCCAGTACGGACCGTGCACCAATTTTAACGTGGGGAGCAACGCCAACATGTCCTGCAAATATACAAAATTCACCAACCTCTACGCTACCAGCAATTGTAACTGCCGCAGTTAACAAACATCCTTTACCCAGACGAACATTGTGCGCCAAATGCACATGATTATCCAATTTACACTGGTCTCCTATTATAGTATCTCCTATAGTTCCCCGATCGACAGCACTATTAGCACCAATCTCAACATCATTTCCGATAATCACATTTCCATTCTGAGGTATTTTATGATTTATATCTTTATCTGTGACAAAACCAAAACCATCACTACCTATAACTGTTCCACTGTGGATTATGGCATTGTCACCTATATTGGTGCCATGATAAATATGTATATTTGAAAATATATTACAATTTCTGCCGATGATAGTTTTCTGACCAATTACTGTGTGTGAACCAATAATTGAATTGTCACCAATAATAACTCCAGTTTCAATAACAGAAAATGCTCCAATGGTTACATTTTTTCCTATCTTAGCTTTTGAATTAACATAGGCATTTTCACTAACACCGCTCATATATTTAACTTTTGGTGTAAACTCGCCAAGAATTTTAGCAATAGCTAATTGTGGATTATTGTGTATGATACCAGGTTTATTATCCAGTAAAGATGCTTCAGGAACAACTACAGCAGATGCATCAGTAGTTTTTAAGTATTTCTTATATTTTGAATTTCCTAGAAACGTTATAGTGGATTCACGCCCATTTTGAATTTCTGAAACACCGGTTATTACCATAGTAGGATCACCAATAAATGTCCCCTTAACAAGGTCCGCAAGTTCTGATAATGTTGCCAAACCTGCTAGTAATTTTAGTTTTCTTCAGGTAGGCTATATTTTCTTAATTCATAAAGAACATCGTCAGTCAAATCATACGTAGGGTTACCAAAAAGAAGTGAAACTGATCCATCAATAATAAAATCATATTCTTTAGTGGCGGCTACTTTATCAACTGCGCGTTTTACTTTACTTAATATTTCAAATTCCATCTGAGCCTGTTTTTTATAAAGTTCACCCTCCGGCCCAACTTTTTGTGCCTGGAATGCCTGAATTGTTTGTTCTCTTCCCGCTATTTCCTGCTCTTTTTCGCGACGCCACTCCGGTGAACTCATGAGGCGCTGAGTTTCATATGATTTTTTCATACTGTCTAAACTCATAAGCATTGTTTGATATTCAAACTGCACTTTTCGAAATTCCATTTGTAACTGCGATTCAGCATCCTTGAATTCCTCAAACTCAGCTCGAATACGATCGGATTGTACAAAACCGATCTTACTTTGTGAGAAAATATTAGGTGTAGTTACAATTAGAATTATTAATCCAAATAATAATTTTCGCATTATGATACCTCTTTTTTATTTACTGTTACTAAAATACATTGCCGAATATGATGGTATAATTCCAACCTGGTTTTTCGCCAGTATTATCAATCACATCAAATCCATAACCCATATCAAAACCCAATACACCCATCATAGGCATATAAAATCTTATACCAACGCCTGCAGATCTTTTCAATGAAAAAGCGCCTTCACGCGGGATATCAAATGATTCCGTCATGTTTACTGTATTCCACACATTTCCCATTTCAGCGAACACCAAACCATAAATTACAGGGTTTTCTGAAATCGGAACACGAAATTCTGTAACTGAACGTAATAAAGCATTCCCGCCTGTAGGCCCCGGACTGATAGAATTATCTGGATATCCTCTAAGCATATTTCCATAAGGCATTCCATTGCCACCCATTATAAATTTTTCATCAAAGGGAATTATTGATCTTTGGTTGTCTAAATTTTCCAGCGTTTGGATTACACCAATTTTGAAGGAACTAGTCAATACAATTTTCCAGAATGTAGGCGAAAACCATTCGAAATTCAATACATGTTTAAAAAAGTCCTCATTGCCACCAAGGATATTCCCAGAGAAAGTTGATTCCCAGGTAAATTTGGATCCACGTGTTGGAAACTCGTGGTGATCTCGATTATCTCTTGTTACTACTTGCGTGATACTATTTCCTATGGTAGTGTTCATTCCATTGACATATTGATCCAGTTCTTCTTGGTTACCTTCATAAGTCTTTTTCATTGTCCTTAATACCCAATAACCGCGAAAATAATCATCCGGCCATTTGAACCGTCGTCCCCATTGTACTGAACCACCGACCATTTTCAAATCAAGGGGAAAATAATAGCTTGTTCCCTGCCCGCGAAACGTAGAATAGAATGAAAACCCTACCCGATTTGGTGTGTCAAATACCATGGGATCGACAAAACTCATACTAAAACTCTTGAACTGAGAAGTTGGTTGAGAAGAATAAAAATTATATTTCGAACCAATATTATAACTTATCATGAATTGTTGCCCCATGCCTCGAAAATTGGCAAATTCTACTCCAAGGCCCCCTGATAATCCATATACACCGCTGTAACCCATATTGGCATTGGCACGATCCGCTGATTTTTCTTCCACTGTAATTTCCAAATCAACTTCATCCTCATCAGCAGGAGCCACGTCCGGTACTACATTAGAGAAATAATTTAATCGCAATAAATTTCTCTGGCTACGGATTAACATTTCTCGATTGAAAATATCCCCCGGGTATATATTTAATTCCCTGCGAATAACATTTTCACGGGTGTGATCATTGCCCGCAATAGAAATATTACGCACTTTTATTTGATGATTTTCCACAATTGGGAAATGAATATCTAATGAATCTTCACCTACAGGAGTAAATTGAGGTTCGACACGGCTGTATATGTAGCCTCGATCCATATACAATCCTTGCATATTATTATAAACTGCTGCATTAAACTCTTCTTCATTAAAATAATCACCGCGTTTCAGGTTAAGGGCTCTATTTAATATTTTATTGCTAAATAATGTATTGCCATCCCAGGAAAAATTTCTGTAGCGATAACGGGGGCCTTCAATTACGCTAATAACTATATCCATATGTTTTTGTTCATCATTAACCGAAGTCGTATCTGACAGAATGGTAAAATCGCGGTAACCGTTATTACGGTAAAACGTTTCTAAAGCCAGCTTGTCTTCATCAAAATTCTTTCCATCAAAATAAGAACGCCAAAACAAATACCATCTTTGCTGTTTCGTTTCTTTAAGTACGCGTCGTAAACGGAAATCAGAATAAGACTCATTGCCTTGAAATAGAATTTTATTAATCTTTACCTTATCATTTTCTTTGATTGTGAATAGAATATCTTTGGTAAGACCCTGTTTTTGTCTATCCTTATCAGATTTTTGATCATCAATTGCACTTTCAGGATCAACCAACGTAGCCTCAATTTCAGCAAGCAGGAAACCGTCCTCCGCGTAAAAATCTTTTAATTTGGTAATTGATTCCACAAGTACATGAGGCTTTATGCGCTGGCCTAAATAAAACTCTAATTCATCCTGAAGCTGCTTATCCTTCAGTTTTTTATTTCCCTTATAATGCACAGTGCCTAGAATTGGTGTTTCCTGAACTTGGATTGTAATGAAAAAACCATCGTTTGTTTCTTTATCAATTTTAATCTGAACATCTTCAAACAAACCCAATTGCCAGAGTCGTTTAACTGCTCTCGAAAAATCTGCTACGTTAATTACCTCATTCTGCCGGAGTCCAGATGTATAGCGGATCATTGTCTCTGAGGCAAGTTTGTTGCCATCAACTTCCACGCCAAGCAATGTTACTTCTTGCTGGGCACTAATTTGAACCATACTGCTTAATATTATAAAATAGACTATTGAAATTCTATTAGTCATGTTTCGTCTAATTGTTCGCTAATATGACCAAACCGTCGCTCGCGATCCTGAAAATCTGCTACGGCATCTAATAATTCTTTTTCTCTAAATTCTGGCCAATATGTATCCGTTACATAAATTTCCGAATAAGCAATTTGCCAAAGTAGAAAATTGCTAATTCTCTGTTCACCTCCCGTACGAATCAATAAGTCTGGATCTGGTATTTTAGCTGTATCAAGCTCGTTTATAATATCAACTTCACTAAGTTTCTCCGGTTCAATTTCTCCATTTACTGCTTTAATTGCGATTGATTGTGCCATTTTTAATATTTCCTGTCTCCCACCGTAACTTAGGGCAAGGATTAAATTTAATCCTGAATTGTTCTCTGTTATTTTTAAGCCTTCTTCCATTCCCTTTCTTGCATCATCAGGTAAATCATCCATATTGCCAATAGTACTTAAACGAACATTGTTTTTATTCAGATCTTTTATTTCATGTCTAATAGTCAAAAGTAAAAGTCTCATTAAAGCTTTTACTTCATTTTTTGGCCGATGCCAATTCTCAGAAGAAAAAGTATATAATGATAAATGTTTGACACCTATATCACCACATTTTTTGGTTATGGCACGTACTGAATCAATGCCTTCTTTATGACCAGCAATTCGCGGTAAAGAATGCGCTTTCGCCCAACGACCATTACCATCCATTATAATGGCTATATGCTTTGGTATATTATTCTTACTGATAATATTGTCTTCTATATTCTTTATAGGCATCGATTATTCTAAGGTCGCACCAAAATACGCGGGCGAAGTTACCTCCTCAGTAATCCTTTATTCAATAAATTGTCTTTTTATAATTAGTATAGAACTAACGACCTTTGGTTAAGATGGTTCCTCATATAATTCAGCAATATGATGATCGAAAGTAGTAATATTTTTCGGGATTGAAAGTATGCCGAAGAATTCTCCTTTACACTTGTAACAGACAATAGTATCTGGAACGCGATTATATAATAACCAATCTACTATAGCTACGATTGCAAGACTGATACCATAGGTAACAGGAACTAATAAAATACCAAAAAATATTATTCCGCATCCCAATAATCTATTAAAATCCTTTTGCCGGTAAAAATGCGATCCACTACATGCTGGACATTTATTGAATTCATTATATTTATCCCAAGATGATTGGTCCTTACCATGTATACAATCAACTACGTCTACTAGTGAATGCTTGGTTTCACAAAGCTCACAAAAGAAATAAGGATCTATCAAAGGATTAACCCAAATTGAAATGTATAATTTTTATAAAATAAATCTCCAAAAATAACCGCTACAACTGATACATATAGAAGGCCTGTTGCGCTTTGGGTAGATTGTATTATAATTGTGCGCCAAATAAAACCATTTAACACAAATGGTACTAGTACACCAAAAAATATAGCAACAGATAATAAAAAGCCTTCATATGTCCATAAAAAACTGCCTAATGACTGCACAATTCCATAACTATCCTCTACCTCAAAAATTAAAATACCATAACAATTCCAAATTGCGCGTATACCTAATAATATCCATAATAATATTACACTGTTGCGGAGTAGGCGAATGGGCAACTGGATAACATTCAGATACCAGTGCCCAAGAATCATTGCAAAAAACACTGCTGCTAAAACAGTATGTCCAATTATGATTATTAAATGATTAATGATATTAATATTGTAGGGAATGAGCGCAACACTCATAATTGTCAGAAATAAAATGCCTAAAATTGATGGGATAGAAATTACAAAATTATTGATACGTTTTGAATTCCAGTAAATGGCTGTGACAAAAAGTTGAATAACTATCCATATTACTCCAACAACCCACGGTGCTTGGCCTGCATCTGAAAGATAAAAAAATACTACACCAAGGGTACCTACTATTGATACCATTCCTTGATTAAACCGATAAAAACCACCGTCAATTAACGTCCGTGGTGTGAGCCAGAGTAAAAGTGGATAAACAGCAGCAAACCCCGTAAAAGTAATTGCCAATATCTCGGCAAGATATGCTGACATTACTTATTCAATGTTTAATTCACTAATTGGGAAATAATATTTTCCGTAATGTCCCTGAAGATTTCAGAGACAGTTGATTGTGGATTACTTAAGATTATAGGCTTGCCGCTGTCCGTAGCAGACATTACTTCCATTGATATAGGTATTTTACCAAGCAATGGCACACCAAGCCGTTCACTTTCTTCTTCACCGCCACCTGATTTGAATAAATCGATCGGGAAAGAAAAATTCCCTTCTTCGTCAGTGTTTACTTCTTGATCTATACCTTGAAAGACCATCTTTAAGTTCTTTTGAGCAATCCCGTCCGCAGTTTTTACCATTCCTTCCAATTGTAATCCAGACATGTTTTCAACAACACCAAGAATAGGGGTATGTACTTTACGAAACATATCTGCACCCTTACGAACATCCGCTAAAGCAATATCCTGAGGTGTAGTAATTATTACTGCACCAGCCATACGAAGTTTTTGGGTAAGGGTCAATTGTATATCACCTGTTCCAGGCGGGAGGTCAAGTATGAGAAAATCCAATTTTCCCCAGGTAACGTCATTAAAAAATTGTTCGGTCATGCGACTTACCAGTGGTCCTCGCCAAATGACAGGTGTTTCATTTCCACTAAGGAATCCAAAACTCATTACTTTCAAACCGTATTGATCAAAAGGGACTATCTTACGATCTTGAGTCATTTTTGGACTTTCATTAAATCCAAGTATTATTGGTAATGAAGGGCCATAAATATCTAGGTCAAGTAATCCCACAGTATATTTCTTCTCTTTAAGTGCTAAAGCAATATTTGCAGCTACAGTTGATTTACCGACTCCCCCCTTTCCTGACGCTACTGCGATGATATTTTCAATATGACCCAAATTAAATTTCTGTTGAACTGGAGACTGTGGTGATTGCGGCGGTGGTCCCTGTTGGGGCCCATCTTCTATAATCTTAATATCGACCTGTTTAAAATATTGCGATAAATTATTCTTAATTTCATCAACAACTATCTTCTTTTTCTCATCATTTTTGGTTTTTATCGTCAGTTCAATTTCTACAGTATCCTTACTAACATCTACATTTTTCACCATACCAAAGGATACAATATCACGGCTGAAACCAGGATATTGTATTGATTGCAGGAGTGTTAAAACTTCAGATTTTTTCATACTTTATTAATGGGAGAAAAAAACGGCTGTTGATATCAACAGCCGCAGGATTAACGAAATAAAATGTGGTTTAACCGGGGAATTCTTGCCCAAACCATTCATAATTTATTTTTGTGTATTTGCTCCATTCCTCAGGGACTTCGCTTTCTTCAAATATAGCTTCTACCGGACACTCCGGTTCGCAAGCACCACAATCAATACATTCCTCTGGATCTATATAAAGCTGTTTCCCTTCGGGGTCAAATCCATCTGCTTTCGCCTCAGCGCCAGCCCCAGTTTTATCTTCCGGTCCATGAATACAATCAACTGGGCATACTTCTACGCAGGCTGTATCACAAGTTCCAACACATGGTTCAGCAATTATATAAGTCATTAGCGATCTCCTACTTATTTATTATTTAATTCCAAAGGCTGGAATTTATAAGCATTTATTCCAATGAAGAAACGGTTTTGGGTAATATATTGTCTAATCTGAACTAAGGTTATAATTTCACGATATTTTGGGAAAACAATAATGGCAGACTCTTACAAATACGAACATTATAAAACAGTTCCAGAGCCAGCAGAAAAAGTCAATTTTAAAAAGAAAAAACCGAAATTGATTGCAGTTGTGGATGAAGACAACTGCACGGGCTGTCAGGTGTGCGTACCTTTTTGTCCTGTCGATTGTATTGAACCAGTAGCAATGGAAAAATATGGTATTCCAATTCCGCCAGTACAAGTTCGTTTTGATGAGTGCATTGGATGTCAAATCTGCGCTCGCGTATGTACAAAACTTACATGGGATGCTATTCTCATGTTACCAACCACGGAATTCGAAGAAACTTACAATACCATTGTATCCGACTAAATTTGTCGAAAAGCTCTAGCCCTAGCTATTATCTTGTATTAGATCAGGGCACATCTTCAACAAAAGCGTTTTTATTTGATGAAAACTTAAATATTCCTTTCAAGGATCATATCAAACATTCGCTTGAGTATCCGGCAGATCATCAAGTGCAATCAGACGCTATAGAAATTGCGCATGCTTGTAAAGAACTTACTATAAAGGCCCTTAATTATTCTCAACAAGTGGGGGGGAATATATCTTCAGCAGGATTAGCGGTCCAGCGTTCTACATTTCTTTTCTGGGATAAAGACACAAAAAAACCTTTGACAGCGGCTATCAGTTGGCAGGACAATCGTGCACAGAATATTGTTGCAGATATGGTAAATGAATCTGATAGAATATTTAATATTACAGGAACACCTTTTAGTTCACACTTTGGAGGTGCAAAATTTTTACATTTTACGAAAAATGACCCAGCTCTGAAAAAATCAGTCTTTACTCAAAAAGCCTGTTTTGGACCACTAAGCACATTTCTTACACACCACTTAACGAATACTTTAGTTATCGATTATTCTATTGCATGTAGAACTCAATTGCTTGATTTGAAAAATCTCAAATGGAGTAATGCTCTATGTCAACTCTTCCATTTTCCAAAAAAATCATTACTTCCTCTATGCAACAATGTTCGGTCATTTGGAAAAATGACAATTGATGGTATGACTGTTCCTTTAAATGTTGTTATTGGCGACCAACAAGCAGCACTTTTGGGGCAAGGAGGCTGGGGTTCAGGAAGTATTGCACTCAACTTTGGAACCTCAGGATCGGTTTGTGTTAATACAGGTAAAAATCCGGTTATTGTTCCAAATCTATTGACCAGTGTTCTTAATTCAGATCAAGAAAAGAAAATTTTCATGTTGGAGGGCACTATTAATGCGTGTAACTCTCTATTTTACTGGCTAGAAAAAGAATTAAATATTGATCATAAAGACATGGTTTGGCATGAACGGTGTATGGATGAAATCACAAATGGTATTTTAATCCCAGGTTTTACAGGAATAGCAGCACCATATTGGAAAAGTGGGTTAGGTACGGTAAAAATAGGCCTTGAGAATGCTACGAAAAATGAAATCATCCGAGCCGCAATGGAATCAATTGGATTTTTAGTATATGACATCATTAAAAAAATGGATCTAAAAAATGCACTACCTGATATGATCACAGCAAGCGGAGGAGGTGCAAGGGCACCATTGCTACAATTCATCGCAGATATGCTCATGATCGCTGTTGGACATATTTCTTTGAAAGACCGGACTGCTATAGGTGTATTGCAATTACTACACAAGCAGAATACAGGAAACTACTTATCTGTAGGAACGGAATGCAGTGAAATATTCGAGCCAAGAATGAAAAGGAGAACTAGAGAAAAGAAACTAAAGCACTGGAAACAGGCATTATCGCAAGTAGGTATATAATAATCTATAATACTTTCTTCACATGATTATATAAGTGCTTTAATTGCATCGATTAATCTGTCCGCGTCTTTTTCATCATTATAGGCATTAAAGGATAAACGTAATAATTTTCTCCCTTTCCATTCAAATATCGGAATTTCAATATTGTAATCTGACAACAATCTATTTTTGAAAGATATTGTATCGCTGACTGGTATTTCAATACTCGCCATTTGAGCTAACCATTCCTCTGTGTTTGGGCAGATAGGTTCTGTTTTAATCATCATATACAATTGATCACGTGTTTGTCTGGTAAGGTTTCTACAACTTAATTGTACAAATTCCCAGTTATTATCTTTCTGAAACTTTATGGCCGCAGGAACGGCTAAAAATGCACTTGGATCCCAGGTGCCCTGATATTGATTTTCATTTATAAAATGAATTGGTGATGGATCGACATCCTCCCCCCAGCTAACAATAAGTGGACTGATAATTTCCTGAATTTCTGTTTTCACATAAAGAAATGTTGATCCTTTTGGTGCACTTAGCCATTTATGGCAAGCGCCCGTATAAATGTCTGGATTGATCATTTCAATATTCAATTTGATATGGCCTGGGACATGAGCTCCATCTATAATAGTCATTATACCTTCTGTCCTCGCTCTTTTACATATCTCTTGGATGGGAAATATCAAACCCGTTGAACTTGTGATATGACTTAAAAAAATAACCTTTGTTTTTTTTGTTATCCCTTTCCAAAAATTATCAACAAAATCCTTATGGGATGTCATTGGGACTGGGATGTTTTCCTGTACAAAGAAATAACCCTTTTCTTTTGAAAACCATTCCCAAGCTCTGATTAATGCACCATATTCATGATCAGAAGACAGCACTTCAAATCCAGGTTCTAAATTCAAACTGCGAATAACTGTATTAATTGCGGTAGTTGGATTTGGAACGAAAAATAAATCATCCCCCTTACAGCCGACAAAGGATCCTAGTTCATCCCTAGCTTGCTGAAGGTATTTATAAATATCATGTGCCATAAATTGTACTGGTTGCTTTTCCAATAAGGTCTGCCAACGCTGGTAATCTTCAAACACTGGTTTTGGGCAAGCACCAAATGAACCGTGATTTAAAAATATTACGTCTTTATTTAAAAGATATTCTTCTTTCATTGATTATATAACTCAGTGATGAATTTACAACTCGATTTGTCTTGCGAAGGAAATCACCAGATCGAGATTAATGAGCCAATGATAATAACCCGATTATATTCAAAATAAAATAATTAACGAGGACTGCAGCGCCTTCATAATCCTTGGCTATACGTTGTCCAAGAAAAAGTGCTAAAAAATTCAATGCAGCAATTAGCAATCCTATAGTAAGCAACATATTATTACCATTTACAAGATTCACAAACAATCCCATTAAAGTAAAAGACCCTGCAAATATTTCAAGGACAGTAACTACACTTAGTAATAAAGGAACTAATCCATGCAATGGTGAATCAGAAAAATGACCACGTAGCCATTCAAGGTTTCCAATACGGTCGGTTATTTTATCAAAACCAGATTGCAGCAGAGCAATTGATAGAAATAAACCGATAAGTGATTGCACTATGTTTAAAAGATTTATTTCAATCTGAAATACTTCTATAATTTTTGATACCTTTACTTTTTTGCAATTAAATGAGTTAATAAATTTCTGATATAGTCACTTAGTTCTTGCAATTTTAAGTGTTCATAATCTGTTGCTAATACAGGGTCACCGAACCTGACGGTAATTATACTAGGCTTAAATCGCCAGTCTGTCTTTGGCTTAGCTCTCCAGGCATCAATCAATGCTACAGGGATAATGGTTGCTTTTGTATTTTTTGCTAAATGGAAAGGTCCTTTCTTAAATGGCCCCATTGTCCCCGTTATTGTTCGTGTACCTTCAGGAGCTATTAACAATGAAGTACCATTCTTGATTACCGATTCAGCATCATCGAGGCTGTGAATTGCGTCCTTTAATTTTTCACGTTTGATAGGAATGGCTTTATAGCGTCTTAATCCTGCCCCATAAACCGGGTATGAATATTGATCTTCTGCGGCAACTCCGGTAAGATAATGACTTGTAGCTGCGACGATCATAAAATGATCAAACATGGATTCATGGTTAAACATATATATATAAGGTTGTTTCTCTTTCTTGGGGATATTGCCCTCAACACGTAATATTTGTCCTGCAGAAAAAAGACAAATTCTACAGAACCACTTCATATATGAGTGCGCTTGCTGCAATGAAATAAAAGTTGTGAGGATGAAATACCCTCCTACGCCTAACACAAACAGTGACAAAAAAATCGGCCAAAGAAAAATTGATACTAATGTTTTATACATTCCAGCCATTACTATTAAGTAAATTGAAAAGTTTATGATTTGATTTTGGAAATGGAAAATATTGTATTTCTGAAGGTGTAATCCATCTGTATTCCTTATTCATAATTTTAACAGATTCCTGAGTCTGGCATTGATAGAGTGTTAGCGTTATTTTGAAGTGCGAATAAGCATGTTTAACATAACCTACTTTGTTTTTAATATTAATATCAATGGCCCATTCTTCTTTGATTTTACGCCTTAATGCTCCTATTGGTGTTTCACTAGACACAATTTCCCAACCAGGAAATTCCCATAACCCACCAAGTAGTGCGTTTTCATTCCGCTTGGTAATGAGAAATTTATTTCCCTGACAAATCATACCAGCAACAAACTCTTTATGTGGTATTACCTTTTTTTCCAACCTCGCCGGATAAGACTCTGGAATAGACATATTATTTGCCATACATATCTCATCAATTGGACAAGTACTACATAGTGCATGGTCAACACCGCAAATCTTATTCGCTAAATCCATCAATGCCTGATTTATATCACCAGGACGTTCTTTATTCATCCATTTGATTAGTGTATTATAAATACGTTTCTTATTCCGTTTGGTAATATTTTTTATTCTTAATACTCTAGCCATCACTCTTCTTACATTTCCATCAAGAGCTGGATAGGTCTTGTTTAAACCTATTGAGAAAACTGCAGATGCAGTATAATCCCCCACTCCTGGTAACGATCGAAATTTTTGATAGTCTAGAGGAATCTCACCAATAAAATCATTTACAATTATTTTGCAGGCCTTGTGAAAATTCCTACATCTTGAATAATACCCAAGCCCTTCCCATAACTTTAGGAGTTTTTGACCATCGGCTTCGGCGACTGATTTTATAGTTTTATATTTTTCCAGCCACCTTAGATAATAAGGAATAACAGTATCAACCCTAGTTTGTTGTAACATAACCTCTGATAGCCAAATCTTATATAAGTCGTTAGTTTTTCGCCATGGTAAATCCCTGCTATTTGAATCATACCATTGTAAGAGACTAGTTGAAAAATATTTATTACTTGTATTATACAATTTATTGGCTTCGTAAAATGTTTTTTGATAAAACCCAGTGAAATTCTGTGAGGATTTCCATCACTTCTTCTCTATCTTCCAGTGATATCGAATTGTAAATCTCAAATCCAAATTTGTCAATATTCTTGTCAATTTCCTCCTGAAGCACTTCTCCTTTCTTTGTTATTTCAACCATGACGACCCTTCCATCTTTTTTATTTTTATATTTTATTGCCCACCCATTACGAATTAGTATATCAATTAATCTGGTCATAGTGCTATTATCCACACCCATTTGCTTTGAAAGAGAAGACATATCGACGCCTTCGTCCGAGATCGATGATAAAAGTAATATCTGTGGAAGGGTTAGATCAGGATTACTTACCTGAAAACGGAATAATGATTGAAGGTCAAGGAGTAAGGCCTTGAGCAATTCACCAAATTCCATTGTTGTATAATACAAATATATATTTATTTATCAAACTATAATTTAAACATCTTATCGCTATATATTATATATTTGGCAATATATAAGGTTCAAAAAGACGGCAGAGCAGACAATCTTTCTGTGTGCTCTTTTAATAGGATTAGAATACTATTACGTAAATCATCGGAAATTTTACCACGCCCCATTAAACTCCTGTGGTCCATGGTCAATTTTCCCATGTAATGCCATGATCCTGGGACAAAATCATTATTTCCTTTGTATACTGTTATCGGGTCTGGTCCTTTTAATCCTGTCGTTGGCCTTATCATACTGATAGTATTAACAATACCATCGTTTTCAAACCACGTGGAATCAGTACCTTTACTGTCTGCCCAATAGTCAATTTTCTTACCCATTGCGCGGGCGTTATGCCTAAGTATTAAACCCATATCCTTATTAGGTACATGGTGTCCACTTAAGGTATCAAGGTAAGTATTTGATGTAGCAAAAGAAAAATAATAAATATTTTTATTTGCGACAGCTACCGTATTTAACTGCTTTGCTCCTTCGAGGCTCACGTCCCATGAAGAGAAATTTTTTGTGCCCCAAGCAGGATGACTTCGAATGCGAGTTAAATAACGAGACCATGATTCCTCATCGTTTTTCTTGAAACCCCATTGCTCCAAATCAAAGCTGTAAAACCGGTTATCAATAACTGCTGCTAGCCCAATAAAATCTTGTAAAAAAGGTACGGATTTTGTGAAAATATCTGATAGGGTTGTACCATTATGCGGAGAGGACATTGTTGTAATTGACCTGATCCAATTCTGATGTTTGTGCCCAAGCAGGTCGCTTGATTCTGGAATTGTTTGAGCAGAATCCACGTATATTTGGGTTTCAAGAAGATACTGTAGTCTTCTCGCAGTTTGCCCACCCATACTGTGGCCGATAATGTGGATTGGATGATCTACATCCCATTCTGGATATAATCCTGGCCACTTTTTACTAACGGGTTTTTGTATGATTCCATATTGCTTTGAATGTCTCTCGCCATAATCTACCTGGCCGCCTTTAATCTGGTAATATGCTTCAACTGCGCGATCCCAGTTAGATGAAATGGGACCAACAGAAACATTATAAATCTCGTAACCAAGCGAATCTAAGTATTCAACATAACTATAATCTCCACCCCAATAATTGTAACCACCCATTTCTTCTGGTCCCCAGCCTATAAACCCATGGATAAGTACGATAGGATAGTTATTCTTAGCCTCTACAATAGATAAAGGAATAAATAAATAAAAAGTTGCAATAAAAATGCTGCAGCGCATTCTTATAATTAATCCATACTAAATAAAATTACACCCTAATTAGTGTAATATTTGCCAAACATAATCATCATCTCATCGGTACTTAAAAAACCGAATGAAACGTCATAATCGCGCCAGTTATCATAGGTTGCAATTAATCGAAATCCTTCGCCTGGATTAATTATCATTGGTGGGTCCAGCTCTAGAACCGGTGGATGTTCCCAATCATAGGATATATAAACGAGCTCGCCATCTCTTTCGCCACCAGCAATTTCTATAGCAAACTCCGTATTTAATTCATGGGCATGACTAAAAAGTTCAAACACATATAATGTCTGATCAAAGTATTCTTCATACACAACAGTATTAACCTGTCCTCTTGGCAAGTATATGCTATTATCTCCAATTTGTAATATGTGTGCTATGTGTTCAACCTCAGATGGATCAACCATATGAACATTAACATATACTTCACCAATTATAGTTGTATCTGAATAGTTAAAATAATGCGGATTATGATCAAAACCGTGCACATTGGAATTGTACAGGGCTACGCCAGGAGGAAGGCTATAATCAAGCCTGCGCCACTGGGTTCCTAATCCAAAGACATGGTATTGCATGGTAAGGAATGTGCTAAGTATGTAATTCCCATCTACATCTCTTATTGGACGGATTACTCCTTCGGGAGGTATAAGTGCAGATGGTGTATAATCAGAAAATCCATATAGTATATAATGGTGGCTATTGGGCCGCATCATAAGTTCATAACGGCTGATATAAACTGGACCACTAGTATCTCCAGTTGTCCGCATGAAAAACTCTACTTCACTATTTGGCTGCACTTCAAAAGGTTCAATATGATACTGAATTCCATTTTCAGGGAGCGCTAGGGGTTCAAACAATAAATCTTCATATCGTAACGTATCCTGCAAGATTGTAGAATCAGCAACAACGCCTGAATCCGGCGCACCAGCTACTATCCATTGTCGGATAAATTCTAATTGACCATTGGTTAAATAATCGAGACCCAGTGGCATAATAGCCCCATAAAAAGGGTGGTCTGCATAGAAATGATCTTTATCAGGTGCATTAATCTTTTCCCATAAATAACTTTTATATAAACTGGGTAATCCTTCGGTTCCAACAAGTTTTAAGCCATCATCTATCGCTATTTGATTGTGTGGAACTCGATTTATCAATTGTGAATAAGCCACATCAGCAGTTAAAATAAGATCCGACTGCTCCGCAAAAGATGTGCCAGCCACATGACATCCTGTACAACTCTGATCCAGTATATCTTGTTGAATGATCTTCCAGGTACTACGACCAGTAAATTGTTGTGCTTCTTCTTCACCGCTTATTGGTAAATCTTTTTCACAACCAGTGAAAAAAAGACCAACAAACAAACAAAGATATAAAAAATTATGTCTAATCACGCTATGGACTCTTAATAAGGTAAACTACATAACATTATAAAAAATATAAAATAAACATTTATTACAATTTTAGACCGAGCCCAAACGCTATAATAGACCCTCCCGTACCGTAAATATATGTACCTATATCAATGATGTATTGATGAGTAGAAATGGTTATACCCAAACCTGTATCAGTAAAAATATCCCTTATCAGATTAATCTGGGATAGTTGATCGATTCGTTGGCTGGAGGTACCAAGCCTTATTTGCGTATTGTACGGTAATTCAAATACTCCTCCTAAGTGAAAAGTCATCAATTGATTATATAAACCACAATCAATATCTAAAGCCATCTTTAAAGGTAAATAGGCCAACCTCTTGGCCAAAGAAAGATTCAGTATTGCAGGAAAATTGATTTCAGCGCTTGAATAATCTTTTATTGGAATCGCTAGATTTCGGATAGCCAATCCGGCAAGTATATTATATTTTGCCAAATTCAATGAAACACCTGTAGTGCCCGTAAGAAGCGTTGAAGAGTATTCTCCCAGATTGCTGAAAAAGAAACCAGTACTGGCCCCCCAATGTAATTTACCTGAAAATAACCGCTTTGCTATACTGATAGTAACCCAACTATCACCTGCCGAAAAATTTGTAGTAGGGGTACCATTATTATCAAATCCCTCAAATATACCATAGCTTATGTGCCGAATTGTACCACCCAATGTGCCAAAATTACGTGGTAATACTAACTGTACCATTTGTGAAGAAATATCCGCAGGATATCGAACATGGCCAATAGTTAATAGCTGCTCATTACTGAACATCAAAGAAGGGTTCAAGCGATCGCTCTCAGCTATATGAAGAGATGAACCTGAGCCCACCATGGCAAGCGCGTGGGGATGATACCAACTATTAAGCGCATCATAAGAAGTAGCATTAATTCTAACAGCAATCAATAATATTACATTCGTAAAAATCAACAACTTCATAACAACGAAACTGGATTTATATCGATAGTTATTTTTACTCCAGAATTGGTCAAATAATTCCCTTTGGGAAAATTCTTTTTAATATAATTATGAAGTTTTCTTCCATTTGAATCTACTGTCTTATAGGATTTTAATACGATCTGCATTCGGAATCTGTTCCGTAAACGTTCATAAAAACAATCAGCTGGGCCAAGTATTTCCAAACCAGTATAGGGAGGGGTTAAATTATCACGAATTTTTTTGGCCACTAATTGCAGCTTATTTTTACTAATTCCTGAAATCTCTAGTTTTGCCATCCAACTAAATGGTGGATAATTAAGGTCATTACGTTCATTTAAAATGATATTATAATATTTTTTCAAATCTAAACTAGAAGCATATTTTATTACTTGATTATCATAATTATAAGTCTGAATAACGACTTCGCCCGATTTTTTTCGACGTCCTGCTCGACCAGCAGTTTGGTATATTAACTGAAATAAACGTTCCCCTGATCGAAAGTCAGGTAAAAACAATCCTGTATCAGCATTAATTATTCCTACTAATGTTACATTTTCAAAATCCAATCCTTTCGATATCATCTGGGTCCCGATAAGAATATCCACATCCCCAGAGCCAAAATTGCTAATAGTACTCGTTAGCGCTGTTGCGGTTCTGGATGTATCCATATCTAAGCGCTCAAATGATGCATTTGAAAATGTTTCTCCAATTATAGTCTCAATCTTTTGCGTACCAGTACCAAACATTCGAATATTTATACTATTACAACTTCTACAATTAGCTGGTATTTTATCAATACTGTATCCACAATAATGACATTTTAATGCTGGCCCAGTTCGATGATAGGCCATGGGAACATTGCAGTCAGGACATGTTTCTAAAACCCCACAATCCCCACAACGTATAATAGGTGAAAATCCGCGGCGGTTTTGCATAAGAATTACTTGTTCTTTTTTCTGCAGACGTTCCTCAATTTTATCCAGTAAGAATCCAGATAATATCTGGCCAGTCTTACCAGAATCCTCCTGCTCTTGATCCATATCAACAATGTAAACCTGTGGATACTTAGAACCACCGTACCGTTTTGTTAAACGCAAATATGTAAATTTTGACTGAATATGGTTATAGTAACTCTCTAAACTAGGAGTGGCACTAGCCAGTAAAACCGGTATTTTATGTATTTTTCCACGCATAAGTGCTACATCGCGCGCATGGTATCTGGGATTATTGGTATCCTGTTTATATGAATGTTCCTGTTCTTCATCAACTACAACAAGACCAAGATTTTTTAATGGTGCAAAAATTGCACTACGAGCACCGATCACAACCCTGAATTCCCCTGCACAAATCTTCTTCCATGTCCAAGCGCGGGTAGCATGAGTTAGCTTCGAATGCCACAACGCCACCGTATCTCCAAATACAGCGCGGAAACGACCTGCAATCTGAGGGGTAAGTGCAATTTCTGGTAATAAAATGATAGCTGATCTACCACTTTCGAGTGTTTGACGAACAATGTCAATATAAATCTCAGTTTTTCCGCTACTAGTTACTCCATGTAATAAAAACGGTATAAATTTTTTACTCTCCAGACCTTGGCGCAAACTTTCCAAAACAAGTATTTGTTCTTTCGTGAATTTTACTTTTTTATGTATTGGTTCAAAAGTAAACCCAGTGACATCAGGTAATAGATCATGCTTATCCCAATTGATCAAACTCTTATTTAACAACGCCTTACAAACAGAAGATGGATGGGGTGTAATATCTTTAAGAACGCTTAGTTCAACAGGTCCTTTTTTTTGCTGAAGATACCTAAGCACGCTTTCTTGAACTGGAGCATTATTTAGTGCAATCTCTGGATTCTTTCGAAAAGAAACCATTATTCGACTTGGCGGTTTATACCGCAATGATAATCTTGCAGGTATCGCTGTCTGCGCAACTTGCCCAAGTGGAGTAAAATAATAATCGCTTACCCATTCCAATAAAATCCATAAATACTTATCTAACACTAATTCATTATCAACTAAAGAATCTATGGAGCGTATTCTTTTTTTATAATCCGTAGTTGCGCTTACTCCTACTACTACACCATATACTGAACGTCTTTGAAATGGTGCTTTGACACGAATACCTATTTTGATATTATTCCGCAATTTTTCTGGTATTAGATAAGTAAATACCTGGTAACTAGAGATGGGAAATGCAATATCGGCATACATGGTCATTAAAAATAGAGGGGCAATAAAAAGGGTGCAATAAAAAACCCTCACTAATAAATCAAGTAATAAAGTGAGGGTCTATTTATAAATATAGATTACATACTAAGTTTTGATAACATATATTTTGATTTCCGTTGTGAGCCCACCTGAAAGGTTAATAGGTATATGGTAAATACCTAATGCCTTAATAGATTCATCTAAAATTAGCGCACTTCGATCTATAGAAATCCCTTTCTCTTTCAAAGCTGCCTGGATATCTTTTGTTGTTACAGCGCCAAACATTTTTTCCTCATCACCAACTTGCATCTCAAACGTTAATTCAGTTTTACTTATTTTGTTTGCCAGAGACTTATTTGTTTTTTCAAGTCGCTTGAAACTTATTTCTATATTGCGTTTCTTTTCATCGGCTACGGCTCGGTTCCGTTTAGATGACCGTAGCGCAAAACCTCTTGGAAAAAGATAATTCCGAGCATAACCAGGTTTTACTTTCACAATATCACCTGCTGTGCCCAAGGCTTGCACATCTTGAAGTAAAATTACATCCATAATATTAATTCCTTAGTTTGATCACACATAATTAATCGCCTGCAACAGTGGCGTATGGCATTAATGCAATGTTACGCGCACGTTTAATTGCCCGGACAAGTTTACGATGCATCTTTGAGCTAGTACCAGTTACCCTGCGAGGCATTATTTTACCATGCTCGGTAACAAACCGGCGTATAAGTTTTACATCTTTATAGTCTATTTCTGTGATGTTATTTTCTTTGAAATAACAATATTTCCTTTTACTAACAAATGCCATGATATTTCCTTACTCTAGATTATTTGAATTACTTTTTCTCGGTTTCAGTATCAACCGATTCAGCTATTGGTTCTGCTTCGTCTATCACATTCGTTTTTTCCACCTTAACCGGTTCTGTGCTTTCATCATTTGCTGAACTATCTTCGCTTGTTTTAACAATCTTACCCTCATCTTCAATTGATTGCTTTAATTTATTTTCGTCATCTAACGGAATTGGTTTTTCATAAACTGTTTCGACTGGACGCGATTTTAATCTAATAGTTTGAGCTCTTAGAACGGATGTATTCAATTTCATGTATGATTCAAAACCAACAATCTTAGAGCCCTCATCCGTTTCAAAATTAAGTAAAACAAAAGTGCCATATTTTTGATTATCAATTTTATAGGCTAATCGTTTCTTACCCCAAATATTTTGACTAATTACTTTACTGAATTTCCCAACATTCTCTTCAACATCTTTTATAATGGTGTCCAGACGGTTTTGTTCAAAGTTTGGATTAACTATATATAGTGTTTCAAAATATTTCATTTTTTCCTCTCCTAGGCAATCAATGGTGCTATTACAAGTGATACTACAGACATTAGCTTAATTAAGATATTTAAAGATGGCCCAGAAGTATCCTTAAACGGGTCTCCTACTGTATCTCCAACTACTGCAGCTTTGTGAACATCAGAACCTTTTCCAAAGACTTCACCAGCTACTTCCACGCCTTCTTCAACCATTTTTTTCGCATTATCCCAAGCGCCCCCAGAATTTGACTGAAATATAGCCATTAACACACCAGACACCGTCACTCCGGCAAGTAATCCTCCTAATATTTCCGGCCCAAAAAGGAAACCAACACCAACTGGGGTTAGTACGGCTAAAAGCCCAGGAATTATCATTTCTTTTATAGCAGACTGCGTTGAAATGGATACGCACTTACTATATTCAGCTTTCCCATCAGCTGCATTAAAAACAGCTCTATCCTCATCAGACCATTCATCATCATCATCATATTTATTCATAACAGCCAGTGCTGCCGATAATTCTGGTATATCATTGAATTGTCGACGCACTTCTTCAATCATCGCCATAGCTGCGCGACCCACTGCACCCATTGCCATTGAAGAAAAAAGGAAAGGCAACATACTGCCAACGAATAATCCAGCCATAACCATCGGATTTGATATATCAATCGTTTTAATTCCAGTCTGAACCATAAATGCAGCGAATAAAGCCAATGCCGTTAGAGCAGCAGAACCTATAGCAAAACCTTTGCCAATTGCCGCTGTTGTATTTCCTACCGCGTCTAGTTTATCGGTTCTTTCACGTACTTCTTTTGGCAAATCTGCCATTTCTGCGATACCTCCAGCATTATCTGATATCGGTCCATAAGCATCTACAGCTAATTGAATTCCAGTATTCGCAAGCATGCCCAGTGCTGCCATAGCTATACCATATAAGCCTGCAAATTGGTATGCGCCAATAATACTAGAAGCGATTATTAATATAGGTATTGCAGTTGATTGCATCCCTATCCCCAAACCAGCAATAATATTGGTTGCAGGTCCAGTTAGAGATTGCTTAACAATTGAATTGGTAGGACTAGTATGTGTCCCTGTATAATACTCTGTGATAAACCCAATGCCAAGACCGGCAAATAGGCCAATTATGGTAGAAATAAATACGCCTGTATTAGTGTAGGATAAGCCATTAAGGGTAAAATTCATCGGTAAAATATTTTGAATTAAAAAATAGATTACCCCAATCAAAATAAAAGAAGAAATAAATTCGCCCTTATTTAATGCCTTTTGAGGATTTCCACCTTCCTTTACCACAACAAGGAAAGTGCCCACAATAGACATTATAATTCCAGAAGCGGCAATTAATAATGGTAAAATAACAAAACTAATATCAAATCCACCCATTACAACTATACTTGCACCCAGAACCATTGATCCAATTATGGATCCTACATATGATTCAAATAAATCAGCACCCATTCCAGCAACGTCACCAACATTATCACCAACATTATCAGCAATAGTTGCAGGATTTAAGGGATGATCTTCAGGAATTCCAGCTTCTATTTTTCCAACCAGATCAGCGCCAACATCAGCTGCCTTTGTGTAAATACCGCCACCAACACGTGCAAACAATGCAATTGATGAAGCCCCTAAGGAAAAACCAGAAATAACCGTTATTACCTTATTATAGTCATTGGCAAAAATATTTTGATAAATAAGAAATAAAGATCCCAGTCCTATTAATCCAAGACCAACAACACTTAGGCCCATTACAGAACCACCAGTGAAAGCTACATTTAATGCAGCGGCAAGGCTACTTCGGGCAGCGTGGGTTGTACGATTATTTGCCTTTGTAGCTACTCTCATACCTAGAAACCCGGCTAATCCAGAAGCAAATGCACCCACTATAAATGATAAAGAGATCAATGCACTAGAATCGGTTCTTCCTGCATTTGTAATTCCCAGCAATAGCGCTACCACAACTACAAATATTCCTAATATTTTATATTCAGCTTTCAAAAACGCCATCGCACCTTCAGCAATGCTCTTTCCGATTAATATCATTCGATCTGTACCCTGATCCTGCTTATTAATCCAATTAGTTTTCCAAGCAGCATAGATTAATGCTAGAACACCTATAATTAAAACAGCCCATAGATAAGTATTTATATCAGTCATGATTCAATTCTCTCACTTGAATTATATTGGTTCATTGTTTTATCCAGTCCTTCATATAAAAGCGATTCTGCAGCATCTGCTACTACCTGGATCATTTCTTTTGCCATAGGTCGATCTTGTTTTCTAAATGGCTTAAGCACATATTGTTCCGCAGGCCTCCTATGATCAGTTGAGGCAACCCCAAATCGGACCCGGGGGAAATTTGTATTGCCAATGTGATAGATAATTGATTCCAGCCCCCTATGGCAACCATCCCCACCTTTCTTCCTAATACGTAACCTCCCTAATGGGATATCTACATCATCTAGAAATACAATAAGGTCTTTTAAATTTATATCAAAAAGTCGCAAAAAATGTTTTATTGCTATACCGCTGGCGTTCATTCCTGCTGTAGGTTTCATTAAGACAGTATCTTTACCGGTTTTTTCAGCATATACATAATCCCCAGTCCCTGGTATGAAATTACATTCCCAGCGTCTGGCTAATTCATCAATTACCCAATAGCCAGCATTATGCTTTGTATCGATAAATTCATTTCCAGGATTACCAAGTCCAATAAAAGCGATCATTTCTTTTCTTCTTTATCTCCAGATCGTTGTGGGCTTTTTTCTTGTTTGCCTTCTTCGCCCTCTGCAGGTTCTTCGCCCTCTGCAGGTTCTTCGCCCTCTGCAAGTTCTTCGCCCTCTGCAAGTTCTTCGCCCTCTGCAAGTTCTTCTTCATCTTCGATAACCGGTTCTTCTTCTTCCTTCGGTGGTGTAATTGTAGCGACAGTAGACTCTATACTTGTAACGATTTCTACATCATCAGGTATATCTGTAATATCAACAATAGAGATGGTACTATTTAATTCTAGATCAGAAATATCCACGTTAATACTTTCAGGTACATTAGTTGGTAAGCAATTAATATCGATAGCTGTCAAAATCTGACTTAAAACACCTCCCTCTTCCACACCTATAGCATCTCCTTCCAATACGATTGGGATGGTAAATGTCATTTTCTCCGATCGCCTGACGCGCATAAGATCAACATGCATTACTTCATCTGTTACTGGATGGTATTGTACAGCTTTAATCATAACGTATTGGGTCTCACCATTCATTGTAACTTCAAATACATGCTGGCCAGTACTCAGTGCATGGTATAAGTTTTTTTTATCAATCTCTAGATTAACATTTTCTTCCCCGTGATAGTAATATACTCCTGGGATTTTTCCATCTCTTCTCAGAGCACGAATCTTTGACTTACCCTTATGGGTTCTTTCTCCAACATTTATTTGTTCATATTCTTGTGGCATAATTTTTTTCCTTTTTATAAGTCGAACAATGCACTGACTGATTCACCATTATGGATCCTATTAATTGCCTCACCAAAAACATTAGCGACTGAAACAATTTTCATATTAGGTAATTTTTTTTCTTTTTTTACGGAAATTGTATCTGTGATAATTAATTCTTTAATAGGCGCCTCTTTTAAACGATCTATAGCTGGATCAGACAGTACACCATGTGTAGCTGCAGCGATTACTGAATTGGCTCCTTTATCCATTGCTGACTGAGCAGCTGAAACCGTAGTGCCAGCTGTATCAATCATATCATCGATGATCAAAACGTCCTTCCCTTCCAAATCACCGATCAGATGACTGACCTCAGATTTATTTGGAGCGTACCGACGTTTGTCAATAAGAGCAAAATGAAACCCCAAACTCCTAGCATATGACTGCCCCATGGCAGCAGATCCTACATCTGGAGCCAAAACAGTACAATTATCTGGGTTCAAATCCAAATTTTTTAATGTTTCCATTAAGACCATACGACTATAAAGGTGATCAAATGGTATTGAAGCAAATCCCTGGATCTGGGTAGAATGCAGATCCATGCTAATGATTCTATTTGCACCTGTGGTTGTAATGACATCTACCATCACTCGGGATGAGATAGGTACACGCGGTTGATCTTTTCTGTCCTGCCGCCCATAACCAAAGTAAGGAATCACAGCCGTAACCCTTTTTGCTGATGCCCGAACAGCTGCATCCAGTAATAGAAATAGTTCTATCAAGTTATCAGCAGGTTCATTAGTTGATTGAATGATGAATACATCCTGACCACGAATGTTCTCCTCGTACTTTACCCATAGTTCTCCATCAGCAAACGTACGGATTGTGACATTACCGAGATCCATGCCCAAAACATCCACAATTCCTTGAGCAAGGGGCAGGTTACTACGACCGCTAAAAATTTTCAGTGTATCTTTCGTGTCAATGCACCTTTTTTTTATAATTTTCAATCATTGCTGGGGCGCAGGGAGTCGAACCCCGACTGCCAGGACCAAAACCTGGTGTCCTACCATTAGACGACACCCCAAGTTTGTCAATTATCCAGAAATTATATTTACCGTACAAGAGTTCGGGTAAGCATCGTCTTATTAGATGCGGAAAAAAGCAACTCAGCGGATCTAGCATCTGCGTCATCGTCAAACAATCCGAACACAGCCGAGCCACTACCCGACAGACTGGCAAATCGTGCTTTATTAGCAAGCAATTGATCTTTAATCAATCCAATCTCTGGATATGTCGAAAAAACGATTTTTTCGAAATCATTCTCAAAAAACTGAAAGGGTATTTCGCTCCCTTCAATAAGGCCGGCAAAATTAGGTGCCTTACCTCCCGTTTCCAACTTTTTTCTCAATCGAGAATATGCCCATTTTGTACTTATATGCATGCGAGGTATTATTACCAATATTGACTGTGGAAACTCTATATCTAATTGGGTTAATTGTTCACCAATTCCTTCACCCAGTTGCGTACCTCCATGAATAAAAAAGGGCACATCTGCACCAACTTGTAAAGATAATTCTGTCAGTTCATCATTAGATAAACCAAGGTTATATAACTCATTCATCCCTATCAGTGTTGTTGCGCCATTACTCGAACCACCGCCTAATCCAGAACCCTGAGGGATTTCTTTTTTTACATGGATCTTTATTCCTGCAACATCAGGATAGTGAACTTTAACTGCCACATAGGCCTTGGAACAGGTATTGGAAGAATCCGTGGGAAAATTTTCGTCGTTTGATGAAAGTTCATAGTCATCATCCGTTTTGTAAATAGTAACAGTATCATGAAAAGCCAATTCCTGGAAAATGGTATGGATATTATGATAACCATCTTCACGTTGATCCAGTACCCGCAGACCAATATTCACCTTTGCATGAGACTTAAGTGTGATTGAGTCCATAAAAATTATTTGGATATGGTTGCAATGGCCATTGCACCAACACCTTCACCTCTGCCGATAAAGCCCATTTTATCTGTGGTGGTGGCCTTGACTGATACGTCCGTTTTATCGATCTGGAGCGTGTATGAAACCTTATAAACCATTTCTGGGATTATGTCAGCAAGCTTGGGTGCTTCCAAAATAATAGTACTGTCTACATAGTCAATATCAAAGCCCTGCTCTCTAACGATGATCGCTGCGTGTTCCAGAAAATAAATGCTTTCCTTATTCTTCCAACGTTTATCTGAGCTAGCAAAATGCACACCAATATCCCCCAAATTTGCTGCTCCTAGTAATGCATCTACTATTGCATGCAGCAGTACATCACCATCAGAATGACCAACAGCACCCAATGGGCTGTTGATCTTAACCCCACCAATAATGAGTTCTTCCCCTTTAGACAGGGAATGAACGTCGTACCCGATTCCTGATTTAATCATTTATAATATTTTCAGCAAGTTTCCAATCCTCGCTGGTAGTGATCTTAAAATTACCTGCAAAACCTTCTGTTACCAACACCGTCCCGCCTGTTGCTTCCACCATAGATGCTTCATCAGTGGCCATCATATCCTGTTGGAGTGCATTAATCAATATATCCTTATGAAAGGATTGGGGTGTCTGTGCTAACCAAATACTATTACGGTCTATTGTACTTTGAATGTTATTGTTTGAAACTTGTTTTACTGTGTCTTTTGAAGGAATTGCAGCAATACAGCCGTCTGCGTCATCACAACCAGCAATGGTTGCAGAAATAAGTTCCGGCGTTACAAAAGGGCGCACGGCATCGTGAACCGCAATGATCTCTACATTGGCAGATAATGCCAGACAGCCATTCAATACGGAAACCTGGCGCTGTGACCCACCAGACACTGTTTTGACAGGTTTTGCAGATGTAAAGGATGCCAACTCCCGGGATATCGTTTCCAAGTCTTCTTCAGGAATTACCACTACGATCTCAGCAATATCATCACATTTCAGGAATGGAGTTAATGTATGAAAAAGAAGCGGGCGCCGACCCAAAAGTTTGAACTGCTTTTTATTGCCAAAGCGTTCTCCCTGCCCTGCAGAAGGGATAACTGCTCCTACTCTCAATGATGAATTAGGCATTAGATAATAAGCATTGCATCACCATAACTGAGAAAGCGATAATCATGCTTTTTTGCTTCGCGATAGGCCTTCATAATTAATTTCCTTGTAGCAAAAGCAGAAACCATCATTAACAATGTGCTTTTTGGTTGATGAAAATTGGTAATCAATCCATCAACCATTTTAAAATCATATGGTGGGTAAATAAATTTGTCTGTCCAACCTCTTTTTGGGGTCACTTGAAATCCAGACACAACTACCGTTTCCAATGAACGTACCGCAGACGTACCTACAGCCACTACTTTACGCCTTTTCTTTTTAGCCTCATTTATAGCTAAAGCTGTTCCCGGCGACACCTCAAAGTATTCAGAATCCATTTGATGACGGTTGAGATCCTCTACTTGTACGGGGCGAAACGTGCCTAATCCTATATGTAAAGTAGTGTACTCCATTTTTATTTCTTTATCTTTGAGTCTTTTTATAAGACCATCGGTAAAATGCAGGCCTGCTGTCGGTGCAGCTACAGCACCACGACGGTCAGCATATACTGTTTGATACCTCACTTTATCAGACGGCTCCGCATCTCTTTTAATGTATGGTGGAAGGGGCGATTGACCAATACGATCTATAATACCATATATATCATCACCATCATATTCAAACCTGACAACGCGGCCACCAGAAATAGTATTATCAATTACATCACAATAAACATTTTTTGTAAACATAAGTTTATTGCCAATTCTTACTTTTCGAGCAGGTCGCACCATAACCTCCCAAAGATCGTTTTCCAATTCGCGAAGCAAAAATACTTCTACCTGAGCATCAGTGCGATCTTTGTTAGCAAATAATCGTGCTGGAAAAACTTTTGTATTGTTCATGATAAATAAATCATTCTTTCTGAAATAATTTGGCAGGTTTGTGAATTTTTTATGCTCAATCTCACCTGTATCACGATGTACAACCATCATTTTTGCCAAATCACGGCGCTGCGACGGATATTGGGCAATAAATTTTTTTGGCAGTGGGTAATCAAAATCAGCTAGTTTGTATTTCTTCTTTTTGTGTATCATTTAAATAATCCTGTCTGTTTAGTTGGGTTAAATGCTTTACCTATGATTTTATATGCTTTTTCTTGCGCAGTACGGCCTCTGGCAGTCCGCTGGATAAATCCTTCCTTTATTAAATATGGTTCATAAACATCTTCTATAGTGGTTGTTTCTTCACTTATTGCTACGGCCAATGAATTTATTCCAACTGGGCCACCACCAAATTTATCTATTAAGGTTGTTAGAATTTGTCTATCCATACTATCGAGTCCATGGCGATCAACGCCCAAGGATTTAAGTGATTTCTGAGCCACGCTTTTTGTTATCGAACCATTTGCTTTGATTTGGGCATAATCTCGTGTACGTCTCAATATACGGTTAGCAATCCTTGGGGTTCCTCTTGAACGACCGGCTAATTCCGTCGCACCTTCTTTATCAATATCAACTTCTAAAATTTCAGCTGATCGATTAATGATCTGAAATAAATCATCTGAGTCATAAAAGTCAACCCGTAAAACGACTCCAAATCGATCTCTAAGAGGAGATGTCAAATTACCTAATCGCGTGGTGGCGCCAATAAGGGTAAATGGTTCAATGTTCAATTGCACGCTACGAGCGCTGGGGCCACTATCGATCATAATTTCCAACTGAAAATCTTCCATAGCTGAATACATATATTCTTCTACTAGACTATTCAACCTGTGAATCTCATCGATAAAAAACGCGTCTTTTCTTTGAATATTTGTTAACATTCCTGCTAGGTCACCAGCGCGGTCAATCACTGGACCAGAAGATTGCTTAAGGTTAACATTCAACTCCTTTGAAATAATGTTTGCTAATGTTGTCTTTCCAAGGCCAGGAGGGCCGAATAATAAAACATGATCAAGTGCCTCATCCCGTTTGTTGGCAGCATCAATATATAACTTCAAGTTCTCTACAACATCGCTCTGGCCGATAAAATCATCAAAAAAAGAAGGTCGTAATGATCGTTCAATGATTACTTCATCTTCACTGGGCGTAGGGTCTGTAATATGAATTTCAGTCATAAAATTTCGAAGGTAATACAAAAAATATTCTCAAACACGGGCACTAAAGATAATAAATGGATAGTGGGGTCACCAAGGGAGTACTTAATAAATAATACGCTAGTTAGTTTTTACCATAATATATAATTCTAAAGTACTTTTTGTAAAAACTTCCCAGTAAAAGATTTTTTTACTTTAGCTATTTTTTCTGGTATACCACTTGCTAGAACCGCGCCTCCATCATTGCCGCCTTCTGGTCCCAAATCGATAACCCAATCAGCGCACTTTATTACATCCAAATTGTGTTCGATAACTAAAACAGTATGTCCTTTATCTACCAATCGCTGTAGTACGGACATCAACATTTTAATATCTTCAAAATGCAATCCTGTAGTTGGTTCATCAAGTATATACACTGTATGGTCTTTTGCAGCTTTTGACAGTTCAGTTGCTAACTTTACACGTTGGGCTTCTCCACCAGACAGTGTTGTTGCTTGTTGGCCTAATCGTATATAACCCAAACCCACTTTGCATAAAGTGATCAATTTTTTCTTAACAGAAGGAATATTATCAAAAAATTTTAGTGCTTCTTCAATCGGCATATTCAAAATATCTTCTATGTTTTTACCTTTGTACTTTACCTGCAATGTTTCTCTATTATACCGGGCACCTTTACATATTTCACAAGTAACATATACATCTGGCAGAAAATTCATCTCAATTTTAATAAGACCATCTCCACCGCAAGACTCACAACGTCCTCCTTTTACATTAAATGAAAAACGGCCAGGCTTATAACCGCGAATTTTAGACTCTGGAAGTTGCGAAAATAGATCGCGTATAAACGTGAACACACCAGTATATGTCGCTGGATTAGACCTTGGTGTCCGTCCAATTGGTTTTTGGTCAATATTCACAATTTTATCTATATTTTCAATTCCTTCAATTGACTGGTGAGCCAGTGGATATTTTCGCGCTCCGTTCAATTGCTTTGCAACCGCTGGGTAAAGAGTTTCATTGACAAGTGTACTTTTTCCACTACCAGATACGCCGGTAATCAATACCAGTTTTCCCAGTGGGAACTCCACATCAATTTCACGCAAATTATTCCCAGCTGCTCCCTTTAAGAATAAAGATTTCAGATTACCATTACGACGTACTTCAGGTATTGATATTTCGCGTTTTCCTGATAAATACAGTCCTGTTAACGAGCTGGAACAATTTACTAATCCCTCAGGGTTACCAGAATAAACTACGTCACCACCATGCTCGCCGGCTCCTGGCCCCAAATCAATAATATGGTCCGCAGACTCCATTGTTTCGCGGTCATGTTCAACCACTATAACTGAATTTCCAAGATTCTGCAACTTTTTTAACGTATTTAATAAGCGATTATTATCGCGAGGGTGTAAACCTATTGAAGGTTCATCTAATATATAAAGTACTCCCATTAATTTCGACCCTATTTGTGTTGCGAGCCTGATGCGCTGAGCCTCTCCACCAGATAATGTTGTGGCTGAGCGATCAAGGGTTAAATATTCTAAACCGACATCCACTAAAAAACCAAGACGATTATTAATTTCCTTTAATATTTGATCTGCGATCTTTGTATCGGTCGCACTCAATTTCAAATTCTTGAAAAACTTCTTCCCATCTTTAATTGTCATTGCAGATATATCGCCTAGATTACATCCGCCAACTATTACAGCCCGACTTTCTTTTCGTAGCCTGGTACCATTACACTTTGGGCAGGGTATCATACTCATGAATTGTTCTATCCATTTACGTATGTGGGCGGATTTTGTCTGACCGTAGCGCCGTTCTAAATTTGCTACAGCTCCTTCCCAACCTCCAGTATATGTACCTGACCAACGTTTAGAAGTATAATTCATGGTAAGGGTCTGTTTGCCAGTACCAAATAATAGGATTTCACGAACCTTAGAATCTATCTTAATCCAAGGTGTTGTAAAGTTGAACTGGTAGTGTTTAGCTAAACTCTTCAAAATGCCACCATACCAATTACCCCGTGGTTGTTCACCTAATGGGACGATTGCGCCCTGAATCAATGATTTCGATTTATCCGGTACTATTAAATTAGGATCGATATTCATCTGTGTACCCAATCCATCACAAAGATTACATGCGCCATAGGGTGAATTGAATGAAAACATTCGTGGTGTTAGTTCATCCAATGATGCTTCGGGGTGGTCAGGACAGCCAAAATGTTCGCTAAATAAATGGTCTGTACCTTTTAAATTATGTATTATGATCGCACCTGACCCTACTTTCAGGGCTAACTCTATAGATTCTGTTAATCTTTCTTTATAATCTCCTTTTAAGATCAGTCTATCAACTACAACTTCTATATCATGAATTTTATTCTTATTGAGATTAATCTTATCCTCAACCTGATACAGTTTACCATCGACCCTAGCACGTAAATATCCTTCCCGTCGGATTTCAGAAAAAACACCTTTATGCCCTCCCTTTCTGCCTCTAACTACCGGTGCTAATACGTAAATACTTGTATCTCGATCAAACCTACAAACTGTGTCAACAATTTGCTGTACAGTCTGCCTTTCGATTGGCTTAGCGCATATCCAACAATGTGGATTACCTATATGCGCAAATAGCAACCGTAAATAATCATGTACTTCAGTGACGGTCCCTACAGTTGATCTGGGGTTACGTGCAGTTGCCTTCTGTCCCATTGAAATTGCCGGAGAAAGGCCATCTATATAATCCATGTCAGGTTTTTCCATTAATCCAAGAAATTGACGAGCGTATGATGATAGAGATTCCACATACCGACGCTGTCCCTCAGCATAAATCGTATCAAAGGCAAGAGAAGATTTTCCAGAGCCTGACAAACCAGTGATTACAACGAGTTTGTCCCGAGGGATGTCCAAATCTATATTTTTCAAATTATGCTGCCTGACACCTTTTAATACAATATTTTCAGATGATTTCATAGATGTGTTTTTTACTCAGTTTATAGTGCGAATCGGGTTGGGGTAATTGGATAAAATATTATAATTCCATTAAATTCAAGGATAACATCAAATTTAGTGCTATTTATATTCAGATCAAATTTCGATTTGCTTTTCACCCTACAGCACTTCCTAACATTATAAAACAATATTGCCACCGATAAAGATTATGGATTACATTGCAATATGAGTTCATTAAAAAACCATATATTGATATCTATGCCTCATTTGCAGGACCCTTATTTTGGACAAGGCATAGTATTGGTTTGTGAACACAGCAATGATGGAGCGCTGGGTTTAATTATAAACAAACCGTTTGAAAAACCAGAATTGAAGGTATTATTTCAAAAACTACTAAAGGATCAAGATAAAATAATCAAAATTATCCCAAAAGTATATTTTGGAGGACCAGTATTAATCGAACGTGGCATTATAGTGCATAGTAGTTCTTATAACAGTGAAGATAGCATGGAAATATCGGAAGAATTTTCTATCACAAGTAGCCGTAAAATTTTACAGGATATTTCTGATGGTAATGGCCCAGAACAATATAAATTAATGCTTGGGCATGCAGGATGGGAAGCAGGTCAATTAGAGCGAGAAATTGAAAATGGCGATTGGCTAATGCAATCTACATCATACAATTTTGTTTTTAATACAGAAGAATCAAAAATGTGGGAAATAGCTGCAGGTTCCTTCGGAGTAGAAACGTCCCAAATATCAGGTTTGGGCGGTTCAGCTTAGATCAGTAATTGTAATATTCACGTTTAGTTTGTTTTCATGAGTAGACGAGCATTACCCCAACTCGCTGTTATTTCTGCGGCAGTCCTCTGGAGCCTTGATGGGTTACTAAGACAAATGCTATATAATGTTCCTGCTTTTCTCATTGTTAGTATTGAACATGTAATTGGTGCGCTAATATTTATTCCATTTCTTATTAAGGGATGGCAAGAAATCTTAAAACTGGGTCAGCGAACCTGGATATCAGTACTTTGGATAAGTATTTGCGGTGGCATATTAGGTACTTTTTTCTACACAAGTGCTCTTAGTTATGTGAGTTATATAAATCTATCCGTAGTTGTGTTATTGCAAAAGTTGCAGCCGCTATTTGCGATAACTTTGGCAGCAGTGATCCTTAAAGAACCTTTGTCTAAAAGGTTCTTAGCATTAGCTGTTTCAGCCATATTTGGCAGTTTTCTAGTAACATTTGGATTACAACCAATTGCAGATTGGAATGATAAAATGATCATTGCTGCGTTATTGGCATTACTGGCGGCTTTCAGTTGGGGTAGCTCAACTGTATTAGGAAAACACGCCCTTAAACATATTTCATTTCAACTAATTACTTCTCTTAGACTAACAATAACCGCGCTTGTATGTATGGCAGTAGTTATTGCCTCAAATGATATAGAAATGATCAGAGAACTAACTATTATGCAGTGGAAAATATTATTGGTGATTACGTGTTCAACTGGAGCTGTAGCGCTATTTATTTATTACTATGGATTAAATCGTCTTCCTGCATCACACGCAACACTATATGAATTATTTTGGCCATTTTCTGCAATGTGTATTGATTGGTTCTACCGCGGGCGGAGTCTTGAACCAGCTCAATTATTTGGGGCCGTTCTATTATTATCTTCAATGATATATTTATCAAAGGATAATTAATAATCCAACATGTCTAAGGTATCCATTAAGGATGATCGCCATAATCTAATATTAAATTGCCTTCATGAATTCAGCTGGGGCTTTGGTATGGCCTTTCATACACTTTATGCAATAATACCGCTATTTTTAAAACAATTAGGCGCACCTCAAGGAATTAGTTTATCTGTCGCAGGATTATGGTCAATTTTAGTTGCATTCCCGCAACTATTTACTGCTATTGTTGGTAGGAATATTATTGATATAAAACGCGCTGTTATTGGTGCACATATGTTTGCGTTACCGCCTATATTTTGTGCGGGATTCATTTTTGCATTTATTGCACCAACTGGACCATATGCCTGGGTATTTTATTATACGTGCTTCATATTCTATGGTCTTGGTATCGGTATAATTATTCCAATATGGACAGATTTTTTACATCATACATTTTCCAAAAAAATACGCGGTGCATATTTAGGAATTTCTTTTGCCTGGAATAGTATTGGCGGTTTTATAGGTGGGTTTGCTGTTCGATCGATACTAAACAGTAATATTCCATTTCCGCAAAATTTTGGTTGGGGATTTTTAATTTTTTTCGGATGTATTTCAATAGGTACAGTTCTATTTATAGGATACCGTATAAACACACCTATAACAAATCACAAGGAAAGAACAATAGCTGATTTAATTGCAGAAACAAAATCTATTATAAAAACAAACACAAATTTTCGCAATTATCTCATTGCGAGAATTTTTCTTACAGCTAACTATCCTGCAATAAGCCTTTACGCAATATACACGCAGAATAAGTTTGGTTTTGATGCAAGCGAGGCTGGAATTTTTATTATTATCAATGTAGTAGCGTCAGGTATGGGCAGTTTTATATCTGGCTGGATAGGCGATCGTTATGGACACAAAGCTGGAATAATGTTATCATTTTTTTCCTACCTTGCTGCGATTATTGCAGCATTATTAGCAACAAATATGTTATTTGTATATACGATCTTTTTATTTCTTGGATTTGGATTGGGGTCATTTATGCCATCAACAATGAATTTGATATATGACTTTGCTCGTAAAGGAGATAATAAAATTTATATGGCCCTTACAGAAACATGCTTGGCTCCTTTCACATTTTTTGCAATTATAATTGTTGGTGGTATGAGTGGAATAATCTCCAACGATACAATATTAGCTGGCATCGGTATTTTCTTAGTCATCGGTATACTACTTCTTATATTCAGAGTTAAGGACCCAAAACACCATTTAAATGATCAGTTGATAACCCACACAATTAGTTAATATATTTTTACTTGCATTTCGATTCGTGCAAAGTAGAAATTCCAATGTAGTCAAACGCTAATGTTTAGGCTTAAATCATACCAAACCATCCTTCTCTCGGTCCTTGTACTGGTTTTAACCGGTTGCAGCAGGGATAACCCCAGTAGACATTTAGAACTAGGAAAATGGTATAACACCAAGGGATTATATGATGAAGCAATATCAGAGTATCGTGAAGTAATTCGTTTGTATCCTCCGTCTCTTCAAAAATTATCTCGAGAAGATTACGATAATCTTACCACAGCGCATTATAGTCTGGCACTAATGTATACAAAAAAAGGCTGGTGGGATTTTGCTTTAGACGCTGCGGAGTCCAGTTTTCAGTTACAGCCAAATACAGATACACACGAGCTGATAAGACTGATACGGGAGCAGATAATGCTCAATAATAATACTGAGCCTTCCTAGGCTAAAATTTTCTAGATAAATATAATTGTATTAAAAAGTTCCAGAGCGGTGCTCTCCGCCATCACAATAAATAATTGAACAATTTATAAAATCTGCTTCAGAACGCAACAATAATGATATGGTATTAGCAATATCCTCTGGTGTAGTGGCGCGTTGCATCGGATTACGTCTTTTGGTCTTCTTTACCCATTTTTCCCAATTATCAGTTATTTTTGTAAGCGCACGCGTAGGCGTGATGCCTGCCTGTACAGCGTTTGCTGTAATACCGTATTTACCCAATTCCCATCCAATCTGTCGAATTATCGCTTCCATAGCGACTTTAGCTACACTGACTGGTCCATATCCATCCATGGCTACATAATTGCCTTCACTAGTTAGGCCCACCACGCGAGAACCATCTCCAAGCAGATCCTTGCTAAATAATTTTTGTGTCCAGTATAGTAAGGAATTGCCCATGACATGAACTGTCATATCCATTTGTTTTTGAGTGACTGGTTTGTCAGAAAAAAAGTTTGTTGTAGTCCCAAATGCAATTGAATGCAGTAATAATTTCACCGGAGATCCGCCTGTTATTTCAGCTATTTTAGGTATGTATTGATCCATTGTTTCAACAGAGGCTGCATTGATATTCCAAAAATGAACTTTACCATTATTAATAGTAGATATCTTTTGTTTTAGTGACTCAGCCTCTTTTTTAACATCACCACGATCAAAGTGAAAACCAATAATGCCATAACCATCCTTTGCTAAACGTTTTGCAGTGGCACCGCCATGGCCCGTTGAACATCCTAATATCAATACCCAATCAGACATTATAACTCCCGATTTATTAGATTGAATTTAGACAAGACTAAGACCTGCACAAATGATGAACACAAAAGAGTAATATGGAAATAAGGATTCATTCATAAATTCCGCGTTAAATTGGAAAGCAACCATGTATAAAAAGTCCTTTTACACTAAAAATTTCTGGCTGGAGAGCTTATTAAAAAACTGGTGTAGAACAGTAGTGTGGTTATTGCATTAGATTTTTATTACTAACTTTCAGTTATACTAATCTATGTCTTTACGCTGCGGAATAATTGGTCTACCCAATGTGGGTAAATCTACCCTTTTTAATGCACTCACTTCTTCATCCGTCCCAACGGAAAACTATCCTTTTTGTACGATCGATCCACATATTGGTATCGTGGATCTACCTGATCAACGACTTGAAAAACTAAAAAATATATTTAATCCGCAGAAAGTTTCTCCTGCTACGGTAGAGTTCCTAGATATCGCAGGTCTGGTGGAGGGAGCTAGCAAAGGAGAGGGTTTAGGTAACCGATTCCTGGGTCAAATAAGACAGGTTGCAGCTATAATACATGTAGTACGCTGTTTTAATGATAATAATGTAACCCATGTTGAAGGATCGGTCGATCCTGTTCGGGACGCAGAAATAATTGAAACTGAATTGCTATTAGCAGATTTAGAATCACTGGAAAAGCAGTATGAAAAAACAGAAAAATTGGCAAGATCAGGTGGTAAAGATGATAAAAAGAAATTTGATGTCATCTCTCGCCTATCGAACCATTGTAATGAGGGACATAGAGCACGAACATTCCCTGCCGATGAAGATGAAGTTACCATAATTAATTCATTACACTTATTAACACGAAAGCCAATCTTATATATATCAAATGTTGATGAAAAAGAGATCACTCATAAACAACCGGGGCACACAGTACAAAAACTAGCAGATTTTGCTAATAAAGAAGGCAATTCATCTATTCGCCTCTGCAGTAAGCTTGAACAAGAGATCTCTGTTCTTTCCGATATTGAAAGAGATATGTTTCTAAAGGAATATAATTTATCTGAACCGGGGTTGTATAAGTTAATTCATGCCGCATTTAAACTTTTAGATTTAGAAACTTTTTTCACGGGAGGGCCAAAAGAGGTTCGGAGCTGGACCATCAAAGAAGGAACAATTGCTCCAGATGCCGCTGGTGAGATCCACACAGATTTCCAGCGTGGTTTTATCAAAGCAGAAGTATATAAATATGATGATTTAGTGCGCCTTGGGTCGGAAAAAGCAGTAAAAGATGCTGGCTTGGCTAAATTACAAGGTAAGGACTATGTGGTGCAAGACGGTGATTGTATTTATTTCCATTTCAATGTTTAGATTCTAACATGTGGTTTTTCATGATAACATCTTATATACTTGTAATCCTCTCAGGTATAGGAATCATATTAATTGGTATAAACCATTATTTAAATATCTGGGCCACACACCACATTACTTTGGATTTATTTGTCAGTATTATTTTCATAGCTACTCAAACGCTGATTATTTTCTTTTTCGTAGGCACCGGTGTTAATGTGAAAGAATACACTCAGGCTAACCAAGATATTGGAGACAAGTTTTATAAAGGAATTCTGGGTATAAAACGCAAGTTGTATCCACCAACGCTTATGGTCACCATACTATTTATGATAATGGTAATACTAGATGGTGGTTTCTTTTTAGGAAAAGTAAAGGAATGGTGGTTTCATATAGTATACGTACTTACTCTATATTATTATACTAAAGCTACTGGGGCGCAACACAAAGCATTTATTGGCAGCACAAATATTGTATTGGCTATGACGAAAACAGAGAGACAGTAATAAGAACAGGAAGACCTGCCCTTATAAATTTTTTCTTATAACAATAAATTATTCGTCATCTTCATCATCTTCGTCATCTTCGTCATCATAATATTCTTCATAATACTCAGGTGGATAAGCATACATATTTGAATAGTCCCACTCTTGGTTATCTTCGTTATCTTCGTTATCTTTTTTAACCTGTGGCACTTCTTGTTTTACAACAATTACTTTAGGATCTGTTGATACATCATTATCATTTTGTTCCAATGCTTTATTCACCAGGCTTTGATCCTCTGCACTTAAACTTGGTGCTGGCGTACCCAGCAGATGCTGTCGGAACATTAAACCAATTAAACCCCCAAAGAATAATACAAGGAGGGCAATTATTGATCCATCTGATTGTAATTCGTAGCCACCCCAAATATTTTGTGCTAAACCGTAATTTAGGAAAACAGCTAAAGATAATAATACAATAAATACGATCAATATATTTCCCATAAGTGTAGGAGTGGTTGTTTCAACCACTAATATATACAGCATCCAGATCATTAATCCGCCAATGATAAATATAATTCCAGTTATATAATCATTTGATAGTAGGGACTGAATAAAACCAATCAATGATCCTACTGGAATTAAAAAGCCGATGCCTGTTTTAATGCTATCGGCCATTAGCAAACTAGATAATTATTGTAATTATTGTTTACCATACTAGGAATTCTGTTGAGAAAATTGAAGGTATTTCTATCGAAAAGCAAGATATTTCGACATTCTCTAGTATATATATAATGAAACCGAGTTTCTTTTTTCATATGAAAGGTTGATTTCCTTAATTTGTACTAAGTATCAATTGCATATATGAACAAACGGAATAAAAAAGTTAGAGTTGGTATTATAGGGGTAGGACATCTGGGAAAACATCATGTAAAACATCTTGTTACAATCGGCCATGTTAAATGCATAGGGTTATACGATATAGATGAGTCAAGAGCAATGGTTATTGCAAATAAGTATAATGTAAAAGCCTATGATTCACTAGAAGCATTACTAAGTGAATGTGATGCCGTTACAATTGTAACGCCGACAGAGACACATTTCAAGGTTGCTTCAGACTGTCTCACTGCAAGAAAACATATATTTATCGAAAAACCGATCACTAAAACTGTAGCCGAAGCAGAACGTTTATTAACATTGGCTAATACTAATAAGGTATTAATTCAGGTGGGGCATATAGAAAGATTGAATCCAGCATTGATTCCGTTGAAAAATTATTCCATATCACCAAAGTATATTGAAATCCAGCGATTGGCACCATATGATGTACGTGGTACCGATGTCCCTGTAGTATTGGACAAAATGATTCATGATATTGATATATTATTGTCTCTCGTTAACAGTGAAGTTGAAAGTATTAATGCAAATGGTATCTCTATATTAACTGATTCAGTCGATATAGCTAATGCTAGAATCCGCTTTAAAAATGGTACAATTGCTAATATAACTTCTAGTAGAGTTGCACAGGATCACGTTCGAAAGACGAAAATATTTCAGCAAGATCTTTATATAACTATAGACTTTTTACTTGGCCTAACTGAGATCTACCGTGTTATAGACCCGAATGAACAAGACCCGGATGCTATTAAAGACGTGCGGTTTCATTATGGAGACAAGACGAAAAAAATTGTATATGAAAAGCCAGATCTACCTTCATTCGATGCACTAAAAGCAGAGCTCGAAAATTTTACTAACAGTGTGAGGGGTATTGCTTCTCCAATTGTCGATGGCCATGCTGGAAAGAACGCTTTAGAATTAGCATCAAATATTTATGATCTTATTCTTGAGGATCTACATTAATGAATATTGGCAATTTTTTTTTTAAATACCGCAGCTACACCCCAATACCTCTAGCGGTGGTAATTATTTATAATGCTCAATACACAAACGCATATGTAGTTCTTGGTCTTTTATGCATCATTTTTGGTGAATCAATTCGATTTTGGGCAGTAAGCCACGCTGGAGGGATAACTAGAACTACTACGGTTGGGGCAGCAGAGTTATGTACGTCAGGTCCTTTTGCATATACGAGAAATCCGTTATATATCGGAAATATGTTAATGTATAATGGTATAGTACTTATAGCAGGCGCGAGTAATATTTTTTCCATGCTTATGCTAACATGGTTGTTTTTTATCATCCAATATTTTCTGATCATTAATCTTGAAGAACATACATTGACCAGAATTTTCGGCACCGCATATCTAGATTACACTAAAAATGTTCCTAGATTATTTCCTCGATTATTCCGTTGGAAGTCAGATGATAATAGACAACCTATGACTTTACTTAAAACGTTGCGTAGTGAAAAACGAACACTTCAAAACATTGTCATATTTCTAATAATTATTTATACACGTTACCGTTTGCTGGAACAATGATGTTTTATTATAATGACCGGTAAAAAACCTCTGAAGATATTTATCGTCGCTGGCGAAGAATCTGGTGATCTACATGGATCTAAATTGGTCCACGCCATCAATAAACATACCACAAGCATCCAGTTTACTGGTCATGGGGGTGACCGAATGGCTAATGAGAATGTTCATATTATCGAACATATAAATGATTTAGCAATTATAGGTTTTGTTGAAGTAATCAAGCATTTACCATACATGTTCAAAGTTATGGGATCAACAGTTAATTGGTTGCGAGAAAACAGCCCGGATCGTTTGATTCTTATCGATTACCCAGGCTTCAATCTGCGTCTTGCTCGTGAAGCGGTTCAATTAGGTATACCTGTAACCTATTTTATATTACCTCAGGTATGGGCATGGAAAGAAGGACGAGTATCTATTTTAAGGGATAGCGTTGATCAGTGTTTATCCATTATTCCATTTGAACAAGAATGGTTCGAGAATAAGAATGTGAAAACAAATTTTGTTGGACATCCTTTTATCGAATTAGAACCACCTAAACAAACAATTAACCAATTTCTTTCTAGACATAATCTAAATTACGAATCCCCTATACTAACTCTTTTACCTGGAAGCAGGCAGCAGGAAATAAACCAACATTGGCCTATCTATATAAAAACAGTAAAAATGATAAAATCAATTATTTCGAACATCCAGGTAATTGTCGGGAAGGCGCCTGGTGTAAATTTACCGAATTCACCAGATTATATAAAAATTGAGGAAAATGACCCCCAGTTAACAATGTATTACGGAGATGCTGCGTTAGTAGCTTCTGGTACAGCAACATTAGAAGCTGCAGTCCTTGATATCCCTATGGTAGTATCATACCGCTTTTCACTGCCAACTTGGATTTTTGCAAAAAAGATGGCTACGGTTTCCTATGCGTCAATGGTAAATCTTATTGCCAATGAGGTTATCGTTCCAGAATTTATTCAATCAGATATGACCTCCGAAAATCTGACGAATGCGGTGATACCTCTGTTAAATAAAACTCCAGAAAGAAAAAAAATGTTAATAGGATATGAAAAAGTACGACGAACGCTTGGTATGCCAGGGGTCTATGATCGCGCTGCTAAAGCTATCATAAACAGAATTAAATGATGAATTCTCTTAAATTGTACTTGATTTCAAAATTAGGTAAGTGGGTCTTATTTTTATTGTATAATACAAATAAATGGAATATTGAAGGAGAAGAAAAGTATATTAAATCAATTGAACAGGGGCAATCAGTAATCATATCAATATGGCATGGAAGAGTTCTAACATTTGTAAAACAATTAGCATATAAAAAATATTACGCAGTAGCAGGAACCCATAACGACGCAGAAATCATAGCCAGAATCTGTATTAACATGGGTTGGAAAGTGATCCGTGGCTCAAGTTCTGATAAAGGTAGGGATGCTTACGAGGCAATACTAGATGCATTGAACGAACCGGGATCCTTAGTTGCCATGACCCCAGATGGCCCTAAAGGTCCTGCTAAAATCCCAAAAGCAGGCATCGTTAAAGCTGCGCAACGAACGGGAGCTATTATAATTCCCGCGGCTGCGCACTCTACAAAACGCTGGGGATTTACCAATTGGGATACTTTTTATGTAGCTAAGCCATTCGGAAGAATCGAAGTAATTTATGGAGATCCAATTTCATTCAGCAAAGAAGACCAATTTGTGGATTGCTTAGCAAAAGTAAAGGAAGCGATGGATATGCTAGAATCAGAGGTAAATCGGCGTGTCGGTTTATAATTACATCAATAATCCTCACTATCGTATTTTTTTATTTCCTTTAGCGCTATTTTATTGGGGAGTGATGTTTTGGAGAAACTTATTCTATAACATCGGAGTTTTCGTAAGTCGTAATCTACCTTGTAAAGTAATTAGCATTGGTAATATAACCACAGGTGGAACAGGGAAAACACCAGCTGTTATTTATTTTGCCAAACTACTTATAAAACATGGACAACGTGTTGCTGTTCTTAGCAGGGGCTATGGAAGATCAACAACAGGAACCCTTGTTGTATCTTTAGGTGAAAACAATATTAATAACTGGAAAAGGGTTGGAGATGAGCCCGTACTATTAGCAGAAAAATTACCAGATATACCTATTGTCGTTGATGAAAATCGCTACCGTGGTGGGATGTACATTATAACACATTTTAATCCAGACGTAATAATATTGGATGATGGGTTTCAGCATCGCACATTGGATAGAGACCTTGATATAGCATTATTAAATTCAAATCAATCTGGTATTGCATATAAACTATTACCTTATGGTTTATTACGAGAACCTTGGCACCATTTAAAAAGGGCTGATGTAACAATCTTAACGAAAACCAATTTAAATCGTCCTTCGAATTTCATATATAATAAACTTAAATCATTAAAAATAGTCTCTTATAATAGTAAGATTGTTCCATCAGAATCACTCATTGGGACAAATGAAAACAGAATATCAGTTAATGCTATGAAAAATGAGCGCATTATAGCTGTTTCTGGAATTGGCGATCCTAAAGGTTTTGAATTGTTATTAAAAAAACTTCGTTTAAATATTGTGGATCATATTTTCTTTGATGATCATCATCAGTATGGTAAACCAGATTTAAAGATCATTAAAACAAAAATGGAGGAAAAAGAAGCAAGGTTTATCATTACTACAGAAAAAGATTTGATCAAGCTACGAGCAATTAAACATGAAATTTGTAAAAAAGTCTATGCCTTACCCATAAAATTTTCATTGTCAAAAAAGGGTCGACAGAAAATATTAAACAAATTAGGTTTTAATTAAATCTGCGCTACACCCCAGGCAAACATCATACCAACAAAAGTGAGCATTAATGGCCAACCAGTATTAACAAATTGTCTTGCGCTCGGATTTTCAAAAGCATGTATTTTAAACTCGTGAGCCGTTGTTGCCCCGCGTTCATCTATTGCAGCAATCACCACATCGTTTGGCCCAAGCTGATTATTCCTTGGGCGCCATTGTAATAATCCCGTTCGTTTACTAAAGGTGGAGTATTTTGGTAACTTTATCGGTTTAAATTTTATTTTATCCTTGTTTAAATCCTCCGCAACTAACTTATAGCTATACTCAAATCCAGTAAGAGCTATAGGCCTAGGAACTGAAATTATTGATGGTGGAATATTAACAAATATCTGGGATTTCTGAATATCCTCTGCATATCCATCAGAAATTCGCACTGTAAATAAGTGATTATTAATTTGGGCAGATCGCGGAATCCATACAACTTTACCATCTTCAGTCATTTGCATACCTTGTGGTGCTTTTAAAAGTTCAAAAGTTAACTCTGCATTCGAATTTTTATCTTCTACCTGGATTTGATATCTATATACTTCATCCACCAGGGCTGACTTTGGAGCATTGGATACAATAATAGGTTTATGGTTAACATAAATTTCAAATGATTGTTCATCTTTCGTATACCCATCTGAAATAAGAAGCTTAATTATATGTGAATCATACTGTTCTTTGCTTGGAGTCCAGTTTATTACCCCAGAGTATTCATCAACTTCCATACCATCTGGAAATTCCAACAATGTATAACGCACTGGGCTCAGTCGTTCAACAATTACTTTCGGGGGCTTGCCCTTTGCACCCTGAAAAAATTCCCACAATAAATCTTTAATACCAACAGTGCGATCATCAATTGTTTCGATTAATATATAAAGTCTATCATTTTCCCAGAATATTGTCTGAACATATTTTTTCACATTAAGTCTAGAAAAAGATGTCGCATCGGGTTTGTCGGGTTCTGTAAGGTAAACCGATTCAGCCTTTTCCCAATCTCCGATATATCTACCAATATTTTCTTGATATACATCATCAGTTATATCTACAGAATATATTCGAACTGATTCGATATTATCGATACGAATTGTTTCATCATAAGGCAATAGTGATCCCTTATTTATATCTGAATTCAAAATTC
>Ga0208764_10000044_pt1 | contig 59669 bp, 50 predicted proteins | sample ETNtaG_18_FD_185762 | JGI IMG/M metagenome (GOLD analysis project Ga0208764, IMG submission 185762) | Marine microbial and viral communities from oxygen minimum zone, Eastern Pacific Ocean - ETNP201302SV91 (SPAdes) (version 2) | ecosystem: Environmental > Aquatic > Marine > Oceanic ... | reverse complement strand
ATGTCGAATTGACTTCAGTAGAAGTTGTTTCGACCTCAAAGTTACTGATGACAGGAGTCGGTGGTTACCTCTCAATGAGTATTAACGGAGGGACCATAGTTTCGCAGCAGATCAATCCACTTGGTAACGAAACCAGCTTCAATGGCATTGTTATGGTGACGAGTTTCACTGGAATAGCTATTGGAGACGGGGGATCTATCCTATGGACCGATAATGCGGGTGCGGATGACCAAGTCGGTTTCGTAGTTCCCGAATATGGCAACTTCGGAGTCTTCGTTGACGAAACAAAGGAAATGTTCCTTTCTGGATTCATTGCAACATTGAAGATAGTCGCATTTGGAATTGTCCTCGGTTTCTTCCTAGGGGTTACCCTAGCTATGTGCAAAACCTCTCCAACATCTCTGAGGTACATTGTGGAGAGGTATGAACCTCGAAATGTCAGAATAGCAGGAATTCCCATTCTAGGAGCGGGGATTTTTCAGATATACTCGGCAATTCCCGGAACTACTGATCTAGGATTGCAGGGGATTGAGTACATTTTCCTGCCCGTCGGTGCGCCAGAATCATTCCTGAGGATTCTACTTGGGATTGCTCTGACATACGTAGGTTTACTATTCCTGAGCAATGACGGAGAGTTTGCAAAAATAAGAATTAAGTCAGTCTCATTGAATCCTTGGAGAGTGCGGCCTCTAAACACTATAGCGACTGTATACACGGACTTCTTCCGCAATACTCCATTAATTGTTCAATTCTTGTTTATTCACTTTGGAGTTAGGCTAGGGGCACTTATTCAGGGACCTGGTCTGGATATCTTTAGCTTCGAGAACTTAGAGGGAAACCACAATTTCCTTACGGACATATTCGCTAGATACGACTATTCTGAATCTAATTATGGAACACTAATTGGGGGGGTTCTGTATGATTCTGCATTCATCAGCGCGATCTGCGCCCTTGGTTTCAATTCCGGCGCTTACCAGTGTGAAACCATAAGAGGTGCAATTCAGGCAATTCCTTCTGCACAGATGGAAGCGGGAAGAAGCATTGGCTTGACCTACCTTCAAACCATGCGGCGAGTTATAATGCCACAAGCAATTAGGATATGCATACCTCCGATGGGTAATGAAATGGTCAACTTGGTGCTAAACTCTTCTCTAGCGATGATTATTGGATATGCAGAACTAACACGTCAGGGGAAGTTGATAGTTGCAAGTACCTTCCAATATGCATACGCCTGGGGAATGGTGCTGATATCCTACTTCGTGGTAACCTGGACTCTAGCACTTTTCCTCCGTTGGATGGAAGAAAAAACTAGAATCCCGGGCCTGGGGATGACAGGGGGTAACTGAATGTCAGGGAAAGTACTGGAAATCAATGATCTACACATGGTTTACTCCGGGGGGGTTCATGCTGTTAGAGGTATTTCATTCAACGTTAATGAAGGTGAGTCGGTTGCAATAATCGGCTCTTCTGGAAGTGGTAAATCAACGGTTCTCCGTTGTATTAACCGACTCATTGAGCCGACTGGGGGAGAGATTCACCTGAAAGGTGAGCAAGTCAACACGCCCCATACTGATATCAACAATCTAAGATCGAGGATAGGGATGGTATTCCAATCATTCGAGTTATTCGCCCATCTGAAGGTACTTGATAACATCACATTGGGCCTGAGACAAGTAAGAAAGATGAGCAAGAGAGAGGCGGAAGAGCAAGCCTTAGCTGTTCTGGAAAGAGTCGATATGCTTGACCGGATAGATGCTTATCCAGGAAATCTCTCTGGAGGGCAGAAGCAACGTGTCGCCATTGCTAGAGCTCTTGCAATGAAGCCGGAAGTATTGCTTTTCGACGAGCCTACCAGCGCTCTGGACCCAGAACTCATTGGTTCCGTTCTGAAGACCATTCGGGGCCTTGCTGACGAAGGCATGACAATGGTTGTGGTGACTCACGAGATTAGTTTCGCCAGAGATGTAGCTGATCGAGTGATTTACATGGATCAGGGGGTTGTGGCAGAAACTGGCCCTTCTTCGATAATCAACAAACCGAAGAGCGAGCGGCTCAAGAAATTTCTTTCATCGCTACACGAAGATGAAGTGCCCGAACAAATTCACGAAAACTTGGTGGACAGCGACACTGGTTATGGATACGTTCCCGATGGCAAGGGCGCCGGGCCGCGTGCCCGCTGATAAAATTACTATATCATGCCTTGAGCGGTCATCGCTTCTGCGATCTTGAGGAATCCGGCTATGTTTGCTCCAGCCACGTAGTTCCCGGGCATACCGTATTTCGCTGCTGTTTCAGAAGCGGACTTGTGGATCTCGACCATGATTGACTCCAATCTTTGATCTACTTCCTCCCTAGACCATGAGAGTCTCAAGCTATTCTGACTCATTTCCAGACCAGAGGTGGCGACACCGCCTGCGTTACTAGCCTTTCCAGGAGCGAATAGAATACCATTATTCAAGAAAATCTCCACTGCTTCTGGGGTACATGGCATATTGGCCCCCTCGGCAACGGCTATTGTGCCATTCTTGACCAACATCTCGGCCTCTTGAGCATTAATCTCATTCTGAGTGGCACAAGGTAGTGCGACATCGACATCGGACCCCCAGAGGCCGCTCAAAGCCGGCTCTGGTTCTGACTTTGAGTAACTAACTCCATCGAAATTTTCCGCATACTCGCTAATTCTCCCTCTCCTGTTGTTTTTGAGGTCCATTATCCATGCGAGCTTGTCCCTGTCTATTCCTGAGGGATCGTGAATCCATCCTCCTGAATCGGACATCGTGACTGGTTTTCCCCCCAAGTCTATGACCTTCTCACAAGCGAATTGCGCTACATTTCCCGAGCCACTAATGGCGACGGTCGCCCCTTCGAATGACTTACCCTTAGTTGCCAGCATCTCCCTGGCAAAGTAAACTAGACCATACCCGGTTGCCTCGGGGCGAATCAATGAGCCTCCGTATGACCTTCCCTTGCCTGTAAGGACGCCCGTGAATTCATTTGCAAGTTTCTTGTACATTCCGAAGAGGTAACCAATCTCCCTTCCGCCTACTCCGATGTCCCCAGCTGGTACATCCAGATCTGCTCCAATATGCCTCCATAGCTCCATCATGAAAGATTGGCAGAACCTCATCACTTCGGGATCCGACTTTCCCTTGGGGTTGAAGTCAGAACCTCCCTTTCCACCCCCCATCGGGAGACCTGTGAGACTGTTCTTGAATACCTGCTCGAATGCAAGGAACTTGAGTATCGACTGATTCACCGTTGGGTGGAATCTTAATCCTCCCTTGTAAGGGCCAATGGCGCTGTTCATCTGAATTCTGAATCCCCTGTTGATTTGTAAATTGCCACTGTCATCATACCATGGAACTCGGAACTGGATGATTCTCTCGGCCTCCACCATCGACTCGACGACTGGGAGGAACTCTGGGTGTTCATCGATTACTGGCCCTAGGCTATCCAGAACCTCCTCAACGGCCTGATGGAACTCAGGTTGGTTCGGATCTCTTGCGATTACGCTATCATAAATTGTTTTCATTTGGCTGTCCATAGCACTCACCGGTTGATTGAACGATTCCTTTTACAGGTACCGGGCGCTTTGGCGACCCGAATCGCCCTTTTGAATAGTATCCCTCGGAGATGTGCGATAGTGCCCCTATCTAGGGGAGTTGGATTATGTGAAAATCATCCTTTCGGCTATTTCTGAGACCTTTTTCTCATAGCCTGGAAGAGTCATGATGTAAACTGCGGCCTGACTTACCTGACGATTCCTCAGGGCGTCGGCGATTGGTGTATGATCCTTGAACCACCTAGTCTTCCCATCATCTCCGATTATTCTGATATCCACTTGCGACATCCTTGGTTCAGCGAGAAGAAGTTTGATGTTCGGGACATCGACTGCAACATATCCAGGCTCCAATCCGGCCCTCTGAGCCATCTCATCCTCGAATGACCTCCTCTTCTCGGAATCAGAGGCTAGTCCAGCTAAGAGACTGACTTGGTCTTCACTCAACTCCTGCTTCCTTCGACTAGAGCATACCTTGAGCAGTTGCCTGTACTTTAGTCTCCTAATCATGTCCCTGGCATAGTCTCCAGCGCCATATAGCGCCTGCCATATTTCTGCATCGACTCGCCTTTGAAGATCGACTGAGTCGGGCAATAAGTCCTCACTGCGTTCAACTGCCCTTGACAACATGATCTCTGTGACTCTTGTCACCCTGTGGAAGTATACTGCACTGTACATCAGACCACGTGCCATCAGCATTCCCTCCAAGGCGGGGAGGCCCCCTTCCTCAACAGCAATGTCGCCACCATGCCTCTCGAGGCACATGATTAGCCTCCGGTAGTCAATAACACCGTGGTTGACCCCCGTGAAGTGTGAGTCCCTCAGCAAGTAGTCAATCTGATCGCAATCAACAGGTCCGTGAACTAGGTGAGCGAGGGTATTGTCTTGCTCGATAAAATCAGAACGCCCCTCTGACCACGTCATAAGATTCCTCTCCGAACCCCTGGCATCTGGGCCCCTAATCAGGCTGGCAACCTCTCCTGGATCAATTCCATATCTCTCAAGAATATCGGGAATCAACTCCCTATTATTGATTGAGTTACCCTCGCCCTCCCTGAGTACATCGTAATCTCCAGTGATTATTCCCTCTGTAATGGACATGTGATCCATCCCCCCCCTCTCGTGCAGGATATGCTCCAGTGTGTGAGAATAGGGGCCATGACCAACGTCATGTAGCATTGCAGCAACCTGCACCAGATCGGTCTCAGAATCATCTAATTCCATTGAGTCAGCCATCATCCCAGCGATATGGGACACCCCCAGTGAATGCTCAAAGCGAGTATGGTGGGCCCCTGGGAAAACCAGGTGCGCGAGGCCGAGTTGCTTAATGTGACTCAGCTTATTCATCTCAGGTGTCTTCAGCAAATCATTCCTGACTCCATCTATTCGAAACTGGCCGTGGATGGCGTCGTTGATGGTCTTCATGCGCTTCCCTGCGGCCCTCCGAGAGTATGTCTGCCCTTGAATCACACTCCCATTGGGAGTTGGTGACATATTGCGTACAATGGAAACTAGGGTCCAACTCAATGTATTTCATTTGCATTTCAAATGAGATACAATTAAGACCCCCTGCCCCTCTGTGCGGTTCGGAGGAAGCAAGTTGGCCGGTCACAGCCCCATGGTTTCGCTAAGGATACCAGAGGACCACCTTCTGGAATTGGACAGGCTGGTTGGCCTTGATGGAATGAGGAACAGGTCTGATGTGATTCGATATGCCCTGAGGCAGTATCTTTCATCTGAGCACCAGATTTCGGGCGATAGGGTACAAGTAGATCTAGGTCCCGACCTGAGTGCCAGGATTAGTGACTATTGCAAGTTACACGGGGAGAACCCGGATGTTGTCCTTAGGCAGGCAGCTAGGGAACACATTAGGCGTGTGGCAATAGAGGATGCCACAGTTGAGGACCTCCTTGCTGCGCGGATGGATGCCCTCCGCGCAAGACATGATGATGATTCAAACGCTATTTGAGGCGAGGGAAATGTGTGAGGACGGGATGCACGGAACCAACGCGGGGGGGCGTACTATACGCCCTCTCGCACCCAATTTCGAAGGGCTTCTGTCAAGAGCTAGGAAGGCCAACTCTACGATGAGGACTGAGGCTTAGATGCCCGCATCCATCAGACTTTGAACCCAATCTTCTTGGTCGTTCTACTGACAGGACGGTTTCCATGACTACTCCCGATGCTGCGGAACTAGGAGTTTACCTGGCTCATGAGGAGATGAGGGAGTCGCAAATCGAGATGATCAGGGACGGCATTGATTCTCTATCAATTGGAGGGTTTCTTTTGGCAGCGGCGCCGACTGGTATTGGCAAAACTGCGGCATCTTTGGCTTCTGCATTATCCGTAGCAAACAGTAGCGAAGGAACTAGTCCGAAAATTATCTTCATGACAGGGAGGCAATCGCAACACAGAATCGTTGTTGAAACTGTCAACATGATCAACTCTAGGCTGCCTGTAGGAATACCCAGAGTGAAGTTGGTTGACATTATCGGGCGGGAGGGGATGTGTGAGTCGGTCGATAAGTCGACGGGAAGGTGCAATTGCGAACAGAGTACGACGGAGGAGGGCAGGCAGGTAAAGAGAAGCAGAATGAAGGACATCATACTTTCTGAACCTCGACATGTGGAGTGGAGCATTAACTACGGCAAGCAGGAAAAAGTCTGTTCATGGGCATCTGCTAGATCTGCGGTCAGGGATGCTGATATCCTAGTCTGTGACTACAACCATATCTTCATTGAAGGAGTAAGGGAAAGTTCTCTCCCAGCAATGGGAATAGAGCTTTCTGAGTCCATACTGATTGTCGACGAAGCGCATAACCTCCCCGATAGGATAAGAAATGGCCTAGAAAGGAGGATGACTGATCAGGTATTCAGAAGGGCCCTCACCGACATTCAGGAATACAAGGGGAATCTCGAGAAAGTTGCGGCGCAATTGGATACAACAGAAGCCTATGGGTTTAGTGATGCCGTGAAATTGGAGGCACAAGTTAAGGCCATCAGGGACGACGATGGATTGAGGAAATGGTTCAATCAGAAAACTCAGGAAAATGAGGCCTCTAACTGGGATGATCTGAAAATAGATGCCGATGAGTTTCTGACAATACTGGGCAGGGCCATTGAAGGCATAGGAGATAGCCCAGAAAATGATTATATCACACAAATTAGGGAAATGAACAGAGGACTAATGAAAGTCAAGATTGACGAAGACGAATCATTGGACGAGGAGGAGCAGAATGACTGCGTTAGACTTGCTGAGATGCTGGAAGTTTGTATCCAATACAGGAATAGTGATGCCTTTTCACTAATTTTTGACAATGTTCTGGATGAACCTAGAATTACTAGTCACCTACTTGATCCAGGACTAGTTGGGCAACCCATCTTCGAGGAATGCGCTGGCTCCATACTAATGTCCGGTACACTATTCCCCCCTGTCATGTATTGCGATATACTGGGCATTCCCGAAGATGGTTACACAGGAAAGGAATACAACTCGGGATTTCCACCTCAGAATAGACATGTTCTAATTGCCAGTGACGTGACCAGTAAGTTTTCTGAGAGAGAGTCTAGTTTTGCGAAAATAGGTGATCATGTTACGTCAGTTTTGAAGAATACCCCTGGCAATGTTGCAATCTTCTCACCTAGCTATTCGATGATGGAGCGGGTGATTTCAGACACCGGATATATCTTCGGGAGGCATCGCCTTAAGGAAGAAAGGGGGATGTCGAAGCGCTCTGTTGACGGCATGGTAAATAGACTCCACGAACTGAAATCTATGGGCAAGAATTCAGTGATCTTCGGGGTCCTCAGCGGGAAGCTCTCTGAGGGGATTGATTATTCTGACAATATCCTTGATGCAGTGGTCTGCATAGGCCTCCCCCTCCCCCCGCCCAGTGCCAAACAAGATTCTCTGTTTGAGTACTACAAGAGTAGGTTTGGAAGGAGCAGGGCATGGAAGTATGCCAGTCTGCAGCCAGCGATCAACAGTGTCCTGCAGGCACTTGGCAGACCCATTAGAAAGGCCGAAGACAGGGCGATTGTGGTTCTCCTGGAAAAAAGGCTTCTTGATAGCAGGAGCAAGGACTGTATGCCCGAATCAATGGACTCTCTGAGGACGTCTAGTCCGGATAGAACTGGTAAGCACGTCGAGCGCTTCTTCAAAATACCTCAATCAATGGGTTCATCTTAGTTGGTCTCGTGGAGTTGATGATAACATGGCATGGAGGAGAGTGGACATAGGCATCTCCGATGAAGGAGCGGGAGACGAATCGGCATATCCTAGCTCATCCCTTGGTCTCGATATTTCTGCCTCTGAGTCGCATTCACAGTTTCTGGCCGACTTGCCGCACATATCTGAGGTTTCAAGGGGGCATGGGGACTTTCTCAATCATGTTGGATTAATCCCAGAGTCAACAAAGATGGCCTCTAGTGAAATTCTGCCAGTTGGCGAAATGATTGCCGATCTTGGTGGTTCTGTTAATGGCGACTTCATGGAAATTCCGATGCCGTCGGCAGATAGACGAGATGTGGTCCTGGAGGTCATGGAGGGAGAATTAGGAAACTTGGCCAGAATAATGTCGCCAAGCTCTTTCGGTGGCGTACTGAGGACTTTCAGACTTCCATCTGGTTCCATTATTTCCGGTGCGACTTGGAATGGCCATACATTGGGGCTATCGCTGGAAAATCATTCCTGAGGGACCAATGAGGTTTCTCTTGATGGAACCTCTTCAAGCTGGTCAATCTCCTGCAGAACGGCGCTCAGTGCCATCTGGGCACCCTCCCTATGCGGCTCCCCCAATACGTGGCTAGAGTACCTTGCCTCCTCGAAAATTCTGTCGAGTGAGAGGAGGGCCTGCTCGCTAATGGGGAGGGCGTTCCTTATTGCAAGCTCGAACTCCCTGACTGTCTCGAAGTCCCGTCTTAGGAAGCCTCGGCTCATTAGAATCTGGCAGAGTCCCTCGTAGCAGTTGAATATGGCCTCCCTGACCTCGTCCCCTGCGGCTAGGAGTTCTGCCGTGTAGCTGAACACTCCTGCCAACTCATCGATGGCGGCCTGCTTTCTCCTCCTTACGAACATCGTCCCTGCTATGGCTAGGCCAATCAAAACGATGGCAGCTAGGGCAGTCAGCGCTGGCCCCATCAGGGATGCTCCTGCCTCTGGTTCGTACTCGACGTCTACGACGGCGAACTGAGAGAGTCTGGCAGCGTCTATCGGATCTATCAAATCAGAGTCTGAGCTGAACTCCACCGATAGTTCGCCCCAGAAATCCCTATCCCACAGAGGGTGGTTCTCGTGGAATGACTCGAATTGGTAAGTGAAGATTCCATTCTGATCAGTGACTCCCACCACAGTGAAGTGGGTGGCTGTCTCGTTCACCAGCCTCGCCGTTATCGAGACGCCCTCTATGGTTTGTATGCGATCAGTTGCTGTGACATTCACCTTTCCAGACAGGGAGCTTTCCCCGATACCGAGGTAGAGTTCGTCCGGTAAGAACTCAAAGTTTACTGGCACCTTAATCACGACCTCGAAATTAATCTCGCCGCCGTTGAGGAACCTCGAGGAGTCTGGGTCGACAACCAATGACATACTGGCAATTCCCGGAGGCATGGTCGAGATCGCGTTTGACTCCACCAGGAACTGCCCGGTTGTTTCGTCCCATGTGATTTTCGTATTTGGCCTGAGTGCGTCCTCCCAGTATAGGGAAATTTCCATCTCCTCCATGGTATTACCTTCTCCTCCGATCTCAATAATCCTGCCAAGAACCCTGATTGGCCTATTCCCGTCGCTTCTGACGACCTCGTCCCCCAGGAACAGAATCTCGATCTTGACATCGGCCCTTGTGTAGACCGTGGCGTTCACTGAATTTGCTAGGTACAACTGCTCCCCTGAGAAAACCAGTGAAACGTCGTGGGAGCCCCTTGATATCAGGTACCCAAGTTCGTGGCTGATGCTGAATGTTCCGTCTATGCTGGTAGTGATGATGGAGATGACCTCGCCATCAAGTAGGAATGACAGTTCCCTGCCCTCGAGTCCGGGATTCCCCGCTGAGTCTGCATCGAATAGCCTTCCAGAGAGGTTCCATGATCCACCTCGGGTGACTACGTTGTTCTCCACCTGTAGGGTCATCCCAGTATGATACGCTATTGTGAGGTTCGCTTCAACGGAACCTTGGCGGTGATATCCTTGGTCGGGTGCAATTACAGTGAGGGAGTGCTGCCCAACATCTAGGAACTCTGAGACTACCCAGGAATGTGACCACTCGCCATTTTCATCTGTTGTAGTTGTACCAATCAGTATTCCGTCGATGAATATCTGAAGGGAGTGGTTCTCGAGCCATCCGTTTGGCAGGTTGTCCTTGACATTCCCGCTGAGTTTCAAGACGTCCCCGACTGCTACGGGATTAGGTTGCTCTATTTCGACCTCGACAGGGCCGAATACTGTGAAAATGGTGGTCGAGTTTGAGCCGATTACAAACTCCTCGCCGCTGAACTCAATTCTAACGTTCCTTGGCCCTAGTGGCATATCTGGGGGAACGGGGAAGAACAGACTGAATGTTCCGTTATCTGAGACTGACAGTGAAGTGAGGAATTGGTCGTTCATGTAAACGTCAAGTTCTCGACCAGGGAGGACTCTGCCGGCACCATCGGTTAGCATCCCCTCGATAAGCAGGAGTTCGTTCCTGTCTATCTCTCCCGGAGGCGTAGTTAGGACTACCTGAGATGTCTGTGTGGCATTGAATTGCTCTGTTATTGTCGAGGGGAGGAAGTACTCTGGGTTCAGGGAGTCGCCCTGTCCCATTGGATCGACCCAGGTAAATCCTCCGAGGAAGTCCACAGTGAAAGTGTGAGCCCCGTAGTCAGTGTCCAGTGGGAGGTCGTATGTAATGCTCCAAGTCCCGGTTGATGAATTGGAAATTGAGGTGTACACCGGACCGACATCTATGCCATCTATTGAGAGATGGACCACTCCTCCCTTGTCCTCACCATTCTCGATTAGTGGTGCACCGTGCTCATCCAACAGGGTTCCAGAAAATGTTACTGACTCACCTGCTATGGCCGAGCCTGTGACTGAGGTCACTTCGAGCACAGAAGGTGCGAGTATCACTACTCTTGTCCATGTTTCATCGCCCAGTAATCCAGTTGAGCCATTGAATCCAGCGAATGTAACAGTAATGATCATCGGGCCCGGCGCCCGGTTTTCGTCAGTTTGAATTGACGTTGTAAGTATGCCACTCTCATCTGTGAACCCTGACCACGACGGCGCCCCATCTACCGAGACGTCTATCTGGCCTCCTGATACGAACTGCCCTGAATTGTCGATCAAGGACATGTTCAGGGTGATGTTGTCGCCCCTCACAACCCTCTCGTCCGGATCCAAGTCGGCAGGAGATATTATCGAAATCATGGAGAATCCTCTGCTATCGAATGTCCCCTCCTCGGAGCTTGCACCGTAATAGTTGACAGAAGGCGTGTAAGAAGCAGTGATGTTATGAGTCCCCCTGGGGAACGAAAGGTCAAGGAAAATCCTAGCTGCCCATGAGCCGTTTGCATTGACCGTTCCCCCGATGACAGAGAAGGAGTTAGTGTCGCCATCGATAGCAAAATTTAGTGTGGGATTCAGGGCATTTCCTGATCTGTCCACGATTCCGCTTCCATTGCTAGATATCAGCGTGCCACTGATGTCTAGGAACTCTCCTGCAGCTGGATTGGAGGTGATTGGATCGAATGATATGTTTGTCGGGGACCTTACTGTGATGGTGTTGATAATTGTTGATGATGTGTGCAGGGTGTCCGAACCGTTCGATCCATTGAACATGAGAATTATTGGAATTAGTCCCAATGGATGCGAATGAGGTACTGAGAATGTGAAGTTGACAATGCCCTGTCCGTTTGTGGACTGTTCGGGGTTAAGCCATGTTTCGTGGAATAATGCGGAGACAGACATGTTTGCTAACTGCCTGTCTGCATCACTTGACTCAACCAATCTGGCCCCGAATGAGATTGACGTACCTCTGTCGACTATTGTGTTTAATATCGGGTTTCTGTCCGTTAGTTGGGCCACCCCTCTGACCAAAATAGTCTCATTACCCGTCCCTGTTAGATAGAATGGGGTGCTCCCGTTTTCCACACTTACCACTACGGTTTTCAGCCCGTTGGTTACTCCATCGCCCAGTGGGTCTGTTGGCACCATCACGGAAAATGAGCCGTTGGCCGAGGTTACGTGTCCGGTGATTAGCGTCTCACTAGGGTCATTGAGGAAGAAGACCTCCAAGGTCATGGGGCCAGAAACTGAACGGTTCTGGTCAACCCCGTCGAGAACCTGTCCCTGTAATTGGAAGAATTGCCCGGCGGTAACTTCCGGCAGTGGGGCGTTGTCGATTCTGATGCTGCTTGCAACCTGTACAGTCAGATTGACCATACTCTCATTCCCTAGCCACCTGCCTGCGTTGGGAGTGGTCAGGCTGTCAGTGAGATCGTCCGGCGCGTGTAGTCGGACGTCGTAATACCCAGGCGGGGCGTCTGCGGGAATTGTAGAAGTGAAGCGAGCAACTCCGTCCGATCCTGAAACTGTGGTGTTGAGGACCTGCTGAAGTGGGCCCCCCCAATCAAAGTACATATCGACAGTAGTATTTTGAAGTCTCTTGGAACTCTCCACATCGGTGATGGTGGCATTGGTTACCATGACCTGTCCTGCGATTACAATTGACTGCAAAGGCTCGGACTCCACCACATACTCAGTCTGAATTCCGGCTTGCAACACAACTGCTCCGGGAACAAGATAGTAGGCGCCGCCAGATGGAGGGTTCTTCTCGAAATCTAGAATGAGTCTGAGATCGTATACCCCCGCTCCCACGCCGCTTGGCATTTGGAATGTTATGTTGTATTCGCCCGTTGTGTTGTTAATCCACTGCTCACCCAGTCTGTAGGTTACAGGAGGGGCTGGGAGCCCGTCCGGAGTTGGGGGCTGTTCTGAGGGAACTTCCATATTGACGATAATCGAGGAGTTGTTTCCAAGAACTGTGGTGTTCAGGTTAATGTCCCTGGTGAATCCTGAGATCCACGAAGATTGCCCCCTAGGGGTCCATTCCGAACTAAGTGTGTAGGTTACATCTGCCCTGCCTTGGACCCTGACGGTGTCAAGCACGCTATTCGGCAAAAGCCATGTGGAGCCGCTGTAGTTCAGTTGCCAGGGGTAATCTCCGGCCTCGACATCAATTGTTGGTTTCCATGTGACCATGACCCTTGGCAGCTCGGGATCCGATTGATTCCACGCTAACTCACCATTGAAGTCCAGAGTGTAGTCCCCTAGGAAGCTCGCAACTGAAGTTCCAGTGTGATCGGACAGTGTGACCTCTACCTCCGAATCAGAGCCAACTGGGGCAGGATTTAGGATATAGCTGAAGTTGATGTAGCTCTTTACCCCATGCTCATCCTTAACCACCGCCTCATCCTTTGCGAATAGTCCGTCTGCCTCGAATTGATACCTTATCTCGACAAGTCCTGCGGGAACAGGGACGTCGGCAGCTGAGAATGACCAATTCACAGCGAATTGCCCCAGCGCCCCGGACCAGTCCGAATCATTCAGATACCACGATGTCAAGGTGGTGAATGGCCCATTTGCGGCAGATCTTCGCATCTGCATTGTCAAAGTTCCATTTAGTGCCTGGGGAATCGCCGACCTGCTTAGGACGGTTCCGTTGAGGAAAATGGGCTGATCGATCTCCAGGATGGTGTTGTTTTCCCCATGGCCCTCCAGAGTCACTGTCAAGTTTGGAGCGGGCGTCAGGTTCAGGTTGAAGCCGACTGAGCTAGGCCGTAAGTGGTACAGTGGGGTACTTGCGTTATTGAGGTCTTCCTCATGCCAACCAAGGAAATTCAGTGTTGCGGAAATCAGGCCTTCCTGTTCGGATTCGTCAATTGGGACTGAGAATTCGTAGTAACCGCCTGCACCTACGCTGGAAATGAGGCTTACCGGGCCATCGAAAGAGGTGGTGTAGTTCAGGACTACCTGTAGGCTGTCCAATTGTGTGATGTCGTTGTAGGGCTCACTGGAAAGGGATATGTCCCCCGTAATTGTGGTATTCACCCCTATGCCAATCTTAGGCTCATCGGGAGGCTCTGGGTCATTCACTGACATAGACACATCGTCAGTTATATTCATCTTCCACGGAAATGAGATTCCCTGGGATCCGACATACCCATTCTGATATGTGCGAAGAACGAGGGAGCCATATCCAGGATTGATCACTTCCTGGGGTTGACCAGTGATGTTGAAGGACCCATTTGAATCGGTAATTGCAGTGCCTATGTAGTGCTCTTCGATTGCTGCTGAACCTGGGACATTCCCGGTCTGATTTGATTTCACGAGATACATGTCTATGGTGATGTTAGATACGATTGTTTGGTTCTCAGTGAACCTGAGCGTCCCATCCAGGGATAGGTTGCCAGACGACAGGTCCCTATCGAACCATATGGGGCCCCAGTTTTCATCCACGACCTCCACGGTTGAGAGGACGGGGCACGCCTCGAAGGGTATCCATCCCAAGTCCGCATCGCCGAGATTGGAGTTGGTCTGCAAGTGGACCTCGACCCATGAGGTGAAATCCTTGCCATATACTTCGAATGAGGTTCCCGTCCACTTACCCCCTGAGAAACCGGTAACTTTGCGGGCAGGAATTCCCGCGGATCTGAGCATGACGGCAAATAGGCTGCTGAACTGATCGCAATCGCCCTCTAGAGAGTTATTGAGAATCCAGAATGAAAGGTCGTCTTCGTCATCGGCAAAGCCCACTTCTGTGCCATTGTGATTTCTTAGGAAAGTGGTTGTTGAATTGCCATTAATTATGAAGTCCTGTATTGCTGAGACCCTATCCCATGCAGAGAAAGCTCCTGATTCATTGATGATGGTGGTAGTGATTGCATTGACGAAAGCAGCCTTGTTTCCCTTCTCTATAAATTGGCTTGGCAGGTCTGTAGCGTAGGAACTGTTGGCAAACTCGGTGGTGTTATCCCTGATTGCCTGTGTAATCAGTACCTGTGGAGCGGTGACAAATAAGGTGTCTATGGTCGCACCATCGACAATCACATCTCTGGTGAAGTTTGAGAAATTTAGACCGGCATTAGCGTCGGTCCATCCCGTGTAATTGACCGCATTGTGAGGGACTATTATCTCCTCACCCGGGAAAATTAGTGCACCTGATTCCAGTGAAATCTCCCAACCTAAAACCTCAGAACCGTCCCAGAACTGTTGGTCGGCGACTCCTTGTGTCGTTGAGAATCCGGGGTACATCTGTGTGTTTCCTACCAGGCTGGTGTTTACACCCCATGAGATTCCCGTGTAGAAGTCATAAGTGTGCCATCTCCAGTAATGAGTAATGTTGGGATCTACGCCAACTGATGTGTTCATTGCCTCAAAGAACATCATATTGGGATCTATGTCATCAGCGGGGTCCCATGGGTCTCCATCGGCATTGATGCAATTCATGTCCCAGAACTCGGATGTGCACTCCTGGCCGTCGGGGATGCCCCCTCCGTCAGTATCCGGATCCCTCCAATCAGTACCCGTGGCATTCTCAATAGTATCAGGAATCCCATCTCCGTCGGTATCTACGGGATTGAGGTCGTCATTCGGGTTATTCTGCGGATTTGTTCCATCTAGGTACTCTTGGAAGTCTGTTACCCCCCCGTTATCGGTGTCAGATTCGTTCCACAGGGTGAAGTATGTGTCAGTCGTACCATTCCCGCCGAGGGCCCCAAAGGCGACCAAGCATACTGTGGTGTTCTCGAAGTAATTGTTTAGCCCATCGCCATCAGTATCCAGAAGGTTATCACAGGGGTTGCTGGGGTCAGTTTGGTTGAGAATCTCGTCCAAGTCATTCACACCATCTCCATCAGTATCAGACATGTTCCAGTCTGAAAGGAATCCAAAGGTTCCCGTTGATTCCTCCCAATCGGCCAGACCGTCGCCATCAGTATCGAAGTAGTCATCATCGCAAATAGGATCATTGGAAAGGCCGAGGGACTGGTCCCAACACCAAGAGAAGTTGACGAACAATACGGTTGTCGCATCGGGTGGCTTGTCAGTATCTATTCCCCTCAATGTGTCGCCAATAATGGATGTGAACCTGAAGCCAGTTAGGCTGCCGTTAGTTGATGACACATAGAACCCCATCGGCTCCCCATTCTGCCTCCAATCCTCAGGAGTGGGGTCGAGTGAGGAGGTTTCATTCAATGTGAGGATCATGTTAGTTGAGTCGAAGTCAACGATGGACAGATTCAGTGTTTGGAGAGACGTGCAGGGATCTGTGCCATGGGACGGGTCAAGTTCTGATCCATCACTAATCCCACCTCCGTCTGTGTCAGCAACATTCCACAGGGTGCATGTCATGTTTTCCTCCCAATTTGGGATTCCATCATCATCAAAGTCACCAGAATCTTCGATTCTAGTAGGATCTGTCTCGTTCTCATCCACCACTCCGTTTCCATTGAGGTCTTCCTCGCCGTCATCGAACTGATCATCATCAGTATTGTTGTCACGGGGATCACTTGCCAGAGGAGGGTCACCATACTGGCCGTTCACCTCAACTCCGTCGTCAATTCCATCGCCATCGGTATCCGGAGATGTGGGGTCCGTCAACAGAACGAGAGCCTCATAGGAATCATTTAGCCCATCGCCATCAGTATCGTTCGACTGTGGGTCAGTGGATGTAATCCCATCGACCTCCGCCGTGAAAATCTGACAGCCTCCCGGCCCTAGTTGCAGAACAGGATTACATGGAGATTCGGTGACCGTCATACTCAATGGGCCTGGCCGGAAATACTGAGTGGGCGGGGTTGTTGTGCCATTCCTAGTCCCCCATGCGGGATTCACGAACTCCTTCAAGTTGACTAGCCCATCTCCATCGGGATCTCCAAAGGCACCATCTTGATTTGTGCGTGATGTTGGATCCAGTCCATTTGCCACCTCCCAGCCATCGGGCATCCCATCTCCATCTGTGTCCCATCCATTGGGGTCCTCGTCTATTGCCCCGTCACCGTCATCGTCGTCACTGGTGCAATTAGAGTCCCCGTCCCCATCGGAGTCAAAATTATCCACCATTCCATCCTTATCGTCATCAAATGTATTGAAGCATATGTTCCCCCAAGGATCTTCATCGGCCCCATCTGAGCCAAGGCCCTGGATAAGTTGCATCGCGCTCTCCTCGTCCCAATTACTAACTGGGACTGTTCCGTTCCACCAGACGCCATTATCAAGCTCGTTTGGAGTGTTTGTAGAGTCCCAGTTAGATGGCATTCCAAACATGAACTCATTTAGATTGGATAGGGAGTCTCCATCGGGATCCCCTGTCGAACCATTATCTCCCGAGGGGGAAAGTGGGTTCAGGCCGTACTGCCACTCCCATCCATCTGGGAGCCCATCATTGTCCGTATCCCAATCTTGGGGCTGAGTATTGATGTAGAACTCTAGTCCATACGACAGACCGTCCCCATCCTGGTCCGTGGAAGCCAACGCTTCCCACGAAGCAAACTCCAGTGCGGAGTAGGATGAGAGTAACATTAGAGTAGAGAAAAGTATGGCAGACCTACTCTTTGAGAGGCTGCCCGAACGAGCACTAGTAGATTGACTAAATGAGCTCATGCTACGCAACCCCTTGTAGTTGGGCGCAAAGTAGGGCACTTAAGAGGAATGGAGCGTCGTTCGGACAATGACTCGCTAGTTATCAGACTAGTTCAATGTCATCGTCGTCATATACATCGGGTTCATCTTCCTCAATCGCTACCACAGGAGCGGGCAAATCATCATCTTCTTCGTCCTCGTCATCATCGTCCGAATCACTGGAAATAGCATCTAGATATGCCATGTGGGCCTTCCACCTTCTCCTGTTCATTGCACCCTGTATTCCTGCTATCAGGAGCATTGCTGCCACTAGGCCGACAATGTATGTCGACAACCTCGGGTGCGTGACCTCGTTGACCAATCTATCAATCAGTGAAGATATCCCCACCCTCATCACCACAGTCTTCTCTGCCGTGGCATCATCGGGCCAGCTCTGCTGTGTGTCAAAGGGTGTTGCTGTGACCACAACATCGACCTCCTCACCATTATTGGCTGAATCTGGGACATTGACATCTAGAACGAATGTTACCTCTTCAAACGCCCCTAGAACAATCAGGACTGAGCCCGAGGGGCCATCGATATCCACGGACCATCCCGTCCCATCGACCTCGGCCTCGAGGAGAACGGTTAGAGGGCTATTTCCTAGATTCTTGACCTTCATCTGTATTGGATACGACTCACCCGGAACGAGGAGTCGGTTAGGAGTGACCTGGACGATTTCCAAGTTAGGATCATCTGGGTCTATCTCGAATACCATTGGTAAATCAAAATATTTGGCATCTGAGTCGGTGGTATCTTCTATAATTCTGAGGTAAACTGTATGATTGCCAAACTCGACTTGGTTGGTTAGTGTAATTGTTACGAATACCTCTGCCTCATCCCCAGGGGCGAGAGAGACACGTGGGATAGCATTTCCAGAGTCATCCTCGATTCTGAACTGCCATTGCCCGTATGCACTGTTTCTGTCGGTGTTTTCGTCTAGAGACGCGGGATTCTGGATCCTCCACCAAGTAGCGGACTCGCCTGATGTCATGGTGTTCGTAATCTTGGCCCTGAGGGTGACTTCTGCATTCCCCGTCCCCGGAGAGCAGAGAGATACCCTGATGTGGCCGAGGGGGGATCCATCACAGTCGTAAGAAACCTCGGCCCTAATTCCAAAAGTTCGTTGGATGGTGAAGAGGACTGTTGACCTAAGGGAAGCGTTTCCGGAGCTTACGACCTCTATCTCGACGGGGCCTATATCTGGATCCTCCCTGTCAGCTGAAGGCTTAATCATGAGTCTGAGTATCTGGGTATCGTGTCTATCAAGGAGTGCGGTATGGAACGTCCCATCCCCTTCATCCTCCAATATCCTTTGGCCGGTGTCGTTGTCATAGACGTGAATGATCGCCTTCGATCTTTGTAGGACATCGATTCTGAAGGTATCAGCATCGAAGCCAGTATTGAAAATCTCCAGTAAGTAAGGCGTGAACTGATCATAGTCCACATACCTTGGAATTGTTGAGTCTATGTCATCAGGTCGGGATGAGTTCGCTATTGGTACGTCATGGTCTTCTGACCAAATGGACACCTGTGGGGGCTGGTATACATCGATCTTCTCCAAGTCTATCTGCAGAGTGTCCTGGTGAACGACAGTTAGGACTCCCTCAACCTCTGCCTCAGCAACTGCTCTGATATCAATAGATCCGGGGGCACCAGTCAGATCCTCCGGTGCAGTCAGAGTGAGAATTGGATTCAATATATCGCCCCCCGCATTCAGCGTATAGCCCCCAGGTGAGTCGAATTCCAGTAGCCATGAGCTTGGGAAGTTTGTGAGGACCTCCAATTCCACATCCATGGATTTTGTTGAGTCGCCCCTATGGACGAGTTGCAGTGGGACGGGGGTTGTTTGTCCCGGAGCTATGTACTCGGTAGTTCGATCCAGCCTGTGATTGAGTGCGACGCCCCACTGCTCCATAGTTACGGGCTCATGCTCAATGATGACGCTGTTTCCTTGGATGTCTGATACCTCCAGCTCTACCGAGTATTCGCCAGCGGGGATGCCACTTGGGTATGACCACAGGTACTCTCCGAAGATTCCCTGACTGGTGTCCTCAATTTCCTCGTCGTCTTCATCGATGACGTGATCTATTCTGTAGACTCCATCTGGGTCCCTCATCAATAGCCTGACCGAGTCGACGTCGTACCTACCAAAGCTACTTTTAACATCAAAGGAGAACTGCATGACCCTCTCGGAAAGAATGTCATTTGGGAACCATTCCAACTCCGGCCCTTCTGCTAGCTCCGCCCCCTCCCTTTGAAGGAGTACGAGACTATTCGAAATTGCATTGGCCTCGATCTCAAGTGTACTGAATCTATCATCGCCATCAATCTCATTCCATGCCACTTCGGCTTCGCAGCTAGAACCGAATGGACTGCCCCCGCTATCGCAACCGGACATGTCGGCGTCGATGATCAGCTCAAGGCGATCGTCTTTGTCGATTGAGAAAGATTCGTCGTTTCCAAGGTCAATCTCGAATGTCTCATGATCGAAGCTGCAGCTCTGGGTTAATCCCGGATTGCAGGCGTCTGCGCTCCACGACACCGAGCCGACTTGACTGCCCGAGGACTTGAGGGTAATTGTCCATTCGACGGAAGATGTGTCTGGTCCGGTCGCCCTCATGAACAGCCCTAGTGGCAGATAGTATGAGCCGGATCCTGAGCCGTGATTTGGACGGCCTGCAACGTTCAATGATGAGAGCATTGGACTTGTGCGGAATTCTATGCTGCTATCTAGGGCGCTCATTGATTCCTGTCCGCCCGATTCGGGGACTTGGGTCGTAATGTACCCATCACCGCCAGCTGAAGAGTTCTGAGAAGCAAAATACATCGTGTAGAGGTTTAGCTGGACATCTGAGCCAGCTTCCATTATTATTTCATTTGGGAGTTCTTTCTGGTGGTCTGGAACCACTCCAAGGGGAGTCAACATTAGCAATGACAGCATCAAAGCAAGCCTGAACCGGCGGGACGAGCCATTCGCTATGCTGCTCTCATACACGTCTTGTCGCCCACAGGAGTGGCGTTAAAGCGTTCGTGCCCTAAGGGCACGTGATGTATCGGTTCGTAGGGGTGTCAAAGCGCTCGATTCAAGGAGGGGGACCCGCCCTCAGAGGGCGCAGAGGTACCCGAGTTGGTCAAAGGGGCCGGACTTAAGCTCCGGTGCATAGTGCTTCGCAGGTTCAAATCCTGCCCTCTGCACCAATCACCTAATCCTAGTCATTGAACATCCCAATTGTCCATCGATTCCCTCGACGTCCAGCTTCTTCAGTGAAACTGTGGCGGCAATAATTTCGCCCGGGGCCATTATCTCGTCCAACAACTCAGAAGCGAGTGTCTCCATCAATGCACTTCTCCGAGACGAAATAGTCCTGTCTATAGAAGAAGAAAGGTACTCGTAGTCGAGGACCATGTCTATTTCATCTTCCTCTGGCTTTGAGGCCCCTCCAATTACGACATGAATATCGAAGCTTATTCTCTGGGGGTCGCCGATCTCGTGCTCATAAATTCCAATATCGACATCTCTAACTGAGTTCTCCAGGAATAAGGTTGTGAATTCCCTAGTCCCCGATTGAACTATTTCCCTTAGGGCGTCTATATGTGAATTCATTTCACCCCTCCGTTTCGAAATAAACGTCCCTTTCTCTTGCGAGGAACCTTTCTCCTGAGTCAACGAAAAGAGTCTGTCCGGTGATGGCCCTAGCCTGCATCAAGAAAACAACGGCCTCGGCGACATCAATTGGACTTGGGCCAAATCCCAAGGGCGTCTCTGATTGTGCCCTATCGAATCCGGATTGAGTCTGCTCGCGGCTCTTCAGAGTATGTCCGGGAGCTACGGCATTTACCCTGACTTGGGGAGCTAGTCCCCTAGCAAGTGCCTCGGTAATTCCCAGCATGGAGAATCGGGAAGCAGTGTAGGATAGGTGATCGGGATTCGGCTGTGCGATCTTCTGATCTAGGATGTTCACGATAGAGCCAGTTTCGTCATCTGGAATCCTTCTGGCGAGCTCTGATATCAGGAGGACTGGCGATAGTGCATTCACTACCATATGCTCATTCCATGAAGTCTCCGAAACATTGGAAATATCATCATGGGAGAATAAAGATGCATTGTTTACTAGGCCCACCACAGGGCCTAACGATGACTCTGCTTTGGAAATAATATCTGGCGCTTCCTCGGGATTGGAAAGATCACAGCGGATAAGCGATGCTTTTCCCCCTGATGATTGGATCATTGAGACGAGTTCATCGGCCTCGTTTTCGGATGAAAAATAGTGCACTGCAACGGAGAAACCACTCTTGGACAAAGCGAGAGAAATCTCTCTTCCTATCCTAGTGGCCGCCCCTGTTACAACGACCGTCCCGCCTTCCATGGCTACCCGACTAATCACCCCTCTATTACGGGTTGTACTTGGTCGGCTCAGGGGCAACCCCATGAGAATGGTTAATTTCGTACTTCCATCCGAAAGAACCGATGGTCACTCGCCTCCCCATCATCGAGAATGCTCGTGATGGCAGTGGTGGCTGTGGCGTGACACCCCCGGGAGATGAAAAAAGTAGGAAATCAAGGGAGAGGAAGAGGCTCCCTAAGTGGTTCAAAACTTCATTGCCAGTTGGGGAGTCTCAAGTCAGGTACAATGAGACGAAATCGCGTGTGAATGAAAACAGTCTGAATACTGTCTGCGAAGAGGCGCGATGCCCGAATGTTCACGACTGCTGGGGCAGGGGAACTGCGACATTCATGATTGCTGGAGAGGTTTGCACCAGGGGCTGCAGATTCTGTGCCATTGACACATCAAAGAGGCCTCCGCCCCTGAACCCTGACGAGCCTCAATCATTGGCTGATGCAGTGAGCAGGATGGGGTTAAGTCACGCAGTTATCACTGTAGTAAATCGTGATGACCTCCCTGACGGAGGCGCCAGTCATTATAGAGACTGCATTAATTCCATACATGAGAAGTCGCCCGATGTTGGATTGGAGTTACTTTGTTCTGATCTTGATGGGGACAAGGAATCACTAGCTCTACTCTTGGAGGGGCTCCCACTGAATGTCTTCGCCCACAATGTGGAATGCGTCCCTCGACTAGACCCCGTAGTCAGGGACCCTCGGGCCTCATTCAAGCAGTCAATTTCGATTCTTTCAGAGGCCAAGAGGATTAGGCCTGACATACTGACAAAGAGCAGTATCATGGTAGGGCTTGGAGAAACGGATGATGAGATATCGGATGCTATGAAGGAATTGCGTTCTGCTGGAGTGGACATGATTACACTGGGCCAATACCTTCAACCGGGAGATAGGCACCTCGCCGTAGATAGATTTCCAGAACCCTCCTCATTCGCAGAGTGGGACAGGGAAGCTAGGGAAATAGGTTTCAGTGCTGTGGCTAGTGGCCCGTTAGTAAGATCCAGTTACAGGGCGGGAATGCTCTGGGAAGAGGCCCGGGGCGGAGAGCCAGTCGTAACTAGGGAGTCAACGGGTTCGGCCGTGAGTTTTCTTTCAACGAAGCTGATTGACCAAGGCCAAACAATATGAGCATGTAGTGGGTGATGGTAGCATGGCGGGAGACGGTTCTGACATCCCCTTGCACATCCCGGATGCCCCTCACAGGCCCGGAGAAGACGCGGAATTTGCTGATTGGCCATGGAAACCGGGAGATCTCGGCAAGCTCGCCATTGATTGCTCCGCGGAGGAAACATCAGAGCATGCAAATGGCTTAGTCAGGGTCTTAGGCGATGACGACAGTGCCTCGGGGAAGTGGAATCCGGATCTTTCTGCTGATGAAATGAGGCTTGGCCTTGAGCATATGCTCAGACTACGTATTTTTGATGACCGGATGATGAAAATGCAGCGTACTGGTAAACTGTCATTCTACATGAGGTCTTTTGGCGAGGAGGCGATAGCTATCGCTCAAACAATGGCCCTTGAGAACCAAGACTGGTTATTCCCAACTTATCGGCAACCCGGTGCCCAATTCGTCCGGGGGCGTGACATGGTTAGCATGATTTGCCACTGCATTGGGAACGTGGAAGACAACGTGAAAGGCCGGCAAATGCCTGTTCACTACACATTCAAAGAGGGGCGATACATTTCAGTTTCAAGCCCAGTTGGAACGCAATTCAGTCAAGCAATCGGAGTCGCCTTGGCATCTAGGTACAAAGAGCTTGATGAGGTCACAATTACCTGGATAGGGGATGGGGCAAGCGCAGAAGGTGACTATCACTATGCGCTAAACTTTGCAGGGGTCTTCAAGGCCCCTGTGATCCTAAATGTAGTGAATAACCAATGGGCTATTTCCACTCATAGTAATTTTGCAAGCGGGCTTCAGAATTTCGCCATCAGGGGGATTCCGTATGGAATTCCAAGTATCAGAGTAGACGGGAATGACTTTCTGGCATTATTCTCAGTAACCAAGTGGGCAAGGGAAAGGGCTTCCAAGGGACTCGGTGCCACGCACATAGAAGTGCTGACCTATCGAGCTGGTGCTCACAGTAGCAGTGATGACCCATCCAGGTATAGGCCGGCAGACGCTAGTGAGCATTGGCCAGGGGGCGACCCAATTGAGAGGCTGAAAAGACATCTAATTAGCATTGGAGAGTGGTCAGAGGAGGATCACAGCAGTCTATCAGAGAAACTGGACTCCGAGATAATGAGCGCGTACAAAGAGGCGGTGAAATTCGGAGATCTCGCAAATGGCCCATACCCCTCCTCTGATGCTATATTCACAGAGGTTTACGAAACCCCTCCGTGGCACCTCATGGAACAATGGGATGAAATGAAGAAATGGAGGGATGATTAGTGCCCAACATGAACATGGTGGAGTCAGTGAATAGCGCTCTGCAGACCATGCTTTCGAAAGACGAGAATGTGATTATCTTTGGAGAAGATGTAGGATACTTTGGAGGGGTCTTCAGAACTTCTGATGGACTTCAAGAGGAATTTGGGAAACATCGTGTATTTGACACTCCCCTATCAGAGGGAGGAATTGCTGCTACGGCATTTGGAATGGGCATTAATGGTCTACGGCCGGTTGTCGAGATACAATTTGCAGACTACATATTCCCTGCATATGACCAGATTGTCAACGAAATCGCAAAGGTGAGGCACCGGTCTGGCGGAGAGTTCTGGTGTCCCTTGACGATAAGGACGCCTGCGGGTGGGGGAATTAGGGGCGGACATCACCATTCGCAATCTCCAGAATCTCAGTTCACACATACCCCTGGCCTGAAGGTTGTGTATTGCTCCACGCCATACAATGCAAAGGGTCTGCTAATCAGTGCCATTGAAGACAATGACCCAGTAATTTTCTTCGAACCCAAGAGGTGCTACAGAGGGCCATTCTATGGCGACCCCCACGATGTCCCAACTTGGGGTGGGCATCCGGAAGCCGAAGTTCCCGAGTCACACTATACGATACCCCTTGGTGAAGCTCGATTGGCTATGGAGGGTGATGCTTGTACGGTAATTGCTTGGGGCGCCATGGTCCACGTCAGTGAACAGGCGATCAGAAATAGCGGTGTTTCATGTGACCTTATTGATCTCCAAACACTAGTTCCATGGGATAGGTCCGCAATTGAGAAGTCCATTACCAAAACTGGTCGTTGTGTCATTGTTCACGAAGCGCCGAAAACCAGTGGATTTGGAGCGGAAATGGCTGCCTCCATCCAGGAAAGGTGTTTCTGGAGCCTTGAGTCTCCGATTGAAAGAGTTACGGGCTGGGACACCCCATTCCCCCATACTACTGAATGGGATTACATGCCCGGACCCACTAGGATAGCCGCGGCGATTGCGAGGACACAGGAGGAATGAGCGTGGGAAAATACGTATTCAGACTTCCGGATATTGGCGAAGGAGTTGTCGAAGGAGAGGTTGTAATATGGCATGTTTCTGTCGGCGACAAGGTCTCTGAAGATGATCCCATTGTCGATGTCATGACTGACAAGGCGACGGTGACCATACCCTCTCCCACTGATGGGGTGGTTACTTCCCTTAGCGGGGACGTTGGCGATATGATCGCCGTAGGAACGACACTGGTCGAGTTCGATTCAGATAGTTCTGTGGAGATTTCTCAGGAAGCGCCGGGAGAAGAGCAGGAAGAGGCCCCTGTGGAAAAGAAGTCTGCGCCCGAACCAATATCATCGCCGAAAAAGGTCGAGGAGGAAGCTGCTGCTCCCCCGAGCCTCCCTGCTCCTCCCATAGCCCCCAAAGTAAAGAGTGCGGGTGGCTCGATATTGGCGAGTCCTGCCGTACGAAGGAGGGCACGTGAATCTGGAATAGACTTGACTGGACTAAATGGTAGCGGCCCGGCAGGAAGAGTTAGGCACGCTGACATAGACGCATTCCTCGCAGGAGGGGGTTCTGTTTTGGGAGCCGCTCCTGCTGCCTATTCGACTAAAAGAACTGAAGTCACTGAAGTCAAGGTAGTTGGCTTGAGGAGGAAAATTTCTGAGCAAATGGTGAAGAGCGCTTTCTCCATACCTCATTTCTCCTATTTTGAAGAGGTCGATGTTACTGAACTTGAAGACCTGAGGCAGATGCTTAATTCCAGCAAATCCCCAGAACAACCGAAGTTGACATACTTGCCATTCATTATGCTGGCCCTCTCAAAGATCATGCCCGAACATCCGGAATGCAACGGGCACTTCTATGATGAGTCGGGAGTTGTACACAGGCACTCGGCCGTCAACCTTGGAATTGCAACTCAGACGGAAAGGGGACTCTACGTACCTGTTGTCAAACATGTAGAGTCGCTAGACATATGGGATGCCGCAAGTGAGCTAATCAGGGTATCTGGGGCAGCCAGAGACGGTACTGCGAGTCTAGATGACCTGACTGGCTCTACATTCACCATCACAAGCCTGGGCAGGGATGGGGGACTAGGTGCCACACCAATAATCAACCATCCAGAAATGTCCATACTTGGAGTGCACAAAGCTAGGGAAATGCCAGTAGCCAGGAATGGCCAGATTATTGTTCGTAGAATTATGAATCTGTCAAGTTCATTCGACCATAGAGTGGTCGATGGTGCCGATGGCGCGAGGCTTATTCAGCATCTGAAGAGGATGATGGAGCACCCTGCCTTGATCTTCATGTGAGGGATCCCGATGGTCGAATCAAGAAAATGCCAGGTATTGGTCGTCGGCGCTGGGCCGGGGGGTTATGTTGCAGGCATAAGATCGGGACAATTGGGATTGGACACCATCGTAGTAGAGGGTGACAAAGCTGGGGGCACTTGCCTAATACGTGGGTGTATCCCGAGTAAGGCGATAATTCATGCTGCTGAGAGATTCGAGTCACTTGGCCAGCACGCAACATCTGATGGGCATATGGGAATATCTGTATCCGAAGACCCCGAACTCAACATGTCTGCACTGGTGTCATGGAAGGATGGCATCGTTGAACGTCTCAACAAGGGTGTTGAGGCTCTGTTGAAGGGAGCTGGGGTTGATTTGGTGAAAGGTTGGGCTACGTTCACATCGTCGAAGAAGTGTTTGGTAGAGACTTCTGAAGGAACCATAGAAATTGAGGCTGAGAATGTCATACTGGCCACCGGTTCGAGTCATATAGATCTGCCATTCATGCCATGTGATGAAGAGTTCATTCTTTCTTCAACGGGTGCATTGGATCTTCAGAAATTACCGAAGAAGGTAGCAATAGTTGGAGGGGGTTACATTGGATTGGAATTGGGTTGCGCCCTAGCAAAACTGGGTTCCAAAGTCACCGTAGTTGAGGGAATGGATAGCATTCTAGGGATATTCGACAAAGAATTGAGGCGGCCTCTCGAAATTTGGCTGAAAAAACATGGCGTCACTGTACACACCAACTCTCTTGCCAGGGGTGCCGAGGTAAAGGGCAAGGGCGCATCCAAAAAGGTTGAACTGAAATTTGAGAAGGGTGGCGAGGAGCATACTCTGAAAGTTGACAAGGTCTTGGTGACCGTTGGAAGGAGGCCGAACACCAGAGACTGGGGATTGGAGAAGACTGGTGTCAGAATGGACGCCTCTGGACGGTTCATTAGGATAGACAGGAGATGCAGGACCAACATTCCTGGTGTTTTTGCAATAGGGGACGTTTCCGGCGAGCCAATGCTAGCCCACAAGGCTAGCGCACAAGGCGAGATGGTAGCTGAGATAATTTCGGGACTGGATAGGGAGTTCGACAAGGTTTCAATTCCTGCTATTGTCTTCACTGAACCGGAAGTGGTTTCTGTTGGTATGCTCCCACATGAAGCAGAAGAAAGGGGGGAGTCGGTGATTATTGGCAAATTCCCCCTGGCAGCGAATGGTCGGGCACTAACTCTCGAGGCTGAGAAGACAGGTGGCTTCGTCAGAGTGGTCGCGAGGGAGTCTGATCATGTGATATTGGGAATTCAGGCGGTTGGGAGCCATGTTGCTGAACTCCATGGCGAATTCGTTCTAGCTCTGGAGATGGGTGCCCTATTGGAGGACATCTCAGAAACGGTTCACGCTCATCCGACAATGACAGAGGCTTTCCATGAGGGGGTTCTGAAGACCCTTGGCCATGCAATACATTCAGCCTGAGGTTTTAGGATGGGGACGATAAGAGTCCTCAGAGCCGGAATGGCCGAGCACTCGGTTGTTTCCAGAGAAATGAAGAAGCTCCAGAAAGATCGTATTGAGGGGCTCATTCCTGACACGCTCATCATAGTGGAACACCCTGAAGTTGTCACAATAGGGCCCAAGGCCAGAAGGGATGGCGTATCCGTGGATGGTTATCCAACGTCTGAAACGGACAGGGGCGGCGGCATCACATGGCATGGGCCGGGGCAGTTAGTGGTTTATCCAATCATCAAGTGGGAATTAGGAGAGCAGAGTGTTAGGGGAATTATCGGGTTACTGGAAGACTGGGCTATCGCCTCGTTGGAAAATTGTGGCGTGGATTCATACAAAGATAGCTCAATGCAAGGAGTCTGGGTAGACGGTCACAAGATCTGTTCAATTGGCCTTTCGTTCTTACATTGGGTTAGTCGTCATGGAATGTCAATCAACATCAACACCCCGGGCACTAGGGTCGAAGACCTAGAGGGTTGTGGAATGGTCAAAGGCACCCACACTAGTCTGCATCAACTCGGGTATTCCCATGACAAGGATGGCAGGCCGATAGACATTCGAAGATTTGAGAAGGCATTGCTGGAGACCTGTGAGGAAATTCTGAACAGATCGCCAGAAAGTCCAGAAAATTGGGTCCCGGAAGTATTGGCATGACCCCCCGAAGAAGCGATTTGTCCGGGCATTGGAATTTGGATGAGAGTACTGTCTTTCTAAATCACGGTTCCTTCGGCGCTACTCCAATTGCCGTTCTGGAGGAGCAACAGAGGCTACGAGAACTATTGGAGAATGACCCTGTTCTTTTCGTGGAGAGGATTAGTCGTGATCTCTGGTGGGAGTCAATTCTCGCGATTTCCAAATTCATGAATGCCGAACCCGATGGCATGACCTTTGTCACAAACGCGACCGCGGGCGTGAATACTGTTCTTAGGTCACTTGTTCTGAACGAGGGTGATGAAATCCTAGTTCCGAATCATGCATATCAGGCATGTTGGAACGCTATTGACTATGTCACTTCGAGGTCAGGAGCAAAAACGGTTGTAGTCGATATCCCATTTAGGGTAGAAAGTGAAGATGAAGTCGTGAATCTAATTCTTGGTGCGGTCACCGATAAAACCGTTCTAGCATTAATTGACACGGTTACAAGCCCCACGGGATTGAGGATGCCATTCGAGAAACTGGTAAAGTGCCTCCAAAGCAGAGGGGTTGACGTCCTTCTAGATGCCGCGCATGGCCCGGGCATTGTGCCAATAGATGTTTCAGACCTTCAACCGGCCTACATAACGGGCAACTGTCACAAATGGATTTGCACCCCCAAGGGCTCTGCATTCCTTCACATTAGAGAAGACAAAAAGGGACTTATCAAGCCTCTAAATATCAGTCATGGATACTCCAGTGATGGATCTGCTCAAGAGAAATTCAGATTCGAGTTTGATTGGCCCGGGACCCAAGACCCAACTCCCTGGCTATGCATACCATTTGCCTTGGAATATCTAGGTGGTTTGGTTGAAGGTGGATGGCCGGAGATAATGAAGAAGAATAGGAATTTAGCAATAAGGGGCAGAGAAATCCTATGTGAGGCCTTAGAGACAGACCCCCCCACGCCCAAATCGATGATATCCTCTCTGGCTGCTGTAGAGTTTCCTTGGGAAGGAGAAGTTACTGCTCCCGGAATGGATGGAGACCCCATTCACAATCTCCTGTACGATGAATTCGGAATTCAAGTCCCGGTTATGGCCTGGACTCATCATGGAACGAAATATATCAGAATCTCAGCCCAACTGTACAACCATGAAGACGAGTACATTTACCTCGGAGAGTCTCTGAAGAAAATTCTTGACAGATAGGAACCATTCAAATCCACTGGATGCGGCCCGACCAATATGCCGGAAGCCGTAGTGGCGATTACTGGTGCCTCTGGGGCCAGGTATGGGGTTAGGCTGGTTGAACAGCTTAGCAACGCTGGTTGGTCTGTTGATTTGATAGTGACAGGGGCTGGAGAAATTAATCTCGAACTGGAATGCAACATGAAATCCGCCGATCTAGGGGCCCTGGATGGGGTTTCCATGCACAGCAACTCAAATCTCGCTGCTAGGCCCGCCTCGGGTTCGGCGAGGTACGATGCTTACGTCGTCTGCCCTGCCAGTGGCACCACCATAGGAAAAATTGCATCTGGAATTTCAGACAACTTGGCCACTAGAAGTGCCCTTGTTGCAATAAAGGAGCGTAGAAAACTCATCTTAGTTCCAAGGGAGACACCGATGTCTACCCCTCACCTAGAAGCTATGGCGAAGATGTCGTCCTGGGGAGTTGTAATCCTGCCTGCAAATCCTGGATTTTATCACTCACCCACAACTATTGAAGAGTTGGTTGACTTTGTTGTCTCTAGAATTCTCGATCAACTTAATGTCGAGCATGACCTAGGAAAAAGATGGACCGGTGAAGAAGTTCAACGGGACTAATTGACTCATTGGTGATAGTTTCCTAAATGGGTTCAATAGTCAAGAGGAGTCGTAAAATTACGATGGATGATATTTCCAAATGGTCAGAGTTGACTGTTTCGGAACTCAAAAAGGAGCTGAGATCTAGGGGCTTACCCGTTTCTGGCAACAAGAATGAGCTCGTCGATAGGCTCTCTGGACCCATAGTGCTTGAAGCTGAAGTTGCTGATGATGCTGACAACCCCACTAGTGCCGGGATGTTTGAGAAGATTCTCTACTATAATTCCCCCACAAATGTTCGAAATAGGATTGGGAGAATAAAGGAGTTGCCAGTACCGGTTCTTGCGGTGACAGCAATACTCCTGTTAGGAGGGACAGGTGGAGCGTTAATCTACGGAGATGACATTATTGATTGGGTTCAAGGTGAGCCAGATTACGCCCTAATTGACTTCGATCAGAATCAAGTCAGAGACTATGCGCAAACTCTAGTTGACCTTGGGCACCCAGATTGGGAAGGAAGAATGTCAGGGACGGTGGAGGAGCAGAATGCTGCTGAATCGATAAAAAACAACTTCACCTCTTCAGGCATACCGACAACGATGGATGATTTCGAAGTCCCCATGTTCGTCATTGGTAGTGAGCCTTCACTTTCGATTTGTGTCCCCGGAGACATCGGGAATCTGATAGGGGGCCCAACGCCCTGCTCCTCAGCAGACGTGAATAGGGATATTACAGAATTTACACATAGGGAAGAGTTCGTCATTCAGGGCTACAGCGGTTCTGCCTCGATCGGGTATGTTGAAGACATGGAAATAATTGACCTGGGGAATGGAAGCACGGATTCGGATTGGAGTTCTGCTGCTAGCAAAGTGGCATTGGTTTGGTTGGAAGAAGGGACAGATGGAAACACAGCGCTCCTACAGCGTGCAATAGAAAATGACGTGTACAGCATGATTACCATTAATGCTCGGCAGAACTGTGATGATTTGGTCAGTAACGATTGCGTGCCATACTTCAAATCTGTAGATAGGAATCAATTCGAGTTCATTCCCGATAATTTTGGATTCATCATGGTTTCGAAAGGCGTTGGAGAGACCATTGTTGAGATGGCCATAAACGGTGATGGTAGGCTCGGGATGATTACCGATGTGGACAATCAGGGAGTGGCCACTATTCATGTCCCATGTGGGGTCATCCAAGGAAAGTCGGACTCTGTCATTGTATTGGGGGCACACCACGACACAGTATACAATGGACCGGGTGCAGTTGACGATACATCCGGCGTAGCGACTCTGCAAGAAATTGCGAGGCAATTTGCAATACTGGAATCCCAGATAGGGCAGCCTGCCCACACACTCTACTTCTGCACATGGGGTGGTGAGGAAGAGGGGCTTTGGGGCTCCAAGGAATGGGTCGATAAATACAGAACTATGCTTGGCGAGAATCTCAGACTCTATGTTAACCTCGATATGAATCATGTCGATGCCGAAAGAAACTCGGGACTCACCATGTTCGGTAACAGTGGGGGTGATGTGGAGGCCCTTAGGGGGATACACGGTATTTTCTCCAATGCCTATCCAGAGTTGGCATCGAAATATGAAGTAGAGATCAGGGACATAGAATCCAGTGGCATGCCATACAACTCCGACCATGCCCCTTTTGTGTATGAGATAGACAACGTCCCCGAGGATGGTATGGAATATGGGGATGCAATCGTGTGCTATGGTTCCGGCTCATCCGAGTACCACACATTCCTAGACGGGATGGATAGGTTCAACGAAGAGAGCTTGGTAGTTTCAGGAGTCATCTTTGGCTCCCTAGTGAGATACCTGTCCTATGGAGGGGCCTAGGGCCTCACATTCTTTCTGGTGTTTCTATTCCTAGAATCCCGAGCCCTAGAGAAAGGGACCTAGCAGTCATATCGCATAGTGCCAAGCGACTCGACTTAACGGCATCATCACCATCCAGAACATGACATACCTCATAGAAAGAAGCGAAGGATGATGATAATGAATGCAGATGGGTACACAGCCTGTGGGGATACAATCCTTCGATTGAATAATCCACTGCCTGAGAGAATCCCAGCAACTCTCTAGCTAACGCCCTTTCCTCGGGTGTCGCGAGAATTATATGGGAGCCCATTAGAGAATTCCTAGATACTCCAGAACGGGAGAAAATACTGCATATTCTTGCATGTGAATACTGTAGATAAGGTGCAGTATTACCCTCGAATGACAGCATCCTATCCCAATCAAAGACGTAATCCTTGGTCCTATCAGAAGAAAGGTCCGAGTATTTCACCGCCCCTATCCCTATCATCTTGGCAGCTTCCTCCCTTTCGCTGCCTGTGAGATCGGGATTCTTCTCGGAGATTGAAGAGTCCGCCCTGACTATAGCCTCCCTGAGGAGATCTACTAATTTCACATTCTGTCCCTTTCTACTCTTCAGCATCTGCCCGTCCGAGTCTAGAACGGAACCAAAGTTTACGTGTATTGTTCGATTACTCAGATCAATGAAACCAGCATTACTGGCAACTTCAAAGACCATTTCAAAATGCTGTTTCTGCGGCGTTCCGACTACATATAGCAAGTCATCGCACCCCAGCCTCTCCACTCTGTCGATTATGCAGGCAAGATCTGATGTAGAGTAGTTGTAGCCCCCATCCGCCTTCCTAATCATTACTGGGAAAGGGTCGCCCTCGCGATTCACCCACTTCCCTCCAAGGAATACTACCTCTGCCCCGTCGCTATTCTCAAGCATCCCGCTTTCCGAGAGTCTTTCAACGACATTTGGCAATATGTGCCTATATGCAGACTCACCCATCAGATCATCATCAGTCAGAAGAACGCCCAGCATTGAGTATACCTCGTTGAAGTATCTAGTTGAGGTGTCCACAAGAATCTGCCATAGTCTGAGGGTCTCTTTATCCTCACTCTGCAATTTCACAACTCTCGATCTTGACCTCTCAGCGAAGTCGGAGTCCTCATCGAATTTCTGTCTGGCCTGCTTGTAGAAGTTATCGAAATCCGAGATTCCTTTCTCTCCGGCCACTTCACTCTCGCCCAAATCTAGAAGATGCTCGATTAGCATTCCGAATGGGGTCCCCCAGTCGCCAACGTGATTCTCCTTGATCACCTTGTGTCCTTTGAATTCCAACATCCTAACTATGGCATCTCCGATTACTGTCGACCTGAGATGTCCGACATGCATTTCTTTAGCCACATTTGGAGCTGAATAGTCGACAGCGATGGTCCTGGGATCCTCTAATGACACACCCATCCTATGATCTTCAATCAGGGACTCTACTTTAGATGAGAGCCATGTGTCGGTGGCTGAGAGATTTACGAATCCGTTGAGGGATGACACGGTAGCAATTCCTTCTAGGGAATTTGAAACAGCGGAAGCGATATTGTCGGCTATTTCTGAAGGGCTCTTCTTCAATATTGGAGAGAGGGAATGACAAGGCATAGCCACATCTGCCATTCCTCCGCCGACTGTTGAAGGTCCGACAAGTTCCTCCCAAGATCCTTCCTTGATTCCCAGAGAAAGAATTGGGTCGGCCATTCTGGGGACTGCTTCACTTACTAGATCCCTCATTTTTTCACCTCAAGAAATTGGATATCGCAGCAAAGCAGCTATTCCTCCGAAAGCCTCGTACAGGGTTGCTCCCTCTTCTGTGTCCATAGAAATCAATGTCACGGATGCTGATGTATGTCCAGCGATCAGAGTTAATTCGTCAATTAGATCCATAGACTTCTCGTCATCTTCCCTCACATCCCCTGATGAGCAGGATTTGCAATCAGAAATTTCGGAACGCCTGTTTTGAGTGGACACCCATTCATTGCCGCAACTCTTACAACGCCAGACGACCCTTCTCTTAGATACATTCTCAGATAGGAGTAGTCTTTCTACAGCCCCCTGATCCAGTGCTTTTCTAATCATGACTTCCCCATATGTCGCCTTTGGATGGGCCTGCATGACCTCCCTGAGGAATGAGTCCACGAGTTTCCTTTCCGCGTCTAATTCAATCTGGTCCATTAATCCTCCAGCACGCTGAATAAGCTCCCTCAGACCACTCTCATTGGAGTAGCCGACGTCGAAGAATGGTTCCCTGATTAGTTTCTTTATCTCATGGTGAAAGTAGTCGTTCTTCACCACGTAGTCCTTAGTGGCGCCTGGGCCTCCGATAATGATACCCTGCAAGTCCTCAATCATTGGAAGCCAATAAGCGCAGGCCCTCTCTGCGGATTTCTTGAAGAATTTATCGGCAGCTTCCTCTATTAGCCTCTCGAATCTCTGAGCTGATTGCCCTCCTCTCCCATGTTTTGAAGGAACTAATGAGGTTACGTGTTCCTGACAATGAAGCCTCTTGCCGCTGGCGAGACCATAGGCTGACTCTGAACGATCAATTACGAATAGCCCGTATGCCGTCCTATCTATCAGCATCTCCTCAAGCTGGCTAATCTCGAATGTAGACCCACACCTGTACCTGTATGATCCAAACGGCTCTGGAGGGTCATCTATGATCACACTCACCAGCCTTGTCTTGTTATTTCCGACAATGACATGCCCGACGAATAATGCCAGCCCCCTCTCTCCTGGGGTCTTGTACTTGTTAAGAGATGCAATTGCAGACTCAATGGCATCAGAGACGTGCTTCCTGGTTGATTTGGATTTGATGTTTGCAGCTTGCCCTGCTTCATTGGCTAATTGGTGCCGGACATCATGAATCATTCTGTCAGGAGGTACGACTACCGAAACTAGCTCCGTGCCCATGCCCTTCATTGAAGACAAGTTTTCTACCGCCTTCTTTAGGCGGAGCCTGCGCTGCTGAAGCTCGAGCTCGTCAGACATACCATTCCTCCTGCAGAAGGCCGGAGGGGCAGCATTTCAACCCTTAGACGGTGGCCGGGCATAGGCATTGAAAGGGGGCGTCCCAGCCCATTAGTCGATGGCGACAGTTATTGCAGCCGTGGGGGGTAGCCTCCTAAGGCCAGAAATAGAGGAGCGTCATGCATGGCTAGAGGAGCTTGTTTCAGCCATCAGAGACAGGGTTTCAATGGAAGACAGGATTGGTCTAGTAGTGGGTGGAGGCGCCCCTGCAAGGGAAGGCATAGAGCTTGCCCGTCCACTAATTGATAATGAGTCACACCTTGACAAGATCGGGATTGCTGCTACTAGGATGAATGCGACTATAATCAGGGAGGCACTTTCTGATGCGGGGGTTTCCGTTTCCGGCACGATACCCACTAGAGTCGATGAGGCTGTATTGCTTCTCGAAGAAAGGCCGGTCGTAGTGATGGGTGGCACGACCCCCGGGCACACCACGGATGCTGTAGCCATTCGTTTTGCAATAGCGAGTGGTGCTGACAAATGCATCATTGCGACCAATGTTCCCAAGGTGTTCGGAGAAGACCCTAGAACCAACCCTAATGCTGAGCCCCATGACAATCTTACTCACGAGCAGCTCCAGAAGATTGTCGGCCCTGCTGAGCACTCAAGAGCGGGGCCATCGCAAGTTGTTGACCCAGTTGGAGTCTCTGAAGCAAAGGAGGCGGGTTTGACCCTCAACATTCTGGATGGGAGAGATGTAGGATTAATCCGTGCGGCCATAGTTGGGGAAGATTTCGAAGGTACACTGGTTAAGGGGGATTGATTTCTTGGGTCGTGCGGACAAGATTGCAAAGGCGGCAAGAAGAACCGCGCAGGAGGCCAGAGATGCTGCCTCCAAGAGGCGCGAGGAAGAAAGGAAGAAGCGGGCCAATAAAACTCTCTCAGTAGATGCGCATCGACATTGTGTGGTGTGCTGGTCCCCCATACCACTTGATAGGGATCCAGCGGTTTGTACTGAGTCTGCATGCATTGAGAAGAATGAGAAAAGGGAAGCTGCGAGAAAGCGCTTGACACTAATGATGTACCTATTCCCAGGAATTGCCGTGCTATTGTTAATATTACAATTGGCCGGAGGGGTTGGCTAGTTATCTCGAAGTGATATTATGAACATGGTCCGCATTCTTTCCGCCCTCCCCTTTGCAGTCGGTTCTGTCTGCGTTATATTGGTCCTAGGGAGCCTGTTGGGAATTGGCCTAGAAGAAAGCCGCACCAACGTTCCGATAGTGCCTTGCACTGATGACTCAGTTGGGTGCTTAGTTGGGATGACCTCGGACGACATGTCAGTTCCAACGGCATTCATGCTTCTGGAAATCCGACTAACAGTGGAGTGGGACGAGCCAGATAGGAGCTGGATTGGCGTAATCGAAAGCCCGCCACCCGAAGGATGCGATCCGGATTCCAATGGACTGACCTCTTGCACGTCTGATGATTTCGTGTTTGTCGAGGGTGGCCCTAACTCGGAAGGCGGGACCTTTGAATTCACATTGAAGCCTGGCGATTACAGATTTGTTACTGCAGGCAAGGATGGTTCTACTCTAGATGAACAGATTGTCACCATAGAAACCGAAGCGCACCTTTCATCTTTTGTTGAGATTATACTTGGTGGAATTGGCATAATGCTATTGGCTGGAGCGGGCGAGATGGCTTTTCCCATCAGAAGCCTCTGGGAAAAATTCAGGGACTCGTGATTCAGCATCAGTTTCCTTGAAGAACCGAATCCTAGTGGGATGCGCATGGCCGAAGACAGGTGTCCGGGCTGCGGATCGAAGATGGATGTCGGCGGCCTGCCCGTTTCCATAGGAGGATTCAATCTCTATTGCACGGTTTGCGGACATAACTGGCACACGGATTAGCTATTCCCAGCCATCTTCTCTAGGCCAATTTTCTGGCAGGGTGAGGGGGTCGACAACTTCGTCTGCTGCTATCATATCCACTAGAACAGTACGCAATTCCTCAACTCCCTCATTACTCTCTGCACTGACCATTAGGCTAGCCCCCTCAGGAGTCGAATCGTGGAGGTCTGATTTGCTGTGAACTACAAGAATCGGCCTCTCAGAAATAAGTCCCCTGACCTCTTCCAATAGGTGCACTTGTTCGGAAATGTGGGTTGTCGAACCATCCGTGGAGTCGATTAGGAACAATAACACGTCTCCTACATTCTCCAAAGCTGCAATTGCTTGCATCTCGATGTTATTTCTCTCAGACATCGGACGATCCAATAGACCGGGCGTGTCAACCATCTGGTATTTCCTTCTCCTGTGTGTGAAATGCCCCAAGTGCAACTGCTTAGTCGTGAATGGGTATGCGGCGACCTCTGGTTCGCCACTCGATAATGCCGTAATTAGGGCTGATTTACCGACATTTGGAGACCCTGCGACTACAATACATGGCTCAGCTGGATCTATTGAAGGGAGTGCTCTGAGAGTATCTCGTGCGGCCCCGAGCCACTCGACTTCGGGAGACACCTGGTCCATGATGGAGGAGAATCTCCCATATGCTGACCTCCGTGCTTGATGAAAGCCATCAATGTCCCTAAGTCTCAGTATCTTTCTCTGTGTGTCAGCAGCGATTGACCTGACCATTTCTGCAGCCCACTGAATGGTCCCCAAGCACCTCCTGTACTCGTCGTTGCCGACGGCCGCATCGACTAATGCCTGGTCAAAGGGGGATAGCGCATTGAGGCTAGGCCACATTTCTACGTAAGCGATCAATGTTGAATCAATCACTGAAGCAGCGGATTGGACCATTTTATTCATCTGCTTTCGGACCCTGTGGTACTTGTCTGGATCCTCTACGGTGTCGGGTTGTTTGCTGGCGCGCCTGAAGGCCTTATCCAGTATCTCATCGGTCCTCAAGACCGTTGGAATCCTGCGCCACTCTACCGATGCCATGGTGTCCTCGGCCGCTCCGCGGGAACCATCACTCTTCAAGACATCAGTTCGCAATTTTTTGCAGATTTCCGAGCACACCCCTTTTCTATGACGTGCCCTACGGAGAGACATGCCAGACATAGAAGGGACAGACATGGTGAGCAGTCTACCGGATTGGGCTCGAAGGATTCACGAAGCGCATGGATCGCCCTCATTGGATAATTTACAGGATGTTTTCCATGGGCCCCTTTCCGAAAGGAGGGCTGGACTTCGAAAGGATGACCTCTTGGAGATAATGATTGATTCAAGGGCACTTTCCAGTGATAATGACAATACAGTCAAGGGAATGCTACTTGGAACCACTAGGAATGCTGTCGAGATAATGGACTCAGAAGGAGTATTCAGGTCCATTGCAAGGGACGTCATCGTAGAGGTTCGTTTACTTGCCCATATGCGACTTCCATATCTGGAAGACAAGGAAATGATGAAGTTTGAGAAGGAAGACATGCGTCTGCGTTCTATGATGCAGGAAAAGGCCGAGCAGATGGCCGATGGAAGTCGTGACAATAACCTGTGGGGATGAATATGGGAGATCTTGCCGACAAGAGATGCTTGGCTTGCGAGGGGGAGCAGCCATCCCTCACAGAATACCAGATTTCCGAACTACTGCCGAGACTCAATCGGGACTGGGTGGTCATAGAAAACCACCATTTGCAGAGGGAGTGGAAATTTCCTGACTTTTCCTCAGCCCTAGAATTCATCAATGTGGCTGGAGGCATTTGTGAGGACGAGGGGCATCATGCTGACTTTGAAGTAGGCTGGGGAAGGGTGAATGCAGAAATCTGGACTCATAAGATCGACGGACTGACTGAGTCTGACTTCTTCCTGGCTGCAAAGTTCGATAGAATTGGGTGAAGTGATGAGGAAAGTCATCTATCCGAGAACGGGAGGGGTCTCGTCGATTGAGATTGTAGAGTGTCCCGAGCCGGAGATAAAAGAAGGGGAAGTGAGAGTTAGGATTCACCGGGCTGGCATCAACTTCGCGGACCTTATGATGCGTCAGGGGCTATATGGGTCCAATCCCGATTACCCATTCACTCCGGGGTACGAAGCATCTGGTGAGGTCATTGAGGTTAGTGAGGGAGTTACGGCATTCTCGCAGGGTGACCGTGTTCTAGCGATGACTGGTTTTGGGGGCTATTCCGAACAAGTGGCTATGGATCAAAGCCGTTTGATTAAGCTCCCGGACTCTGTTTCCTTTGAACAGGCTGCTGCAATTCCCGTTACATACGGAACCGCATTCCACATGCTAGTCCATCTTGGGGGTATTTCCAAGGGCGATTCTGTTCTGGTGCACCATGCAGCTGGGGGAGTTGGTACGGCAGTAGCCCAGATATGCAAGGCATACGGGGCATCTCTGGTCATTGGCACGGCTTCTAGTTCGAAGAAAGAATTCGTTGAGTCACTGGGAGTCACATTTGTTGACAGGGGCTCGGAAGACTTCGTTGGAGTCTGCAAGGAAATGACTGATGGAAAGGGAGTTCATCACGCTTTGGATCCAGTAGGAGGGAGCAACCTGATGAAATCTTACAAGGCGCTACGAAGGGGCGGTAAGTTGTATTTCTTCGGTGCATCTAATGCTGTAAAGGGAGACAAGAGGTCGATGTTTTCTGCTTTGAGGATGTGGAGAACAACACCAAGTTTCGACCCGCTGAAGATGATGAGCAGTAACAAGGCGGTTTTCGGGGTCCACATGGGACTCCTGGATGATGAGTCTATTTTCAAGGGGCATCTATCGAAGCTTTCCGAAATGTTGCAGAAGGGACAAATTGACCCCATTATTGACTCGGTGTGGAGATTCGAAGACGTCGCGAAGGCCCAGATGCACATGCATGACCGCAAGAATCGCGGAAAGATTCTCCTTGACTTCTCCCCCGAGTGATCAGGAGTCGGCCCTTACATTACCATTGAATGACATCTCATGGTTTGGAGTTTCCTCTCCACTCCATGCAGCCACTACTTTCACCCCTACCTCTCCGTAGTCTTCTGAATTTAATACGGAGTCTAGAGTCTCCTGATCGGGCCAATAAGAAACTGCTATTATCCTCTCGGAGTCTTCTGCCAAGGTCGTCCTCTCACACCCTCTGGACATGGCCAAATCTAGGAAGTTTCTCCATGCATTCACCTTTTCTTCGGTCATTTCATCATCGTTTTCTTTCAAAACGGACCACACTCTCATGATCATGCTCCCGGAGGAGAGGAGTTGCGTATTACATTTCCCCGGATGGCGATTACAGCCTAACTGGCCTAGTAGCGCCACAGGCCTGACATTTCAGCAAGGTCGTCCTATCCTCTTTGATGAATCTTGTATCTGGTGCTTTACACTGATTACATAGGATGTAGGTCTTCACATAGCTTACTAGTTTCTCCTTGATTCTCTTTGGAGGCACTCGGCCCTTGAGCATGATTCGAGACTGCTCCCTCGTTCCAGAGGTACCCAATTCGTTCAATAGATACTGATAGACGTGATTTGAGTCCCTATCCATGGCATCCACTACATCAGAGAAGTTTCGAAGAATTGTCTGGCTCCCCTCGATCATTATGTCAGGCTCAGGCATTGTCCACCTGGACCTCTGGCTTAGTCCCTCGGGAATTCTGTCCCGAGCGCGGTCCAGCAATTCCTCGTAATCGAATCCTGCCATCGAACGGGCGAGCCTAGAGTCCCTTTTCACCCCACCGGAACATGTCGGTCTCGGACAAGGTCAAAGTGGGGGCGCCCATTGGGTCGTACATGGGTGCCCCATTGGAGGTCAAAGTGGCTAGGACGGAGCAAGGCGCTAGGCTTCCCACTATGGGTAGCGAACATGCTGCAGGTTGGGATCTCTATGCCCTTGAAGACTCAGAAGTTCCCTTCAGGAAGAGTGTGAAGTTGCGAACTGGACTTAAGGTAGCGATTCCAGTTGGGTACGAAGGTCAGGTAAGGGCGAGATCCTCCCTTGGGTCAAAGGGGCTCATACTCCCTCACAGCATTGGAACCATTGATGCGGACTACCGAGGAGAGTTGTTCGTTCTGATGACATGGATAGGAGAAGGCGACTCTTACACTGTAAGGGCAGGAGAGAGGATAGCCCAACTACTAATCTCCCCAATTCCTGAGATTACGTTCCGGGAAGTTGGAGAGGACGGCCTCGGTGAAACAGAGAGGGGAGAAGGAGGATTTGGGAGTACCGGTCGTTTCTGAACATACATTAACCAACGTTTCCCCATATTCTATTCTCAATAGGTTCATAGCAATCTTTGTTCGGGAAAGGGCGATGGCAAGCAGTGTCGACGAATTAAGGGCCGAAGTCGAGCGGTATCGCTCGGATGGACTCAACACGCAGCAGATAGCTGATGAGATGTCCCTGTCGCAGACGACCATCAAATGGCTCTCATCCGGGGGCGTTGGTTCGGAAGACCGTCCTGAAGACATCAGAGTAGGATGGAGATCGATAGCTGTCAAGGCTGGAAGAATTGAGGCGATATCATATATTTTCTGTGACATAATTGAAGAGGAAATTGGCGAGGATGTTGATACGGTAGTTGGAATTAGTATCAATGGAATCGCATTTGCACAGGCCATAGGAGGGCAATTGGACTTGGACCTCGCAGTAAGTCGCAGTATCAGTGACGACGGAGGGGGGCACATCTCAGAGGTATTCGCGGAAATTGAAGGGAAGAAATGCGTAGTTGTGGATGACGTCCTCTCAGGAGGAACTACGATGACCAAGACCGTGAATAATCTGCGATCGGCCGGAGCGGATGTGAAGCTCTGCTTGGTCCTTGCAAACAAGTCCCAGAGGAATGAGATTGAGGGTGTTCCACTAAGAGGACTTGTCAGAGTAGTGACGGTCTGAGGAAGAGGGATGCACTGGGCAGATTTTGCAGCACAGAAGCTCTCTGAGAGAGGAGGGGCACAAGTAGTTGTATCCGGGATTACTCCCTCTGGAGAATTCCATATTGGCCATCTCAGGGAGATTCTTTCTGCGGAGATGATACACAGGGCCTGCCTGGACTTCGGTCTTGAATCTAGATACGTTTTCATTGTCGACTCCATGGATCCCCTTCGTAGAGTCTATGACTTCCTTTCTCCCTCTTACGAGGCCTACATTGGTGTGCCATTGGCCAATATCCCAGCCCCGGGAGAGGATGGTGAGCCTGATCCGGAAGGGGGCAGTTATGCCGAATTCTTCCTCCGTCCTTTCCTTGAGGCACTCAAGCAAATTGGGGTCGAGCCCGAAGTCATAATGAATCATGAGACATACCAAAATGGTGAATTTGCGGAAATGATTGACCTTGCAATAACAAATAGGGATGAAATTCACGGAATTATTGAGTCGGTTTCTGGCAGGGAACTTCCTGAGGACTGGTTCCCGTACAGCCCTCTTGGTTCGAACGGAAGCTTAGATGGGGTCAAGGTGACGGGATACGATAGGCCTTTCGTCCATTGGATAGACGGACAGGGGATCGAAGGAAAGTCAGACATCAGACTAGCCGAGGGGAAGCTGCCGTGGAGGATAGACTGGGCTGCAAGATGGGCGATACATGGCGTAACTTGTGAGCCAGCAGGCAAGGACCATGGTGCTGCAGGAGGAAGCTATGACACGGGAATACCCATTTGCGAACTTCTAGGGGGGAATCCTCCAGAAAAGATGGTCTATGAATGGATTCAACTCAAGGGGATGGGGCCAATGTCTAGTTCCGCTGGGGTAACGATAGGCCCTATGGAAGCGCTCTCCATAGTTCCACCGGAGATTCTACGATACGTTATTGCAAGAAGCAAAATGAATCGCCACATTGAATTCGACACTGGAGCAATGATGTTCCTTACAGCCGATGAATACGAACGTCTAGTTTCCAACCCCCCTAACGAGGAAGAGGCGATGAGCAAGAGAAAGCGGATATCGGTAAAGACTCGCAGAGGTGCGATGAGGCTTAGCCAAATTTCCCGTGACTCCGATCCTTCTGACTCCGTCGGAGGAGTTTCATTCAGGCACCTGTCAATGCTGGCCCAGATAAAATCGGATGACGACAGTGTCTGGAGCTCACTAAGGAGAAGTGGACACCTTTCGGGTGAGCCAGTTACTTCATTGAGAAGTAGGCTGGAGAAGATGAGGAGCTGGATAGGCGGGGATCACTTCCCCGAGGGGTCAAGGATTACCATCCAGAGCGAGGTAGGCGAGGAAGCCAGGTCTCAAATCGACGAGGATTCGCGTTCCTTCCTTGAATTACTGGCCCGGAGACTTGAGTCTTGCGACTGGAATGAGGATTCTATTGGTGAAACGGTCCGTTCATCTGCATCGGATTCAGGCCTTGGAAACAGGCAGGCATACGTTTCACTATACCTAGTAATACTTGGGAGAGACTATGGCCCGAGAGTCAGTTCCCTGATGGCCGAGATGGATAGAGAATCTCTAATTGGAGTCGTTTCTAGCATCTGAAGAGGTGTCTTTGATGAGGACTGATCACCTTCCATTCCCGATGCCGCCCAGGAGCCATGCACTTGTTCAGGAATGGAGGAACCTAAGCTTCCTCCACTGGGAAGTATCCCCCGAGAGGCTCGCCCCCTACATCCCAGAAGGCCTCCAGTTGGATACCTTTGAGGGGAAAGCGTATGTTGGTACGATACCCTTCATTATGACAAACGTCAGACCCAGGTTGGCATTCAGTGTCCCAGGAATCTCCACTTTCCCCGAATTCAATATCAGGACATACGTCACAAAGGATGGGAAGTCAGGAGTTCTATTCATCACCCTCGATGCCCAGAGTATTGTGACCTGCACATATGCGCCATGGGCATATGGATTGCCATACAATTATTGCAGGGCTAATGTAGAAGTCGAAGGATCAACATACAAATGGAATAGTAAAAGGAAGACAGGTGAAGGAGTAACTGGCAGGTGTACTGCTAAGGGAGAGGTCAGAGAGGCCGAGAAGGGAACTCTAGAAGAATTTCTGTTCGAGAGATATTGCCTCTATTCTGTGCACAAAGGTAAGCTTTGTATTGCGCATACCCAGCATGATCCTTGGAAATATAGGGAAGGAAGTGTTGAGATGACTTCCAACAGCCTAACGGAATCATATGATCTCGGAATCAAGGATTCACTAAATCCTGACTTGGTACACATGTCAGAAGGGGTTCTGGTCAATACATGGTCAGCAGAGGAGGTCTAATTCTGGAGATAAATTTGGAACGTGACGTTCTGCTACTGGATGGTGATTGCGGACTGTGCCACAGGCTAGCCCTATTCATGGACCCTCGACTCGACAGCAGTTCTGACATAGCATATAGGCAGATAGAATCTGAAGAAAGTAGGGAGTTGATTTCTAGACTTCCCGTATGGAAACAGAAAGCGGACACAGTTTATCTGTTCAGAGATGGTCGGGCCTTTGTCAGATCTGCTGCGGCAATTAGGTGCCTACTTTATCTGAAGTGGCACTGGAAGATTTGGTTCCCCATATTGTGGGTCATTCCCCTCCCGGTCAGGGATATTGTCTACAGGGTAATCGCGAAATACAGATACCGATTCTTTGCCAGACCGGAGATTTGCACATTTAGAATAGACTAACACCGTGAGAGTTTGAAATGAAGATCCGTCTCCACCAGTTTCTCTCGAAATCAGGGGCATTCTCATCGAAGTCGGAAGTAAAGAAGGCGATTTGGGGCGGGGAAATATTGGTAAATGACTCTCCAATCAAAGACATTGCATACGAATTCAATCCGGAAAAGAGAGTTGTCACATTCAGGGGAAATGTTCTGGAACTGCCACTCAATGAGAGATATTTCCTGCTGAATAAGCCAGCTGGATTCATTTGCTCAAGGCTAAACAAGCATGAATCGGCCCTTGGAAAACGCTCGGTTTTTGAAAGATTCAATGACCCTCTCGATTCCAGGACCTTTCGTTCCTTAGTAACCGTTGGACGTCTTGATGAGGGCACTACTGGCTTACTAATTGTTACCACCGATGGGAATGTTGTACATACTATCACCAATCCCAATAGCAGAATTGGGAAGTCTTACAGGGTTCAAACGACAATGGAGATTAGTGAAGAGCAGGCGATATCCATTCGAGCCGGGGTCACAGTGAAGACTTCTGAGGGGAATGTTAGCGATTCTTACATTTCAAGACCTGCTGAATTGGTGCTCAAAGGTGAGAAAGTGGCAGTAATTACCATTTATGAGGGAAAGAAAAGGGAGATTAGAAGGATCTTTGAAGCTGTTGGGAATAATGTTGTAGATTTACACAGACTATCGATAGGCAACATGGTACTATCGGATTACGAACTCGCCGAAGGTGATTTCTGCGAAGTTGAATTAGAGGAAATCTCGAGTAAGATTCTCAATAACAATAACTCATTTTAGAGTGGCTATCTCAAGTAGCCTAGGCTCAGGAGTCCCTGTCTGCATTTCCGCGATGGCTTCCACTTCCATCCTGGCTCCAGCCATTGTTGTGACGAACGGGATGTTGAGCTCCACGGCAAGCCTACGCATCATGTTTCCATCAAGCACTGCCCCTCCTGTGGAACGGGGGGTGTTAATCACCAACTGTATCATTCCCTTTCTCATCAGATCAAGCGCATCAGGGGACATTCTCTCTGCAATCCTGTAGCAGGTGTCAACTTCTATGCCTCCCATTTCCCTGAGTACCCTTGCAGTTCCCTTGGTAGCATGCAAACGGAATCCCATGCCATGTAGCCTTCTGGCCAATTCAATCATGTCTTCCTTATCCTCATCCTTCACAGTAATGTATACCCCACCGGTTGTCGGAACGGGAATCTCTGTGGCGAGTCTGGCCTTGAGATAGGCCGCTGCAGGCCTAACATGCGAACCCATAACTTCGCCGGTTGACTTCATCTCTGGGCCTGGCGCTGGATCTAATCCTCTAAGCTTGATGAAGGGAAAAACAGGTGCCTTTACACAGACCGCTTCGCTCTGTGGCTCTGGAATTTGCAGATCTGCTAGTCTTTCCCCTAGGGCAACTCTAGCAGCTATCCTAGCTAGAGGGACCCCTGTCGCCTTGGCTACAAATGGGAATGTTCGGGAGCCCCTCGGATTAACTTCTAGAACGTAAAGAACTTCGTCGCGAATCGCATATTGAATATTGAAACATCCCCTTATCCCGAGCCTGATTCCAATGATCTTAGTCCATTCTTCGACTTGGGAAAGAATGCTCTTTGAGATATTTTGGGGGGGGATGAAGCAGGTAGAGTCGCCAGAATGAATTCCTGCTTCCTCGAGGTGTTCCATTATGGCACCGACTAGAACCTGTTCACCGTCACAGACTGCATCCACATCTAACTCCACTGCATTACCCAGGTACTCATCGATAAGCAATGGCCTGTCCGGTGCCAAATATGCTTCATTCATATATGCATCCAGTTGCCTGTCATCAGAGAGGATCTCCATGCCCCTTCCTCCAAGGACGTAGGATGGACGGATAAGAACCGGGTATCCTATCTCAGCCGCGGCCCTTCGGACTCCCTCTGGTTCTATTGCTGTGGAACCCCGTGGCATCCTCAGGCCATTCCTATCTGCAAATGACTCGAACCTCTCACGATCGCTTGCCTCATCAACGGCACCCGGAGAAGTTCCCTCGATTACCAAATCGAGGCCCATGGAAGATAGGTGGGGAAGATTGTCCGCTAGGGGCAATGCAAGATTGATTGCAGTCTGTCCCCCAAATTGAAGCAGGATGCCATGTGCCTTTTCACGCAATAAAATCTCGGAAACTGACTCTAAAGAAAGAGGGTCAAAATATAGCCTATCACTGGTATCGAAGTCGGTTGAAACAGTTTCTGGATTGTTATTGACAATTATTGCCTCGTGGCCCATGTCACGAATCGCACCGACTGCGTGAACACAGCCGTAGTCGAACTCGATGCCCTGACCAATTCTTATTGGTCCTGAGCCAATTACCACAATACGCTGCTTCTTTGATTCTGAGAGTCCGGGGACATTATCGATTCCAGCTGGTGCCGAACCTCCCTCATATGTGGAATAGTAATATGGAGTGACGGCAGCAAATTCTGCTGCGCATGAATCGACCATTCGGAATATTGGGTGTATACTCAATTGGTGACGTCTCGAAGTAACTGCGAATTCATCTCTGCCAGTTGGTAGTTGTTTGAATCCGGATGATGGGAATCCAGCTAGTGCGTCGGCTATGTGTAGATCGGTGAATCCGGCACCCTTCCACGATCTTAGTTGTGGCTCAGGAATCTCCGATGGCCTCATTCCCATCTCCCCAGATGCCCTGATTTCAGTCTCAATGGCAGCCATATTCTCGAATCTATGGAGGAACCACCTAGTCACACCTCCAGTTAGATCGCGGACGTCTTCTATCGAGTAACCCCTCCTAAATGCCTCCATCAAAGCCGCCATCCGTCTATCGGTTGCGATCCTTAGCCAATCCTCCAGTATTGCGGTAGGCAGATTTTCTGATGCTCGCTCATCCATTGTTTCCCCCCCAGATGCGTCGGCCATGGTTAGTGGCCTTGGATGGGGTTGCCCATATTCGAGGCTGGCCCAAGCCTTGAGGAATGCCTCTTCGAAGCACCTTCCAATTGCCATTACTTCACCGGTTGATTTCATTGATGTGCCAATGGTCCTATCCGCTGTTCGGAATTTATCGAAGGGCCATCTTGGGATCTTAACTACGCAATAGTCCAGTGTTGGTTCGAACGCTGCAGTCGTCCCCTCTCCCGTGATTGGGTTCGGAAGCTCGTCGAGAGTATACCCGACTGCTATCAGGGCAGCCATTCTAGCAATGGGATAACCAGTGGCCTTTGAAGCGAGGGCAGAGGATCTAGATACCCTGGGGTTCACCTCTATGACCCTATACTGACCCGTGGACTGTTCTACGGCAAATTGGACATTGCACCCTCCCTTTATGTTGAGTCTCCTGATTAGCTTCAGGGCTGCGTCCCTCAACATTTGGTGATCCTGATCGGAAAGTGTCTGTTGGGGCGCTACCACGACTGATTCCCCCGTATGGACTCCCATGGGATCTAGATTCTCCATTGTGCAGACAATTATCGCATTATCCGAAGCATCCCTCATTACCTCATATTCATGCTCCTGCCAGCCCAATATACTGACCTCGATTAGGACCTGTCCTATTGCTGACTGAAGAAGTCCCTGGCTTGCAATCTCAACTAACTCCCCCTTGTTGAAGGCAGTACCCCCACCAAGTCCACCGAGAGTAAATGCAGGACGTATCAGAAGTGGGAACTTTCCTATCTTGTCAGCTGCGGAGATGACTTCCTCGATGGACGAACAGGCCACTGCCTCACAAACGGGTAGGTCGATACTTTCGCACACCCTCTTGAACAAATCCCTATCTTCCGCTTCATCGATTGATGCTAGGTCACATCCGATTAGTTCAACGCCCAACTCGTTCAATGACCCATCCTTAGCTAGGGCAGAGGCGATGTTCAAGGCGGTCTGACCGCCCATCCCTGCGAGGAGGGCATCAGGCTTCTCCATCTCCAAGATTCTTCTCACTACCTCGGGCAGAAGTGGTTCAATGTATATTCGGTCAGCCATCTCCGGGTCGTTCTGGATTGTTGCAGGATTGGAATTAATCAGGATTACCTCGTAGCCATCATCCCTTAGGGCCCTACATGCCTGCGAGCCAGAGAAGTCGAACTCGGCTGCTTGTCCTATCCTGATTGGGCCACTGCCAAGAATCACGATTCTCTGTATGTCTGCTCTACGTGGCACTAGATATCGCCTCCTCCGATTATTGCGGCTTGGGGATCTCCAGAAAGATGGTCCTCGACAATGTCGGCGAACCTATCGAACAGTGGTGAAGCATCGTGGGGCCCGGGGCAGGCCTCTGGATGGAATTGGACGGTGAATGCTGGTTTCCCGACGAGATCCAAGCCCTCTACTGTCCTATCGTTGGCGTTGACATGCCTAACCTCAAAATCAGCTTCAAGTGTGTTCTCTCCTGATTTTGAGCAAGCCCCACTAGGGTGAGGGGCTAACATTCCCCTCTCCGGATCTTCGACCGCAAAGCCATGATTCTGGCTAGTGATGTCGACCTTTCCAGTCACCAAATCTACCACTGGCTGATTGGCGCCTCTGTGACCATATCTCAACTTGTAAGTCCTGAGCCCTGCTGCCAATCCCATCAGTTGGTGCCCGAGACAAATCCCCATCACGGGCATATCCTCTCGGACGGCTCTGGCCAGAGTATCTCTGGCAATAGTTGCAGAACCGGGATGTGCAGGATCGCCTGGCCCATTGGATGCGAAAATTGCATCGGGCCTCCAATCATCCATTATTTGATCGAAGCTTGAAGATGCTGGGCACCAAACTACCTCGAATCTCTTGGAGAGTTCCCTCAGAATATTGTGTTTAATTCCACAATCAAGAACTGCCAACCTAGGTAGATTCTTGCCATTCCCGTCATGAGCCCCCGGATTGATCAGAACTGGCTCGTCCCTAGTTACTGATTCGACTAGATCTTCCGAATCAGGGGGTTTCATACTGGACAATATCCTTTCCATGTCCTCTTCTTTCCCTTGGGGTCCAAAAACACACAATAGTGTCCCATGCTCCCTCACTCTGCGTGTAATCGCTCTGGTGTCTACTCCTTCAATCCCTGGCACTCCGTGAACTGCGAGAAAATCATGAATGCTGCCGATGGAATCACGGTGATCTGGATTCCTCATCATTTGCCTGCAAACAATTCCACGGGGGTGTACTCCTGAGGACTCTGAAATTCCAGGCAATATCCCGTAGTTTCCCAATAGGGGCCATGTGAAAGTCAACACCTGCCCGGCGAAAGATGGATCTGTTAGGCTTTCTTGATATCCACACATCCCTGTGGTGAAAACTAGTTCCCCTTGGGCTATTTCTTCAGCTCCGAAGAGTCTCCCGGTGAACCTCGTTCCATCGGCCAGAATAAGTAAGCCTGGTTCGAAACTCGGTTGATCCCCCGAGTGAGGATCCAGAAGCAAATCTGCCGCATCTTGGAATATTGGTGGCTCATCTACTCCCGGTACATCAGCGCCGGGAATGAATCCCCGCCGTGTCCCGCTTGCCGACATCAGCAAACCTGCTCAAGTAAGACTCTTAATCATTGAGAAAAAATAGGGCGTTTTTCCTTCCTACCTTTCTCCCTTGGAGATGATGTTCTTTCCACTCTCGCTAGGTATTACCTCAACTTCCCCATCCGAGAACATTTCTGGATCTACCTCGCCCAGCCATGTATCGAGAAAGACTGCAAGAGCTGCTACTTCGGAATGCGGTTGATTACCTACTGCAATATTGTAATCGGATATTCCAAAAAGCTCTCCTGGGACCTTGGTGCCACCGACTACCACTGCCACGCGTCCCTCGAATGGAATCTTGCCCGATTTCTTTCTCCATGGCTCGCCATACATCGTGAGATGGATTATTTTGCCTCCGTCTTTGGAAAACGAACGTAGCCAGCGCATCGGCTTTGGTTCATATCTGCATTCCAAACTGCCTCCGAATCTCTTGGAAACAGACCTCCAAGTCTCTAGTGGCGTCTCATCTTCTTCGCCGGAGAGTAGTATTTCATCAGCTCCGAATGCTCTTGCTGTAAGTCCCAAATGTGAAGTAATTCTCTTGTCCCTCTCTACCCTATGCCCCAGTCTCAGGACAATGAGTCGTGATTCGTTACGGTTGCCCACTTTTTCACCCAAGAGGAGGCGCCTCATCAGCGTGACTGCTGAATGTTTCTTGTTCCTCAGATGGGAACAAGTCAACACCCATGTTCATCATAGTACTCCTGACCCACTGCAGAAGGATGGCATCCCAGAAGAACTTGGTCGATAGTGCGATCATCAGAGCCATAGCGACAAGGCGTCCTGAGGCAAAGGTAGCTGACTGGGCATCGATGCTAGACCCGAAGATAGTGCTTCCGAGTGGCTCTAAGATGTAGAAAACGACCAATACTATCAGTGCGCCTCCTATATTGTTCAGAATTGCATTGCCAGTCTCTCTGCCTATTGACATAACCAATGTGGCGAGAAGGGCGAGAGCGGGCACAATGAGGCTGATTTCAGCGAAGGAGAAATCCCCAATGGCCGATAGTGGGATATCTGCATCGCCAAGGGATTCTCCTCCCTTGTCTATGGCAATCCACCAGAAAACTATTGTCATTGCAGCCATGCCTCCGGAAACCTGGGCCCTATAGCTAATCATGTCCCTGATGTCATGCCTATCAGAAGGTTGCAGGCGCTGGATTATTGACTCCATTAGTTCGAGTGACTCACTTGTTGGTCCATCGGCCGCTTCAGGCGCCGAAATTACCCCACTAGGGGTGTTCAGAGACTCTTCGAGTCCTTCGTCTCCCATTACCATCGCATTAATCGGCCTCCGTCACATCATAAAGCATGCGACTAATGGCACCCCACACATGGCCGACTGGCGACCTATCCTGAAACGCCGCGACAGCGGTTTCCCACGTATTATGGGGGTTCTGAATATCACCCCTGACTCGTTTCATGCGGGCTCTAGGGCTGAAAATGTCGAGGTTGCAGTTAGCAAGGCCCTGAACATGGCAGCGGAAGGTGCGGATTGGATAGACATTGGAGGGGAGTCGACTCGTCCGGGTGCAACAGAGGTTAACTTGGATGATGAGGAAAGGAGAGTAATTCCGGTCATTGAAGCGGTCAGGGAAGTACTTCCCGAGATAGGCATCTCAATAGACACCAGAAGGGAATATGTTGCTAGACTGGCAATAGAATCAGGTGCTGACATGGTGAATGACGTATCATCCCTTAGCGACCCCAATATGGCTGATTTGATTGTAGAAAATGATTGCCCGGTATGCCTTATGCACATGAGGGGGTTGCCGGACAATATGCAGAAAGATCCGAAGTACGGGGATGTTCTGAGAGAGGTCAAGAATCACCTGCAGATTGCCTCAATGAAATTGATTGACAGGGGGCTCAATCCCTCAAATATTGTTGTGGACCCCGGAATAGGGTTTGGAAAGTTACTCGAGCATAATTTGTCTCTGTTGTCCTCAGGTAGGTCTTTGATGCCCATGGAGGGAATGAATTTGATGTGGGGGGTTAGCCGCAAGAGCATGTTTCACCACATGCTAGGCAGAGAGGCCTCTGAAGACAGGCTAGCTGGGACTCTTGGCGTTGCTGCAATGGCTAAGGGAAAAGGGGTCGATATCATCAGAGTGCATGATGTAGCCGAGCACAATGACTTGTTTTCGGTAATGGGCGGAGTTAGGTGAAATCATGACACTGAACTCCAATGTCATTGATTTCGATGATAACCTGAGAATTATTGGAACAGCTCACGTTAGTAGTAAATCAGTTTCCCTTGTTAAAGAACAGATTTCCGAATATGGCCCGGATGTGGTAGCCGTTGAACTATGTGAGTCTAGAATGGCCTCACTGACTAAGCCGGAGTCAATAGATTCTGAAGATCTTCTGAAGATAATCGGAGAGGGGAGGTCTGCAATGATAATACTGCAAACCGCATTGGCTTCAGAGCAACGACGGATGGGGATTTCCACAGGGGAGAAGCCCGGAGCGGAATTGTTAGCGGCTGTTGAAATTTCAGAGGAACACAACATACCAGTTGAATTGGTGGATAGAGACGTGGTATCGACTCTCAGAAGGGCATGGAAAAGAATGGGGCTCAGGGAGAAGTTCAGTGTATTAGATGCCCTATTAATTGGTGATGACGAAGAGGAAGTTGATCTTGATGAAGTTCTAGAAGACACGGATCTACTTAGCAATCTAATGGAGGAAGCGAGGGCTGTTGCACCTGGTGCTGGAGAAGTACTCATCGATGAGAGAGATGAGTACATAGCCCAGAGGATTAAGCAAATCCGTTCCTCCAGGGAAGGGAGAATACTGGCAGTTGTGGGTGCTGGCCACATTGGGGGTATTTTGGAGAATCTTAGGATTCCCTCGGGATTCGATGAAGATAGATTGGGGATACTAAGTGAGGAGCCGAAGAAGTCGGCATGGCCCAAGATAATTTTCACATTGATTCCATTGTTGCTGGCGTCTGGGTTGGGATGGCTGGCGTACAATGGGGAAATTGAACAACTGAAGGAGGCAGTCGGAACTTGGGTCATTCTTAATGCGATTTTTGCGGGAATTGGAGTGATTCTCGCAAGGGGTCACCCGATTAGTGTGGTTGTAGGTGCGATTGCATCCCCTCTGACTTCCCTGAATCCATTGCTGGCTGCGGGTTGGTTTGCCGGATACGCTCAATTGAAAGTTGCCAAACCTACTGGAAAGGATGCTCAGGAATTCTTGACCCTAGACAAAATCTCACTTTTATGGAGGAATAGGGTTGGTAGGGTTCTGATGGTAGTGATGCTTTGCAACATAGGATCGTCACTCGGCTCTTTCATCGCCGGCGGCTCGATATTATTCAATCAATTATTGTGATTGGCATCATTCTTGTTCTTCTTGCCCCCAATCCAGAGAGCTCCATCCCCTTTCATGCAGATAATACAACACCATTTTTGTTACGACCTCTAAAGCTGCAACAGTACCTGCCAAAGCAACTGCTTCCGATGAACCAATGCCCAACTCATCGCTAAACCAAGTTGCTGAAACTAGGGTCAAGATGAATGTGTCAGTTGTGGCGATAATCCTCCACGTTAGGGTCTTGGCGAGGCTCCGTTTCTTGCTCGCACTCATTTCCTCACCGATTTATTGGTGTTGCACTACACGGATAATGCTGTGGGTTCATTTTCTGGCGTTCATTGACTCCAAAACCACTGCGATTCCCTGTCCCCCACCAATGCAAGCAGTGGCGACTCCATACCTTCCGCCCCTCTTCCTAAGCTCCAGAGACAAGGTGAGCAAAAGTCTGGTCCCAGTTGCCGCTAATGGGTGACCGAGTCCAACTGCGCCACCGTTTACATTCACCCTCTCGGGATCTATTCCGAGGTCCTTTATGCAAGCAACACATTGACCTGCGAATGCCTCGTTGATTTCCCAGATATCGATGTCGCCGACATTGAGTCCAGCCTTCTCCAATGCCAGTCTGCTACTGGGAACTGGTCCGTGCGCCATGATTGCCGGCTCCAAGCCGACTATGCCCCACGAGAGAATCCTGGACAGGGGAGAGTCCCCGTCTGCAGCTGCCCTAGATGCTGACTTAACAACCAAGGCAGCCGCACCGTCCACCACTCCCGAGGCATTGCCGGCAGTAACAAGTGATTCAGGGCCGAAATGCGTTCGAAGACCAGATAGGGACTCCTCGGTCGTCCCGATGACCACATGGTCCTCATCAGAGAAACCTACCAATCCCCCTGGAGTCTCGACTGCCACTATCTCCTGCTCCCAAACTCCCTCTGAAATGCTCCTCTCGGTCTTCTGATGGCTGAGAGCTGCGAAGCTGTCGGCCTCGTCCCTCGAGACCCCGATCCTTCTGCATAGCTCATCGCTTGTCTGGGCCATGAAATATCCACACACATCGTCCCTGAGATTCGTGAAGAGGTAGTCCTCCATGTCCTTGGGGAGCTCGACACCCTCCCTTGGTGGCCTTCCTAGCTTGTAGGTATCACGCATGTCACGTAGGACGTGTGGTGCCTGACTGAGGTTCTCCATCCCCCCTGCCACCACAACCTCTGCTTCTCCAAGCATTATCATCTGGGCCGCACTGACGACTGACTGGGCCCCACTTCCGCAGAGCCTGTTCAGTGTGAGCATTGGGACCTCTTGGGGGATCCCTGACATTAGCCCTGCACGTCTGGCTCCGAAGATTGCTTGGGAGGAGGTTTGTAGGGCGTGGCCCATAATCACATGGTCGACCTCACTGGGGTCTGTACCGGTCTTTTCCATGGCCCCCCTTATTGCTATGGAGCCTAATTCTTCTGCACTAACGGAAGCGAGTCTGCCCCCTGGTCCACCATCGCCCCTCTTTCCGCCTAGCCATTCACAGAAGGGGGTTCTGGCCCCTCCAACAATAACGACGCCCGTGTCTGCCATGGCACTCCCAGTGGGAGAGTGCTCAAGAGGGTGACTATCAAGGGTCACTCGGTACTTTCTTCGGTCATCGACCCGAGGTAGTCAGGGAGTTCAACACCTGACATCTTGGCGACGTCATGAATTGGTGGAAGGCTCTGGACCAGGCTACTCACGAAGTTGCTAGTTGCGGATGAGCCATCGGAGTTGTTCCCGCTGTCCCAGACGGTGACCTTGTCTATCTTCAGGTTCCTGATTGCCTCAACCTGTGCGGAAACCATGGACTCTATCTTCTCAACCATCAGAAGCGTGGCTGCGGCCTTGGGATCTCCGGCTGCACTTGCGATGAGGTTGCTGTAACCCTGGGCCTTAGCCTCCAGTACCTTCTGCACCCCTTCTGCCTCAGCCTCGTACTTGGCCAGTATTGCATCGGCCTCACCACGGGCTATCCTTCGCTGGCGCTCGGCCTCTGCCTCAGCGGCTATCTCTATCTGTTGCTTCTGGATGTTTACCTGGACGATCTCAGTAGCACGTAGCCTCTCCTCCTCCTCGAAGTAGGATGCTCGCTGAATCTCTGCCTCGGACTGTGCCGTAGCGACGTCGGCCCTCTGCTTGGCATGGGCCTTAGCCTCTTCGAGATCCGCGTTGGCATTTGCAATCTCGGCCTGTGCGGTGTTCTCACCGGCGATCGCCATGGCCTCCTGTTGTTCGACGTAGACCCTCTGTCTTTGCTCGGCTTCTTTGCGACCCATCATGGCCTTCGCATTTGCGTCGGCGACCTGAATCTCCCTGTCCCTGTCTGCAGCGGCAGCACCTATCGCACCATCTCTCTCGGCATTTGCAACATCGACGCGTGCGTTCTCGACTGCGTTTGCGGCCGCCTTCTTACCAATGCTCTCGATGTAGTCCGACTCGTCAGTGATATCGACGATGTTGACGTTTAGCTGAGTTAGTCCGAACTTTCTGAGCTCCTGGTCTACGTTCTGAGTGATAAGGGAGAGGAAAGCATCCCTGTCCTGGTTGATCTGCTCGATCGTCAGAGATGCGACCGTGAGACGTAGTTGGCCCAGAATTATCTCCTCTGCCAACTTCTCTATCTCGGGAATCTTGAATCCGAGAAGCCTCTCTGCAGCGTTGGCCATTATGGAAGGCTCCTTGCTGACACCGATGGTGAAGGTACTAGGGACGTTGATTCTGATGTTCTGGAGGGAAAGAGCGCCCTTCAGGTCGATGTTTATGGCCATGGGCTTGAGAGAAATGTAAGCATAATCCTGAATTAGCGGCCAGACCAATGCTGCACCTCCGTGGACTACCTTGGAAGGCTTGGCCTTCCCATCTGCCATCTTGGCGGTTCGCCCGTAGATGACCATCACCTGATCCGGGGGGCATCTCTTGTATCGCTGTGAGAAAAATATCACCACCGCCACTAATACCAGTATTATCGCAAATATTCCAATCGTTCCAATAGCTCCTGCTGTTGCCATTCTTAGTCACTCCTAGACCGTAGAAGGAGCCACTGGTCATGAAGTCTTTGCCGGCAGGGCCGGAAGAGGGGGGCCAGATGGAAATTACTCTGGAGAAATCTAGATTCTTTTGACGAGAAGAACTTCGCCAAGGGTGCCAACTACCTCAATCATCCTTCCAGTACCAATCTCCTGCTGATCCTCTGCCCTAGCATTGTACACCGAAAGGGAGCCTCCAGTCTCGATCTGCACCTGGCCGACCCCTTCGTGTGGTATAACCAGGTAGACAGTGCCCTTGGAACCCACTGTGTCCTCTATCTCGACGTTGCCTGTGGACTGCATGGCCAGGAATAGCTCGAATAGCTTGGCTGTACCGTACATTGAGGCAGTTCCAGCGATCCCCCCCACAGCCACAGCCACAGGGTCTGAGCCATCTGACTTCAGAACAAATAACCCGGCTAGTCCGAAGAACATCATGAATGCCATGACCCCTTGGAAAGTCAATGCCTTGAACGAGGCATCGGAGCTGAGGACATCGATCTCGAGCCCGAAGAGCCCCTCGAAGACACCTTCTGCTACGCCGCCGACCGTCATCAGTATGAACCAGAGCAGGAAGAGTATCCCTCCTAGCAAGGCTGATGCAGCGAAAATAAACTCCAGACCGGTCGCCTCTCCGAGTCCGACCAAATCGAAAATATTGAAGTCGTCAATGTCAACCATTGAACTCCTACGGAGGCATTAGGCATTTGACCCATTCGGCTAATTCGCCAACTACGAATGTTACTTGTTGTTCTTTCTCATTGCCGTGTATCTCTCAATGGCGAGTATTGGACCCACACACAGGCCCGTCAATGCTGAGGTGAGGATTAGGTTCCAGCTGCTAGTCAAGTAACCGTCCAACACGGTGTAGATGAAGAGGGCAATCAGTATCAGAACTACGGGGATGGCGAATCTCCTCAAGAATAACTGGTACCCCCCCATCTGATCATAGGCGGGATTCTCTATCATTCGGTCGATCACGTCATCTAGTGCCATGCTTTCATCCGGAAGTTAGCCATGCTATGGCACCAAGGAGAGTCAGTCCAGTCGGGACAATGTACCAGATCGCCTTAACTGCCTTGGGTGTAGTGTCCTCTAGATCGACTACCCTACCTTCTGCATCCCTCAGGAAGGCAGTCTTCTCCATCTTTGAGTATCCCTCCGTGAACTCCTTCTCGTGCCTGGCGAGGAACATCAGGAAGTATATCCCCAGAATCACTGAGCTGCCGCCCGTTCCCTGTAGGATTATTCCGAGTAGTTCCAAGGTTGGATCGCCACCGATACGGCCACCGAGGAGCAATTGAGCGAAGCCCATCATGAACCATAGCATCGAATCTACACGTGCCATGTTACATAGGGAAAGGGGGGCTCCTCATCAAGGTGTTCCCGTCACTGCCCCTTTCCGGGCTCTCCAGTCTGGACCGCCCACAGTCTAGAGTACAGTCCGCCTGACTCGAGGAGGGACTCATGGGTCCCCGTCTCAGTAATTCCCCCATCTCCGAGAACAGCAATCATATCGGCGTTCCTTACAGTAGAGAGCCTGTGGGCAATGATGAGGGTTGTCCTGCCCTTCGAAATCAAACCTATAGATCTCTTTAGAGCTGCCTCCGTTTCGTTGTCGACGTTGCTTGTTGCCTCGTCTAGAACTAGTACTGGTGCATCTTTCAGTACGGCCCTCGCTATTGCAATCCTCTGTCTCTGACCTCCAGAAAGCCTGTGTCCCCCTTCGCCGATATCCGTGCTCCACCCTTCAGGGAGATTCTCAATGAATGGAATAGCCTCGGCTATTCTGGATGCTTCGTAAACCTGCTCGTCAGTGGCTGTTGGATTTCCATACCTCACATTGTCCATCACGGTCCCCGGGAACAGGGTTGTGTTCTGGCTGACTAGTGATATTGACCCCCGAAGGGATTCCAAAGTCAGTTCCCTTACATCGTGACCATCCAACGAAACCGCGCCCCCATCAGGATCGTGGAACCGGAGAAGCAGCCTGACCATTGTAGTCTTCCCCGAACCCGTGGAGCCCACTAGGCCAACGGTCTTTCCGGCCGGGACAATGAGGTTTATTCCATCGAGGACAGTCTCCCTTCCTGGGTATGAGAAGCTGGCATCAGAGAAGGCTATCTCTCCCCTGACGCCTTCCAGGACGGTGTCACCCTCCACTATTCCAACCTCTGTGTCTAGGAGGTCCAGCACCCTTGTGGTAGAGGCCATGGCCCTCTGGTAGAGATCGAAAGTCTCCCCCAGTCGAGTTAGCGGCCAAAGGAGCCTCTGGGTGATGAAGACGATAACGGAGTATGCGCCCAGACTGATTGTACCCTCTAATGCGAACCACCCTCCGACGAGCATGTTCGCTGTGAATGCGAACAGAATTGCCATCCTGATTATTGGTACGAAAGAGGCAGATAGCCGTATTGCCTCGCGGTTTGCATCTCTGTATGATGTCGAGGCCTCCTCAACGCGATTCGCCTCCCTCTTCTCTGCAGTGAACGACTTGATGGTTGTGATTCCTTGCAGATTATTGTTCAGAAGGGCGTTTAGCTCGGCTACCTTGTTTCTAACTAGTGAGTAGCGTGTGCCAATCCTGCGTTGGTACATGAATGATCCAGTGACTATCACTGGTACTGGAATTATTGCTAGAAGCGCTACCTCTGGGGCTACAGTGAACATTATCCCCCCGACTACAATGATCGTGGTCGCAACGTGCAAGAGGTCGGTGGCACCCTGATCAAGGAACCTCTCCAGCTGATTGACATCATCGTTCATTATCGACATAAGTCCCCCTGTCGATTGCTCGGAGAACCACTGCATCTCCAAATCCTGAATATGAGAGTATGCAGACATTCGGAGCTCATGCTGTGCGGTCTGTGCTAGATTTCTCCACAATACCGCGTAGAAGTACTGGAATAATGACTCAAGTACCCAAATGAGTACAGTGATACCAGTCAAAATATACAGTTGGTCGTAGACGTCCGGATAGCCCATCCCGGCTAGGAAGGAGTCCTCCCTGGCCGCAACGACATCTATTGCCATTCCAATCAGCACGGGTGGGGCCAAGTCCCAGATTTTGTTCAGAATCGAACAAATCGAGGCCAATATTACTGTTGATCTGTGGTCCTCGAGATGAGTCAACAATCGTGACAGGGGATGCCTGCCTCCGGACATGTGCGCCCCTTGACAGTAGTTCGTTTGAATATGACTGTGGGTCATTCCTGTG
>Ga0208764_10000043_pt1 | contig 59677 bp, 49 predicted proteins | sample ETNtaG_18_FD_185762 | JGI IMG/M metagenome (GOLD analysis project Ga0208764, IMG submission 185762) | Marine microbial and viral communities from oxygen minimum zone, Eastern Pacific Ocean - ETNP201302SV91 (SPAdes) (version 2) | ecosystem: Environmental > Aquatic > Marine > Oceanic ... | reverse complement strand
CGTGAGTGAATCTGATGAGTCGTCGGTCATGGCATCGTCTCCTAACAAACGTCTCTCAGTCACGGGGGTTGTTAAACCCACCAATCAACAGGTGTCAAATCACCCGTATTGGTTATCGGAACAAGGGGATTCGATGAGTAGCATTCATGTCATGGTGTTGATTCGCGTAACTCATGACCCATGTGCTGGAAACTGGTTTTGAGACAATCGACAGAGCGAACCCGAACGGAAGCCCCTCAATCAGGGGATACAACATTATCGCGGGAAAGTTGGCTCAGTCGAGTGGTGGGTCTACCTTCGAAAGTGTCAATCCTGCTTGGCTAGAAGACTGTCTGGGAGAGTTTCCTCTCTCGAATGAGGCGGATGTACACGAGGCGCTAGAGGCGGCTAGAGCTGCTTTTCCCACTTGGTCAGCAACACCTGCTCCGACTCGTGGACAAGTGATCGGCAACATGGGACGTCTCCTGATGGAGCGCAAGGAGGACCTTGTTCGCCTACAGGCCCGCGAAATTGGCAAGACGCTCAAGGAATGTGGGGGGGAGATTCAGGAGGCGATAGACACTTGCCTATTCTTCCAATCCGAGGGACGGCGCCTCTACGGTCAGACGGTCAACTCAGAGTTGCCCGACAAGGAGCTTTTCACATATCGGCGCCCCCTCGGAGTTTGTGGCATCATCAACGCTTGCAATTTCCCCTCGGCAGTTCCATTCTGGAAGATGATTCCCGCAATTATGTGTGGCAATACGTGTGTGTGGAAATCTCCTCAAGACTCCCCTCTCCTATCTTTTGCTCTTGCTAGGGTAATGCATGAAGCAGGATTGCCGGATGGAGTAATCAACCTGGTCCACGGTAAGGGAAGCGGTGCCGGGCAGCATCTAGTTGATGCTGTCGATCTAGGAATGGTGAACAAAATTTCTTTCACTGGCAGTACGGCAGTCGGGAAAATGATTGGTGAGGTCTGCGGGCGTAACCTAGTAAGCGCCAGTCTTGAACTGGGAGGAAAGAACCCACTTGTCATTATGCCGTCTGCAAATATGGAGAACGCGGTTGAAGGCGCCTACTGGGCCGGGTTCGGAACTGCGGGGCAGCGCTGCACAAGTCTTGGGAATCTTATTGTCCACGAGGACATCTATGACGAGTTCATGGAGAAGTTGATGTCCAAGGTAAAGTCGACGAGGATCGGTGACTCGATGCGAGAAGAGGGGGTCCTATACGGATCCATGCTCTCGGAGAAGTACGCAATTGATTTCCTCAAGGGAATTGAGATGTGCGAGGCTAGCGGGGCGACGAAGGCATGGGGAGAAGGCCGAATAACGAATGACAACACGCCCGAGGGTTTCCAAGGTGATGCAAGTGAGGGAGTGTACATGTGGCCACACGTTTTCACTGACGTAACCGAGGACATGGAGTGCTTCCATGAGGAGATATTCGGGCCGGCAATAACTGTAGTCAAAGCGCGCGACTTCGAACATGCGCTGCATCTCGCTAATGCCAGCCCGTACGGACTGTCGTCGGCAATCTACACGAACGATCGTCTAGAGGCCTACCGCTACAAGACTGGCATCAAGGCTGGAATGACGGGTATCAACAACTCAACTACTGGTGCCGAGGCCCACCTGCCTTTCGGTGGGGTCAAAGGCAGCGGTAACGGAACTCGCGAGTCAGGCATTTGGGTGATAGAGGCATACTCATACTGGCATGCCGTAAATGACGAGCTGTCCGGAAAGCTGCAACTAGCTCAGATGGATGTAGACGAAATAGAGATGGAAGAAGCGGATGCAGATTATGCTGGCCTAGCCTGATTCAGAGGAATGGCTCCCCGCAGACCGAGCAAGGCAATCCCGGTAGCCATGCCCCAGGCATATGCCCGCACTTCAGGCAGATTGACGATTCAATATCCCCTCCTAGCACAAATGATTCTGGTAGATGACCTGCTTTAACCTTGAGGATTCGGAATATTGAGTAAGGCAATTGCTTAAGGAGAACCAACCGGCCCTTAGGGCCGGGGTACTATGGCTGACTGGGATCGAGAGTATCTCAGCACTCGTGGAATTAGCGTCAAGCTACCACTCAGGAGCGGGTTCGGAAGGACCGACAGAATAGACGGTTGGTGGAAAGGCCCCACGGCGATGGCCGCCTATCTGGGAATCATGATCCTGTACTCGACATGGAGAGGAATGATGGAGGCCGATTTCTGGATTTTCGAGGATTTCGGAAGGAGCGCCGGCTATTCGACCATGGCAATAGAGTCCAACGGAAGCCATGTCCTGAGCCCCCTCTTCAGCCCCCTTATCATTCCAGGGCAAGGTACCTTCGGAGGACCCATCCCGGAGTTCCTGTGGTGGATGAGCCCTGCCATGTTCATTCTGATTTTCCCAGCTGGTTTCAGAGGTACTTGCTACTACTATCGTAAGGCGTACTACAGGGCTTTCTTCCAACAGCCAACTGGGTGTGCTGTTTCCAAACCATGGAATGAGTACAGCGGGGAGACTGGTCTTTTGGTTGTCCAAAATTTACACCGTTATTTCATGTACATTGCGCTTGCCTACCTTCCAATCCTCTCGTATGACGTTTGGCTTTCGGTCAACTTTCACGATGCGGATATCCATCACTACGGTATCAGTGTGGGAACAATTGTTCTTCTCATCAACGTATTGATGCTGACTGGTTACACAGTAGGCTGCCATGCATTCAGACACGTCATAGGTGGAGGGAGCAACGACTGGACCGGTGCCCCCCTGAATAGGATGAAGTACAGAATGTGGAAAGTCTCAACGAAACTCAACGAGAGGCACAAAGAATGGGCGCTCTACAGCCTATTCTGGGTCATGTTTACTGACTTCTATGTTTATGCCTGCACGGATCCGCTCTTTGGATGGAACGACATTGTAATCTGGGGTGGAATATGATGAGAGAGGTTACGACACACGAACATGATGTTGTGATTATCGGAGCAGGCGGTGCTGGACTCAGGGCGGCTATAGAAGCAAGCTCGAGTGGAGCAAGTGTAGCAATGATTTGCAAGTCAATGCTGGGCAAAGCACACACTGTAATGGCCGAGGGCGGGGCAGCTGCTGCTTTGGCCAACAAGGACCCCAGGGACTCCTGGGAGATTCACTTCCGTGACACGATGAAGGGAGGGAAGTACCTCGGTGACTGGAGGATGGCCAGGATACACGCGCAGCAGGCTCCGGACCGGATACGGGAGTTGGAACAGTGGGGTGCTGTTTTCGACAGGACTCCAGAGGGCAAGACCAGTCAGAGGAACTTCGGGGGACACACATACCCCAGGTTAGCGCACATAGGAGATGCAACCGGTCTTGAGCTGATCAGGACTCTTCAACAGAAGGGCGTCCACATGGGGATGGATGTTTTCATGGAATTTACCGTTCGAAGGCTTTTCAAAACCGATGGGAGGATCTCAGGGTGTTTCGCCTATGATAGGAACGATGGTTCGTTGCACTTGTTCAAGGCCAAGACAATTGTTCTAGCCACTGGCGGGATTACCAGATGCTGGGAGGTCTGTTCGGGCTCCTGGGAATACACGGGAGAAGGTCATGCTCTTGCCTATTGGGCCGGTGCCGAGATGGGCGACATGGAGTTCGTTCAGTTTCACCCCACTGGAATGATATGGCCGCCATCTGTCAAGGGCATCCTAGTTACAGAGGGAGTGAGGGGCGAAGGCGGGAAGCTAACGAACTCGGAGGGGGACCGATTCATGTTCAACTATGTTCCAGAAATGTATGCCGATGAGTTTGCTGATTCTGAGAAGGAGGCTTTGGAGTGGGTCGATGAAGTGGTCGCTGGGAAGCTTGCCACGAAGCGCAGGCCCCCTGAGCTCCTGACCAGAGACGTTGTTGCTAAGGCGATAAACAGTGAGAGGGCCGCGGGTAGGGCATCCGAACATGGAGGGGCTTATCTTGACATCTCGTGGAGGGATGAAGAAGAAGTGAAGAAGAAACTCCCCGGGATGTATCACCAGTTCAAGGAGCTCGCGGCGGTTGACATCACAAAGCAACCCATGGAAGTGGGGCCGACTGCGCACTATGTGATGGGAGGGGTCAAGGTCAACCCAGAAACGCAGGAGTCTACGATTCCAGGGCTATATGCTGCAGGGGAAGCGGCAACCGGCCTCCATGGAGCAAACAGGCTAGGTGGTAACTCACTATCAGATTTGATCGTCTTCGGAAAGATCGCAGGCGAGCAGGCCTCGGAAGAAGCATCGAAAATCAGTAAATTCGCTGAAATCGAACAATCTGAAATCGATGAAGTAATCGAGGAGACCCTGGCACCACTTTCAAGGGAAAGTGGAGAGAATCCAGCAATAGTTGTTGAGGACTTGAGGCGGATGATGCAAGAGAAAGTCGGAATAATCCGAACCAAGAAGCTGCTGGAAGAAGCTCTGGATGACTTAGATGTCCTTGAATTGAGGTCTCACGAAACGTTTGGAGGTTCTGGTAAGACATACAATCCGGGATGGCATCAGGCGCTCGAAATTGGTGCCATGATTGATGTTAGTAGGATGTGTACATTGGCGGCTCTACGTAGGGAAGAGAGCCGTGGGGGACACACAAGAGACGACTTTCCCACTCCTGACCACTCCCATTGGGGCAAGATAAACAGCGTAATATTACAGGGGGCTGATGGATCAATGAAGATTGACTACGTTTCCTATCCGCCAATTCCAGATGATCTGAAGTCCCTGCTTGATGAGGACGATCTAGACTAGGAGTGATTGAATGAGCGAACAGGTAACATTCAGAGTTTTCAGGGGGGCTCCAGACTCTGTAGGGGACCCATTCGGAAAGATGGTAGACTACACCGTTGAGATGGACGAGGGGATGGTCGTCCTAGATGTGATTCATAGAATTCAGGCGGAACATGCCCCTGATCTCTCCTGCAGGTGGAATTGCAAGGCGGGAAAGTGCGGTTCCTGCAGTGCAGAGGTGAACGGTAAGCCACGACTGATGTGCATGACAAGAATGGAGGACATTCTGGAGGAGACTCCCGAGGATACGCCCATCTTGGTCAGGCCCATGCAATCGTTCCCGCTGGTCAAGGACCTGGTAACTGATGTTTCTTGGGCGTACGAAACGGATCGGAGGATTGTACCAATAAACGGCCCAAATGAGCTTGACTGGGAATTCAATCAAGAAGAGGCAGACAGACTCCAGGAGTTCAGATCTTGTATCGAATGCATGCTTTGCGTGAATACTTGCCACGTGCTCAGGGAACATCAGAAATTCGATGAGTTTGCTGGGCCGAGGTTCTTCGTTAGGCTAGCAAGCCTCGAAATGCACCCTCTGGACAAAGAAAGCAGGATTCCAGAAATAAAGGACGATTTCGGAATTGGTTATTGCAACATTACCAAATGCTGCACGGAGGTATGCCCGGCAGGGATTAACATAACAGACAATGCAATCATACCCCTCAAAGAGAGAGTTGTCACGGAATACTACGACCCTCTCGCAATATTGGCGCGGAAACTGGGAATGTAGGGCACTCCGAATTCGGAGAAGTAGCTAAGCGCTAGAGCGGCGTTTTGGATACCCACGGCCAGTCGCCCGGCCGAGGGGTTTACGTTAGTCCGTTATGGGCTGTGGCCCAACTAAAGGCGCTTTATGCCGGTCTTCTTTACGTTGGCCTTCCAGATCTTATCTGGAAGGTACGCTGGACCGCCTGCACCCTTTGCAACGAGATCCCTCCAGCCATCGAAGCAGTGCACCCTATTGGTGCCTCGCTCCCTTAGTTGGATGTCTGTGTGACCCCTTCGAGCAGCTTTCAATGCTGCACCACGGGGCTGGTTGTTCACAAACACCTGACTGGTGTCATCGCCGTTTTCCATCAGTACGAAGTACTTCTTTCCTGACATTTTTACAATACCTCCGCAGTTTTGCGGCTCTAGAGAGATAATGAAGTTATTGGGGAGTAAACGCTTCACTGAGACTCTATTGGGGGTTTTTCGGTTTTTCCGGAGCGTGTTTTCCTCACATCTCAGCACAGGCTAATGTCTTGGTATTGGCCACCCCAGGTATTGATCGAATTGATTCAACGACATGTTTTGCAATTTCTCCCATGTCTTCGGCCTCAATCTTCACAATTAAATCGTAGTCGCCGAAAAGCATGTTTGCATCGGTCACACAATCAAGGGAGAGGGCCGCCTCGTGCACCGAAGATTCGCTTCCCGGTTCGACATTCACCAATACGTATCCAGCGGACATAGCCTTGGTAAGGAGCACCTACGAATGAATGCATCGCCGGAAATGTCGAAATTCGTACGATGGTTACTTATCAGATGGCTTGACCTTGATATCTCATGGCGGAGACTATAATCGTCCGAGAATGCAAACATGGGCAAGTCAGGGTCCAGTTTGGGAATGTCATCAGAGTCGAGGGAGATGTGATGGTAATTCCAGCTAACAACAGGTTGGCAGGAAGAGAGGGATTGGACGAAAAGATGCAGTTAGCGGCCGGTGAAGAGCTACGGGAGTTCTGCACAAAAATAGCAGTTGAAAGGCGGAAGGATGGCAAGCAGCCCTGTGGAGTTGGAGAAGCGGTTACAACGCCTGCCTTCAATCTTCCAGCTTCCAATCTGGTTCACGTGGTGGGACCCGACTGTCGAAGGCCCAATCAAGACAACTTCAGGAGAGAGCTCCTGGCTAATTCGTACAACGCCTTGTTTGACCAAGTCTCCAAAATCAAGAAGCGGGAGACTCTTGTCACACCTCCGCTAGGGATGGATGTTTTCGCATATCCGCACAGAGAGGGAGCTAGATTGACTATGGAAATAATCCTAGGTTGGATGGACGCAGAAGAAGACCCAGGAGTGAGGATGGTGCTAATTGTCACTGACGAAGTTAACTTCCTAAACAACATGAAGACAGTATACCGTGAGAGCGAGGATCAATTCCCCGGGGTGGACAGAACTAGGGATTTCAGAAAGGGCAAGATACAGTGAACATTGACCAATGTCCTCAAGAACCCTGAGAATCAGCTCAACCCATGGGAAGCATCGGGAGCCAATATGAGAGGGAGCTCCGTTCGGTGCTTGCTGGAGAGGTTAACGGTGTCAGGGCCATAACAAGATCTTGCTCTGAGGTGGAGAGGGCCAGAGCTATGCAGGTCACCCAGCGGCCATTCCTAGTTGTTCGCGCCCCCGGAAGTGGTTCGGAGGGGACTGGTGATCTCCTAGTACTGAGGGGAGATATGTGCTTTCCCGTGGAAGTCAAATCCTCGAAGACCTCTAAACTGTACCTTTCGGGAAGGACTTGGGACCAATATGAATCATTGAAAGATACTGGTGAGAGGTGTGGGCTGCTGCCCCTCTATGCATACAGGCTAAAGGGAGTGAGGGGTGATAGTTGGAGAATTATGAAAGTCGAAGTTGGGGGGCTAAGTGGCAAGCTGAGGCATCTCTCGAGAAGCATTCCATCCCTGCCCCTGACCAGAAATGGCAAGCAATTCCTAGATTGGGAACAAGGAATGCCCCTTCACCGATTTCTAGCCCTCGTTTGTAGATCGGACGGAGCTAGGTTGATTGGAAATTCCAAAATCCCGGATTCCCTTGGTATAGCGATAGACTAGTTTTCAAGAGTCATTTCTATAGCATCCATCCTGCTTCTTAGCGACTCCAGGGAGGCTCTGACTTCCCCCAACTTGACTTGGTTGATCAAGCGTTGAACGCTGTCCCTTTCCCTTCTGAGCGAGTCTATCTCTCTGTTCACCTTGCGGTTGCCTTCATCCTCACCCTGAAGCTCGCCCATATGCCCGGGAGTTGGTCGCCCCTCAAGTCAATTACTATCCGATGGTGCAAGTTGAATAGTCATGACTTCGGGGTATGGCCATGGATGAGGAGGGGGGGCATAGAGTCTCGGTAATACCCATATTGATCCTGATTATGCTTGTTTACTATGGTGTTGCGCCCTTCTGGCTAGTGGCATCAATCGGCATCTGGTACTATTCTCTGAACTATCTTGAGGAGGGTGGTCATCTGGACAGTTGGAACTTCGACAGGGTTCTCGGAATTATCCTCATGGCTAGGACCAATAGGGGCAAATCACTATTGGAATACGTTTCCAGGAATCGGAAGTTCTGGAGGGGTTTTGGGGAGTTATCGATTTGGGTTTGCTTCCTATTCATGGCAGCAGTTGTCTACTTAATTTCCGCATCTCTAGTTTCTTCCCTTAGAAACCCGCCCACTGAGGTTCTTCCAGCTACTGATGTACTTTTGATTCCCGGAGTAACTAGTTTTGTTCCTTTCTGGTGGCCCATTATTGCATTAGTAATTGCACTGTTAATTCATGAGTACAGCCATGGAATACAAGCTCGAGCTCATGGAATGGAAGTCAGGAACTTTGGATTGTTATTGATTGGTCCCCTTCCCGTTGGAGCCTTCGCGGAACCGGAACACCTAGACATGTCAATCGCTCCAAGGAGGGAGAGGATTAGACTCTATGCAGCAGGACCCTCAATAAACATACTAGCCACATATATTGTACTAATCCTATTGTCATCAACAGCTGCTGGATTGGTAGCAGAGCAGAGTGGGGTTCACGCTGCAGCAATAGTAGAGGATAGCGCTGCTGATGAAGCGGGACTATTGCCATATGAGACAATCATTTACATTGATGGGCATGGAATAGGGGGTCGTGATGACTTCAGTGAAGTAATGGAACAATTTTCAGCTGGGGATACGGTTCTACTGACGGTTCTATCAAATCCAATTGAGGGTGAAACTCGTGAATCTAGACACTTGAACGTGACTCTTGGCGATCGTTTCGAGGCTGTCAGTGAACGTTGTGAGGGAAATGCTTCTTGCATTGAATTGCTGGACTCGCCCAGTCCTGGTGACCCATATTTGGGAATTTACACCAGTGATGGAACTTCGGGGATTCTTCGGTTCTCTTATGTGGTCGATGAATATGGGGTGTTTTCACCAATATTCCTTCTTAGCTTCCCAATGTCGTTTGATGGACACGTAATGATGCCCGAGGAACGTGCAATGCTTGGTGCGGGGGACGGGGCAATTGCCTCAGCACTAGGCACAGATGGGATGCTGATGTTATTCGACTTCCTCTTCTGGTTGATGTGGATAAATTTCCTTCTCGGCTTTGCGAATCTCATACCGATAATCCCATTCGATGGTGGGCACATTGTCAAGGACACGTCTCACTCTTTGCTTTCGAGAGTACTCAGAGGTGAGAACCCGATGAAAATCGAGATGCTGGCTAACAAATTCAGCTACTACACCACGATTGCAGTCCTCAGCATAGTGGTAATACCGCTAATCATTCCCTTGTTCTACTAGTCACTCCTCTTCCCGTGAGGGGTTTCCGGAGATGAACTCGATTGCCATTGGGGCAATGAAAATCATGGCGATGACCATGGCAAGACTTGTCCATGTCTTGTCAGTGACCTGAGAGGCCCCTGGATCAGGGGAAAGGATCAGTTTTGCTGCCCCGATCCATGGAATCTCTGATGATGCCACGCCGACTATCCATTCGTCCTTGACCGCAGTTACCGGATTCCCAGACTCATCCTTCAGGCCCTGCATTGGATTTCCTCCTGTAGCTATTCTCTGGTCTATATCGCAGCCATTGGTATCTTCGTTATCCCCTGTGGTCAAGTATCCCTCATGAGGCGGGGTCCAATCCTTAATTTCCAGATTGTAGAATCCACCATGGTACGAGCACTGATAGTCGAGTGTCCAATCTATGGATGTTACATTCACAAGTGGGGTGCCGGGAACATCCCACCCTCCGGAGTCATTTGAGACAGCCTTCAGGAGGGCCCGGTGGATTACCGGGGTGTCCGTTCCACCGTTCTTCTTGTAGACTATCACATCGCCGGGCATCCCATGGGTCTGGTGCCCATAATTCTCGTTCCCTTCCTGCATGGCCTCCACGAAGGTGATGACCGACTTCCTATCTGGGTTCATGACGAGGACGAGGTCTCCGGGATCTATTGCCCCTACTGAGCCGTCGTCATCATGCATCATCGAACCGGATTCAACCACTACCATGGGAGGAAAGGATCCTGTTGCTACCCACATTGAACCCAGGAGTATTGAGACTAGTCCCAAAGCTAGGTAGGCCTCTCTCAGAATTACTCTAGTCACCGTCATTCCTCCTCGTCCAAGGCAGATTCAGGCATTGTCGACCACAGAACCGACCCCATGAAGGCGATTAGGAGGAGGGATACCGAGTCATAGTGAGGTGCGAGATGATGAATTTCATCTACTCCCCCGATATACGCAGAGAGGTCCAGTGTGTGATCTCTAGAGCCGCTGCTACCCGTTACCATTCCGAAGCACGTGTTCCATACCAAGAAGAATAGGGAAGAGACTGAAAGCACGATTATTGCCCTGTTCGAGTTCTGCTGCTTGAGGGCTCTTAGCCCCGGCAACCAAGTTGAAATCCTGGATTCCTCAGTCCCCCACCAATATGACATTCTACCAGACAATGATTCGTCAGATGGCATGCTGTAATTTCTGGAACTGGGGACTGGGACCTTGTACCTCTTCCCCCCCTTTATCTCAAACTCTGAGTAGAGCCCCATTAGCCTGGACTGGTAAGATTTTCCGAGTATGTCAGCCGCATCCTCTGCCTCCTTCCTCCTTCGCAGAACCTCGGGTCGGGAGTCCAATGACAGAATATCCTCGATTACCTCTCTGTGGCTCATGTAGTGCATGAACTCGGGAACCACATAGAAGGCTACCAGACCGCCGAAAAGAAGGAGGGCCCAGCTAAACGGTATCATGTACTCCTCCTGGGTTGGATCAGTCGCACCACCTAGCATGAATAGGAATAAAAATCCCCAAACGAAGGCTGCCGTGGAAAGTATTGTTGAGTACACGATAATCTGGAACTGTCGGTCTTTCTGAGAATCCCACCATCTGGCGAAAAACCCCTTCCTCCTAGCGCTTGCCCGTGCCATTTTCTCATACCGGCGTCAGGCACACATGATTAGTGCCTTCCGACGAGTCGTTCCGCTAATCCATGGCTTGATTCTATGATAATCCGATTAATTCATGTGTGGGGTGCCGGAGTCGGGGCTATGAGAGAAAGGCTGCTATCTCTGCTGGTTTGTTTCGTCCTATTGTGCTCTGGATGCCTTTCCGCGGCACCTCCGGATTTGGACGGAGATGGGATTAGCGACTCCGATGATATCGACGACGACGGTGATGGCTGGGCAGATGAAGTGGAGCTCAATTGTAGCTCGGATCCATCGAACGGAGATGACATTCCGGACGATGAGGATGGTGATTTCATCTGTAGTCTACTGGATGACGATGATGATGGGGACGATTGGAGCGATGTTGAGGAAGAGTCCTGTCAAACCGACCCATCCAATTCCTCGTCAATTCCCAGTGACTTAGATGGTGATGGTGAGTGCGACATGAATGACGAGGACGCTGACGGGGATGGACTTCCTAATGACTGGGAGGAAGAGAGGGGATTTGACTCTCTTGATCCAGATGATTACATGTCCTGTCACGGTGAGTCTGTGTATTGTATGAGGTCATATGATGACTTCACATTCCCAGAGACCCACAATGCCTACTCTTCGGTTGAGGACGGCGTTCTGATTGGCGTCAACCACTACACTGGACTTCAATCCCAGTGGGATGGGGGAATCAGGGCATTCATGGTCGACACTCATCACAGAGCATATGAGAATACCACACAAGAGGATGTCAGGTTCTGCCACGGTACTGGGCAATTCTTCCATCCCTGCCAATATGGCGAGGTTGATGCCTTTGACTGGCTCGACCTGTTGAACTCACTGATGAATAACAGCAGCGGGGATGTCGTAACATTACTAATCGAGAATACTGTGCCTGCATCCCATTTGGAGTACCTTTTCGAGCAGACGGGCATGTCAGAGAGGATTTACACCCACACATTGGGAAGTTCCTGGCCAAGTATTGGGGATATGGTTCTGGATGAAACAGATCTAGTGGTCTTCTGGGAACAGGGGCAAGACGAATCATACCCCTGGATACATGACTTCGGTGTTTTCAGTTGGACGACAGACTATGCTGAAGATAATCCCGAAGACATGACTTGCACGGTCTACAGGGGGGATGGGTCCCAGCCAGTTTGGCATCTGAACAACTGGCTTTCGAATGCCTTCGGACTTCCTGATCCACTGAGGGCCGGAGAGGTGAATGACTATGATTTCCTACTGAACAGATCGATTGAGTGCTGGGAGATAATGGATGACAGGCCAACTTTCGTTGCAGTGGACTACTGGGAAGATGGTGAAATAACGAATGTTACAATCACTATGAACAAGATGTCTCACTGGTCCGACGAAGTTCCCCCCCATCCATGAAGGGAGAGGGTTTTCCGGGATGACTCTGGCAGAGGGTCATGAGTGGCGAGTCGGCCGGTTCCCTCCATCCAAGAGTCGAGGGGCTGGTTTCTGATCTTGGTTGGAAATTGACTCCAATCCAAGAGGCATCCATCCCGGACCTGATGAACGGACTTGACCGAGTTCTGGTTGCTCCCACTGGAAGCGGGAAAACTGAGGCAGCCATTCTCCCCCTAGTCTCGAGATGCCTAGAAGAGGGTTGGAGTGGCCTGTCAATACTCTACATCACACCACTAAGGGCCCTGAACAGAGACATAGACAGGAGGCTTGCAGAGATGCTTGAGCCCCTAGGGCTAAGCGTTGGGCTGAGACATGGTGACACCCCTCAGAAAGTTAGAACCAAACAATCCAAGAGCCCCCCAAACCTCCTAGTCACCACTCCAGAAACTGCACAGATTATGCTCCTAGGCAGCAGGCTTAGGACACATCTGGCTGGAGTAAAGGCCGTAGTTCTGGATGAGGTGCACGATCTTGCATCTTCTGAGAGGGGTGCGCAATTGTTGGTTGGATTGGAAAGGATCAGGGCCTATTGCCCGAGCGACTTCCAGAGAGTCGGTTTGTCGGCGACTGTGGGCAATCCCGAGGAGATGGCAAGATGGGTTTCTGCAAGTGCATCTGCAATACATGGCCCTGCTCCAAGGACCACTGAAGTTGTGGTCCACAGAGAGCCTCCTAGCGTTTCTGATGAGGCGGAGGCGGTGAGTTGGTCCAGCACTCCACATGCCGTAGCGGCACACCGGCGCCTAGTACATTCACTCCTGGATGAAAGTCCCGCTCTGGTCTTCGTAAACTCTCGTAACGCCGCAGAGTCGGTTGCCCAGAGGCTTGGCAACATGAATAGCGATCTTCGTCTGGGTGTTCATCATGGGAGCCTAGCAGCCGAGACTCGTCGGGAGATGGAAGAGGCTCTGAGAGGTGGCTCTCTGCATGGAATTATTTGCACCAGCAGCCTTGAGTTGGGAATAGACATTGGGAGTATTCGAAGAGTTCACCAGATACAAAGTCCCAGAGCGGTAGACAGGCTTCTACAAAGAATGGGGAGGGCTGAGCATCACCTAGGCGGTTCAGGGAGGGGTGAACTGCTAGCATGGGAAATTGATGAGATTGCCGAGGGGGCCGTAATTTCAAGGAGGGCCATGGCAGGAGAGCTGGAGGGCGTGGAATGGCGGACTAATCCTGCTGTGGTGGCTGCAAATCAGTTTCTTCAGATGTCTATAGAAAGGGGGGTCGTGCCCCTTGGGATTGCTACTGAGATAATATCCAATTGTTCCATTTTCAACGATTGGAATGAGATTAGCACTATCTCGATACTGAGGGTCCTCAATGACAGGTGGATGATCAGACTAATTGAGGAGCCTGCAGATTCTGATGTCACGACTTGGCCGGCAAGCCTGTGGAGGGAACTCTCGAGAAGGACGGAGGGGGATGCTCCTGAAGAGAGGCCGTCATGGGAAGAGGAGCATTCAGAGGCTGATAAGGAGAAGTGGAAGAGGCAATTTCTGAGTGCTCTACCCGATTCCCTTTCTGAGGGATGGTTTTCCCCCTCAGGGAGACTTGGGAGAACTCGTATTGAGCATATCTCGATGATTCCGGATGAGCTTTCATACAGAGTCAGGGATGCCGTTAGCAGAGGAATCCTTGGTACAGTGGATGAGGCTTTCGTCCTGTCTCTCGGAGGGGATGACGATGGGGACCTAGCAAGAACTAGGACATTCGTCATGGCCGGGAGGACTTGGCAGATAGTTGATGCCGATCCAGAGCAGGAAGAGCTTCTCGTCGTTCCGGTGAAGGACAGTGGAGAGGTGCCCGTCTGGTCCGGGGAACTGTCTCCCGTTCCAATCGAAGTGGCTATTGAAGTCGGGCAATTGAGGAGGAGCGCTGCCATTGCAATGGGGGCAATGGATGATGAGGTGAGTGTCACCGATTTTGACTCATACCCATTGTCCGATGATGCAAGAGAGGCATTCATGGGAAGCGTTGCAGAGCATCTGGATTCCTCCGGCATACTTCCTGACGATCGGACCATGACCGTTTCCGAGAGGGATGGGGCGGTAATCCTGAACACCTGCCATGGATCAAGAGTGAACGAGACCCTGGCACACTTCCTACAGGCAATGGGTTCGCTCAACGAGGGGAGGATGGGGAGGGCAATTATCGACCCATACAGAATTTCCCTGCAAGTACCTGGAGTCACTCCGGGCAATGTGATAGAATGGCTGACAGGGACCTCAGCAGAGGCTCTTCCATCGATAATGAGGATGACGATCCCAAACGGTCGAGCTGTGAGGTGGAGGGTAGTCCAAGTCGCTAGAAGAATGGGGGTCCTGAAGAAGGGCGTTGACCCGAGGAAGGTAAACCTCGAGGGTTTGATGAGGCGATACAGGGGAACTCCCGTTATCGAGGAGGCCCTGGACAAATTATTCCATGAGCGGATGGACATCGATGCAACCCAGGATTTGCTCAGAGGCCTGCAGAGGGGGGATATTGCAATTCACCATACCCCTGCCGGGAGACTGGGCGTTTCGCCCAGAGCAGAGAGGGACTTGCTTCTTCCTGCATGGAGCGATGCAGAAATCAGGGAGCGACTGGAGATGCGACTACTAAACGAAAGAACCGTCCTAATCTGTCTGAACTGCATGGGCAAGAACAGGAGGAGGGTGGAAAGAATGACCGTCATCGAACCATGCTCGACATGCGGAGGAACGATGCAGGCCTGCGCTCCTGAGAGGATGGAGTCGATGCTCTCTGAGTGGGTGGCAAGCAAGGATCCTAAGATCAGTGGGAGGATGCAGAGGAACGCAGAGCTTCTCAGGACACACGGGCAGGATGCTGTTCTATGCCTCATGGGAAGGGGGGTTGGTGAGGATACTGCGACCAGATTACTTAGAGGACCGCCCGGAGATAGGGTAAGGCTACTTCGAGCAATCCATAACGCAGAACTGCAATATGCTAGGACTAGAAGGTTCTGGGGCTAGAAACCACTATGCCCGGAGGTCCCGCGCATCAGAACGTGCTGATAGGACTGACAGGTCGCTATGCCTCGGGTAAATCCACAGTTGTTGCTTGGCTTGTTTCAAAGGGACTGGGCAGCGAATCCTGCTCTGATTCTATTCGTGCTCATCTCAAAGAGAAAGGAATTGGGGAGTCTCGAGAGAGCTTGATCGAAGGTGGTAATGAGTTACGCCGAATTGGTGGAGCTGGCATCCTCGCTGAAATGTTACTCGAGAGAATAGGGGGAGAGGATGCTGTCATCGATTCGATTCGGACGCCCGGTGAAGTCGAAGCCCTAAGGCAGCGTGATGATTTCATTCTAATCGAAGTCCGATCAGGGATGGAATCGCGCTGGCAAAGGGCACAGGCCCGTGCAAGAACTGGAGACATTTCTGACAAAGAGACCTTCTTCGCTAATGAAGAGATAGAGGCAGTCGCCAAGGATGAGTCGGGACAGGCTCTGAACGCGACCGCAGCACTGGCAGACCTAATATTGGTGAACGATGGGAGTTTGGAAGAGTTGCACTCAGACCTCGAGGAACTCTGGGTCATCTTGTCCAAGTAATCAGGCTGAGCGATAGGATACGCCTGATTCATTGAACATACTCGTTGCAATCTCAAAATCAGTCTCCCATCTCTCTGGTATCTCACAATCTGCAGGATACACCACTTCACCAACACCTGCTTGGATCAATGAACGGGCGCAACGTGAACATGGTGGCCAAGTCACATATGCAGTGCAGTCTTTGAGAGAGATGCCTATTCTAGCAGCATGCATAATTGCATTTTCTTCGGCGTGACAAATCATTGGGTACTTCTGCTCGCGATCGTTCAGCCTAGCTGCAGTGTCTTCGATACCCCTTGGAAATCCATTGAATCCGGTTGAGCGAATTTCTCGATCTTCGCCGACAACGACACAACCAACCTTCGTTGAGGGGTCTTTCGACCAATCCGAGATGTGCTTTGCAAGATTTAGGAAACGTGTGTCCCATTTTGAGCTCATGATTACACCTCAGGGTTGCCCACCCGGGGGGTCGTTATCTCTGTTGGCCTCAGAGCGATTCTCGTCATAGCCCTCCCATACCTCGGGATTGTTATAGCAATCTGGATCGTCCTCATCAGCCTGGCCCCCCTTGTCGTTGTCGATGCCGTCACCGCAATTGCCGGACCCGATTCCGCTTTTTGCTAGGATATCCTCCCCTGCTTCGGTTGTTAGCAAGGCCACTAGAACGCCGGACAGGAGTATTACCATAGCCAGAAGAATAACCTTCGAGGTGGTGTCTCTGGACTCCACCACTACTGTAATCTCGGGCTTGTTCTCATCTCTGGATGACATGTGATACACCCCTCACAGATAGTCATCATACTTGGGTTCTTAGTGGGCTGTAAGTGCTTCCCAAAGATCCAGGCCGTCCCTTTCCACCACATATTCCAGCAGGTCCCCAACCAGATATACGCTTCCAATTACCAAAAGTTCCACATTCTCATCCCTGGCCATTGAGCCGGCAATCTCAAACGCTTTCCTGGGATTCTTCTCAGTTTCTGTTGGAATATATCCAACTCCCAGTTGTTCCATCGCTTCCGAGAGCTCCTCCACGGTTACAGCTGGTTTCCTGCCACTACTGGGTTCGGTGAAAACCACCTTCGGGAACACGCGGTCCATGCAAATCTCCGTGACCAAGGGGGCGAGAGCTGTCTTTAGATCGGCCTTTCTGGTCATTCCAAATAGCACCACAGTTGGAGCGGTTACCTCACTTAGATCACTCTCAAGGCTCTCTGCATTGTGAGCTGCACTCAGTCTTGTCGTGACTCCCTCTATCCAGTCCTTTCCGAAGTTTGGGGATCGTCCCGGCCAAATGCATTCGGCAAACGAGGAATTCCAATTCAGGTAAGCTGCAACTGCCCCGACCAATGAGTCGTAGCTATCCCACTTTTTCGGAGTTGAAATATCCACGGGCCACCACATCAAATCATTCCCCGCGGTATCCTCGATTACCTCGATGACCTCTCGATCACTCTGCTGGAGTGCGATTAAAGGTACACCTGGACGATGAATGGCGACCTTCTCGGCTGCTATGTCAGCTAGAGTGGGGCCTAGAAATTCAGAATGGTCCAGAGAGACTGTAGTCAGTATGCATAGGTCGGCATTGACCATCCTAGTGGCATCTAACCTGCCCCCCATACCTGTTTCTATGATGGCACGGTCAACTCCCGAGCGGCTGAATGAGAGCATGGCTACAAGGAAGGTGGTTTCGAAGTACGTCGGTGAAACCTTGGGGGTTTGCTCTGATGCCTTTCTGACCATCTCCAGAAGACTATTGAAGGAATCAGGAGATATTGGCCTGCCATCGATTCTGATCCTTTCCTCCACTGTAATCAAATGCGGCGAAGTGAATAATCCAGTGACATCGCCACTCGAGGAGGAGGCTGCGGACAGTTTTACGCATAAGGAGCCCTTTCCATTGGTTCCTGCAACGTGTATAGATGGGAAATCGAGGTGTGGGTCACCTAATCTGCTGAGGATTTCTCTACAATTCTCGAGTCCCAGTTTGACTCCCATTGAGAGTCTGTCATTGAGCCATTCTCTATCGCCCATTTGGTTCACCCCCTGCCCCTCTCTGCTGTGCGTGTACGGGTCAAGGTGATATGGCCCTTGAAGTTCGTGCATACATGGCAGATGGCGAGCAGGGAAGTCTACTGGACTCGATGAGGGGACAATGGACCTCTATGATGGGCATGGGTGGCATGTTCGTGGCTACGATTCTCATCGGGCTTAGCATTCAACCAATATACAACATTCCCGAAGCACGGGCTTTCGGCGAGGCCGGGACGTCGAAAGGGGGCTTCATAGCACTGGAATTGATGATGATTGGGGTTTTCACAGTGGCAATAATCTGGCTTGCTCGCAAGGGAATTGACTGGTTGATCAAAGGAATTGTGCTTTTTGCCTTGTGGATGAGCCTGTTCTACGCAGTTCAGCCATATGCGGCCCTGTTACTATTCCTCCTCAACATGGAGTCCCTAAATGCAGTAATCATAGCGAGTTTGGTTGTCAGTATTGGGTCTATCTACCTACTACACATTTACCCAGAGTGGTACGTGGTCAATGGGGTTGGAATAATGGTTGGAGCTGGTGTTGTGACGATGATTGGGATTTCATTCGTTCCTGTCCTCATCATTGCATTCATGATTCTCGCGGCCATTTATGACCACTGGGCAGTGAATGGAAGCAAGCACATGCTAGAACTGGCAGACACAATGATCGATCTAAAGCTCCCAGTTCTCCTAGTTGCCCCGAAGAGCTCCGACTACTCATTCCTAGATGAGGGAGACAGTGTGATGAGGGACGATGCACCCATCGAAGGAGCCAGGGACTGGGAAGACCCGGTTCCAGAAGTCCCAGTAGGGAAAAGTAAGCCGAAGGGTCGTGAGGCCCTGTTCATGGGGCTTGGGGACGTAATATTCCCTGGGATGCTAGTAATCTCATCGGTATCTTTCCTCCCCCAGACCGGAAGTGAGGTTGCTTACTTCAGTGCCTTCGGTGTAATGTACTCAGACTCGCTAATAGTGGGCCTTGGCACGCTGATTGGGGGTTTGGTGGGATACTTGGCACTGATGACCCAAGTGGCCAGGGGAAAGCCGCAAGCCGGCCTCCCACTCCTGAATGGGGGATCCATATTGGGATACCTCATTTCGGGCTATTTCGCTCTCGGGTTAGACCAACTATGGCAGGACATCACCTTCCTTTGACCGTTTTCTCCCGATTCCTTGAAAGTGAGCAATCCAGCCCTTGGGTTCGGTAGCCATGCTGGACATCGCCATGTTCCGTGACCAATCGGACCTGATTCGTGCCGATCACGACAGGAGAGGGGTCGCCCATGACGCCATAGACGAGATCATCAGATTGGATGAGGAGTGGCGCAAGGCGCAGTACGATGCCGATCAGATAAGGAGGGAGAGGAACGCTGCTGCGAAGGGCATTGCGGAGGCGAAGAAAGCGGGAGACTCGGCTTCAGCAGATTCCATCATAGCCGAAGTAGCTGATCTCGGGAACAGGATTTCCGAATTGGGAGCATATGCCGATGAATGCCTGGAGAAGAGGGATGCTTTGAGGATGAAAGTCCCGAATATCCTGCATCCAGACGTCCCGGTGGGCGAGGATGACCAGAAGAACACCTTGCACAGCCTGCATGGGGAGAAGTCTAGCCTCGGCTTTGAACCCCGTAATCACAACGACCTGATCGAGATGAACGGATGGGTCGACCAAGCCAGAGGAGCGAAGGTGGCTGGAAGCAGGTTCTACTTCATGCAGGGAGACTTGGCCAGAATGGAGATGGCATTGCAGCAGTACTCCTCCGATTTCCTGATCAACAGGGGTTACACCTTGGTGCAGCCTCCATTGATGATGAACAGGGAGGCCTACGAGGGAGTAACTGACTTGTCTGACTTCGAGACTGTGATGTATGGCATCGAGCCAGACAAATACTACCTGATTGCGACGAGCGAGCACCCCCTTACCGCAATGAGGATGGACGAGATTATCGAGCCTTCAGAGTTGCCAATAAAGATGGTCGGAGTCTCCCAGTGCTTCAGGAGGGAGGTCGGGGCGCATGGGCTCTCTGACAGGGGCATATGGAGGGTCCACCAATTCACCAAGGTGGAGCAGATTGTCATTTGCCACCCGGATGACTCCTGGTCCCATCACGAGGAGCTGCTGGAGAACGCGGTCAGCCTATGGGACAGCCTGGGGCTCCATTACAGGGTGGTCAACATCTGCACGGGCGACATGGGGACGGTTGCTGCGAAGAAGTACGACCTCGAGGCGTGGCTGCCAGGGGCCGATGCGTACAAGGAAGTGGTCTCCTGCTCGAACTGCACCGACTACCAGGCGAACAGGCTCAGGATGAGGTACAGGACCACAGACGGGAACGAGGCCGTGCACACTCTCAATTCCACAGCAGTAGCGACTAGCAGGGCTCTGGTAGCCATACTGGAGCAGAACCAACTCGAGGACGGCAGGGTATCCATCCCTGACGCGCTCAAGCCATACATGGGAGGGCAAGAAGTCCTCCAACCACTAGGTGTTTGAGCGACATCAGTTAAGGCTTGAAGAAGAAGATTTCCAGAACCTCGACTTCCTAGTTGATATGGTGACTTCTATCCACTTTGAGGTGGGTGTGTTACTGCCTTCAGCGGTACTCTCTAGTGGAACTAAGACGTTCGCCTCTGGGAAGTATGAACAGAGGTTCCCCTTGGGAATATCATAAGGAACTACTTTCCATCTTTCTGAGTGTATTTCCCTATCCCCCCAGTGACTAGTGATGTCAACCTCCTGCCCCTTGACGACCCCGAGTTCTCCCATATCATCGGGATTCATCATCACTATCCTACGTGAGTTGTATATTCCCCTATACCTATCGTCCATCCCATAGATAGTGGTGTTATACTGATCGTGGCTTCTTACTGTCATCATAACAAAACTCCCTTCGCGTAATTGGCGTCCTGGTAGGTTGTTGCAGAAGAAGTGTGCCTTTCCAGTGGGGGTTTTCCACACTGGTCCGTCCCTTGGCCCATTTGGGAGATAAAAGCCCCCCTTCTCCCTCGCTCTTGAGTTGTAGTCTTCGAAACCGGGGATGCATCTTGAAATCAGATCGCGGGTTTCATCATAATTCGTGAATGACTGCCAGTTGAATGGCCCGTCTGGAAAGCACGTTCGGCCTATCCTACACACTATTTCCGGTTCCGACAATAGGTTCTCAGAAGCAGGTTCCATGGAACCCGTGCTAGAATGGACTACTCCCATTGAATTCTCAACTGTAACAAAACCCGCCGGGTCTTTTTCAGTTCTACCTAAGCAGGGAAGAATCAGTGCCGACTTTCCAGTAACCAAGTGGGACCTGTTCATTTTGGTGGATATTTGGACAGTGAGATCGATATTCCGGATAGCCTCTGCAACTCTTTCTGTGTCAGACATGGCGGATACCAAGTTCCCACCCATTGCCATATACAGCCTTACATTATCATCCAGTGCAGCATGGATGAAATCCACAGCATCATATCCTCTCTCCCTGGGCATATCGATTCCCGTGGCATTCTCACAAGCAGATAGAAATTCCTCGCTCGGATGGTGATTGATGCCGACTGTTCGGTCTCCTTGTACGTTTGAGTGGCCCCTTACCGGACAGGCCCCTGCACCGGGTTTGCCGAAGTGCCCCCCGGCAAGGAGAAGGTTCGCAATCTCCTGGATGACTCCAACACTGTTCTCGTGCTGAGTTAGTCCCATCGCCCAGCACACAATCATCCTCTTGGACTTGGAAATCACCTTACCAATCTCCTCGATCCTCGTCTTGCTAATTCCTGACTGGAGCACAATCTCATCCCAATCTGATGACTGGATGTGTGACTTCCATTCGTCAAAGTCGATGGTGTGCTCATCGATGAATGTCTGGTCAAACCTATCCTCATCGAGCATCACCTTGGCAAATCCCTGCAAGAGCGCTGCATCGCCTCCTATTCTGACAGGTATGTGTTCATCGGCAATCTGGGTTCCCGAACCGAGCATGTGCAGCGGGTTCTGAGGGTGCTTGAAACGACGCATGGCAGTCTCCTCTAGTGGATTGATGCTGATTACTGAGCCTCCGTTCTTCTTACAATTCGACAGTGCTGTAAGCATCCTAGGGTGGTTGGTACCTGGGTTCTGCCCAATAACGAGAATCAAGTCCGCCTCGTCAAAGCATGACAGTTTGACAGTGCCCTTACCTATGCCTATCGACCTCCCTAGGGCATATCCACTAGACTCGTGGCACATGTTGCTGCAGTCAGGGAGGTTGTTTGTCCCGATCTGACGGGCGAGAGTCCCCCATAGGAAGGCCGCTTCATTGGAGGTCCTTCCACTGGTGTAGAGTGCTGCTTCTCCAGGGTTATCGAGGTCATGTATCGCTTCGGAGATGATGGAGAAGGCATCATCCCAACCGATCTCTTCGTACCTATCCGAGTTCTCCCTGAGAATCATCGGGTGGGTTATCCTTCCGAGCTTGTCCAAGTCCATGTCACTCATCTCTGAGAGTTGGCTCACTGTCTTACCGCCTATCAGTTCGGGAGTGGCCCTCTTCTTCGTGGCCTCGGTAGCGAATGCCTTGGCCCCGTTCTCACAGAACTCGAAACCACTTCTGTGGTCATCTGGGTCCGGCCAGGCACAACCCGGGCAGTCAAATCCGTCGAACCTGTTCACAGTCCTCATCGTCTTGATCGTGCGCGCGAGTCCGGCCTCGCTGAGCCCTATTGCGAATGACTTCTGGACGCCCATCAGTCCAGCTGCGACCTTCTTGGGTGAGCCTGTCTTTAGGTCCTCTTTCTCGATTGGCGGTTGTGCCTTGACTCCACGCGCCATCGAACTCTGGTGAGGGTGGGGTTTCTAATCGGTTTCCATGGATTGGCTGCTCTTTGTGATTCTTCGCCTGATCAGGAGGAAGGCGAGGAGTACTGCGAACACTATTGCGAGGATTGGGGCTAGAATAGCGATGATCGTGAGGGCAACGCTGGCTATGTTCTCTCCCGTGGCCACAACTGGGTTGGCCACCCCCAGGGTGAATGTGGAGCTGAGTCCCCGGGTGGCGACTGTGGCTGTCTGGATGGTCGCAGACATCCCGCCACCAGCGATTATGGCAATTGCCCACTGGATGATTGGCTCGCTCCCCTCCAGTGAGACTGCAGTAACAGCTATTCCGGCAATTACTGCTGCTGGAGTCGCTATGGTATCCAGAAGGCTGTCTATCAAAGGGGCGTAGTATGCTGCGAATTCGGCAATTGTGGCTATTCCGAGGATTATGATGGAGGGAGTGGAAGTGAAGAACTCTAATTGGGAGCCTACCAGATCGATGTCGATGAAGTCAGCCCTAACCGCTAATGATAGGATGAATGGAGGTAGGAAGACCCTGAAACCTGAGGCCGCAGCTAGGCTGACGCCCATGAATGCTGCAATGATCATGCTAGCCTCTTCCATGGTTGCCCGATGGCGAGGGGAGATATTAACCCGGGCCCGTATTAGTCAACCATTTCTATCAATACTGAGCCCATATCGACTCTGTCGCCTTCTTTGTAGTGGACCGATGATACCTCTCCTCCGCTGGGAGCGAGTATCTTGTGCTCCATCTTCATCGCCTCCATCACCATGAGGGTCTGTCCCTCGCGAACCCTCTGGCCCTGTTTTACCAATACTTCGAGTATGGTTCCGGGCATTGGGGCAGACAGGCCTCCATTTGTGGCCTGGTCCTGAGAGCCACCCGGCTCATACCCCCTGATCACGTGAATCCTGCCGTCAAGGTGAACCCACCAATCATCGCCGACCCTTGCTACGTGAGCGAACATCGGGGTCCCGTCAATTTCGACGACTAGCCTTCCTGGGAAGTCATCGGATGATACTAGGAGTGACGAGCTCTCGAGCTTCTCTCCATCCTTCATGAAAGTAGCTAGTGACATGGCTTCGCCCTGGTTCGACATCACCGCAGAGTAGCGCTCCGAAGATTCTCCTATTCCCCATTCCATGATAATCACCTAGGGGTAGCTCCTGGAAAGAGTCCTGAAGGGATCCCCCGAATGTCCGGTGTGCTCGTCGACTGGGTTGCTAGAGGCTCCCGCGTGTGTCTTGTCCAATCCCATCCTGAGAGCTGCCTCTGCTATGGACACAAGTGCCTCTATTGGCGGTTCTGGATCGCTGAATTCTGAGATGTCGGACGAGTCAAGTAAGTCAGTAGTGACGTTTCCTGATATGAAAGCGGGGTGCGATAACGCATTCCTCAGGAATCCTATATTCGTAACGACGCCGAGGGCTACGAAGTTAGAGAGGGCTACGTCCATCCTCCTTAGGGCGGCCTTCCTCGTGGGCGCGTGAACGACTAACTTAGCCAGCATTGGATCGAAGTTGACGGTGACCTCGTCCCCTTGCCTGACCCCGGAATCGACCCTGATTCCAGGACCTGATGGCGTAATCCATGTGGATAGCTTACCAATTGCAGGCAGGAACCCCCTAGTTGCGTCTTCGGCGTAAATCCTAGCCTCGATTGCGTGCCCGGACAATGACACTTCGCTTTGGGAAATACCCATCTCCAGCCCAGCTGCAATCTCAAGCTGCTTCTGCACCAGATCTACTCCCGTGATCATCTCAGTAACTGGGTGTTCGACCTGCAGCCTGGTATTCATCTCTAAGAAATAGAAATCCCCGTTGCTGGAAAGGAGGAACTCCACGGTTCCAGCGCCGACGTAGTTGACAGCCTTCGCTGCCATCACTGCAGCCTTCCCCATGGACTCCCTGACAGAGTTGCTCACAGCCGGAGAAGGTGCCTCCTCGATTACTTTCTGATGCCTTCTCTGCAAGGAGCAATCCCTCTCGTTCAGGTGTATGCAATTGCCAGTGGAGTCAGCTAGAACCTGGATTTCTACATGTCTGGCTCCAGTAAGCAGCCTTTCCACGTAAACAGTGCCGTCTCCGAAGGCTGCTGCCGCTTCTCTTGCAGCGGCCTCGTACTCAGTTCTGAGCATCTTCGGCTCTCGAACGACCCTCATCCCCTTGCCACCTCCCCCGGCACTCGCCTTCAGCAAGAGTGGGTAGCCGACTTTGGCAGCTGCCACGGCTAGTGGCCCGAGATGAGCGCCGCCCTCTGGTATGGCGACCTCGTCACCCGGAATCACCGGTACACCGGACGAAATCATTCTCGATCTAGCAGATATCTTGTCCCCCATTATCTCAATTGACTCGGCATCGGGTCCTATCCAAATTATTCCGTTCTCTGAAACTTCCCTGGCGAAGTCCGCCCTCTCAGACAGGAAGCCGTAGCCCGGGTGTATGGCGTTGGCCCCAGTAGACTTTGCGGCCTCGATAATGGCTTCCGCATTGAGGTAGTTTTCAGAGAGTGACTCCCCTGGGAGGAGGACCGCCTCGTCCGCTATTTCCACGTGCAAGGACTCGGAGTCGGCTTCCGAATAAACAGCGACCGCCCTGAGTCCGGATTCCTTGACCGCCCGCAGGACCCTTACTGCTATCTCGCCCCTATTGGCCACCAATACGGAATCATACTCCTTGGGAGCTCCCTGCATCCATTCCGGGGACATCTGCAGACCTCAATTTTCGTCACTCGGTGACCAATCTGGTAGTCGTCTCTCCAAGAAGGCAGAGAGTCCCTCTTGGCCCTCCCTGGAGCCTCTCATCTCACTCGTCTTGTCCATGGTCCATACCCTTAGTTCCTCGTCTGAAGAAGTCCAACGGTCAAACTCAAGGGTCAATCTCTTCGATTCTGAAACGGCCATTGGACCGGTACTCAACAGATCCGAGATTATCGAGGAAACGGAATCTCCGAAAGAATCCGGGGAATCCGCTATTTCGTTTACCCATCCAATCCTGAGGGCTTCCTCGGAGCCGACCCTGCTGGCGAGCATTGAGAGCCTTCGGAATTGTGAGCTTCCGATCTTTCTGTACACATACGGCCCTATCACTGCTGGAAGAATCCCGAGCTTGCCTTCTGAAAGGGCGATTCTGGTACTTGGTTCGGCTATGACGTGATCCAAGCATGCCACTAGTCCAGCGCCCCCTCCCAGGGCCACTCCCTGTACGCACCCAATTGTGAAGCATGGGTGCGACCATAGTGAGAAGAACAATCTATCCAGACGCTCGGAGTCCTTTCTGTTATCCTCTGGGCTTGATGCCCCGGCGTCTCTCATCATGTTGATGTCCGCACCTGCGCAGAAGTGCTTCCCCTCGCTTCTGATCACGACTGCCCTGAGATAGGGGCTACCTGATGAGTCATTCAGGGATGAAGTCGTGCCGACGGACCTCGCGGATGTCCATTCGATGATGTCTATCAGCTCGGAAATCAATTGTACGTTCAGGGCGTTGTAGACATCGCTCCTAGTCAGTGTCACGTTTGCAACACATCCTTCTATACTCATTCTACATAGATCGGTATTCGGTAATGCATCATTCATTTCCATTTCTAATCACATCCTGAAAACGCCGTATCCCTGTTCTGGCATTGGTGCATTGAGACTAGCAGAAATGCACAGTCCCAAAATGTCCCTGGTGTCTCTTGGGTCAATCACACCATCATCCCAAAGTCTGGCAGTTGAGTAGTATGGATTGCTTTCACTCTCATATTTGGCCCTGATTTCTTCTGGGTCTGCACTACCGACAGTGGACAGTACGCTGGCCGCTTGCTCCCCCCCCATTACGGAGATCCTGGCATTTGGCCACATGAAGAGGAACCGGGGGTCGTACGCCCTACCACACATGCCGTAATTCCCAGCCCCATGGGAGCCTCCTATGATGACTGTGAACTTAGGCACTGGGACGCAGGAGACTGCAGTAACTAGCTTGGCGCCGTCTTTCGCTATTCCCCCTGCCTCGGCCTCCCTTCCCACCATGAATCCCATGATGTTCTGGAGGAAGACCAGAGGGATTCCCCTTTGACCGCATAGCTCGACGAAATGCGCTCCCTTGAGCGATGACTCTGAGAACAATATCCCGTTGTTTGCCACTATTCCCACTGGATAGCCGTGAATCCTAGCAAATCCGCAAACCAGTGAGTTTCCATACCTCTGCTTGAATTCGTGGAATCTGCTGCCATCGACGATTCTGGAAATTGCCTCCCTAACGTCGTAGGGAGTCCTATTGTCAGTCGGAATAATCCCCATCAAGTCATCCGGGTTGTGAGCGGGTGCCTCTGCTGGTTGCACGTCGAGACGGTGTTTGGGCTCTATATTCAGGTTCTCAACAATGTTTCGAACCATCCTAAGCGCCGTTGGCTCATCTTCGGCGAAGTGGTCCGCCACTCCTGACTCCCTAGTGTGGACGTCGGCCCCCCCTAGGTCATCGGCACTGACCTCCTCGCCGGTAGCGGCCTTGACGAGGGGCGGTCCAGCAAGGAAAATTGTCCCGTTGTCCTTGACGATTATCGATTCATCGCTCATTGCTGGAATGTACGCCCCTCCGGCCGTACACGAACCCAAGACCGCTGCTACCTGTGGAATTCCCTTGCTTGATAGGATTGCTTGGTTCCTGAAGATTCTGCCAAAGTGTCCCTTGTCAGGGAAAACCTGGTCCTGAAGTGGTAAGAAGGCCCCTCCTGAGTCAACGAGGTAGATGCAGGGCAAGTTATTCGATTCGGCGATCTCCTGTGCCCTGACATGCTTCTTCACGGTCATGGGATAGTATGAGCCGCCCTTCACAGTAGCATCATTGGCCACGAAAACGCATTCCTTCCCGTGAACGGTGCCTATTCCCGTGACCACCCCTGCAGAGTGCGCCATTCCACCATACATGCCGTTTGCTGCTAGACCTGATAGCTCCAGGAATGGCGACCCAGGGTCGCAAATCTCGGATATCCTTTCTCTGGCCATCTTCTTTCCTCGTTGCCTGTGCCTATCCACATACTTGCCCCCGCCTCCCTCCTTGGCCTCGCCGAGTCTGGCCATGAGTTCCTCGACTAGGGACTTATTGTGGTCACTTCTGGTAGCGAATTCTTCGCTCCCTAAGTCGACCTTGGTGGGTAGCCGGTCCATTTCTCTCAAACACGCAGAGGGAGTGTGGGACTTCAATTGAATGGAGCCGACATCGTAGATGTCGGTCTTCAGACCCCAATCACGAGCCTGCCGACATCACGAAGTCCGGGCGCCATTCCGACTACAAGCATCATCAATCCGACTAGGAGCCTCAGGTGCTGTTGCCTATTCTCGAAGTTGGCTATGGCGAAGAAATACCAGATCAGTACGCCGAGTGATGCCTTGATCAAGGTGAAGCCAAATGCCGAGTTCAGGACCTCGATAATCTCAGCCGACAGGAGGTGTTTCTCCTGATATCCGAAATAGTCTATTCCTATCCACGTGGCTAGCCCGTCTAGGATCTGTCCGGAAACAGCTAGGAAAACTACGGGGTATGCCATAACAGCGGCCTTCCTATTACTCTCGAGAAGTTCCTTCTGAGGGGAGTCTGTGAGTGCGTCGTAGTCGTCTTCGGTCATCCCAAGGGGAAGTACCCCGGCCACTAGGCCGTGTGAGGAAAGCGTCGATGCTGATTGGATTCCGCGAGAGTGCATAGACATGCAAATTAGCACTGGAACCCCGATTACCAGGAGCAATGGCCACAAGACTAGGTTGTCTTCGGGAACACTGGCCGCATAGGAGGAGAGCGCTCCGAAGAATACCAGGGATCCACCGAGGCCAACGAAGTAGACGGCTCTCTGAACGTGCGTGAAGTACCTAGTCGATTCTCTGAAGAACCATGGCAGGAAGGCTGCAGAAATTCCTATCACAGCAAATGTGGAGAGGTCGATTCCTCCTGCAACTACATCACTTCCTGAGATGGACGAGCCATACAGGAAGAATTGTGTTAGAATCAGAATTGAGGAAGTCACCTCAATGGTTCTATCCTTATCTTCCGAGTCCATCTCATTCGACGAGATTGAATATCCTAATGCTCCAGCAACGACGACCCAGAATGCTGTCTGGAAGTGTATTCCGGGACTCACGAAAAAGGGAGCTAGGGTGGCATCGAACATCTGTGCATCCTCGACCACCTCGCCAAGTGAGGCCCACAGGACGTAGGGGAGCAATGCAAGGATGGTTGCCTCACTGGGGTCTATCTCGAGGAACCTGAGCCAAGCGCTCAGAGCTGCGACGAAAAGAGCCAGCACAATTGCATAGGTGATTGTATTGACCTCGTTGTATCCTGCATCGCTTCCTGCGTCATTTAGCACCGGCTCGATATAGAACTCCATCACCATCTCAGTAAGCGGATTGTTGACATCCAGAGAGTCGAGCCCCAGAGCGACGAAGAAAACGAGTGATATTCCCGTCAAGGCGTAAATTGACCACTTTTCGTAATCGTACAACTCTTCCCATGAGTCGCCCATGAATCTACCAGAAGACTCCTACGCTTAGGTATGGCGGATATTCTCATTCCTCTTCGTAAAGGATTTCCTCGTCCTCAGAAAGCTCCAACATTTCACTGACCGCTGCTTCGTCTTCTGGATCGACCTGTGACTCCCCGAGTCTCCTCTCCCTTCTCCTTCTAGCTGCCGACAGCCCTGGGACAAGGGTTTCGAATGCGCCTCCATCCTCACCCCTTCTTTCCTCATATGACTCCAAACTCCTGGACTTCATCCTCTGCCTCTTACGATCCTTCTCTAAGCCATGAAGAACGTTCCCATGTTCGGATCCTCTGAGTATCGACTCTATGGCTGGTTTGGCGATTTCCAGTCCCATGTCATCCCCAATCACAATTACAGTTGACCCGTATATTGCGATTTCAGTTCCAGTCAGCTCCTCTATCCTACTGCGGATCATTCCGTTTCTTCCTATTAGGCGGCTCCTCATTCTGCGGATCTGGTTTGGCTGCCTGCCTACCCACTCCCTTATGTCGAACATGACAAGATGGATCTCGTCCTCCAGTAGTTGGACGGCTCTAGCAGGAGATAGTCCTCTTCCTACTGCGAGTATTACATCCGGTGTCTTCATCTTAACTATTGGATCGACTTCTTGATCTTCCCAGAAGACCCTTACCTCGCCTGTTTGGGAGTCAATCTCCAACTTCCCCCCACAGGCTTCCTCTAGCATCTTCCTGGTTGATCCACCCTTGCCTATCAGCACGGCAATCCGGTCCTTCGGGATGCGTGCAATGGTCTCCACGGCTGCGGCCCACCAGACAACTGGTTTTAATCCCCGCCCGGGAGCTCGGGCAGGTCGGGAACCGGTTCATCCAGCACTCTGAGCATGCTTTCGGCTAGTTCTGCTTCGAAACCTTGCTTGTTGATCCATTTTACCAGTCTCGTTACATCCCTCACCAAGAACTCCTCGGCATGTGGGTGTTGGTTGGTTACCCCCTGTCCCACGTCAATTATCCAAGGCTCGCCATCGTACCACAGGATGTTGTACTCGCTCAGGTCGGCATGTACTAGGTTCGCCTTCTGCCATGAAACAGCTGTCATTTCAAGCAAATCCAAGAAAACCTCGTATGGCTCGTCGATAGACACGTCGCGTAGTCTTAGGCTGGCCTCGTTATCTCCGATTAGCTCCATTATCAGCACGTTCTTGTGATATGAAATTGGCATTGGGGCCCTTATGCCGTGCTTCCTTAGTCTACTCAAGTTTCTGAACTCCTTCTTGACCCATACATTGACCAGTTTCCTGTGCCTGCCCGAAAGTCCCTCGAATCTGGGATCACCATCGATGTACTTTGCTAGTCCTTTGAACACCGCATTGGTGGTATGGAAAATTTTCACTGCGACCGGCCCATTGGATGAGGTGGCGTGGAAAACATGGGCCTCCTTACCCCTTGCTATGGGGTAGTTGATCGTCTCAATGTCCCCCTTCTCCATTAGCTTGTGTATTGCAAGTAGGGTGGAGCGATCGAAGACTGCGTCGAAGACCCTCCTGTCGACCCACTCGTAAGGGCCTTTGCCGAGTACGCCCTGAAGTCCGTCCTCTATTTCACTGAATATTTTCTTGAATCGTGGTTCAGAAATCCAGTCGTGCTTCGTCTGTGCCTTCATCAATGCGTCAGGATCTTCCTCTTCCCAAGGTTCCCCATTAGGCATTAACTCACCCAAAGAAAGAGTCGATGTCATCATCTTGTGAGGCGGCTACTGGGACAGTCTCCTGCTTCTCCTCGGGAGATCCATCAGGAGCCTCTTCTTCCATTGGCTCAGCCGTTTCGATTTCCTGATCAGTGGATTCTTCCACCCGGTCATCCGAAGATAGTCCGAATAAGTCAACGATGTCTGGAAGAACGCCTTTGCGAGACAGGTAAAGTGACTGGGTCTTCGTATAACGCATGCAGACGTTGGCCTTCTCGTCTTGGAAGTCCCATGGCTGTACCACTATCAAATCGCCTTCCCTTACCCATTGACGGCGTCTCATCTTTCCAGGGATTCTTGATATCCTGCTGAGGCCATCGTCGCACACTGCCCTAATCCTCCTACCGCCCAGAATTTCATCAGCGATTGCGAACATCTCGTTCACCTTGCGATTTGGAAGAGGGACTCTGATACGGTCTCCGCTTCCTGACTCGAGTTGCGCTAGGCGCTCGAAGTCTACCTTCTCCTCTCTGCGTGCCACTGTGTCTCCGTCAAGAGTCACCTATGTGAAGTTGAGCCTGAAAGATTAGCCCAACAGAGAGTCAATCGAAGTGGTGACTAGGCCGACTAGCCACTCGCTTACTGGGCCTATTCCACACATGACCGTGAGGGCTGCGCAAGCCATTATCGCCATTCTCAGGGATGGGGCTGACTTCAGTCTCGAGGGGGTTTCCGATTCTTCAAAGAACATTACTAGGCTCAACCTGAGGTAGTAGAAGAGCGAAAGGGCACTGTTGGCTACGATTGCTGCTGCGAGGAAGAAGACGGGATCTACGGTTTCAATCCAAGAGTAGACGCTAGTTGTCGATGGGCTTCCGGTTCCTGCTGAGGACGAGACGATCCCGTTGACCATCAGAAGTTTTGACAGGAATCCTGACAGGGGCGGAACCCCGGCCAGTGAGAGCATGAAGACGAACATCGAGCCGGCAATCAGAGGCTCTCGCTTCCCCAGTCCGTGAAGATCCTGTATTCTGTGACCGCTTCCCTCCGTCTCCAGCAGAGACAGGACTAGGAAAGCCCCCAGCTTGAACAACACCAGTACTGCGAGATGGAAAGTGATGGCGATTAGGATGATCCTCGTACCTTCCTCTCCTGCAAGACCGCTTCCCACCACTGAAATGGCTGCTAGCATGTAACCTGCATGAGCAACGCTGGAGTATGCCAGCATCCTCTTCGGGTTCTCGCTAGTTAGTGCTGCCAGGTTCCCCCATGACATCGTGACCACTGATACGACTGCCAGCATCAGGAACCAGAATGTCTCCTCTCCGAAATCTGGAATGGTAATCATCACTAGTACCCTTATCAGTGCAACGAATCCCATGGCCTTGGATGCGGTTGCGAGTAGTCCGGAGATTGGTGATGATGCTCCTGAATATGCGTCTGGCGCCGCGAGATGGAACGGCGCAGCGCTAACCTTGAATCCGAATGCGACCATCATCAGACCGATTCCGAAGGCTGCGAATGGGTCAATTCCCTGCATCTGCCCCCACTTCTCTGCGAGGGCATCGAGAGATAGGTCCCCTGACCAGATATACAGGAGTGACATTCCGTAAATTCCTACTGCAGAGGCAACGGAACCCACGATGAAGTACTTCGCACCGGCCTCGCCCCCTACGTCCTCCTCCTTGTGGAAAGCGACTAGTACGTAGGTGGATAGTGAAGCCAGCTCTATGCAGACGACTAGCATGAACAGGTTGGTCGACATGGCCATCAGACTCATCCCCAGTCCCACCATGATTAGCAGAATGTGGAAGTCTACCTGCCTCCTATTGTCAATGAGGGCTGCCATCTTCCTGGATGTGACTGCCTCGGAGTCTCCGTCTGCTGGGACTCTGGCGTTTTTCTTGGCTGGAATCCTATGTGTGGTTGCAATGGAAACCAATAGCAGGGCCCCGATGAACATAGCAGAGAATAGTCGACTGAACGCGTCTGAACGCAGTAGTCCACCGACTTCTTCTGATGTGCTGTCGATCATCAGTAGTGAGGAAGCGAAGGCTATTGCGAATGTGGCAGTAGCAATCCTATTGGGCATGCGTGGATCATTCGTAGTTTCGAACCTCGAGCCGCCGATTAGAATTGGTACCCTGAGATTGGTCAGGGGCATTCTGAATGTTGCATCACCGAGATTTGGGATGAGGATTATTGCCAGGACGCCGACTAGCATTACCAATTCAGGCAGTAGCGTGAATGCGGTCTCTGAGTCCAGGTTTAGTTGACCTAGTGATGTCATGGATTCACCCCCTCTGACTCCATGGCCTGAACTAGAACGTCAATCATGAATCCTGAGCTCCAGTCGGACATCATGTCCCAGAAGATGAATGGCAGAATCCCGAATAACACGGTCAATGCACCAAGTATCATCATCCCCGCGTTCTCGTGCCATGTGATATCGGAGGGGTCATCCCCATGCAGTGAATCTGGCAGTATTCCTTGGTGGGGGTCATTGGATTCGAAGATTGTTCTCTGCATCGAATTCAAGTAGTACACTGCCGTAATTATCAGGGTCAAGGCTGGTAGCATTACCAGCCATCCAAATGACATCCAGAAGGCGATTAGAACCGTTACCTCAGCCACGAAACCAGCCAGCAGTGGAAGTCCGAGGCTAGCCATCCACCCTAGCATCATATGTCCTGCCATCCATGGACTATGGTGAGCAATGCCCCTCATGGAGCCAATTTCTAGAGTGTGGTAGTGGTGCTTGAACGCTCCGGCAACGGCGAAAAGAAGGGGACTTATGATCCCATGAGCGAACATCATGAACAGGGCTCCGGCTATTCCGAGGGGCTGCATGGTTGCTATTCCTAGGAAAATGAGGCCCATGTGAGAGACTGATGAGTAGGCGACCATTCTCTTGAGGTTTGTCTGGCCCATGCAAACCCATGCGCCATAGACTAGGCTGACCATCCCGAGGAATATCAGAAGGGGGATGAACACCATGGTTGACTCTGGGAGAGCGGTTACTGCTATCCTCAGGAATCCATATGCGCCCATCTTCAGCATGACTCCGGCAAGGAGCATCGACCCGGCTGTGGGAGCCTGGACGTGCGCGTCGGGGAGCCATGTGTGAACTGGTACGCTGGGCATCTTAGTCGCGAATCCTATCAGAAGCATGATCCAAACAAGGTGCCTTAGCCCCTCACTTGGGATGCTGGATGCGGAGGATACCATGACTCCGAGGTCGAATGTGTGCCCAGTAATGGTTCCCGAGCCGGCCACATCTGGGGTATAGAGGTACATAACCAGTATTCCAATGAGCATTACGACGCTTGCCGTGAATGTGTAGATGAAGAATTTCATCGAGGCGTACCTCCTGTCGTCCCCTCCCCAGACCATTATCAGGAAGAACATGGGGACTAGGGTTAGTTCCCAGAAGACGTAGAAGACGAACATATCCAGTGAGACGAAGACTCCTATCAATGCGCCTTCCATGATGAGGATTAGCGGGTGGAATAGGTGTCCCTTCTTTGCGTCCCACTCAACCAGCATGGAGACTGGTATCAGTAGTGTCGTTAGCCAAACCATTGGGAATGACAGGGCATCTATCCCAACGCTCCATGATACCCCGATTGAGGGTATCAAGAGGAGCGGTTCGTTTGTTAGTGAGTATCCCGATCCGTAATCGGTCCAGTCGATATTTCCAATTTCCCCTAGGAATATCATTGTGGTTATTGCTAGCATAGCGAGAGAGACTCCCATGCTTATCGCCCTAGAAGCGCGTGCCAGTCCTTCCGCGGAGCTGAGGATCTTTGGCATTATTAAGAGAGCTAGGCCCACTGCCAAGGGAACTAGTGTGATCACGGAGAGTGGGTCGTTTATCATGAGCCAATCCCCCATATCAATGCAATAATCGACAGCATTCCAACCGCTGCCATGAGTATGTAATCACGGGCACTGCCTGTTGTGATTGTCCGGATCTGGAGTGATCCGGAGACTGAGTTTGACTCTATCTGCTTGATTACTCCATCAATGACGTTTCTGTCAAACCACGCTGCGAAAGCCGCCATTGGTAGGACTGTCTTGGCAAGCAGCCCCTCGTACAAATCATCGAAATATAGCCTGTTCTCGAGAGCTTCGGCCAAATCGGATTCGGATAGTGCGCTGACGTCCTGGCTTCCAAACTTGCCCGAAATTCTAACCAGCCATGAGACTGCAGGGGTTGCTGATTCTCCTTCCGCTAGTGGGCCCCCATGGATTCTAGCTGCGAAAACTGGCCCGATAATGAAGGAGAGGAGGATTGTGGTCCAACCCACCAATCTCAGATTCTGGTTCTCTGGGAGGAATGCGTGTTCCAATTGGTAGATGACGGACTCAACGAGTGTGGACTCGTGAAGCTTGAGGTGTCCGGCATTGCCATACGACGAGGAGAGGTAGTCCGTAGCACCTAGGAGGGCGAATGCGATTCCACCCAATGCGGAAATCACCGTCAATATGATCAGTGGTTCCTTGATCCATGGGGTGGCCTCGTGTACGTGAGCGACAACATCGCTCTTTGGCTCCCCAGCGAAGGTCATGAACCACATCCTTGACATGTAGAAGCCTGTCATTCCAGCGGTCAGAATAACGAGTATTGCTGGACCTATCATGAGTGGCTCATGATCGAGTGCTGCTAGCCATGTTTCTGCTATTATGCCCTCCTTCGACCAGAACCCCCCAATCAGGGGAATCCCAATTATGGACATCGAGCCAACCATCATTGCAGTTGCTGTGATGGGCATCTTGGAAGCCAGACCCCCCATATTTCGCATGTCTTGTGGATCGAAGTGTTCGTGATCCCCATGACCGTGGTGGAGATGATCGTGGGCATGGTGGACCTCGTGAATTACCGAGCCGCTGGCCATGAATAGCATCCCTTTCGCCATTGCGTGGTTGAATAGGTGGAACATGGATGCCCCGAAGACCACGACTGCAGCATGGTGTTCATCGTGGTTGTAGAACCAGAGAGCTGCGCCCAGTCCCGTGAATATGTACGCAAGTTGGCTCATCGTAGAGTATGCTAGTACCTTCTTGATGTCATTCTGGACGAAGGCTATTGCAGCTGCCATGAAGGCCGTGATCCCTCCGACGTAGGCGATGATTAGACCCAAGTCCTCCAACCCCGGAACACCATGGTGTCCTACATCGACGAAGGGGACCATCCGCGCCACCAGGTAGAGTCCCGCGTTCACCATCGTAGCAGCGTGGATTAGTGCGGATACCGGTGTTGGCCCCTCCATGGCGTCGGGTAGCCAGACGTGTAGGGGGAACTGTGCTGATTTTCCCACGGCCCCTATGAACATCATCAGAAGTGCCCAGAACAGTTTAGCGGAATCTACGGTCCCATGCAGTGAGGGGTCGTGGAATATTACTGAGAACTCCAGCGATCCGTAGATGTCGTAGAGAATGAAGAGTCCGACCATGAGGAAGACGTCTCCCACCCTGGTGGTCAGGAATGCTTTCTTGGCGGCGTATGCTGCACTTTCCTTCCAGTAGTAGAATCCAATCAGCAGATATGAGCAGAGGCCCATAATCTCCCAGAAGATGAACAGCCAGAGGAAATTGTCGGCCAGAACCATTCCAAACATCCCCAATGCAAACAAGACGAATTCACCGTAGAATCTGTGATTCCTGTCCTCATTGATTGGATCTGTGTTCATGTAACCCAGGCTAAACCAGCAAATGAGGAAGCAGAGGAAGGTGGCGACGAATAGGAGCATCAGGGTCACCGAATCGACCCAGACCCCGACTCCTAGGATGTTGGTTTCCGCGGCCAGGGTGTAGTCCGACTGGAGAAGATCGAATGAGACCCATTCCAGCCATTGGGAGATGCTGTGTTGGTCTCCGAAATCTGGGAGGGCGTCGAAGTAGTCGTAAACAATCCAGAGCGCAGCAGAGAGTGAGGTTCCCAGAGCACCCAGAGCCAGTATTCCTCCCTCTTTCAGCTTGTTCTTCCATGTGTCATGGCCGTTGTAGAGTTGGCCTGCCACGAGAATCACTGGGAATGTGACAAATGGGACTGCGACAATGAGAATGGCTGATTCGGAAGAGTCCCAGCCTTGATTGTGCATGAGTGGCACTATTGCTAGGAATGGGAGGATGTAGACGAGTAGTCCGGCCTCGCTCTTGATCTCGCTCATCATTCCACCTCAGTTCCTCAGGATGTTCGCCTCATCCAGGGATATCGTCTCTTGAGTGCTGTAAAGGGAAAGGAATATCGCAAGTCCGATTGCCACCTCTGCGGCTGCTATTGCTATGGCAATTGCAGTGAATACCCAGCCATCGGATCCTCCCCAGTACATCGTTCCAGCGACGAAGTTCAGATTGGCGGCGTTCAGCATGACCTCTATGCACATGAGGACAACTATGGCGTTCTTCCTGGTGAATGCCCCAATCAGACCTATTCCGAAGAGGATGACCCCCAGTCCTGCTATCCAACTTGGATCTATCATTGGTCATCCCCTCCCATGTCCCAAACCAAGTTTATCAGTCTCTCATCACGGACGAGGTATGAGGCCCCGATCATCGCCATTGCAAGAAGGGCGCCTAGCACTATCGTAGCTACTGCCCATTGATCGAATAGGGCATTGGCCAGATCTAGTGTGGAGGGATGGGCGGCCTCATCCTGGACGGCAGGCCAATTCGCTGGGTCCATGACCTCCCTAAGCAGAACTAGGACGAAGGCGACGACGCCCACCCTAGTAGCTGCAGAGAGGAATCTCACTCTATGTCACCTTCCTGAATTTGCTTACGTGTTAGCATTACTCCGAACTGGACCACTAGCATTACTGATCCTAGGTAGACGAGTATCTGGATGGCGGCGAGCATCTCAGCGCTGGCGAGGACGAATATTCCCGCCACGCCGAAGAAAGTCAGCATTAGGAATAGTAGTGAGTGGGCGACTCTTTTTCCGTAAACGCAGCCAATTGCACCTGCGACAGTTAACGCGGATAGGATCACGAACATTATCGCCTCGAAGTCTATTCCCATGCCTATGCCTCCGCTTCGGCCTTGGCCTTGGCCGCCTTCCGCTCTATCTTCTGCTTCTCCTTCTGAGCGCGCTTGGCGAGCTCCATGTCTACTCGTTCCTTGTGAGTGGATGGCAGGACCCTTGTTCGATCTGCATCCATCCAGAGGTCCTGTCGAGAGAATCCTGACATCCCATCGTATTCGTTTGTCATGAAGAACGACTCGAATGGGCAAGCCTCCATGCAAAGGCCGCAGAACATGCATCTGCCCAGGTCTATCCTTCCGGATACGATTTCCTTCTCCGCTGGTTTGAGGTCTGAGGTATCCAGAGTCTCTACGCCTGAACCGTCCATCCAACGGACCGTGGCTTTGTCACCAGTGAGGTCTATCACCTCAGCAAAATCATACTCTGACGGGGCTGCGGCGTGTGCAGTCATTAGGTCGAAGTCCTCTGCTCCGGACTCATCTCTGGGCCTAGCAGCGAACCCTCCTTCCTCGAAATCGTTCCCATAACCATGCCATTCGTCGCCCTCCTCAGCAGTGTCAAGAACATCTACCCTGACTTCTGAGGTCATGTGCAGGCAATCGTTCGGGCAGGCCCTAACACACGCCTTGCAAGCGGTGCAGGTTTCCCAGATTACGCCTATCCTACCATTGTAGTTGCCTGGGACGAATAGCCAGGGCTCCAGATCCTCTAGCCTCTCGTATGGGTACATGACGGTGACTGGCCTCTCTAGGAACGGCATTATCTGGCTAGTCTCACGATCCGCAGCGAACTTCTGGCCGACACTGGGGTGCCCCTCGCCAACCCTTTCCATGGTCACTGGGTCGATCATCTTCTCGTACTCTCCATGGTAGCTGTTTCTCAGGAAGTTTAGCCTGCCTAGGAATGGCACGGTTCGCAAAGCGGTCTTCAGCGTCATCCACATTGGTCTTATGACTAAGTTTCTGAAGTTTGGAGTGGCCCTCGGATGTCCTGTATTGTACTTCATTTGTTCACCACCGACTAATCCCTATGACTCCCTGGCGAAGCCTTGATCACTGCTTGAGTGTTATATGGCCGATTCTGGAGCTCCAGAGCCTCCTCGTCTTCGTCCATTAGGTAGATTATGAAAAGAACGAGTGACACTACTGAGACTACTGCAGGCACCCAGAGGTCCCAGTTCCCTCCGTCATAATGCTCCAGTCTCAGATAAGACGCAACCACTAGGTTTAGCATTGAGAGTGGCAGGAGGTACCTCCATCCGAACTCCAGTATCTGATCCGTTCTTACTCTGTGCAGAGAGGCCCTGATCCAAACGAAGACGGCGAAGAGGAGCCATGCCTTCAGAAGTACCCAGATGAGCCCTGGTATCAATCCGAACAGTGTGGAGAATGCAAAACCGACAATTGGTAGGTCCGAGAGGGTGTGCTGGAAGGGCGCCTCCCAGCCACCCAGGAAGAAAAGTGCGAACAGTATGCAAGCCGCATATGATCTCATGTATTCTGCAGAGAACATTAGGCCCCACCTAATTCCGCCGTACTCGGTCCACCAACCCTCCACTAGTTCCGCCTCAGCCTCGGGCATGTCGAACGGTATGCGCTCAACTTCGGCGATCATCGTGATTAGGAATAATGCTGCTCCGAGGGGCATGAGGAATATGTTCCAGACGTTGCCCTCATCTTGGCCCATTTGGAAGTCTACTATTTCGATGATGTTCAGGGAGCCGCTTAGTACGGCCACTCCAAGGACAGTGATTAGGAGAGGTATCTCGTAGGCTGTCAGCTGTGCCGCGGACCTCATTCCTCCAATTAGCGTGTACTTGTTGTTGGAGGACCATCCCGCGAAGAACACCCCCAGTGGGGCGACTCCGAAAATGGCCATCATGAACAGGAGAGATAGGTCCGGGTTCGCAGCGTAAATATGTGGTCCGAAGGGCACGAAAGCGAATACCATCACAGTCGTCCCTACTATGATGACTGGGGCTACCTCGAAGACGACTCTGTCCGCATTCTTCGGAACCAAGTGCTCCTTGGTTGCGAATTTGAAGAAGTCTGCGAATGCCTGGAAGAAGCCAGGAAGGAGGAACCAGTAGCCATGGTAGCTTCTGTTGTTCACTCTGGAGACTGTCTCTAGCTCGTGGTCGTTGCCCCAGTTCGCGTTCAGAGTGTTGATGACCCATCCAAGGGGGGTGCCGATGCCGAATGGTAGCTGATTCCACCATTCGCCTGCAGTGACCCCACTTTCCCCTACCCAGAGGCTCCTCAGGGTCGTGGTTGCGCCCAGTCTATCCATCAGTCGGCCGATGAATTTCCGCTCGATGTATGGTATTGCGAGCATTGTTAGCATCAAGGTCGTGAACACCACAGTACACATTATTGTGGCATGGAAGAAGGATTCGAGTGCTGGTTGTATGGAACCGAATCCTGCCTGAGGATTTACCGAACCCAGTGGCCCAAGGCTGTAGTCCGAGTTTGGAATTAGGTCATGGGTCTGATCCATGGACCACCCAATGAGTGATCCAAACCACCCATTCAAATCCAGCCAATCGCTACTAGCCATGATATCACCTGTCTGTTTCTCCTATGCATGGGTCGAATGATCCCATTATGGCAGGGATGTCAGCGACTTTGTACCCTATCATGCACTTTGAGGCGTAGGGTATTGTGATGAACATTGGAGATCTTATTGATACTCGGTACGGACTCTTTCCACGTCCATCCCCCCCTCCTGCAAGGTAGAACATCGATTCTCCCCTGCTGTCTTCGAAGTGATGGTACCCGCTGGTTCCCTCAGGGGCTCGGCTGGGTGCCTTGGCCAGCAACTTTGGGTCACCTGGCTCATGGTAGGTGTCAGAGCCCCCTGGTATCTTCTCCATTGCCTGCAGAACCATGAGTGCGCTCATCCTCATCTCCTCGATCCTGACTCGGTACCTGTCATAGCAGTCAGCCCCCTTTATCGAGGACCTCTCTACTGGTGGCTCCCAATCTAATTCACTGTAAACCGAATATGGATGGGCCCAGCGAACGTCGTGGTTGACCCCGGCCGCGCGCAGGTTCGGGCCCGAAACGCCGTGGTTGATCATCTCCTCTGGCTTGGCATAGCCGACACCCTGGGTCCTGACCAGGAATACCGTGCTTTCATCAAAGAGCGCCTCATACTCCTGTATCCTCTGTAGGAATAGATGTAGCTTGGATCTGGCCCTCTGTACGAATCCATGAGGAAGGTCCCTCTTGACGCCGCCTATTCGTGGGAAGTTGTAGTGCATCCTAGAACCCCCCAATTCCTGGAGGAGATCCATCATCATCTCCCTCTCCCTAAGGCACCAAACCATTACCGAGAGGTTTCCTGTGTCGGGTCCATATGCACCCATCCACATGAGGTGGGAGGCCACCCTTTGAAGTTCAACTGCGATGAGTCTGATGTATTCTGCACGTTCTGGGACTTCCACACCCAAAAGGTCCTCCGCTGCATAGATGTAGGAATGTGACCAGGTATTGGCACTGGCGTAGCAAAGTCTGTCGCAGTAGGTTGTGATCTGCGTGAAGTCTCTGGTCTCGCAGATCTTCTCAACGCCCCTGTGAATGTATCCCAGATCTGGTACGGTGTCAACGACCGTCTCACCATCGACCTTGATCTTCAGTGTCCAGAGGCCATGTGTCATGGGGTGTTGAGGACCCATTGATATCCACATTTCAGCCATCTAATCACCTCACTTTACCTTTCCAATATCATCTGGCTTGCGTCCGAATCCCTGAGCGTCGTCGTACATCTCCTCGAACCCATGATACCTCAAATTGTGATGTCTCTGCAGAGGATGGTACCCAGTTGGTGTTTCGTGAGGCTGCAATACCCTCCTCATCCCAACATGTCCATCGAAATCTATGCCAACCAGATCCCATGTCTCCTTTTCATTCCAGTCGGCCCCGACCCAGATGTCCTGGACGCTTGCTACAGAGGGGGTCCTCGTGTCTGGGAGTCTGATGCTTACTTCTATCTCAAGGGGGACGTCTTTGCCCTTGACGCCATTTGGATCAGTTACGATTGGTTGCAGAACTCCATCCACTGAAGGGGGGTTCTTCACGCCTGTTCTCAGGAAGTGGTACACAACCTCCCACTTCTTCTCTTCGGGCCCCTCTGGCCAATGTATTCCAGTAATCATTGAGCAGTAGTCAACTAAGTGGGTGTTCCTTAGCTTCTCTGCGAGAGCCCTCCAGTTTTCTGCCTCGCATACTGCGGAAACCGTCCATCTTGGGCTCGTGCCGCTTGTTCGCTCTACTGGTTCTGCTTCGACGCCCTTCATCTTCGAGAGTGTCTTGCAGAGCTTCTCAGCGGATGCCTTCTGTGTGGAAGTCGGAACTACTCTACCCATTATCTCACCTCACAAGTCTCCCGTAATCAGTGGCCTCTGGGTTTCTGGTCTGTTACTACTTGGCATAGCGCCGATTCGGATTATTTTCTGGCGTAGTTTGTCAAAACCATCAATCAGGGCCTCTGGCCTTGGTGGGCACCCGGGGATGTACACATCGACGGGAATGACGGTGTCGACCCCTTCTAGGATGTTGTATGACTGGAAGTATGGTCCTCCGGAGATAGCGCACTCTCCCATTGCTATGCACCACTTCGGTTCTGGCATCTGCTCCCATAGCCTCACTATAGGGTCAGCGAACTTCTTGCTAATCGGGCCGTTTACCAGTAGCACGTCGCACTGACGGGGGCTGGATCGGAAGAAAACGCCGAATCTCTCGGCATCGAATCTGCTAGCTCCTGCAGCGGCCATCTCCAGGGCACAGCACTTGATTCCAAGGTGGAGGGGGAAGAGGGACTTTCTCTGCCCCCAGTTGAAAATCCTGCCAGCGATCACTCCAATGATGTCCTTTATTCGGCTTGCCTTCAGGGCCTCGTCCGTAACATCCCCAACGGTGTCAACCAGCATCCTGCTGTTGAAAACTGCGTAGTTCTGGTCGTCTGTCAATTAATCACCTCAGATGTATATTCTTCCTCTCTTTCGGAATACGTGCCATACCCCTAGCCCCATCAGAACGATGAATGCGGTGAGAGTTGCGAGTGCGCTATAGATCCCGCTCAATTCCGCCCCTTCCTGTATCGCCACCACTCCTCCGAATGCAAGGAACATGAATGCGATGTCGAATACTAGGAAGATTATCGCATACCAGTAGTATTGGAAATGGAAGTTGATGTGAGCATCTCCGACAGGGTCCGAGCCGCACTCATATGTGCTGTCTCTGCGGATGTAAAGTGACTGGTCGGTCTCGTAACCAGGCAGGAGCCACGAGCTCAATTTGGTTGGGTCGTTGCCGGTCTTTCTTGGCCTAAGGAAGCCTGATGCGATGAAGCTCATGACCGGGAACCCGATACCCACTAGGGCCATTACAGCCACTGCTAGGTAGTCCTCGGGGACTGTCGACATAATGCACACCCGCCGGTCCCGTAGGGACCGACAGCATAGTCCACCTGAAATTGGGCAATAAGCCTATCCGGTAAGGACTCAGGATTATGGCTAGGATTCGTCCTCTTCCTCGAGGGCCTCGCGTATCATCCTGTTTTCTGCCCTTGAGCGGAAGAAGAGTACTATCACTAGCAATCCTCCGAACCCAGTAAGGCCATAGACGAGTGCCTCTTCAACCTCATCTGACAAACTCAGGAATGAGTTTGACACCTCTGATGTGGCCTTCAGCTCGATTGGCTGGCCTGCCACTGGTATCCCCTTCGGCTGTACTGTTATGGTGAATCTGTAGGTATCGTCATCGATCATTTCCGAGGGCGGGGTGACTCTGACCTCTATCTCCCTCGTTTCCCCTGGCTGAAGATCGAACTCGTCCTCCACGACGTCGACTGTCCAGCCCCTCAGTGAGTCGCTTGAAAGTATCTCGACCTCCTCGACGATGTTTCCATGGTTAGTTACGAAAAGCGAGAAGTAGAGTTTCTCTGGGTAGTCGGCCGACTGTTCGGACGGGCTCTCCAATGTGAATCTCAGATCGTGAATAGTCATCACTTGGATTATTACATCCACTGTGGTAGTCTGGGCAGCGTTCCTCTCGGAGGCGGCATTTACCTTGATTATCCCGGAGACTCCATTCGCGACCCCTTCGAGGACCTCCATTTGCACCTCGACAAGGACTCTCTCGCCTTTGGCAATCTGAATTGTGCCATCAATCTGAACCCCCTCGACGAACATCTGCCTTATCACTGACGAGTCCATTCCTGAGATTGTTATCACAGCAGTATCACCAGCGGGGTAGTCACCTATATTCTCTACCCAGAAGAAGGTGGAAAGTGTCCCTCCTGGTGGAAGTATCACATCTATCTGGCTTGGCATATCACCCGGATTCTGAGGAGAGACTGCCATTCCGTAGTTGTAGTTTGAGACCACCACTGTAACTGTGTGCTCGTCTACTTCGGAGGTTCCGTAGATGGCGACTCTTGCCAGGACCTTCGCGGAATCTGCATCTTCCTCTCCTTCCACAAGGACATCTAGGTAGACGGTTTGTTTCTGACCTGGGTCGAGAACCACCTGCGTGATTGAATTGCCATTGGTATCGGAGAAGGACGAGTCCCACATCGGGCTGCTACAACCGGTCATGTCACCTGGATCACACGCCTGCAGTCTGAACGTGTCCTGTATGTTTCCTGAGTTTGTCACCTCTATGGGGAATTGTACGATCTGCCCCGAGCGGCCTGTCTGCTGATCAGATACCAGCGACGTGGTTACGGAATGTCGAGCTGCAACCGAAACTGTGAGGTCCCTAGTGGCATATGGCTCGGTCCCCCCGCCTCTGCCGACAGTGAACGTGATTACGACATCACTCTCAGCACTAGCATCATTGGGAACGAGTACCTCTGCTGATATCGATTGCTTGTTGTTTGAAGACTGGGCGCTACCAAGGGTGACGGAAGACTGGGAAAGGGATACCTGCCACCCCGGAGGTAGCCCGTTCGCACCTATTGCCATGGTATCCTGTCCATTGCCCTCGTTGGCAATCTGAATTGAGAGCGTTCCTGACGAGCCTGGGTCAACATTAGAGAGGGTGGATTTGCTCAATGTCATTGATGCCCCGAACTCTTGGCCGACGGTGACTGTGAGGACCTTCTCGCAGCCGACTGATGTTCCTGCCCTTCCCTGGATGTTTATTGCAATCTGAGTCCCTGCCTCAAGTGAATCGTCCGGAGTCACGTCGAAGGTGAATGTGTGAGAGTCATCTGAACTCCCGGGCTCCCCCAGCATCTTGCTCTTCGGGCTGTCGAAGTTGACCCATCCAGAAATGTCGTGCCCGTCTTGGGCTTGTGCGTTTGCTGTGACTGTCCATTCCGTGTTGCCTATGTTCTCGACATCAAATGAGTTTGATGCCGACTCCCCTGGGTCGAGGCTGTGGGAGCTGAACTGAAGCGATGCCTCACATTCCTTGATCTCCGGGACGTTTAGGTTCAGTGTCAGGTTGTCCTCGGCCTGTTCAGCAGCATTCGGGTCGTTAGTTACCGTGGCCTTCAGGATGAAGCAATGGGAGCCTGCTTCTGTCTCGGCCCCATTGGGAATATCGACTGTCACAGTAACTGACTCCTCATCTTCTGGCTCCAGTTGAAGGATGGCGGGATCCACGGTTGCTGTCAGGTCGTCGGACTCGCAGTCGCTGTCTGAGGTCATCTCCAACTGCACATTCGCCTGTTGTTCGCCGTTGTTCTCCACGTCCACGTCCCAAGTTACCTCGTTGTCCTCTCCGTCGTAGTTCCTTGTGAGTGGATCGTCAGTCGACAGTTTGACTGAGTAAAGACCCCCTCCGTCTCCAGCGGTTGTCGTAACAGTGACATCATCACTCGATGGTGTTCCTGGCACTCCTCCGGATACCTGTCCTTGAGCATTCACCGTGGTTTCGCATTCCCCATTAGCTTGGTCAGAGACAGTAACGGTTAGTTTGACTGTTTCAGATGATCCTGAGTCTACTGCCACGGTTGTTGTTTCCAGCGTTGATGTAAATCCACTGCAGTCATTCCCCTGCTGCGTGCTTAGTGATACCAAGGCATCATCGTCTCCAGAATTCTGTATCACGATGTCATATTCTGCGGCATCGTCCGTTGTTGCCTCGGCCGTCATGGGATTTGCAGAAACTGAGATGTCTACATCCGCCGAAACCAGTGGTGATGAGAGGCTCAGAACGAGTACTGCAACTATCAGACTTGCTGAATTGCTTGGCCTCATCGCATTTCGCACTAGACCGCCCCTCTAAGGGCTTCGCACCACGCGACCCCTTAGGGTCGCGCTTTTCAGGCTTCGACGAGGTGCTCGGATTCGGCATCACAATGCATGCATCTGCCTGAATTCATGATGTCGCAACCCGAAACCTGTCCAGCCTTGTGATACCTCGCGCCGCAGGAGGAGCAAGCCCAAGCCTCACCCACTGTGACGTCTATGCTGCAGAGCCAGCATGGAATGCCGCTTGTCACTTTTTCTTCGACCTTGGGAACTATCTTCTGAACTGCCTTATTCACCTTCTCGTTGTTGAGGATAGAGGAGGGGTTTCCATCGGTTCTGACATAGACGAATGTGCCAATTCCTATTGCCAATGCTGCCAACACAGCTAGGATTATGATTGGAAGCATGTTTCCAAGGCCATCCTGCCCTCCCACGGAAGGCTTGACATCCACAGAAATTTCGAAAACGTTCCCTTCCATATCACCGGCTTGCGCCAGAGTGAGGGTAAGTGACCCGTCATTTCCGTTGTTGGGGGTGAAGTCTACAATCACGCTCCTTGATTCACCGGGGGCCAAGATTATAATCACTCCATCGACGACGTGCGCGTTCCACTGAGAGGGTGCATCGATCTGTAGTGTGTCGGAAATGTCGGTGTTCCCAGTATTGGTGACATCTAGTCTGAAGGTCGCCGAGTATCCCTCGTGAGCTAGTGGCTCTGAGTTTAGCACCCATAGAATTCTTGGGGCCGATTCGACGAGAAGTGACTGTGTGTCCCTAATCTCGATCCCCTCTCCTGACATCACGAGGGTAATCGCGGGTTCGGATCCTGCCTGTTCTGAAATTGGAATCGTAACTAGGCATGATACTGTGGATGATTGGCCGGGAGAGAGCGACGTCGGTCCGGTACAAGTGGAGGACCACTCGTCATTCGGTACTTCGAGATAGGTGCTCGGCCTCCAAGTGCCCGAGCCTTCGTTCCACACCATCCATGTCAAGTCGAATCCGGGGGGGCCGACTGGGTGAGCGGGTACTCCCAATATGGTGTCCGATGATGTTCCATCTGGAAGGTCTATCTGATGGAACGAGATTCTCGGGGAAGCTGCTGAGAGGACGTCGAGAGTTCGGTTCCAATCTATTTTGAATCCGTCCTCTGTGGCGAATCTCAGTTCCAACAAGCCGCTGACTGCAACTCCGTTCCCTTGGATGGACATGGTCCATGCCTCGGTTTGTCCAGCTGGGACGGTGATTGTGGAAAGGGAGCCAGAAATTGCCCATCCACCTGGGATTGTCATCAGGTATGGCTGTAGTTCCAGATCCCGATTCCCCATGTTGTTGAATGAGATCGGAATCTCCAACAGTGCTTCAGGGGATACCTGGTTCTCGGTGCCCCCCGAAATGGGGGTCGCAGAGACCTCGTCTACTGAGTCAACGACTAGTACGATGTCCTGGGTCCATGAATCTGAACCGACGCGCGAATGAACGATTATCGCTGCTTCGTAAGTTGAACCAGCGGGAATCATTGCACCGGGCGGATTGATTGTGATGTCGATGATCTTGTTGGAGTCTTTCTGTAGGGTCCCTGTTGAGCCATGGGAAGACCCTTCGAATGCTCCGATGTCATCTAGCCCCAAATGCCATCCTGCAGGAGAGACCAATTCAACGTCGTATGATTGCGCCCCGTTCCCACCGTTGACTACGGAAATCTGTGTACTTGTCGGCAACAAAGGACTGACTAGAATCTGCTCGTTGAGTATCTGAATTTCTGCATCGCCCAGCACTGGTACATCAAAAATTAGGGCCAGCTCCGACTCAATGTCATTTTCGATATCATACCCTGAGATGGTCATGGAATACGTTCCAGGGGGCGGTGGAGATGGGTGAACCATCGTCATCCCTACCGAAACCGATTCCGTTGGCATTAGGTTGAAGGTGTTCGATGTGAATGACTGGAACCATCCGAATTCAGTACCATCCTGTATTCTGACGGGAGATGAGGCGCTGATGGAGGCGTTTGTCTCGAACAGGGCTGTGTTTGTTAGTGTGAGATCCCAGGTTGTTGTGGTGGAAGTGGGATCAGACAGCGTGATTAGTTCTGAATCCGCGGTCACCCTGACTCCGGGCGCACTGACAATTACTATCTCGCCAATGTAATTATTCGACTCGGAAAGCTCGTCTATCAGGTTATTTGGATCTATGAAGAACTCGAAAGAGGCCTCTCCCTCTTCACTAGGGGTCCAATCCCATGATACCTCCTTGGTCTCACCAGGGGAGAGAGATACCAGTTCCTCCCCTAGAAGCGCGCTGTTGACTCTGGAAAGGACTTGCAGATCGGAAACAGTACCGGCTCCCAGATTCTTCACTGACACGCTAATATCTACCTGTTCCCCCACTTGTGGAATTGGGGTAGAAACATCGAATGATCCTGCTACAAAGGTAGGATCTGGATTCAGGTCATTTACATTGAAGCCCCTGACAGCGAGAGAGAATGGTTGCCATGTCCTCGAGCCCCCGTGCTGGGAGTCCCTCACCCTGAGTGTCCATGTTCCCTGAGCTGCACTGTCGAGGGCGATTACCTCCACATTGTTCACTGAATCCTTGGTGCCGCCAGTTACTGAACGACCATTTGTGAACACGTTGCCCTTGAATGACTGTCCAGTCGGGGATACCAGTTCAAGGTCGAGGTCGTTCCTGAGTTGCGTAGACGAGCTTGTAGAGCCGGGGTAGTCAGACCATGTCAGAACGGCCTTGAACTCATGTCCGGAAGAAGTTACATCGAAGTTGTATTCTACTGTCTGTCCACTCCTTATCCTAGATCTGTCATCGACAAAAATTGCGACTTCTCCATCCGCGATTAGTGAATCGACGAGATTCAGCCTGCCCCAGCCCTCGTCTTCATTGGGGATATCTCTCGTACCCATGTCTTTGGCACCTAGAATGAGTAACCCCTTCACGAGCGCTCCTTGGGGGGCCTGCCTCCCAATTACCTCGGTAAGGTATTCTCTGACTAGGGCAGAGGCCCCGGCAGCAGCGGGAGTCGACATCGAAGTACCGCTGTATTCGAGATACCATGTGTTGTCCCATGAGCCTTGGGCGTCAGACGCCTCCTGCGCCTTGCAGGATCGGACATAGTCACCAGGCGCAACAAGATCTGGCTTGATTCTACCATCATCTGTTGGCCCCCTGCTGCTCCAGTAGTACATCTCATCCGGTGAGCCACTGTACCTATTCTTGTGTCCGCCAACCGTGATCACGTTCTTCGCAGTTCCCGGTGGTGAGACTCCATCGTCCCTCTCATTGCCCGCAGCGAACAAGACCGTCATACCGTCATATGACCAATATTGATCCCATGTGGAGGTTCTATCATCAGCATCCTCTGATTGGGTAGAGTAGCTTCCAGCACCACTTCCAGCGCCCCAGCTGTTAGTGTGAATCCTAGCTCCAGCGTTGTAAGCAGAGTTTAGCATTGAGTTGATTCCGTAGCTGTATAGGGCGCCCGAGTCGTCATCCTCCATTGCTTGGAAGTACAAGTCCGCCTCTGGGGCAATACCCTGGTACCCACCATTGCTCCTGAATCCGGATCCGAGTACGGTACAGGCGACGTGCGTCCCGTGTCCCGAACTGGGGTCGGCTGTGGATGAGTCACCCGGAGTTACGGAAGTGAGTCCTGAGATCCTCCCTGTGAAGTCGCCATGGTCCCCATCAAGTCCCGAGTCACCAACCGCTACAATCTGACCACTCCCATTTAGCTCGGAGATGAAGGCGTTGTCGACCGTGTTAATTCCCATGTTTGACCTAGCCTGGTCGTTGTGGATGATCAGTACTGGCTGAGGGGCGACATATGCGACAGAGGGATGTGCCATGAGCGATGGCAGCGAATCGAGGGCGAGTGTGCCCCAGTATCTCCCTGTTTCAGGTGACCAGCCGTCGTCCAGCCATCTCGAGGCTGCTGAGGAAAGTGTATCTTTCAGACCTAGGCCGGGATCATCTTGTCTGATTAGCTGCTCGTTCTTCCAACCAATTACCTCAACTTGGACCTCGTCTCCTGAAGTGAACTGCATCAATGACTCGTGGACCAACAGGCCTGCTGGGACATAGTGGATAGCTACGACAGAATTAGCCGTGGAAAGTTCCGCCAAGGATTCCTGAGTTCCCTGAATGAGGAAGCCCGAGGGAGGGATGGTTGACCTTATCTCGATACCTTCTATTTCTGACAGTTCGACCCTAGCGTCCCAGAGCCCCACCTCGCCATCTACCAGTGCCATCACAAGGTCGGAGCGTGGGATTGCGATGCCAGAGTCCATTGACAACCTGGGAATGAGTCCTGATTCGGTGTATATTCCGATAACTGAGTCAGCGATTACCTGTCTGACATCCTCGAGGCCGTCGTGAACTGTCGGCTCCCCCAAATCCCTGATGCTGTTTGGATCAGGGGATATTTCCACTCTCTCGAAACCAGTGGGGAGTTCTTCCGAGCCGTCCATCTGAATTTCATCACCATGCCCCATTGGCGGGGAGTACGATAGCATGAGTATTCCGAGAACGAGGAGGGTCACGCGCTGGTTCATCGAACTCGTCCCCTGTCAGGACCATTTTGAGCATATGGGTTAACTGAACATCACTTCAGTCATCTTTGTTCAAAGAATCTTGAGTGGGGACTTGACTGTGTAGAGCTCCATTGTCCACTCGCCGACTGAGTACGGCTCCTTGACATAGACTCCATTTCGATAGTTGTCGTAGCTCAGAATAATCTCTATTGTGTAGTTATCCCAAACGGAAAACCCTGGGACAATTAGCTCTAGTTCGTCGCCTGCTACTGAGGTGTGAGCAGTGATGACTTCGACGTCATAGTGAGCGCGGTCGATCTCGACAACCCCTTCTGAGTCAAGGAACCTGATGTCAAGGGAGACCTCCTCTATCGACCTGCTGCCTTCATTGTTTATCTGTGCTAGAACCACGTGTCCTGCTGCCCCTTGTCGGTATACCACATCGACGGAGACTCTGTCATACGGGACTACCCAAGCGACGACTATCAGAGAAGCGGAAATCATCAACAATGCCGCGATTGATGCGAACAGCACCCTAGTCGAGGAGACTTGTCTTAGTTTGTCCTCGAAATACTCCAATGCATCGTGAGCTAGTGCTTCCTCTGGAGTCTCCTCATCTTCCTCCTTCTTTCTCATCCTCTCTAGAAGCCCCATTCAGTCACCTCCCATGAAAGTCGCAACGAGGGTGAGTATCCCGGATGAGATTGGCTCTACCACCATTATGTGATGAGTCGGTCCATCGAAACCTGGGATCATGTTGAGTAACGATAGGTCCGAGGCGAGTCCGTTGACCCCCAGTGTTGTGGCTGTTGGAACGCCCGATGTAGTTTGAGCGTCCAGGAGGACGCCCCTCAAGTCAAAGGTCTCGCCTCCCAGTTCTGCGGATGCGCGTGCTGAAACTATGATTCTCCCGCCCTGAACATCAGAGACCTCGATGATCCCGTAGACTCTTCCGAATTCGTGCACGTGAATGGTTGCGCTCTTGAGATTCTCACCTAGGGCCTCCATCTCCTCCATCATCACAGGAGGGGTGGCTGGTACGTTGCTGGTCCTGATGTATATCCTGTCGACCCCATCTCCGCCTGATCTCACCTCAAGTCCATACCCCTCGGTTGGTCTGATGACTAGGCTATCTGTCATCCCCTCAGCAAGAAGTATGGTGTCCCCTCGTGTGTTTATTGCTCTGCCAAAGGCTTCGATATAGAGTGACATTCCCTCGCTTGAGGCACTGAAATCCAGTATTGGCATTCCTTGGAACGATAGGCTCTTGGTGATGTCGAAATTGGGGTCGGGCTCCGTAGTGAGGTTGATTGATCCTGGGAGGTCTGTCAGGAATACTGTAGCAGGCCACCATGAAGAGTCTAGCCACTGCATCTGTTGCATCATTATCGATTCGATTCCGATTCCCTCTCTGAGGTAGATGTCGGGTACTGTCATGTCGATTGAAACGGCAGTTCCCAGACTTGCGGTGAAATCGACTGTCTCGGGTATCTCGTCGATCATTATCTCTGTCCTACTGCCGGCCTCTCTGTTGATCAGAAGGGCGTGGACCCAATCCAACCTGTCTGTCATCGAGTAGTGGGTAGACGTGGATACCTCTGTGATCCCCGCAACGGTCGTGAACTCGAATGTTGACTCGATCAGGAGGCCGGTCTCCTCGCCCGCCTCGAGGCCATTCAGTGTCATTAGCAGATCCTGTCCGTTTATTCCCTGGGCGTATATCATCAACTCGCTATGAGCAGGCACCCACCCATCTAAGCCCAATCTGATGTCCCAGTCCTCAGTGTCCGTTCCAGAGCTTCTTGATATCGAGAGATCGACAACTGGAGGAAGGCCCGGAAGCCATGTCCTGAGGTGGAATCCATCTGATATTCCGGAGGAGGCTGCATTGAAGGATACACCGTGAACCCAGGGAGGCGAAACCAAAGAGCCGGCGCCATGGCTCGATTCGACAATCAGGTCGAATGCGGAATCTGCCTCCAGCTGCATTCCGAACGAGAAGTCCTCGTCTCCACTATCTCCTCCCGAGCCAGTGGAAATGTCAGTGGTAATTCCAGACAAGACGGAGTTGACTGAACGGCCCAAATCGGCGAATCCTCCGAGGAAGAATGCTAGTCCGGAGAGGCCCATTGAAGTATTTAGTTCGGGGACGTCAAGGGTTGGGCCGGACTCTGCCCCAGTGGGTATTTCTATGGAAACGGAGGAAGGTAGTGGATCGATTACTGCGAGTGCTGTGAGTTGTTCCTCATCAGTGGTTGGTGCATGGTCCACACTGATGCTCAGGGATCTGTCGCCTGCAGCTGATATCGATGCCGTTCCCCTCCCCGCGGAACCGGGGGCTCCTTCCTCGGCTGGAGCGGTCCAACCGGCATTGGAAATACCGGATATTCTGGATGATATCGTCGAAGTGCCATCATTGGGATCGTGATGGAAAAGGAAATGGTCGCCCCCCATTGTTACAGGTGTTGACGAATTTGTTATCTGGGCCTCTATGCTACCTATTGACGAGGTTGATGACCAGCTAGAAGAGTCGCCAAATTCAGAGGAGAATTGATCAGGGAAATCAGAAATCCTCACTGCCTGCCTCTGGTCCAAATCTATTCCAGTGTAGGTTATGGTTTCGATAGCGCTGGATGCCAAATACTCAGCGCCGTCTGCAGTCAGTAATATGTCAATCTCATCAGGAATGTCGGAAATTGATAGTGCCTGGTGAGATGAGTTGGAGATTGTTCCCTCGTCGTGTTCGAGATACATGAAATTGAATGCCTCGGAAGAAACTGTGCTGATGTGTACTGTCAGCTCTTCGAGGTCGTCATCGTCGTCGAGGGTGAATGCTGAAAGGCCACTAAAACTGATGCTGGCCGCAATCGGGACTAGCGGATCGACGAGGTCTCCTGACCTGCTGACCACTTGGTTTAGCTCTCTGTCATTAGCTAGCAATAGGTGATCGCCGACCGGTACGGGATGTTGGCTTGAGCCTATCTCCATGCCAATCCTTGAGATTGTGGTGGGCTCTCTCAGAGCGCCCCAGTGATCATGCATGAGTAGATTGAACTCCCTGCCCTGTAGGTCCCCCCCTGAGCCAACTCCTCCCGTTATCGCGTCTACAACAGTGGACGGGACGTCATTTAGGGTGGATCCAACATCCAGGTAAAGATCGACTAAGTTCAGAATCAGTGAGTCCATTATCCTTGAAACGAAATCCAGGTTATTCGAGTCATCTAGATCAGTGTTATCATCCTCTGATCCTCCTACGTCGAATGAGCCGAAAAGAACCAGTGCTGGAGGTATTGAGTCGAGTGAGATGCTGACTCTCCTATGGTCCTCCGACTGACCTCCCCTCTGGAACCATGACTCATACTCCAAGGAGTCGATGGCCTGTTCCGATCTAAGTAGAATCATGCTGATAGGAGGATGTGCTGGGTTCACCGGAAGGGTCGGGTCGTCCTCGTTGGGACTAGTATCACGTGAGAAGTTCTTGATTCCCAGAATCATGCCGAGGCGGCTAGGCCTTCCCCCTGGCAGATCGGGCTCATCTTCGGAGCCGAGCATCCTGAAGATCCTGGTAATCTCGCCGGGGGACATTGAGCCCTCGGGCATCCCCCTCAGCCAACCCCTGCCATCGGTGATATTGCCGAATGACCCCCCATTATCCTCGGGAGGGGTGTTCGAGCGATCCTCGTAGAAGCGGATGTGCAGGTCGGCTCTTCTATCTGCGAAGTACTCTACAGTGGTTAGGCTTCTGTCCCCCTCTATGCCGCCGGCGGCTGGCAGGGTACTGTCGGTCCTGATTATGACTTCCAAGTCTCCGGGGATCACCATCGCATCCTTGTTCGGGTGAATGTCCAGATCGATGTATGCGAGTTCCCAAAGATCTCTGACCCCATCAGAACCCGGTGGAGAAAAATGGCCATAACCCAGCCCAACGGAAACCCCACAGTCTATCTCATCGGAAGGCAGGAAGAGGAGTTGATCGGGGTTGTACCTATCTGGGCATGTGTCCATGTCACTCGAGTCTACCGAGATTGAGTATGGGGCGGAGATGCCAATCAGCGTCATTCCGGTTCCATCGAAATTGGATGAGAAGATATTCAGAATTGCCTGAACGAGGTCCTGCATCACCGCACTGGCGTTGAAGAAGACCCTCTCGATGCCGACCTCAAGGGAGAACTGGTTTGGCATTGAGTTGAACGAGGAGTCAACCACCCAGATGTAGCTCTCCCCATCGCCCAAGGCCAGTATGGAGTCTGGACTTGAGTATGCAAATGCCTTGATCAGCGATACTTGCAGAGTGTCCACTTCGTCCCACATTGGGTCCGTGATGCTAGAGTCTAGGACATCTACCGAGTAGGTTATGGCAGGCTGAATCCACAACGTCCCAGACTCCGAGATGATGTTCTCGAGCCCTATAGGGCCAAGAGATATGCCGAGCCCGACCTGGATGTCGTCGTCCCCGTCGTTGTCAACATCCACGGCGTGGCTGAGGGGGTCGGTCTGTAAATTCAGGAGAGAGAGGAAGTTTGCCGTGAATGTCACTACCTCAGTGTTCCTGATTACATTGCCAGCAAGGTCGGTGTATTCGGTGAGGATGACGTAATCGGTGATATTCACAATGGTCTGCCAGACATTGTCAACCGGGGCAGTCTCCCCGTCGTCTATCCCCAGAATTACATTGTAAGGAAGGGGGTGGTCGGGTGATGGAGGGGACGTGTCGGTCATTGAGGAGTCTACCAATGATTCCCCTATCGAGGATAGAGGTTGGTTGGGTCCACTGTCCGAAATGCCGTCTCTGACTGCATCCAATGCAGGTCCTGCTATCTGTCCGACGGAGTTGGAGTCCAACACGTCTTGTCGTTGTCCTAGGACATCGGACAAGTCTTCCAGTATCTGAAAGTCCTGGGATTCAATCCTAGCTTCGGCATTGACGCCCGATATTGGCGAGAACAATGGCAAAAGAAGTATCATCACTACCAAAATGCTGCCTGAATTGGGAGATTGCGGCGCACGGTGAATCACCCTAACGCTGCTACTGTTCATGTTCGCACCTCATAGAGGTGCGCTAAAGGGTATTGCCCTGCTTGAGTTGATGGTTATCGTGATTGTTGAAGTCATCACTCAATGCTGACCCTCTCAACAGAGCCACAATGTGGACATGCGGTCTTGGCTGAGTTGACTCCCTCGGGCAACTCTAGCTCGAACAGCTTCTCGCAGGAGGAGCATGCCTGCCTCACCTTCCTATCCTCGCTCGGATCGGTGTCATCTTCTGCAGGACTCCAGTTCTCGGTTTTCGTGTCTGGTTCTTCGTCAAACTTGTACTCGACCACTCCCTCATCGAGGTCGATGGGTGGCTCGTCGTCTTCGAATGCACTCAGGAGTTCGTCGGCAGCGCTTGGAGCCGTTGTCCCGCCTGCCGGGGCAGAGGGCGAGAGGAGCTCTGCAACCTCATCGCCGATCTCGATTGACGAGGCGCTTGGAGAGCCCTCTGGCATACCTGACATTCCGCTTGAGAAGCCGCCGTATGGCTGGGATGGGGCTATGTTGGACCCACCGGTGCTCCACATTGCCTTCTGCTCCTCTGCAGTCATTTCCCGAGGGGGTTCCTTCTCTTCCGATTCACCCTCCTCCTCGGCCATCATTGCGGCCATCCTCCTGTTCGTAGCTATCCTCATCACCAACAGCAATACTATGATGATAGCGAGAATTGCAGCTCCCGCGATCATCAGCATCTCTGTGGTTGATAGTTCGGAGCCTTCCGTGCCATCGGTGACCGTCAGGAGTATCTCTGCCTCGGAAATCAGGCCAGCCTCATTCTGAACTCTGCAAATCACGCGATAAACTCCTATCTCGTCGAAGGAATGCAGGATTACTGGGCCACTGGCGTCATCGTCATTGTCTGTGTCCCCGTCTCCATCGGAATCCGTCATTGCGTCGAAGTCCCATGTGAAGAATAGGTTCGTTGACTCGGGATCTGCGAACCCGATACTGAGCCTAGTGGTCTCTCCTATCACTGTGCTAGACTCCTCCTCATACTCATCCGCTACTGGGGGGGTCGAGTCGTATAGGCTCACTATCGCGGTATCCTCAGAGGACATGCCCGACCTGTCGGTTACCCTGAGGGTGATGGTGTGCTCTCCTGAAGTCTCGTTCGAGCCGAAAGAGTGTGAGAACGAGTCGGCCCCTGAGAGGTCTCCAGAGTAGGAGGAGGAGACGACTCCGTCAACCAGCCACTCTACCATTGAGACGCCCCAGTTGTCTGAGAAGTCGCCACTGAGTATCACTGCCTCGTTGAAGGACCTCTCCACCACCCCACTTACTTCGATACTGGACTCCGGTGGCGTGATGTCGGAAACCTGAACCTCCTGGTACACGCTAGTGCTCCTTCCGTCCGTTGATAGGACCGTGAGCCTGATTGTTACATTGGTAGGCTCACTCCAAGTGACGTTCACGATGGTTCCGGAGTTGTCATCGAAGCCATCGCCATCGGTGTCCCAAGAGAATCCCGACTCTGGTATCTGCTCGGAGAGGTTTGGGGTTTCTGTCGCATCCAGAGAAACAGCTGCGCCCACATCGACCAATCCAGTAGATGCGTCTCCTCCGATCACAGGCTCCAGTAGGGGAGTCAGTATCATTACTACCGTTGTAGCGATTGGCAGAGTACCGGCTCCGCCCCCCGATGGGCCTGCCCTGTTATCGACAACGAGGTAGAGCGATGTTCCCTCCAGCGATTCAGGGGCGGTCCAGACTATGCTCCTGTCAGTGGTAATGAGTAGCATGTCAGTTCCAGAAACTCTAGTGGCTGCAGTTCCTCCTGCCTCATAGAGGTCAACCTGTGACTGAGTCATTAGGAAGACGTCCGGCGCACCTTCCATCGTGCTTGCCTGGATGCTGACTTGTGTCCCGGCATCTAGGACGAATGGCCCGTGAAGGAGGGAGTGCCCCCCTGCTTCTAGGCGCACTATGGTATCGGCAAGAGTGAATGGCACCGGGGTGATGATGCCTGCGTCGAGGGTCACGGATGCGGTGCTTCCTCCCTGCGCCCCTTCGGATGAGTCCTGTGGGTGGTTCAGGTTGTCGAAAACCATGTACCACCTAGTTGGGTCCCTGTCGTCTGGAACAGTCCAGTGCCATGATCCAGTTCCATTGAACGACTCGAATACGGAGTCGCCCTCCCACACTAGGTCACTGCGGTATGACTGTTCGTTCTGGTATACCGTGATTGCATTGGCAGAGAAGAGTAGGATGTCTATCTCAGTATCTGTGACTATGTCAAAAGACAGTGCCTGCCCTGGGTCCAACTCACCGAGATCCAGCCTAACGCATGCCTGATCCCCGAGCTCCCAGTTGGCTGGCATCATCGAAAGGTCTGCATTTGCGCAGGATATCACTCCCTTGCTGTCAGCTTGTGCCATAGGTCCCGCGAATGACATCAGGAGGAGCGCTAGGATGACTGTCGTCGCTGTCCTCATACACCGAGCGTCAACGCCCGCCTTTTGAATCATATCGGCCCTACGTTCGCCTACGCATCACAGGTTCTTCGGTAGGGGGGTCGGTGGGAACCACCTCAATAGCACCACATCTCCAACGGATCTTACCCACTTCCAGGGTATTGCCAGATGGGTCCGGTTCTCAACCAGATCAGCAGGGGGATTGGAAACGAAAATATGGGTGCAGCTCCAATCATCGGTATTCACGAACGTGTCGTAAACGGTGCCAATGAGCCTACCAGAGGGAAGGATCACGGGGAGGCCCCTGATTTCTGACGCGTGACGGTCGGCCATTACACGCTGGCGCTCACCATGAGGCATCAATATGACGGCTGAGAGATATCACTTGCCGCGGTTCTTGTTGGCCTTCAGGCTGGGCCGAAGCTTCTCTGCTCCCTTGCCCTTGTTGTAGAGTCCCCTTCCACGCTTTCCAGCGCTTGTCAGTCCTCTGAAGGCACGTCCCTTGTGGCTGTTGCCTTCAGATACCCATGAGAAATCCTTGTCGGACATTATCGCAGGGTGGGATGGATCTAGAAGAATTACCTCGTAGAACTTGTTCTTTCCATCCTCTCCGACCCAGTATGAGTTCAGGACCTCTAGGTTAGGGTATCTCCTGCTGACCCTCTCCTCGGCTATCCTCTGGATCGACTTTGCCATGGTGATTTTCTTGATACCTGCCTTGGATGGCTTCCTCTTCATGTGGATTTTGCCCTTCCTCAGTCCGCCTCGCCTCACGCGTGTGCGTACGATAACTACCCCCTGCTTCGCCTTGTAGCCGAGCCTTCGGGCCGCATCGAGCCTTGTTGGCCTGTCAGCACGCTGGAAAACAGGGCCTCTCCTCCAAGATGCCATTCGGTCTCTTCGGTAAAGTGGGGGCATACCCTCCTTAGGACGCTTCCATGTCGCGCGTACATGCTTTGAAATGCCCATTAGTGAACCCCCAGCGGCTGGCCGAGCAAAGTCCCCTTTATGAGCCTGCCCACATCTCCACAACCATGGAGAGGAGGGGTGAATCGGTGCTTCTCAGCTCCACTGATGACCTCCTCCCCCATGAAGAAGTGATATCCGGCAAACTCGAAGCGATGAAGAAGAGGCTGGTAAACTCAGGGAGATTTTTCCAGCCACTCCTCATTGACTCGGCTTCGAACGTGATACTGGACGGTCACCACAGGTGGAACGCTGCCAAGGCCCTGGGGCTTGACCTGATTCCCGTTGTCGCTATCGACTACCTGAACTCGGAGGAGGTTTCTGTGGGCGTGTGGCCCGGGTGCGGCAGGGACTCGATAACGAAGGAGGAGGTTGTGAAGATGGGTGTCTCGGGAAACCTCTACCCCCCCAAGACGAGTCGCCACAGGTTCTCTTTCAAATTGCCAAAAATAGGCGTTCCTCTTGATGATCTGATGAGGTAGTGGTCCGCGCTCCCGGACTTGAACCGGGGACCCCCTGATGGCTGCCAACAACCATGTGTTTCCAGTCTACAGTCAGGTGCTCTAGCCAACTGAGCTAAGCGCGGCGCGTATGTTCGTGAGGAC
>Ga0208764_10000042_pt1 | contig 60320 bp, 60 predicted proteins | sample ETNtaG_18_FD_185762 | JGI IMG/M metagenome (GOLD analysis project Ga0208764, IMG submission 185762) | Marine microbial and viral communities from oxygen minimum zone, Eastern Pacific Ocean - ETNP201302SV91 (SPAdes) (version 2) | ecosystem: Environmental > Aquatic > Marine > Oceanic ... | reverse complement strand
TAGCCCCCGTCCCCGCCGCCGCCGCCGCCGCCGAGGCTCCGCCCGTCAGACGGCTGACACGACCGCCTCCACCCGGGCACCCACCGATCTCTCCCCGCTCCATCGATCACCTGCCAGACTGCTCGGCTATGGAAACCGTGAGCTTTGAACACATGGTGGACGGCACGCCCGAGGACTACGCCCTCATCGGGCGCGAGCTTGCCGACCACAAGGCCGAGCACCTGGCCGACCACGTCCTGGGCACGCTCAAGGCCATGGCCGGCCCGCTGCTGGGCTACCCGGTGGACCGGTTCCAGCACAGTCTGCAGAGTGCCACCCGGGCGTTACGCAACGGCGAGGACGATGAGATGGTGGTGGCCGCCCTGCTCCACGACGTCGGCGACCCCATCGCGCCGGAGAACCACAGCGCGGTGGCCGCCGACATCCTCCGGCCCTACGTCACCGACCGGACGCACTGGATCATCCGGCACCACGGCGTGTTTCAGGGGTACTACTACTTCCATCATCTGGGTGCCGACCCCGATGCCCGGGAGCAGTTCCGGGACCACCAGTGGTTCGACGACTGCGCGGCTTTCTGCGCCGACTACGACCAGAACTGCTTCGAGCGGAACCACGACACCATGGCGCTCGAGGACTTCGAACCCATGGTGCGAGCCCTGTTCGCCCGCGACAGCCGGTTTCCACTGCCGTCCATGACTCTCGCCTGACGACCACGCCCAGAAACCACTCCTAGGGTTCGAGGACCACCTTGATGGCGCCGGCGGAACGATCGGCGGCCACCCGGAATGCCTCAGCGGCCTCGTCCAGGCCGAACCGGTGGGTCACCACGGCAGCAGCCAGGTCGGGCACATCGGTCAGCAGGCGAGCCGCCACACGCAACTCGCCGGCCGGGTCGGCATCAGGCCCCGGAACTGCTCCCGGTTCCGACGCTCCATGGGCGTGCACCCCGCGGGCGCAGCCGTACATGGACGACGGCACCAAGCGGACCTCCTTGAGGAACATGGTCATCACGTTGGGTAGCGCCAGACCGTCCCAGTAGACGCCGGGCAGCGACACGGTTCCCCCGGGCCGGGCGTGGTCGATGGCCGTGACCAGCGCCCCCTCGGTACCCGCGGCTTCCACCACCACGTCGTACTCCCCCAATGCCTCCGTGCCCGCCCCCAAACGTTCAGCGGCCGCCTGCTGATGGGGGTGGCGGGCTGAGACGTCGACATCGGCACCCACGGCCCGGGCCACAGCTGCCGCAGTCAGTCCCACTGTCCCACCCCCGACGACCAGCACCCGATGCCCGGCCACGATGTCCGCGGTGGCCACCGCGTGCACCGACACGGCCACCGGCTCGACCAGGCAGGCATCGGCCACCGAGAGCCCCTCGGGTAGCGCCACCAAGCACGACGAATCAACGATCACACGGTCGGCCATGCCCCCGTCGACAGCCAGCCCGTAGAGCGCCATGTCGCGGCACTGCTGAACCTCACCGACTAGGCATCGATCGCAGGTTCCACAGGTCCGGGTAGGTCGAATAGCCACCGCGGTGCCGTCGGCGGTCCGTCCCGCCACCTCGTGGCCGAACGTGGTGGGCAGGCCGAAGCCCGCCATATGGAGATCCGATCCGCAGATGCCGGCCGAGGCCACTTCGACCAGCACTCCGTCGCCCTCGGGCTCAGGCACCTCCACCAACTCGAACACCCCACCGACCGTCCGAACTCCTCGCACCGCGCCTCCTCGTTCATTCTTCTCATCGGACCATCTCGGCTGATGGTTCCCTGCGCCCCGACCCCGAGCCGCCACGTACCCGACCGTAGGGTCCAATCATGGGCATCGACCTGCTGGACGGCGACTTCTACGTCACCGACCCGTACCCCACCTACGCTCGGCTCCGCGACGAGGATCCGCTCCACCGCGACGAAACCAACGGCCTGTGGGGCGTGTCGCGCTATGACGACATAGTGGCCATCGAACGCGACAAGGCCACCTTCTCCAACGCGGGCGACGGCTCCAGGGGCTACCGGCCCAACATCCCCGCCGACCGATCGATCATCGGCCTAGACGACCCCCACCACATGCTGCGTCGAAACGTAGTGTCGCGCCGCTTCACCCCCCGGGCCGTCAGCCGCTGGGAAGACCACGTACGCGAAACCGTCACCGCGCTGATCGACGACGCTCTCGCCGATGCCAGCGCGGACGGCACCTGCCGGGTGGAGGCCATCAACCAGTTGGCCGCTCCACTCCCCGCCCAGATGATCGGTCTGCTACTGGGCTTCGGACCCGAGATGTGGCCCAAGCTCCAGGAGTGGTCCGAACGCACCATCGCCCTGGGCGGCGGCCCTGGCTACCACGACGAGGCCGGCGTCGTAGCCGCCATGGAGTTCGCCGGGGCGTGTGCCGAGCTCTACGAGGCCAAGCGGCCGACAATCATCGAGGGCTGTCCGATGGACGACGTCATGTCGGTCTGGATCGACCGGGAACGCCAGGGGCCCAAGGCCATGGGCGGCCACGCCTTCGGCCTTCACGAAATCATCCCGGACTGCCTGCTGCTGTTGGACGGTGGCGCCGAGACCACCCGGACGGTCATTGCCCGCACGCTCGTTGAGTTGGCCGGGCGCCCCGACCAGTGGGCCTTGCTACGTGACGGTGCCGACCTGACCATTGCCGTGGAGGAGTTCATCCGATGGGTGACGCCCATCCACAACATGTGTCGGGTGGCGACTACTGACGTGGAGATGCACGGCCACAACATCCGGTCCGGCGACCAGCTGGTCCTCATGTACTCGTCGGCCAACCGCGACCCGGCTCACTTCGACGACCCGGAGACGTTTGACGTGACCCGCTATCCAAACCACCACATTGCCTTCGGCTTCGGCACCCACTTCTGTCTGGGCGCCGCTCTGGCCCGCCTGGAGATCCGCTCGTTCTTTGAGGAGTTCGTGGCCCGGGTGGCCGAGATCCGTATCGCCCCGGGCACCACTCCTGTCGAGATGCCCAACTCGTTCGTCTACGGGATGAGCGAAGCCCATCTCGAACTGAGGCCCGCCTGACCCGGCTCGCTTCTGGGCAGAAAGCTCCGGCGAATCAGTCAGCAGGTCGATGGCCGCGCAAGACGTCATCACCCATCGCTGCGAGGAACGACGAGAAGTCGGGCCCGGCACGCAGGCCCTGCCCGCCGTCGACGTTGATGGCCGTCCCGGTGATCCACCGCGACTCGGGGCCGATCAGGAATCGGGCCAGGGCTCCCACATCGGACGGCTCCCCCACCCCGGTCGTCAACGTTGGGGCCAAGGGCGTGTTGCGAACGTAGGAGGCGAAGACCTCACTGTCACGGGGTACGAAGTCCATGAGTTCGGTGGCGATGAACCCGGGCCGGATGGTGTTGCACCGCACCCCCGACGCTCCGAACTCGTCGGCCGCATTACGCATCAGCTCCTCGATCCCCGCCTTGGCTACCGGATAGGCGCCGAAATGCGGATGAGTGACGTGTCCGGCGATCGACGACATGCCAACGAACGATCCGCCCCCGGCTTCCACCATCTCGGGAACCGCGTGCTTCAGACAGAGCATGGTGCCGACCACGTTGAGTCGGAGCACGGCCTCGAACCCGTCGACTTCCTGGAGGTGGAGTGGGCGTAGCCCGCCACCGCCCCCGGCGTTTGCCACCACGCCCCGGAGATTCCCGGCATTGGCGGCCGCCGCCGACACCGCCGCACGTACGTCATCCTCGGAGGTCACGTCGGCCACCACGTGATGCACGCTTCCCCCGTGACCGGTACGAATCTGGTCGACGGCGTCAACGAGGCGATCCTCGGTCCGCCCGCAGATGGTGACGACGGCTCCGTCGGCAGCCAGCGCCTCGGCACAAGCCCGTCCGATACCCGTGCCACCACCCGTGACCAGTGCCCCCATGCCACGAAGCGCTCCGTCAGTCATGCGTCTTCCTCCTCGTCGTCGTCCTCGGGCGGAGCCAGCAGGTCGAGGATTCCCGGGTATCCGGGCACCCGTCGAAGAGCCCGATCGGCCCAGAAAATGGCAACCATGCTGGCCAGCGTCCCAATCGGCCATCCCACGATGAACCGGATCAGCACGTAGCCACTGGCCGACGTCTGGTTGAACAGCCAGATGTCCCAGGCCGACGTCAAGAACTGGTAGCAACCCAGCGCGACAGTGAGATGGCCCATGACCTGCCGGTAGCGGGGGTGGTCCCGGGTGGCCCGGTCGAAGGGCACCGCCAGGTGGGCGTAGCGGACCAAGAATGGACGACCGACCACCACGGTGCCGACGAGTGCTGCCCCGACGGCTGCCTTGGTGCCGATCCCGATGCCGAAGTACACGGCGTCGGAATCCGTGGCGATGCCGACAATGGCGCGGACCGCCAGATAGGCCACGAGGATCGGCAGGTAGCGACCGACCTCTTCGCCACGACGGCGACGACCCAACACGACCTTGATGCTCCACAGCGTGGCGCCGGCCACCCCGGCAGCCAGCCCCCAGGCTCGTTCCAGCCCGATGAACAGGGCAATAGGCAGGACCGAGTCGAGGACCCGGTTGCGGTCGGGCCGGGTGGGATCCGGCCGGACCGGTTCAGACGGTGAAGGCATCGCGGGCGGCGGCCGCGCCCAGCCACAGCACGCTCTCAGGCACTCGGTCGGCGATCCGCCGGACCTCGGTGTAGTGGTGGTGGTGCGATACCTCAGCGAACAGGCTCCGTCGTTCGTCGAGCTGGTCGCCGGTGGGTGCCTCGTCGAGGAACCCGAAGATCGAGAAGGCCAGCTCGAGATCACCGGCCATGGGGGCACGACCGAACAGCGCGGCCCGCTTCAGCGCGACGCCGACGCAACCGGCGACCACGTCAGCGGCATGCTCGCCGTACCCCAGTTGGAGGCGGGCAGTGAAGCCCCTGGCCAGACGAAGGGCGTAGCCCTGATCGGGGCCCGGGTGGCCCAGACGCTCACCACGCGGTTGACCTCCCACGACCTCACCCGGTCGATCGGCGTGCCACGCACCTAGGCGACGGCGTGGTCCCGAATAGGCCCAACTGGTGGGCCGGACGACGGGCTGGGGGACGTACGAGGGTGCGGCCATGGATTCAGGCTACGGGGCCTATCCCCCCAGAGGGCCGGCCGGCAGCCACACCCAGCCGAGCGTCGCCCTCGTACCCGGAGCGTCATAGTCGTCATCGCCCTCGAAGCGGACCGGGGTGGTCGAATCGTCGAGTATCCGGACGTGTCGAACGGGTGCGTCAGTCGTGGCCGCCAGTACCTCGTCGACCGTCCGCCAAGAGGCCAAGCGTTGGAACATGGCGATCGTCGGACTGATCATCGTGAGTTCGCCCGCCTTCCAACGCTCCAGCGCGTCGGCCGGTCGGCACCACTCGGCGTGTACGGCCTCACGGCCATCGACCACAGGTCGGGACCCGGCCGGCACCCGGGCCACGAAGAACGCCGTGTCATAGCGCTTGATGCTGGGCATGGGTGTCACCCAGCGGGCGACCGGATGGATGCCCGACAGGTCCAAGTGGGAACCCGCCGCGGATACGAGGTCGGCCAGCGACACCGCACCCGACTCCAGGTCGTGGCGGCGGGCCACCAGATCGGCGGCCACTGCCTCGTTGGCGATGCCGACGGCAACCCCGATCTCCTCGATCGTCTCCCGCACCACGGCGATCCGGTACGAGAGGGGATCGTCCATGCCTGGAAGTGCTCCCACAGCACCCGAGGACAGGTCCCCCCACCGGGCGTCGTGGTCGCCGTCGTCCACCGCTCCCCCGGGGAACAACGTGTACCCGGCCACGAACGTAGAGGCGTCGGTGCGACGCAGCGCGAGCACGTGCAGGTCGGGGCGGTCGTCGAGCAGCACCACGGTGGCCGCCGATCGGATCGGCACGTCATCGGTGGGGATCTCGTCGCGGTGCGGGCCGGCTGACCCCTGCTCCGATCCTCCGCGGCCCACCCGCCGATCCTAGGGTCGGACCGATGTCCGACGACCAGACCGCCGACCGGGCCGAATCACTGGCCGAACCACCGTCGAGGCCCGTGCCGGCCGACCTGCTGGCCGGACTGAGCGTGGCCATGGTGCTGGTCCCCCAGTCCATGGCGTACGCAGAACTGGCCGGCCTGCCATCCCATCTCGGCCTGTTCGCCTCGGCTCTGCCGCCCATCCTGGCTGCCTTCTTCGCCTCGTCGCCGTACCTGCAGACCGGTCCGGTGGCCCTGACTAGCCTCTTGACCTTCGGTGCCCTGGCCGGTCTGGCCGAGGTCGGCACTCCCGACTACGTGGCCATGGCCGCCCTGCTCGCCCTGCTGGTCGGGGTATCGCGGCTACTCCTCGGAGTATTCCGACTCGGGGTGGTGACGTACCTCATGCGTGATCCCGTCGTCACCGGGTTCACCTCGGCGGCCGCCATCCTTATCCTCGCCTCGCAGCTCCCAAAGGCACTCGGGGCGGCCGCCCCCACCGGCGGCGTGCTGTGGCGGGCCGGCTGGTCGTTGGGCCACGTCGGCCAGTGGGAGGTTGCCTCGGTGGTGATCGCCGCGACCACCGTGCTGCTGGTACTGGCCGGTCGGCAGGTCATCCACCGCCTGTTCCCCGGCGCCCTGCTGGCCGTCGTCGGAGGAGTGGTGATCAGCCGGATCGTCGACTACGCCGGGCCGGTGGTCGGCCAGGTGCCGACCGGGCTGCCCGACCTCTCGCTGGACCTTCCTTGGGGATCCACCGGCACCCTCCTTGTCGGCGGCGTGCTCATCGCGCTAGTCGGCTACGCCGAGCCGGCGTCCATTGCCCGGGTGTTCGCCGAGGAGGATGGACATCGGTGGAGCGCCGATCGGGAGTTCGTGAGTCAGGGCGTGGCCAACGTGGCTGCAGCGGTGTCCGGCGCCTTCCCGGTGGGCGGATCGTTCAGCCGCTCGTCGCTGAACCGCCTGACTGGGGCCCAGACGAGGTGGTCGGGTCTGGTCACCGGGGCCGCCGTGCTGGCCTTCCTGCCGTTCGCCGACGTGCTCGCTCCGCTACCCCGGGCCACCCTCGGTGGGGTGGTGATCGCCGCGGTGGTGGGGCTCGTCCGCCCGGTGGCCCTCGTCTCCATGGTCCGTCGATCACCGGCCGCTGCCCTGGTGGCGTGGGTCACCTTCTTCGCCACGTTGGCGTTAGCCCCTCGAGTTGAACAGGGCGTACTGGTGGGGATCCTGCTCTCGCTCGCCGTGGGCCTACGGACCCGCCGGGCGGCCAGACGACCTGAGATCCGATAACCAAAACCCGGGAAACAACCTCCAGCCCCGGCTACAACCACGCCTCGACGAGGGTGGCCACGTCGGTCAGCGTCGAGATGTAGGCCAATGTGTGCTCCAGTACCTGTTCGCCGTAGCCGGGCATCGTGGCCACTGACCCGTCGGCCGGGACCACCACCTGGAAGCCCTCGTTGACCAGGTCGAACACCGCGTTGGGGATGGCCACGTTGAGGCTCACTCCAACCACCACCACGGTCGTCACGCCCTCGTTTCCGAGCATGGGTGCCAACCCGGTGCCGGCCACCGGCGACAGCCCGTGGAACCGGGGCACGATGACGTCGACCCCCTCGACGAAACCGATCTCAGCAGCCGGCTCGACCGCCTCGGTGCCCACGTACTGCTGCACCTCGGCCCGACGACCAGCGGCGAACAGGCGGGAGTTCCGGTTGCCACCCCACAGGTCGGGGTGGGCGTGGAAGGTGCAGTGCACGACTCGTACCCCCGCCGATCGGGCAGCACCGGCCAGGACCGCCAGACGGGGCAGGAGCCCGGAGGCAGCCACCGCATCAGCCACCGCGGGCATGTTTGACGCCTCGCCCACCACACCGTTCTGGCACTCGACCACGCACAGGGCGGTGTGTGCGGGATCCACCAGGTCCTGAAGATCCATGCCCATGACCGATCTTCCCTTCTCCGGCCTCGCCGGGCTATTCGAACTTGGTGCCGGCCTCGCGAAGGACGTCCAGCCAGCGGGCACCCGCATCGGGTGCCTCCTCTCCGGGACGGTAGGTCACGCCGTCGAGCGAGCCCGTCCAGGCAAAGGTTCCGAATCGTTGCCGGATGGCCCACGAGACCGGCGACTTCCGGTCGATGCCCACGTCGATGCCCTGGAAGGGGGCCATGGCGGTCAGTACCGGGAGGTCACGGGCACCACCCACTACCTCGCCGTCGACCCGCAACTCAACGTCGAGCTTCAGGTCGCCCAATGCCTCCACGGCCAGCACCACGGAGGCCGCTCCAGTAGTGAGCAATCCACCGTCTACTTCAGCCATCGAGCCGTAGCCGTTCCACGCCAACATCAGCTGGTCGTCGACCACGTAGAGGGCGTACCCGCCGCCCTGGTCACCGTGGGCCACCAACGTGCCCCGGTCGCCCGTCGCAAAGTCAAACGACACTTCGACCTCGAAGGATCGGAAGTTGATGAGGGCGAGGGACCGGTACCGCTCCGTCGTCGGTCTGCCCGGCCGGAAGGTCGTCTCGACCACGGTGTCGGCGTTCCATGGGGGCCGCATCAGGTTCTTGACGTTGTTTCCCTCGTCGAGAGGAAACACCTGGTTGGCCCATGCCGCGTCCTCCCAGGCGGCCACTAGCTCGGCCAGCTTCTCGGGATGCTCGTAGGCCAGATTCCGTGACTCGGTGGGATCCTCGGCCAAGTGGTGGAGCTCCCACTGTTCGGTCGAGAACGGGGTTCGGGCCTGACGGCACGTCACCGCCGACCAGCCGTCCCGGTAGAAACCCCGGTGCCCCATCTGCTCGTAGTACTGCTCGGGGTGGGTGCTGTCGACCCCAGGGTCATCCAGGGATCCGGCGAAGCTGCAACCGGCGGCCGGCGGGACCTGGGCCCCGTTCTTCGTGGTGGGCATGGCCACCCCGGCCAGGTCCAGCACGGTGGGCAGCAGGTCGGTGACGTGCTGGTATTGGCGACGGATCCCACCGGCGCCAGCTAGGCCCGCTCCCTTCGAGATGATGAACGGCACCTGATGGCCACCTTGGTGGGTGTTGATCTTGTAGAGCCGAAACGGGGTGCCCGACACCATGGCCCAACCCGACGGGTAGTGAGCCAGGGCCTGTGGGCCACCTAGCAGGTCCATGCGTGAATGGTCCAGTTCCATCGAATCCAGGGGGTTGGGTCGGGTCTGGCCGAGGAGGGTCCGGAAGTAGGCGGACGTGCCGTTGTCTAGACCCTCTCGACTGCCGCCGTTGTCCGACGTGAACACCACCACGGTGTTGTCCCACTCCCCCATGGCTTCCAGTCCGTCACGGAGACGCCCGAGGTTCTGATCGACGTTGTCGACCATGGCGGCGAACACCTCCTGGTACCGGGCGAAGACCTCCTTTTCGGCGACCGTTAGGTCGTCCCACGCCCGGACCGCGTAGTTCTCCTCGGTGTTTCGGGGAGGCAGCACGACGTCGTCATCGAAGATGCCCATGGCTTTTTGCCGGTCGAAGCGGAGTCGTCGCACCTCGTCCCAGCCGGCCTCGTACCTACCCCGGTACTTCTCTAGGTCACCGGGTCGGGCCTGCAGTGGGGCGTGAACGGCGCCGTGGGAGAAGTAGAGGAACCACGGCTTCGTGGGGTGCCCGTCGCGGATCTCGCCGACCATGCTCAGCGCCCGGTCGGTGAGGTCGTCGGTGAAGTAGTAGTCGTCGGGGAAGTCGTCGACGTCCAGCGCGTGGTTGTCTTCGTAGAGGCGATGCGGCTGATGGAAGTTCGTGAACCCGTCAAGGATTCCGTAGAAGCGGTCGAACCCGGTCTGGAGCGGCCACCCGTCCTTCGGGCCAGCCTCGGTGAGTTGGCTATCTGGGCAGAGGTGCCACTTGCCGACCATGAGGCTGGACCAACCTGCGTCGCGCAGCACCTCTCCCATGGTCACCGCGTCGCTGCGGATGGAAGCCGCGTAACCCGGGAAGCCGGGCTCCATGTGGCAGACCGTGCCTACCCCGGCCAGATGATGGTTCAATCCGGTCAGCAACGAAGCCCGGGTCGGCGAGCACATCGGGTTGACGTGGAAGTTCACGTACCGAAGGCCCTCGGCGGCCAGACGGTCGACGTGTGGCGTGTCGATTTCCGAACCGAAGCAGCCGACGTCGCTGAAACCCAGGTCGTCGACCAGGACGACGAGGACGTTGGGGGCACCGTCAGGGGCGGTGGGCGGTCGGGTCCACGCCGGGGTCGATGTGGACATGATGCGGCCCACCTCTCCATCGAATCCGTCGTAGGAAAACTTCTCGTAGGCCCTCGGACCCACCGGATGGTCGCTAGTCATGTCCCTCCCGGAATCGTCCTGACGGGGCATCAGGTCAGGTCCGAACCTACCGGCCGACCGCTGAACCGTCGGAGCCGGGCGGTCGGGACCAGCAGGGCCACACAGACCACGGCCACCAGTCCGAACGCCCCGGCGAACCCGGCTGACGAGTCGGCCACCGCACCCAGCACGAACGGTCCGGCGAACCCACCGATCTCAGCCACCGCGAACCACAGCCCGTAGGCCACCCCGGTGTTGGCCGGAGTTACCGACTCCGACTCCATGAGTCCGATCAGAATGAGCGGAACCAGCGCCGACCGAAGCCCCGCGACGGCTACCGGCAGCGGATCCAGAGACGTGGGTAGGAGCAGCAGGGCGACGAGGGCGACGGCGATCAGGAGGAACATGGCCGCCATGGTGTTCGGCATCCGGCCCCGCTCGGTGCGCCTCGGCACGAGGATCGAGGCCAGCACGCCTACCAGACCGCCGAGGGCCGCCCAGTTGGCGGCCGCCATGGCCGAGAACCCGCTGTGCTCCCGGAGCGCCTCGGGCATCCACCCACTGAGGCTGTGGCCCACGAAGAACACACCGAGGCCGAGAACCAGCACAGTGCGGACTTCGGGATCGGCCAGCAAGATCCGTCGACCCGCCGCATTGGCCATATCGGCCGGGGCCACCCGGATCGGCGCCTCGGGCGCCCGACTGGACACGACCAACCACGCTGCGGCGGCCACCACGACGACACCCGTCTCGATCAGCACCGTGGTGCGCCACGACCCAGTGAGCGGCATGAACACCGAGTTGGAAAGTACCAGCGTGGCCATGCCACCAATGGCCGGCATCGTGCTATAGGTGCCGATGGCCAACCGGCGTTCTCGCTCCTCTCCGAACCACAAACCGACCGCCTTGGGTGCACCGGCTGAAATGAGTGGGCCACCAATGCCGAATAGGGCAATGGCCAGTAGGAACGTGCTCAGGCCGCCAGCCGCCGCCCGGGCCACACCGCTGATCGCCACCACCAAGGCCCCCAGCAATACCCCCCGGTGGACGCCCAGTCGATCCAGAAGACGCCCGCCGACTGGCGCACTCACGATGTAGACGAGCTGCCAGGCGCCTAGGGCCAGACCCATGGCGCCACGGCTCAGGTCGAGATCTTCTCGCACCTCGCCGACCAACGGCGGAATCGACATGGCCACCACCCCGAAGGCGAAGTAGACGCCGCACACTCCGCTGAACAGCACCCACCGGTAGGGATGTCGACGCCGGGAAGGATCGGAGACATCGTGCACCGGCTGATGGTCTCATGTGGTACCTCCCGGGCTCCGACCGGGCTCCGACCCCAGCGCGGACACCCGGTCACCGATCAGAGGCCGTCATCTGCGAACCTGTCCCGGTGACGACCGACCCGATCGAACTGCGTTGGACGGCTGACGACCAGTTGCTTGACCAGTTGGACCGACCAATCCTCGTGGTGGCATTTCGCGGGCTGTTCAACGCCGCCGGATCGGCCACCTCAGCCATCCAATGGCTGATCGAACGCCTGGACAGCGCCGAGGTGGGCGACGTCGATCCCGAGACCTTCTTCGACTTCACCCAGGAGCGGCCGATCGTCGAGTTCGACGATGGTGGCGCCCGACGGGTCCGATGGCCATCCAACCGAGTACTGGCCGCCCGTACCCCGGAGGGCCAACGAGACCTGGTGCTAGTGGCCGGCGTCGAGCCTCACCTGCGGTGGCGGACGTTCACCGGCGCGCTCCGGGCCGCGGCGACCCGCACGGGATCCCAGCTGGTGGTCACGCTTGGATCAATGAGCGGCATGTCGCCCCACACCCGTCCCCCAGCGGTCACCGGGAGCAGCACCAACCAGGAACTGGCCGAACGCCTGGGCCTCGACCGACCCTCCTACCAGGGACCGACCGGCGTGGTCGGCGTCCTACACGACACCCTGGACCGGGCCGGTGTTCCGGTCATCTCGCTGCGTGTGTCGGTGCCCTACTACCTGCCGGACTCTCCCAACCCCAAGGCAACCCGCGCCCTGCTCCGACGCTTCGAGCAGGTCAGCGGGGTGGACACCGCGTTCGCCGACCTGGACGGTCCAGCATCGGAATGGCAGGTCCGAGTCGATCAGGCGGTGGCCGGCGACGGAGAGGTCACGGCCCACGTACGACGTCTTGAGGCCCAGGTCGACCAGAGCGAGGACCTGATGCCCCGGGGCGACGACCTGGCCGCTGAGTTGGAGGCCTTCCTGCGCGACCAGGATCAACGCGTCGACCGGAAGGACGGGCTGGCCGACGGGGCCACAGACCCCGACGAGGACTGAACCGGTCTGGTGGGCGAGACTGAGCCCATGGACCGCAACACTCTCCTGACCGCCGTCGAACGCGAAGGGCGGTCCCTGCTGGCCGCCGCCGAACTGGATCCTTCCGCCCGGATCGAGCACTGTCCGGACTGGGACGCCGCTGGCCTGGTCGACCACATGGCCGGGGTGTGGAGCTTCATGGCCGCCCAGATAGAGGCCGCCTCGTCGGACAAGCCGGCCCGGCCCGACCCCGACGACCCCTCGACAGCCAGCGACCGGCTGAGCCGCCTGGTGGCCCTGCTGGCCTCGGTGGAGCCGACGGCGCCATGCTGGAACTGGTGTCCCGAGGAGGACCGGACCGCAAGCTGGGTGGTCCGACGTATGGCCCACGAGAACAACATCCACCGCTGGGACGCCGAAAACGCCGTGGGTGACGCCGCTCCGCTTGATGCCAAACTGGCCCACGACGGCGTGGACGAGATCCTCGACGTGGCGTGGCGACACCAACTTGGCGGCCCGGTGGGCGGCTATCCCTCCTCGACCCTGCACCTGCACCGCACCGATGGCGACGGCGAATGGCTGCTGTCGTCGACCAGTGAGCAACTGGTGGTGGAACACCAGCACGCCAAGGGCGATGCTGCGGCACGTGGCACAGCTTCGGACCTGAACCTGCTGGTATGGGGCCGTCGTCAGCCGACGCTGGAGGTCTTCGGCGACGAGACCGTCCTCGACGCCTGGCTGGCCCTCGCTCCCTGACCCCGGGGAGTCAGTCCTTTTCGGTGCCCCAGATGCCCACGAAGGACACAATCTCGCCCGGGTAGCCCCCGAGGTTGTGCACCAGTGCCCGGCTACGGGTGTCCAGCGTGGTCACAACACGATCAGCGGGCGCCTCGCCCCGCAGTTGGAGCCACGCCTCGTAATGCATGCGAAGTCCGCTGGCCCCCACCGGATGGCCAAAGCTCTTAAGCCCGCCGTCGGTGTTGACCGGTAGGTCCCCGTCGAGGGCGAACCGGCCGTCCAGCACGTCGCTCCAACCCTCGCCTCGTTCGCTGAACCCGAGATCCTCCATGAGTATCAGTTCAGTCGGGGTGAAGCAGTCGTGCACCTCAGCCATGGCCAGTTCGGTCCGCGGATCAGTGATCCCTGCCTGGGCGTAGGCGTCATCGGCAGCCTCCGCGCACTCGGGCAGTGTGGTGAAGTCGAACGCCGGGTCCACGAGACCCGACCCGTTACCGGCCACCAGCGAGAGGGCCTTCACGTACAGCGGGGCATCGGTGTAGTCCGTCGCCCGCTCCGCGGGCACCACGACGGCTGCTGCCGCTCCGTCGGCTACACCGGCACAGTCGAACACCGACAGGCGACCGGCCACTGCGGCCATCTCGCAGATGGCCTCAGCCGACATTTCCCGTCGGAACTGGGCCAGATCGTTGCGAGCTCCGTTGAAGTGGTTCTTCTCGGCGATCTTGGCCACCACATAGCGAAGCTTTTCCTCGTCGACTCCGTAACGCTCGGCGTAGGCGGGCAGCATCAGGCTGAACATGGCCGCGGCGGTGAGGGTTCGATTGGTCCCGTCTGTGGGAATCGGGAAGGCGTTGAGGCCCTGGTAGCCGCCATCCTTGACCTTCTCGCCGCCAATGGCGACGGCCACGTCGTAGGCGCCCGACGCCACGGCGTAACAGGCCTGGCGTAGGGCTTCGGACCCCGTGGCGCAGTAGTTCTCCACCCGGGTGACCGGACGGTTCTCGAGGCGAAGCGGCATGGCCAGTGAGATGCCCGAGGCCGACGACTGCGACGTGCCGTACCAGTAGGCATCGACGTCGTCCTTGACTATGCCCGCCGAATTCAGGGCCAGGCCGTGGGCGTCGATGAGCAGGTCGTCCAACGAGCGGTCCCAGTGTTCGCGAAACGGAGTGCACCCCATCCCGACGATGGCCACTCGATCCAGGATCCCGTGTGATGCCATGTGCGCGCTCCTCTCCGCTGCGGGTCAGCCCCGAGCGGGCTGGGCCTTCCAGAAATAGTTGTGCAACCCATCGGCCGTGAACATCCGACGGAACGTCATCTCCACCCGGTCACCAATGGCCACCTCGGCTGGGTCGGCGTCGGTGAGTTCGATGGGCATGCGACCGCCACCGTCAAAGTCGACCACTGCGAAAACCACCGGTGGGCTCTGTGAGTAGACGAGGTGGTCCACGGTGAAGGTGGCGATGGTGCCCGTGGCGTCGGCCATGGGAGCCGGGTCCATGTCGTCGACCGCTCCACCGGCGATGCCGACACGACTGGGCGGCAGGTGGGTGATTCCGGTGGTCCGGTCGGTTGCTCCGACGAAGCCGTGCTTCCAGTCGGTCCGCCGAAGGGAAGCTGCCGAGGAGGGTCGGTTGGGTTCGGGCCGGTTGGGGGGCTGGATCTCCAGCAAGCCCCGCCACGTCAGGTAGCGGGTGTAGGCGACGTCGGTCCGATTGTCGACCTGAGCGGCCACCGATCGGGTCGGCCGGCCGGAGGCCAGCGCATCGGTGGTCCGAAATAACAAAACCTCGCACCCGTCGGCCAGTACCACGAGGGCAACCACGGCGCCGGCTTCGGCCCCGTCCAGCACGTCGGCTAGGAGGAGAGAGGGATGAGCAGCTCCAGCGTTTCCGACGGTATCCGCCCGGTCGTCAGCCACGGCCACGCCGAGGCCGGACGCGGCCTTCTTGGTGGCCCGACCATGCAATCCGGTGACCACGGCGATATCGACGTCATCGACGGTGAGACCGGTGGCGGCTAGGGCATCAGCCCAGGCCTTTCGTACGAGAGGTAGGTAGGCCTGCTCACCGAAACGGTCCTCCCAAGTACGCGAATGGGCGTTTCCCGGGGTTCGCCAGCGGTCGGTGAACTCACCGGTGGCCGTGGCCCCACCGAGGTACTCGGCCAGCAGCGGACCGTCGTCGGATGATCCGGTGAGGATGGCCGTCGCTGCGTCACCACCCCCGCCGTCCTCGGGGCCGGTCGGCAGGCCGATCCGGATATCGGAGGCCACGACCAGGGTCCGGCCCGGAGCAGTCAGGGCGGCACGCAGGGCGCCCACAGCGGAGCGCTGGGCGCCCCCGAAGTCCAATGCGGAGATCGTGGAGTCGAGTCGGAGGGCGGCGTGCATCACCGTGGCGTTGGTCTTGTCGGAATACGCCGGAGCAACCGTCGAAAACCAGAGAGCGTCCGGCGTTGTGTTGTCGAGCGCCCGCAGCGCCCGGCGGGCCGCCGCCACACCCATGGTCGTGGTGTCCTCGTCGAAGGAGGCGACGGCACGATGACCCCTACCACCCCCTGCTCCCATGACCGATGCGATCTCGGCCCGGTCGAGACGCCGGTACGGCACGTGGGCGCCGTAGGCAAGGATTCCTCTGGTCATGCTCATGCGTCTCCCCTCCGATACCGTACAGATCTGACGGACCGTCAGATTACCTTCCACAAGACCGGACGCCCCATGGACTTCGATTTCACCACCGAACAGGAGGCCTTCCGGGCCGAGGTCGAGGCCTTCCTCAACGCCAACGACGACCCCGACGTGTTTGACCCCACCAGAGAGAACATGGCCCAGATCGTCGACACGCCCAAACGCCGGGCCCTCATGAAGAAGATGGGCGAGCAGGGCTGGTTGGGCATCACCTGGCCGAAGGAATACGGCGGCCAGGAGGGCGAGGGCGTCTACGAGTACATCCTCAACGAGGCCCTCGCCGGGCGGGGTGGCCCCCAGATCGGCAAGGGCGTCGGAATCATCGGCAAAACCCTCATCGCCCACGGATCAGAATTCCTCAAGGAGGAGTTCCTCCCCAAGATCCTGGCCAACGAGGTGGAATTCGCCGTCGGCTACAGCGAGCCCGAGGCCGGCTCGGACGCGGCGGCCATGAAGCTCAAGGCCGTCGAGACCGAGGGAGGGTGGACCCTCAACGGCCAGAAGACCTGGACCACGTCGGCCCACTTCGCCGAGTGGTACTGGGTGGGCGCCCGCACCAACCCCGACGCCCCCAAGCACTCGGGCATCACCCTGTTCCTCGTGCCAATGGACCACCCCGGCATCACCGTGCAGGGCATCTGGACCATGGGCGACGAGCGCACCAACGACGTCTTCTTCGACGACGTATTCGTCCCCGACGAGTACGTAGTCGGTCAGCTCGACCACGGCTTCCAATACATCTCCCAGGCCCTCGACCTCGAGCGGTTCACCATGTTCACCTTCTCGCCGATCAAGCAGCGCCTCGACCTTTTGATTGACCACGTGCGCTCGGCCTGCCGCGACGGCCAGCCACTCAAGGACGATCCGAAGGTGCGTTCACGCATCGCCCGTCTGGCCACCACCGCCGAGGTGGCCCGGGGGATGGGCCTGCGGGTCGTCGACGCCTCAGTGAAGGCAGAGGCCAACGGTGGCGCACCGCCGACCATCGAGTCCTCGGAGTACAAGCTGTTCACCACCGAGTTCTCCAAGACGCTCGCCGACGCGTCTATGGACCTAGGCGGTCCAGGCACCCAACTTCGGGTCGGCACCGAGGAAGCCCCCATGGCGGGGCGAGCCGAGTCGACCTACCGGTACACCGTGCTGGACACCATTGGCGGCGGCACCTCGGAGGTGCAGAAGAACATCATCACCCGCCGCGGCCTGGGCCTCCCCAAGAACTTCTAGCCCGACGGGCATCCAACCATGACGACCGACCGCCCTCTTCTCGACGGAATCACCGTGCTGGACCTCGCCTCGGTGGGGCCCGCGGTGCGCGCCTCCCGCTGGCTGGCCGACTGGGGTGCCGACATCATCAAGGTGGGGCCGGTTCCGCGTGACGCCGACGTGCAGATCAACCCACCGGCCTACGCCTACAGCGCACACCGGGGCATGCGCCGAGCCTTGCTGGACCTCAAGTCCGACGGAGGACGCGACGCCTTCTTGCAACTGGCCGCCCATGCCGATGTTGTCATCGAGAGCTTCCGGCCCGGCGTTGTCGACCGTCTGGGAATCGGCTACGAGGCCCTCTGCACCGTGAATCCCCGCATCGTGCTGTGCTCGACCACCGGCTTCGGCCAGACCGGCCCCCGGGCCCAGTGGGCGGGCCACGACCTCAACTATCTGGCCGTGGGTGGCTACCTCCACTGCTCGGGCCGTGGCAGCGACGGCAGCCCGGCACTTCCCGGTGCGACAGTGGCCGACAGCGCGGGCGGTGGCCTGCACGCGGTGGCCGCCATCTGTGCCGCACTGACCGCCCGGGCGACCACCGGCAAGGGCACCCACCTCGACGTGTCGATCGCCGACGGAGTCCTGTCGCTCATGTCGCTGGCCATCGACGAATACCTGGCCGACGGCACCGAGCCCGGACCCCGCCACGGCCTGCTCACCGGTCGCTACGCCTGGTACGACCTCTACGAATCCTCCGACGGCGGCTGGCTGGCCGTGGGCGCCATCGAGCCCCGCTTCTTCGCCAACTTGTGTCGCATCTTGGGCTGCGACCAGTGGGCCGGACTGCAGTACGACGACGATGCGGTCGATGCCATGCGGGCCGACTTCACGGGGGCCTTCGCCTCGCGCCCCCGCGATGAGTGGGTCGACCTCCTAGGGCCGGCCGACACGTGCGTCACCGCGGTGCTGGACGTACCCGAACTCCTAACCGACGAGCAATTCCGGGCCCGGGGGGCGTTCACCGAGGTCACCCACCCAACGGCCGGAACCATTGCCCAGGTGGCCGCCCCACTAGCCGGGCAGGTCGACGCTGCCGATCTACCCGTCTACGACATGGCCTTGCCGGCCACAGACGAGATCCTGGCCGCCGTCGGTGTGAGTGCCGACCGACTGGCCTCCTTGCGAGCCGAAGGAATAATTGCATGAGCACGGAACTGGCCCCGATCACCGAAGAGGTCACCGACCGGATCGGGCTCGTCCAGTACGAGGAAGAGGGCGGCTTCCCGGTCGAGCACGGCTACATCTGGACGACGTGCGCTGCCGTCGAGAACGGCAACCCGCTGTTCTGGGACGAGACGGTGGCCGACAACCTCACCGACGGACCGATCGCCCCGCCGACCATGCTGTCGGTCTGGTTCCGCCCCCACCACTGGTCGCCGGGCCGCACCGAACCAGCGGTCCCCCTGCAAGCCCACTTTGACCTGAAGGACGACCTCCACCTGCCCGAGGCCATCATCTCGTCGAACACCAACACGTTCCACGACCCGGTCCGCATTGGCGACCGGGTCCGGTCCCGCCAGATCCTCCGATCGGTCAGCGAACCCAAGACGACCCGACTGGGCCACGGTCGCTTCTGGACCATCGACGTGGAGTACCTGAACCAGGACGACACCCTGCTGGGCGTGGAGTCCTACACGGCCTTCGGCTACCGCCGCGCCGACGCCGAGAAAGGAGTCGGCTCGTGAACCGACCCGTGACTCGACTGGTCCATGGTGACGTCGCGATCGGTGACACTCTGCCCGGTCTGGGCGTCGACGTGACGGCCACCACGGTCGTGCTCGGCGCACTGGCATCACGGGACTGGCGACCCATGCACCACGACCGTGACTTCGCCATTAACCGCAACGGGACGCAGGACATCTTCCTCAATACCCCGAATCAGGCAGCCTGGTTCGAGCGTTACGTGACCGACTGGACAGGGCCCACCGGCCGACTGGGCCGCATGACCTTCCGCATGAACACCTCGGTGTTTCCCGGCGATCACATGGTCTTCACGTCCACCGTCACCGGTACCGAGGTCGACGATGCCGGATGCGGCTGGGTCGACCTGGACGTGGCCCTCATGGTGGGCGAGGTGGCCGCCACCACGTGCGCCACCCGGGTGGCCCTCCCCCTCGACGAGAACGACAATCCCTGGGCTCGCCGTGGCGATGCCTGGCGACCCTAGGAGACCCGACCGTGGACCTCGCCTTCACCGACGAACAGGACATGCTGCGAAAGGCCGTGCGCAGCCTGTGCGCCGACGCCGCGGACTCGGTACGTGCCATGGAGAACGATCCGAAGGGCTTCGACGACGACTTCTGGCAGGGCCTAGCGGCCATGGGCCTGACCGGGCTCATGACCTCCGAAGCCCTCGGCGGCTCGGACATGGGGCTGTTGGACGCTGTGGTGGTCTACGAGGAACTGGGCCGCAGCCTCGTGCCCTCACCTCATCTGGCGTCGGCGGTAGTGGCCGCCGGCGTGCTGGCTACCGCCGGATCCGACGCCCAGCAGGCCGAATGGCTGCCCGCCATGGCCACTGGCGACGCCGTGCTGTCCCCGGCGTGGCTGGAGCCGGACAACAGCTCGGGCCCCAGCGGCGTCCAACTGACTGCGCAGGCCGACCCGACCAGAGGCGACGACCGGGAATTCGTCCTGACCGGCGTCAAGCGACACGTCCCCTTCGCCTCGTCGGCCGACCGACTGGTGGTTCTGGCCCGAACGGGAGACCGAAGCGAGGCGATCGACCTGTTCTTGGTGGATCCCACGGCCCCGGGCGTCACACTGACCCTCCAACCGACGGTGGCCGGCGACACCCAGTACCGGGTCGACCTCGACGGCGTCCGGGTGACGGCCGACGATCGGATCGGTGAGGCCGGTACCGGCTGGACCACCTGGTCGTCGGTCATGACCGACGCAATGGTTCTAGTGGCGGCCCAGGCAGTGGGCGCTGCCGAGGCCACCCACGCCCTGACCACGGAATACGCCAAAGAGCGACACCAGTTCGACAAGCCCATCGGCTCGTTTCAGGCCATCAGCCACTATCTGGCCGACGGCATCACGGCCATCGACGGTGCCCGGGTGCTGGTCCACCGGGCCGCTTGGACCCGCGACGAGGGGCGGGACGTGGCCTCGCTGGCCCCCATGGCCAAGCTGTTTGCCACCCAGGCCTGCCGGGACGTGACCGGTGTGGCCATCCAGGTGCACGGCGGTATGGGCTTCACCGTGGAGTGCGATGCCCAGCTGTACTTCCGCCGGGCAAAATCCTGGCAGCTGAACTGGTTCGACAACGACCACCTCGAGGACCTGATCGCTGCCGCCGTCCTCGACTGACCCGTCCCAGAAGATGTTGCTTCCGACTGGGGGCCGGCTGGAAGCAACCGGACGTGGATGCCCTAACGTCCGGACCCTGTCAGACGACCGGTCTGCGGAGGACGCCGGGGGGGCACCATGGGAACGTCTTGGATCATCGAGGGCTCGGTCGATGACCGTTGGCCGATCAACACCCGGGGCAACGTCGGCGAGGTCTTCCCCGAGGTCCTAACTCCACTCTCGTACCGGCTGGGGGTGATCGCTGCAGAGAAGGCATGGCGTGATGCCTATGCCGAACTCGGAGTGGCCGTGAAGAGCGACTTCGCTGGCGACGACCCGGTGATCATCGGCCTCTACGGCGGCTACGCCTACCTCAACCTCTCCTACCTGCGAATCCTCGGCGTCCGGGCTCCCGGGTCGTCTCCGGAGGCCATCGATGTGGCTTTCTTCGGTGAAGGTGATCCCCCGCCCTACGAACCGAGGAAGGGCGACCGGAACCTCCGCTCCACGCTCCGGATCCTGAAGTCGGTGATGGGCGCTCTGGGCACGAAGGCCATGCCGTCAATGGTGGCCGAGAGCTACGCCCTGGCCGACGCCCACCGAGAGGCCTGTCCGCCACTCGACGCCTCTGACGAGGATCTGCTGGCCTACCTCCACGCCTTTCCCGCGGCCTTTGGTCCGGCCTTCAAGAACCACATGCTCTCATCGGGCCTAGCGTCAATCGTGGCCGGCTTTCTGGCTGATGCCTGTGCAGCGGCAGGTCAACCTGGCCTGGTGACCCACCTACTCGGGTCGGCAGGTGACGTGAAGTCGGCCGAGTACGCCCGCGACCTGTACGCCATTGCCCTGACGGTGCAGAACCAGCCCACGGTGGCCGCCGCCTTTGACGCCGGCGTGGCCGGGCTCCTTCAACGGTTGGACGGTTCTCGGGCCGGCGATTCCAACGTGGCTGACTTCCTCGAACGATTCGCCGCCTTCGTGGCCGACCATGGACACCGCGGCCCCAACGACTGGGAGCTCTCGTCGCGCAACTGGGAGAACACGCCGGAGATGGCCCTCGTGGCCATCGACCGCATGCGTCTGGCCGACCACGACCTGGACCCGGCGGCCCGCCTAGCCGACGACGGTGAGCGTCGCGCCGCAGCCATTGCCGTGGTCCGTCCCCACGTCAAGGGACTGGACCGGAAGAATTTCGACAAGGCGTTGGCTGCCACCGGCTGGTGGGCTCAGGCCCGCGAAGCCACCCGGGATCGGGCCATTCGCATCGGCGCCCCCACCAAGCAGGTGTACCGCGAACTCGTCCGTCGGGCTGCCAAGCGTGGAGGCGACCCGAATCCGGTGCGAGTCGCCCTGCTGGATCCACTCGACGAGCTCCCCGCCTACCTGGCCGATCCGGGAGCGTTCGCCAACCTGCTAGCCGAGCGGGGCGCCCTGTTCGACCGGTATGCGGCAGTCGAACCGCGCTTCTTCATCACCAGCCAAGACGAGGTGCCCACCATCGAGGAGCTCGAAGCCGACCAGGCCGCCCGAGCCGCCGACACCATCGCCGCTCCCGGTGATGTGCTCACCGGTGCATCGGGATGCCAGGGCGTGGCCCGGGGCCGGGCCCGCATCGTGATGGATCCGGCCGATGCCCTCGACCTCGAGCCAGGCGAAGTGTTGGTGGCCCCCATCACCGACCCGGCGTGGACTCCGCTGTTCCTGCCGTCGGCCGCCGTGGTGGTCGACGTAGGGGCGCTCATGAGCCACGCGGTAATCGTGTCGCGTGAACTGGGCATCCCGTGCGTGGTGTCCGTCGAAGGCGCCACCCGACGGATTCCTGACGGGGCGCTGGTCGAGGTGGACGGCACCGCCGGAACGGTCACCGTGCTCGACGGCTAACCCGGACCGTCAGCCGGTGACGCCGATCGGACAGGACACGCCGGTGCCACCAAGACCGCAGTAGCCCATGGGGTTCTTGGCTAGGTACTGCTGGTGGTATTCCTCGGCGTAGAAGAACTCGGATCGATCCACGATCCCGGTGACAATCTCGTCGTAACCAGCCTCGGCCAGCCGGGGGGCAAAGTCATTGCGGGTGGCCTCAGCGGTGGCCCGTTGGGTGGCGTCGGCCACGTGGATCTCGGACCGGTACTGAGTGCCCACGTCGTTGCCCTGTCGCATCAACTGGGTCGGATCGTGGTTCTCCCAGAACACCCGGAGCACACTGGTTAGGTCGATCGCCGCGGTCTCCCACGCCACCAGCACGACCTCGTTGTGTCCGGTGTAACCCGAGCAGACCTCTTCGTAGGTGGGGTTGGGGGTGTGGCCGCCGGCGTAACCCACCGCAGTGGTCCACACGCCGGGCGTGTCCCAGAACATGCGCTCAGCGCCCCAGAAGCAGCCCATTCCCACGATGACTGTCTCGATGCCGTCGACGAATGGGCCGACCAGGGGTCGCCCGTTCACGAAGTGGGCGGCTGGGACGGCCATGACATCGGGCCGACCGGGCAGCGCGTCGGCTGGATCCGGAATGGAAAGTGGCTTGTGTCCGAACATGGCGTGATCCTAGGACGGGCCCGGATCGACTCGAACCAGATCCGCTCCGACTCCCGGTCAGATGGTGAAGGCCAGGCGGGTGGCCATTTGGGTTCCCAGATCGACGTCGCCACCCACCGTCACCCGACCGTCGTCCAGTAGCGGCTGCGGATCGATCCGACCACCGGTGAGCGACAACCAGTCGTGTGACGACATGGCCAGGGTCACCGTCGGTTCGCCTTCCAGCTCGTCGACCACCGCCGCCCGTCCATCGACGGCCACCCGAATGGTGGCCTCGACCGGTCCGGTGAGGGTCACCTCGACCCGGCTCCCGTCGGGCGCTCCCGCCTTCTTGCCGATGACGAATCCGGCCGCAGTACTCACCTCGGCCACTGACATCTCGGCCGGCCGACCGGCAGTTCCCTGCGGGTGACCCAACGGCGCACGACAGTCCTCGAGGTGGAGCCACGAGTCGTAGACCCGAACGTGCATGAATCGTAGGTACGGCACCTCGCCTACCGGCGACCAGCCGACCTTCAGGATCTCCTCGTCGGGCATGGCGTTCAGTTGATCGAGCCGTTCGGTCGAGATGGTCCGGAAGGCGTCCAGCACCTCGGCGCCCGACATCGACCGCATCGATTCCACCCACTGTTCGTTGCCCGCCGCGATGGCGTTCTTGAGGTGCTCGGTCGGGAACTCGACCTGGGGAGCCTGCTCGCCCCGGAGCATCCGCTCGGTTCCGATGATATGGGCCAGGTTGTCCTGGACGGTCCAGCCAGGACACCGGCTGGGCGTGGCCCAGTCGTCGGCCGACAAGCCCTCCGCCCAGTCGATCCACTCGTTCCAGATTTCGGCGAGTCCGCCGAGAATGTGGTCGCGGTCCAACGTGATGTCCATGGAATCTCCGTTCGGGGGGGTCGTTCGTCGAGCGTTCGGGTCTGGTCAGGGCGTGACGTTGATCAGGGGGTCGGGTTGGCCACGGACTGCCACTCCCGGGCGTCGAGGTAGGGCTTGAACACCTCGCCGACCGCGTGCAGGTCGGCTGGGGTCTTGGGGCGCTGCAACTCGTAGAGGTGAGGAAACTCAAGCCATCCAAGCACCAGGTCCCAGAGTCGCTCGGCAGCCTCTCCGGTCGGTGGTTCGATGAGGACCGGGCCGAACAGCTTCCGGGAGTCGTCGGCATCGGCACCTGGGAACACCAACGTCGGGACCCCCCAACCACCCATGCCCAGCACACGATCATGATCGGCCCGGACGTCGTCGTGGGTGGTCTCATCGGCCAACGCGGCATCCACGTAGCCGGGATCGAGGTCCATCTCGACGAGCAGCTCGCGGGCTACCTCGGGACGGTGGGGCTTGCGACCCTCGACGTGCAGGGCAGTGCCCGACCGTAGGTACCAGGCGTCGTTCAGCTCCGGGGCCTCACGCTTGAGCAGGGCGCCGATCCGCATCATCGACCAGCCGTAGGACCACTCCCGTTCCCACGGATGCTTCTTCCCCTCGGCCCGGTTGACCTCCTCGAGGCTGAAGAACCGCCAGTCCACGTCGAGTTCGAGCCGGTCGCGGACCTCGCGCATCCACAGCGAGGTCTGGTAGGCCCACGGGCAGATCACGTCGAAGTGAAAGTCGACCCGCATCGGTTTTTCATCCATAAACGGAGCCTCGCGCAGACTCGTAGCGAGGGGTCAGTCGGGGACACGAAGCTCATGACGGGTCACCTTGCCTAGGGCGTTGCGGGGTAGGGCATCGACGGCCACCACCCGCCGGGGCAGCTTGTAGGCCGCCAGGTGGTCCTGGGCGAAGGCCCGCAACTCATCGACTCCGGGGCAGTCGTGTCCGTCGGCCGCCACGATCCACGCCACCACCTCCTCGCCCCACTCGGGCGAGGGCACGCCGGCCACCGCCACCTCAGCCACCGCATGGTGGAGGACCAGGGCGTCGTCAACCTCCCGGGGATAGACGTTGAGGCCACCGCTGATGATGAGCTCCTTGGCCCGTCCGACGATGGCCAGGTATCCGTCGTCGACCGCGCCCAGGTCGCCGGTCCGGAACCACGGGTCGCCACCATCCGGATCGGCCACGAACGCCTCGGCCGTGGCCTCAGGTCGCTCCCAGTAGCCGGCGAACACGTTGGGTCCCCTGACGAGGATCTCGCCGACCGGCCCATCAGACCCGTCGGCCAGCCGGACGTCTACTCCGGGCAGCGGGATGCCCACCGCTCCCGGACGTCGAACATCGTCAAACGGGTTGGAGACCAGCATCACCGTCTCGGTCATCCCGTAACGCTCTAGGACCGAAACGCCGGCCCGTTCGGCCAGACGAACGTGGAGTTCGGCAGCCAGCGGCGCAGAACCGGCCACGCAGAGGCGAAGGCCTCCGAGGAGGTCGACCCGATCGTGGTCGGCCAGGCGGTGGTACATGGTCGGCACGCCGAAGAACATCGTGGCGTCATGGACGTCGAGGGCGTCCAGCACGTCGTCGGGGGCGAACCCCGACTGCAGAACCGCTGAGGCCCCGGCCAGCAGGGTCCCGTGGAGGCCCACACCGAGGCCGTGCATATGGAACAACGGCAAACACAGGACGAGCCGGTCGACTTCGGTCCAACGCCAGGCCACACGAACCGACTGGGCGCCGGCCAACAGGTTGGCCTGGGTTAGGACCGCGCCCTTGGGGCGCCCCGTGGTACCCGACGTATAGCCGATGATCGCCGGATCACCGGGTAGCGATACATCGAGAAGTGCTGCCGTCCCGTCATCGGCGGGCACGTCGGGGAACGGATCGACCAACTGGGCTACCAGGAGGTCGGGATCCAGCCCTGCCAGCAGTTCGGCCCAACCGTCATGGCCGACCAGCGCTGCCCGGGGGGTGCAGTCGGCGATCACGTGGGCCAGTTCAGCCTCGCGGTAGGACCCATTGGTCGGCACCACGACCAGGCCGAGCCGCAGACAAGCCACATGGGCCACCGCCAGGTCGACGGTCGACGGTCCCGAGAGCAGCAGTCGCTCACCGTCCACCAGGCCCGCCCCGGCCAGACGGGCCGCCAGGCGTTCGGTGCGATCCAGGAACTCGCCTCTGGCCACCCACCGGGCCGGACCGCCGTCGATCGAACCCCACAACAGCGGGCGGTCAGGTTCTGCACCGAGGACCGCGGTCCACGCCCCGGCCAGCGTGCCAGGGCGAGGAAGGTCGAATCCGTCCGGAGCCCCTACCGGCAGGTGTGCACTCCAGTGCCGGAGATCATTCATCGTCCGGACCGTACCGTCGACGCCGGGGCTGGCCGGATTCGGGAGGGCGACTTGACCCGAGAGACCGGTTGATCCATACTAATGACATCCATTAGATCAACACGGAGAGCAACTTCATGGAATTCGGCATCTTCAGCAACGGCTACACCCCGGGCCCCGCTGCTCACGACTCGGAAAGCGAGCACACCGAACTGATGCGGGAGGCCGAGTACGCCATCCTCGCCGACAAGCACAACTGGAAGTACATCTGGTTCGGCGAGCACCACGGGCTAGTCGAGTACAGCCACATGTCGGCCCCCGCCCCGATGATGGGCTGGGTAGCCGCCCAGACCGACTACATCCACATCGGGTCGGCCATCACCAGTCTCCCGACCAAGAAGGAGCACCCGGTCCGAATCGCCGAGCGGGCCGCCATGCTCGACCACGTCACGAACAACCGGTTCGAGTTCGGCACTGGTCGGGGGGCCGGAAGCCACGAGCTCCGGACCTTCAACGTGATGGACCCGAGCGAGACCAAGGCCCAGTGGGACGAGGTCATCCACGAGATCCCGCGGATGTGGGAACAGAAGGACTACGACTTCGACGGCGAGTTCTTCACCGTGCCCACCCCACACAACATCCTCCCCAAGCCCTACGGCCCCGGCCATCCACCCATCTGGGTGGCCTGCGGCAACCCGCCGACCTTCGCCAAGGCCGGCTCCATGGGCATCGGCGCCATCGCCTTCAACTTCGAACCCATCCACAACCTCAAAGGCCGGGTCGACGCCTACAAGGAGGCCATCCAGGACCCGATCGACCAGATCGGCCAGTACAAGAACGACAACGTCATGATGACCAACGCCTGCATCTGCCTGGAGGACCGCGACGAAGCTCGGGCCGTGGCCATGGCCAAGGGCCGCGGCTACCTGGTGACCATGGTCAACATGTACCACGACACCATGCCCAAGTCGCCCGACGCCATCGTCTGGCCCAACGCACCCATGGATCCAGGCTGGACCGAGGAACTCCTCGACATGGCCATCGACGGTGGCTACATGCTCTGCGGCAACCCCGAGGAGGTCTGCGAGCAGCTCAACCGCTACCGGGACGTGGGCTGCGACCAGGTGGTCTTCGGCCTGCCCACCGAGGGCCTCACCCACGACCAGACCCTCGAGATGATCGAGCTGTTCGGCGACCAGGTCATCCCCGAGCACGACGGCGACCGGGTCCACTCCACTGACCGCTATCGGGCCACCGCCGAGCGCCAGTTCCCCGACTTTGGTTACCCGGTGCCCGAAGGCATTGACGTGTCGATCATCCCGACCACCGCCCTGCTCTCCCTGGGCTGACGTCCGAACCCGACCGGAACCGCCGAACCGGAAACAGGCGCGCCATGGCCCGCGACGGAACCGAAACTCGGACCCGACTTCTAATGGAAGCCGAGCGTCTCTTCGCCGAGGTCGGAGTCTGGCAGGCCGCCACTGGCGACATCGTCCGCTCCGCCGGCCAACGCAACGCCTCGGCGCTGACATATCACTTCGGGTCACGTGAGGGGGCGCTCGACGCCATCCTCGCCGAGCACGGCAACCCGGTCGACCAGCGGCGGGGCGAACTGCTGAGCAACCTTGAGGGAGGACCCACCACTGACACCCCGGCTGTGCGGGACCTGGTGTCGACCCTGGTGCGACCCATGACCGCCGTGCTGGACGACCCACGGGGACGCCGCTACGTGCGGATCATCGCCCAACTCTCGGACCGCTTCCCGGCCTGGCGGGACGCCCCGTCGGGCGTTGACCAGACCCATCTGGAAAGGGCCTTGGACCTCTTGGAGGGGGTGGCCGCCGGCGACGGACCGGCGGCACGCGAGGCCCGCCTGCTGGCCATGATCCAACTCATGACAGTGTCACTGGCCGCCCGGGCCGGTGAGATGGAACACCGGCGGCCCCACCTCGATTCCACAGCCTACGAGCGGCACCTGGTAGACGTCCTGACCGGTGTGCTCACTGCGCCCAGCACCTAAACCGCTCCACGTGTCCGGTACCGTCGCCCGCCGTGCACGTCATCCTCGTCCGACACGGACGCCCCGAGATCGTCGTCGACTCCCCCACCATTGCCGACCCCAGTCTGGACGAAATCGGTCGATGGCAGGCCGAACGCCTTACCGCGTGGCTGGCGTGCGAGGAGATTGACGCGGTAATCACCAGCCCCAAGGCCCGAGCCATCCAGACGGCGGCCGGGACGGTCGAGGGGCTCGGCATTACCCCCCGGGTCGTCAACGACCTCGACGAGATCGACCGCGGCGCCCACACCTACCTACCCACCGAACTGCTGCCCACCCAGGGCGGCGCGTACTGGGACCAGATCTGCGAGAAGCGGTACGACGAGATCGGGTGGGACTCCCCCGAGGCGTTCCGCGACCGGGTGGTAGCCACCTGGGACGACCTCTGCCGCAACCCGCCGGGCGAACGGGTGCTGGTGGCCTGCCATGGCGGGACGATCCGTACCATCCTCGCCCATGTCGCCGGCAATGACGGCGCCGGCTTTCGCCTCGACTACACGTCAATCAGCCGGGTCGAGGTCACGCCGCCGGGTGGCGACCCCTCCGGCGAGGACGGCCCCACCGACCCGTACTGCTCGGTGGCCAGCGCCAACGAGGTCGCCCATTTCGACGCGGAGCGCACCGCAGTGGTGGGTGCCTTCCGGGGCGCCGAACGCCCGGGCACCACCTTCAACCGTCGGCCACTGTCCGCTCCCACTTCCTGAACAGCAACCGGGTAGGAGCTTTCCTCAGCGGGACTCCAACAGATCCGGGCCCAGTTGGTCGACCGTGGAGGCCCCCACGAGGGCCATGGTGCGTTCGGTGCCCGAGCGGAGCAACTCCAGAACATGGTCCACGCCCTGCTCGCCGGCCGCCGCCAACGCATAGAGGAAGAGGCGCCCACCCATCGTGGCGTCGGCGCCGGCAGCCACCGCCTTGACGATGTCGGACCCCCGACGGATACCTCCGTCGCAGATCACCTCGATCCGACCAGTTCCCGCTTCAGCTACCGCGGTGGCCACTGCACTGGCCACCGCTGGCACCAGATCAAAGGGTGCTGGGGCCGTGTCGAGCTGGCGTCCACCATGGTTCGACAGGATGATCCCCTCCACCCCGTGTTCGACGGCCAGCACGGCGTCGACCACCGACTGGATGCCCTTCACGAGGATCGGCCCGTCCCAGACGGTGCGCAGCCACGCCACGTCGTCCCAAGACAGGCCATGGTCGAACTGGGCGTTCATGTACCCGGCCAGGTCCACCGCCCTCTCGCCGGCTCCCGGGGCACCCCCCGTTTCGGTGATCTCGCCGGGCCGAGCGCCGGCCCCATCGTTGGCCAGCCCCTCCACGTTGGCGAACCGGATCGGATCGGATCGGAGGAAACGCCACGTCCAACCCGGACGGCGTATCCCGTCCAGAAAGGTCCCGGGCCCGATCTCCGGTGGCAAGGTCAGGCCCCGCCGGACATCACGCTCCCGTCGACCCAGCATGGCCGTGTCGACTGTCAGGCAGATGGCCTCGAAGCCGGCCGCCGCGGCGCGGTCCAACAGGGCCCGGATGAGGTTGCGGTCGCGCCAGGCGTACACCTGGAACCACAACCGGGCACCCGGTCCGGCCACCGCCGCACACTCGTCAATTGATCGGGTCCCCATGGTCGAGAGGGTGAACGGAATGCCGGCCCGCCCGGCAGCCCGGACCACGGCCAGCTCGCCAGCCGGATCGGCGATGCGGGTGAATCCGGTGGGCGCCAACACCAGCGGGAAGGCCAGCGGGCGCCCCAACAACGTGGTCGAGGTATCCAACTCGTCGAGACCCTGCAGTACCCGCGGCCGAAACGTCATCTCCTGGAAGGCCTGGACGTTGCGGTCCAGCGTCAGCTCGTCCTCGGCCCCGCCGTCGATGTAGTCGAATACACCGGCCGGGAGACGACGGCGGGCCATCTCCCGTAGGTCGTCGACATTGGCGGCACCCCGCAGGCGTCGGGCCGTCCGATCGCCCACCGGGCGACGCAAGCGCACCACGGCTCGCAACGTTCGGATCATGCCCATGGGAGGAACTGTCGAGAGGGGCGTCAGCCGCCCAGCTCGTCGGCCTTTCGCTTCTCGTAGATCTCCCGGCACGTTGGACAGACCGAAAAGCGGTCCGGATCACGGCCTGGCACCCAGACCTTTCCGCACAGGGCCACCACCGGCTTACCGGTCACCGCCGACTCGACGATGTCGGACTTGCGGGCGTAGTGCGAGAACCGGTCGTGGTCGCCGTCGTCGAGGATCGGATCGTCTAGGAGGGGATCGACCGGGGTGATCGTCTCGAGATCCGAGAGGACCGCGAACTGCAAGGTGTGCATCGAGGTCGCCGATCAGTCCGCGGCGTGCCGGTCGAGCGAACCGTCGAGGTCGGACAGCTTGTCGATACGCCCAGTGTGGCGACCGCCCTCGAATTCGGCATCCAGCCAGGCCCGGAGGGTTTCGGATGCCACCTCGGGCTCGATCAGGCGTTCGCCGAGGCAAATCACGTTGGCATCATTGTGCTGACGTGTCAGGCGAGCCGACGTGACGTCATGCACGGTCGCGGCCCGAACCCCGGGAACCTTGTTGGCCGCCATGGCAATGCCGATGCCAGACCCACACACGCACAGGCCTAGTTCGGCGTCGCCGCCGACCACCGCCCGGCCCACCGCTGCACCGAAGTCCGGGTAATCGACCCGCTCGGACGAGTGGGCGCCCAGGTCGAGCACCTCGTGGCCGAGATCTCGTAACTCCCCGGCCAACTGCTCCTTGAGCGCGTATCCGGCGTGATCGGAACCGACGGCAATGGTGGCCATGAGTCGAGGCTAGCGGTCGTCTCCGGGGCCGGCCGATCCCGGCTCTACCCGGATTCCGGCCGCCTCCAGATCAGCAACGGTGACCGTGCCCTCCCGGAGGATGACCGCCGGATCGACGGTCAGGTCGACCACCGTGGAGGGCATCCCGGTGCACCGGCCACCGTCCAGCACTAGCAGGTCCCCGCCCAGAGATGCGGCCGCCGATGCGGCATCGGCAGGTGTGGGGTCGCCCGACCGGTTGGCCGATGTGGTGGCGATCGGCCCGACGGACGTCGCGACGGCCTGCACCAGGGCATGGTCGGGACAACGCACCCCCACCGTGGCCTCGTCGGATCCCGGAACTGTCGGGAGCACCATGGTCAACGGGCCCGGCCATGCCACCTCAGCCAGCGCGATCGTACGCTCATCGACAACGGCCAGCGACCGGGCCTGATCCAGGTCGGCGACCAGCACTGCCACCCGTCGATCGGTCGGTCGACCCTTTCGCACGAATAGTTCCGCGACGGCCGAGGAATCATCGGCTAGGGCCGCCACGCCATAGACGGTCTCAGTGGGCAGCACCACCACCCCACCCGCCCGCAGACACGCCACCGCGGCGTCCACCGCCCCGGCCGGATCCGTCGATACATCCAGTATCACGGCGCGCTCAGCATCACTGCGTGTCCAGCATCACGGTCGGCGGGCCACCAGGGCCCGGTCCCGGTCCGCCAGGTCCCGATAGACGACCACGTCGACAAACCCGCTGGACCGGGCTAGGTCGGCCATTACACCGATCTGGTCGGGCGCCATCTCCAGGACCAGCGAGCCACCGGGAGCCAACCAGCCTGGAGCCCCCTCGATTAGGACTCGTACGTCGGCCGTTCCCTGATCGTCTGCGTACAGGGCGGCATCGGGTTCCCAATCGGCCACCTCCGACGGCAGCCCGTCGTCTCTGGCCACGTAAGGCGGATTGGATGCGATCACGTCGAACCGGCCCCACAGGTCAACAGGCAGGGCGTCGAACCACGAGCCCTCGGCCAGAGTCACCCGCTGGGCCGGACGTCCCAGCCCCACGCAGTTGGCTCGAGCCACGGCCAACGCATCGGACGAGGCATCGGTGCACCACACCCGGGCACCCACCCGTTCGACAGCCACCGATAGGCCAATTGCGCCCGAGCCGGTGCCCAGATCGGCAACCAGCACCGGTTCGGATGACAGGTCACGCCCCACGGCGAACCGGTCCACCTCGTCGAGTACCAGCCCGGCCACCACTTCGGTCTCGGGTCGGGGGATCAGCACCCGCTTGTCCACCATCAAGTCGAGCGTGCGAAACGGCCAACGCCCTAGAACGTATTGCAACGGCTCACCAGCCAGACGACGCTCCACCATGGCGTCGTGGTGGGCCATGCCCCGCACGGTGACCAACGCCTCCATCTCCGCTGGGGACATCGCTCGCGAAACGCCCAGGACACCGAAAGCCTCCTCGACAATCCATCGGGACTCCCGAACAGCCGATCCGGCATCATGGCCCGCCGCGAGCAACCGGCCCTCGGTCTCGGCCAACACCTCACGCCACGAGATGGTTCCCTCGTCAGGCGGCACCAGCCGGCCCGTCCTCGAGGCCGGCGGCCAACTGTCGGGTGCGTTCGTCGGCCAACAGCCCGTCGGTCACATCGTCCAGTTCGCCCGCCAAGATCCGATCCAGCTTGTGGAGGGTCAGGCCGATGCGGTGATCGGTGACCCGGTTCTCCTTGAAGTTGTACGTCCGGACCTTCTCGGACCGACCGCCACTGCCGATCTGACCCCGCCGGGCTTCGGACGCCTCCGACATCTGGCGCTCCTGCTCGATCTGGAGGAGCCGGGACCGAAGCACCCGCAAGGCCTTGGTCTTGTTCTGGAGCTGGCTCTTCTCATCCTGCATCGACACGACCAGCCCCGTCGGCTTGTGGGTTAGCCGGACCGCCGAGTCGGTGGTGTTGACCGACTGGCCGCCCGGGCCCGACGCCCGATACACGTCGACCTGCAGGTCGTTCTCGTCGAGCTCCACCTCTACCTCGTCGGCCTCCGGAAGCACGCTGACCGTGGCCGACGATGTGTGGATCCGCCCCTGGGATTCGGTCACCGGCACCCGCTGGACCCGGTGCACCCCGCCCTCGTACTTGAGACGGGTCCAGGCATCGTCACCCTTGACCAGGACCATCACCTCGCTGAAGCCGCCCATGTCGGACTCTCGAGCCTCCAATAGCTCGATCTTCCAGCCGTGGATGGTGGCGAAGGCCAAATACATCTCGTGGAGGTCGCGGGCGAACAGGTTGGCCTCCTCACCACCCTCAGCACCCCGAATCTCCAAGATGACCGGACGGCCGTCATTGGGATCCCGAGGTAGCAGGAGGGTCCGAAGCTCGCCCTCCAAGCGGTCGATCTCGCGTTCAAGCTCGGCAATCTCGACCCTGAGTTGGTCGCGGTCGTCTCCATCGGCCATGTCGGCCAGCTCGCGAGCCGTCTCGAGGTCGCCGTGGGCGATCGCCAACGGACGGCCCACGGCCAGCACCTCGTCGAGTTCCTTGAAACGCCGACCAGCAGCCTGCAGGCGGTCCGAGTCACTGATCACCTCAGGGTCGGCGAGTCGCGACTCCACCTCGGAGTACTCGGCTTCGAGGGCCTCGACCTGATCCAGCATCAGGTCAAGGCTAGCGAGGGGCCCCGAGCGGACCCCGGAGGCCGGCCTGTTGGTCAGGCATCCCAACTACAGGCCACACCTACCACCGTGGTCGGGACCCGGAGGCGGGCCATCACCCGCTTGACCGGGGTCATCACATCACGGGTTGGAAGGGCCACCACGACCCGATCGGGCACCTCGCGGAGCACCAGTTCGGCGGCCGCCGAAACAAGGTGGGGGTCGACCCCCACCGAACAGATAACCAGGACCCGGCCTCGGTCGGCGTCGCTACCCACCGCCGGGGCGGGTGCGGGGTCACGGAGGTTCAGACGCTCAATGGCCGGATCCACCGGCACCAGGTTGACGAGGTCTAGTAGTTCGGGGTGGGCACACAAGTCTCTCCGCATCCACCGTTCCCGAGCCAGGGTGGCCAATGGATGGGCACCGGCACCAGGTCGGCGCTGGGCTCGCACCAGGTCGGCCGCCGCGGCGAGGGCTTCGGCATCGGAACGTCCGGCACGCATCAGCACGCCGGCCTCCCGGTCAAACCGGCCCACGCCCACCTCGATCATCGGACGAGCATCGGAAAGGCCATCTGAACGGCCCCCCTCAAGCTCACCGGCCATCGGGTCGATCCCGTCAACCGCTCGCACGACCTCTAGGCCCAGCACCTCGCCACGCCACGTGCCGTGTTCCAGGATCGGCTCCACCCCGACGCCGCGGCAGAGATCGTCGAACTCGACCGCGAAGCCTTCGGGCGACCTGTCCGTTGTTGGATTGGGTTCATCAGCCGGCGCCACCGTGACCAGCAACCGGCCGTCGACGTGACGCACCTCTGGTGTCGGTTCCAGTGCGGCCACCCAACGGGCCGCCAGGGCGGCCTCGAAGGCATCGTCGAAACAGACGGTGAGCGGCGTGGCATCGCCATGGCGGCCGGCCCGTAGCAGCCCCACACCGAGCGCAGAGCCGGGCTCGTCCTCAGACGCAAGGGTCCAGAGCCGTGTGCCGTCGAAGAGGTGGTCGCCGTCAGGTTCCGGGACCGACGCCCCATCGGTCGCTTCAGCGACCAGGGCGCGCAACTTGGCCCCACGAAGGGCGGTGCGACGCTCGGGATCGAGGGCCACGGGTATCCGGTCAGGAGTGGGCCCGGTCCACTTCAGCCTGCTCGGCCGAAGCGAACCGTATGGGGCTCAGCCCTTGCGGCGCTGGCCGTACCGGCGCTCGAAGCGCTCGACGCGGCCGGCGGTGTCCACGATCTTCATCGTGCCGGTGAAGAACGGGTGGCTGGCCGACGAGATCTCAACCTTGACCAGCGGGTACTCCACGCCGTCGTCCAGGGTGATCACGTCGTCGGTCTCAACCGTCGAACGGATCACGAAGTTGGTGCCCTCGGAAAGGTCCTGAAAGACCACGGGGCGATAGTTCGGGTGGATGTCCTGCTTCATAACTCGTCCAGTCTGCGGTGCGGTCGGGGGTTCGGCAACCCGCGTGACGGGTCGCCTTTGGGTATCAGGTTCGGGTGTCGGATCCGGATACCCGTTCAGTCGCCCATGCTCGGTCCCTTGGCGATCTCGACCAGGAACTCTTCGTTGTTGTTGAAGGTCTTGAGTCGGTCGATGAGAAGTTCTAGACCGGCCGCCGCACCGCTGCCGTCGTTGGCCAGGCCGTTGAGCACCCGCCGCAGCTTCCACACCTGGTTCAGCTGCTGGCGTTCGAACAGGAGTTCTTCGTGCCGGGTCGACGAGGCGTCCACGTCAATGGCCGGATAGATCCGGCGTTCGGCAATCCGACGATCCAGACGGAGCTCCATATTGCCGGTGCCCTTGAACTCCTCGAAGATCACCTCGTCCATCTTGGAGCCCGTGTCGACCAGCGCCGTGGCCAGGACGGTCAGCGAACCGCCCTCCTCTAGGTTCCGAGCCGCACCGAAGAACCGCTTGGGCGGATAGAGCGCACCGCTGTCCACGCCACCGGACATGATCCGACCGGTAGCCGGGGCAGCCAGGTTGTAGGCCCTGGACAGTCGGGTGATCCCGTCCAAGACGATCACCACGTCGTCGCCGTACTCCACCATGCGCTTGGCCCGCTCGATGGTGACCTCGGCCAACTGGGTGTGCTCATCGCTGGGACGATCGAACGTGGATCCAACCACCTCGCCGCGCTGCAACCAGCGCTTCATATCGGTGACCTCCTCGGGACGCTCGTCGACCAGCAGGACGATGAGCTTCACCTCGGGATGGTTGGTCTCTATGGACCGCACGATCGACTTCATGATCGTGGTCTTTCCCGCCTTGGGGGGAGACACGATCATGCCGCGCTGGCCCTTGCCGATCGGCGAGAGCAGGTCGATGATGCGGGCCGTCATGTTGGTCGGATCGCCGTCGACCTCCATGCGGAGCTTCTCGTCGGGGAACAGCGGGGTGAGATCCTCGAACTTGGGTCGGCTCTTGGCCAACTCGGGATCTCGTCCGTTGACTTTGTCGATACGCAACAGAGCCGGGTTCTTCTCGCTGCGGTTGGCCGGTCGGGATGCACCGACCAGGTGGTCTCCCCGGCGCAGGCTGAACTGGCGGACCTGCTTGACCGAGATGTAGGCGTCTTTCTTGGACGGCTTGTAGCCGCCGGTCCGGAGGAAGCCGTAGCCCTCGTCACGGAGGTCAATGTGACCCTCGACCTCGACGGGCTCACCGTCCCAGACCTCTTCGGGGCCACTCGACTGGTCACGCTCGCGACCCCGGCGGCGGCGGCGGCGGTTACCCGGGTCGGCGGTGTCCCCTTGTCCGTCGCGGTTGTGACCACCCTGACGGTCACGATTCTGGCCACCCTGACGGTCGCGGTTATGACCACCCTGACGGTCACGATTCTGGCCACCCTGACCACGACCACCGTCACGATCCGACTTCTGGTCGCCAGAGCGGTCAGTGTCGGCTTCCGTGCTGGTTTCTGCGTTGGCTTCTGCGCTGGCATCCGAGTCGGCGGACTGATCACCATCGGTGCCAACTGCCTCCTCGGCCTCGGCAGCCACCTCCCACTCGGCCAGCGGCTCCTCCGCAGACTCCTCAGCAGGTGCCACAGGCTCGGTGGCAACGGTAGGAGGCCGTCCACCGTTGGAGGACGAACCGTTGCCTCCGCCGGACAGATCCAGGATCAGGTCGACGATCTCAGCCTTGCGGGCACGCGAACCGGGCTTGCCGCCCAGCGCAGTGGCGATCGTCGTCAGTTCGTCGCGGTCCTTGCTTTCCAGCGTTCCGCGTTCCAGTTGGGTGGAGTCCATGCTCACAACACCTGTTTCTCGAGGGCCGATGGCCCTTCGGTTTTTCGAGGGCCAGAAGCCCTGCGGGTCTTCCAAGGACCAGAGGCCCATCGGATGGATGCGAACCGGGTTCGGTTCCCATCGGAATCCACCGTCCACCACCGAAGATCGGGATGGAGGGTGTGTCGTGGACGGCATCTCCGGAACCTGTCCATCCCCCACGATTGGGGCCACGAAGTGGAGTCCATGAGGAGGAAACGAGGTTTCCGGAGAACACGTCGCCCGCCCGACGACCGTCCCACTCTACCGAATCGCCGCGAACGACAGCAACATGCCCCTGGTCGGAATCCCCGGATCCGTTACAGGGCAAGGAAATCAGCCGGCTAGGAGCCTTCCCATCAGGGTATGTCCGGGAACCGGAGACCGGTCGGCCACCCCGACCTCGGTGAACGTGCCACCCGGTCCGTCGACAGTCGAATCCACCAGCAGGTACGGCACGGGATCCGGGGTGTGGGTCCGGGTGGTCAACGGTGTGGCGTGGTCCGGGAGCATCAGCAGGCGCCACGGGCCCATGGCTTCCAACGCCGGAACCAGGTCGGCCAGGATCCGCCGGTCCCAGTGTTCGAGGGCTTCCACCTTGGCAGCCACGTCGCCAGCGTGACCGGCCTCGTCGGTGGCCTCCACGTGGATCACGAACAGGTCGAGACCTGCTTCCAACTCGGCGAGGGCGATGTCCCTCTTGCCCTCGTAGTCGGTGTCGTACCACCCGGTGGCGCCGGGGATGTCGCAGATCTTCATGCCGGAGAGCACGCCGATGCCACGTACCAGGTCGACCGCGGTGACCAGCCCGGCCTCGACGCCGTGGGTCTCGCGGAACGAGGGCACCTGCGGCTGGAAGCCCTGGCCCCAGAGCCATGTCTGGTCGGCCTCCATGTCGAAATGCTCCATCACCTCCCGGGAGGCCTCCATGACCTCGATGAGCCGTCCGGCCGCCGGGCCCTTGGGCAACACGATGGGATCACCGGAGAGATCGTGCGGGGGCGTGCAGTCGGCATCTATCCACTCCTTGGGAGCGATCATGGCGTTGCGGAACCCCACACCAGCCAGGAACTCGACCCCTTCGTAGCGCGGTGCGACCTCGTCCTGCAGGGCGGCCACTACTGCGGCACCCTCCGCGCTGGACGGGTTGGCGCCTGCGTAGTCGACCATCACGCCGTCGCGGACCACCACCAGATTGCACCGGAAGGCCGTCTGGTCGGGGCGCAGCGTACGGCCCATGGCTGCCACCTCGATGGGGGCCCGACCGGTGTGGAACTGGGCCGGATCGAATCCCATGATCGACATGTTGCCGACGTCGCTCCCCGGTGGCATCCCCTCGGGAATCACTGCGGCACGACCCACGACGGCCCGGGCAGCCAGAGTGTCCAGCATCGGCATGTGAGCGACCTCAAGCGGAGTACGCCCGTCGAGTTCGGGCACCGGCAGGTCGGCGCAACCGTCGGGAACACAGATGACGTACTTCATGACGGATACTTCACGCTGCTCTCCATGGAGGGATCATTCCAGACCATCGGTTCAGACTGGTCACCGCTTATGCGACCGCACGAAGTCCTCGATGACCGCCAGGTCGGCGGGCAGGGCCGTCAGGCGTTCGGGCCGATCGTGGAGGTCGGCCAGATGACCTGGTAAACCCGGCCGGAAGCCGGTGGCCGCCTCAACCGCATCGGGGAACTTGGCTGGGTGAGCCGTGGCCAGGGCCACCATGGGGATCGACGGATCACGGCGGCAGGCCCGGGCGGCCAGCACACCGACCGCCGTGTGCGGGTCGAGCACCAGTCCAGAGCGATCAGCCTCATCGGCAATGCAGGCCCGAACAGCGTCGTCATTGAAGCGGGCGCCGGCCCAACCGCTGGCTAGGGAGGCGTGCTGATCCGGATCCAGCCGAAAGGTACCGGTGGCCCGGAAGTCGTCCAGTTGGGCACCCACCGCGGCACCATCACGGCCGTTGATCTCGAACAACAGACGCTCGAGGTTGGACGACACCTGTATATCCATGCTGGGCGACGTGGTGGGCACCACCTCGGTGATGCCCATCGTCCCCTCGGTGAAGAACCGGGTCAGGACGTCGTTGGTATTGCTGCCAACCACCAGTTGGGGCACAGTCAAACCGGACAGACGGGCCACGTGCCCGGCGAAGACGTTGCCGAAATTCCCGGTAGGCACCGAGAAGGCCACCGGAGCTCGGCGTCCTCCGAGGCGCTCGGCGGCCACCACGTAGTAGACGACCTGAGCCATAACCCGGGCCCAGTTGATGGAGTTGACCGCCGAGAGGCGAACCTCGTCGCGGAAGGCCACGTCGGCGAACATGGCCTTGACCAGGTCCTGGCAATCGTCGAACGTGCCGTCCACGGCCACGTTGTGCACGTTGGCCGACTGCACGGTTGTCATCTGTCGGCGTTGGACGTCCGAGATCCGACCCGCCGGGTGGAGAATCACGATGTCGACTGCGTCGCGGTCCCGGCAGGCCTCGATGGCCGCCGAACCGGTGTCGCCCGAGGTAGCGCCCACGATGGTCACCCGTTCGCCGCGTCGGGAGAGTTCATGATCGAACAAGCGACCTACCAGCTGCAGGGCCACGTCCTTGAAGGCCAGCGTCGGCCCGTGGAACAACTCCAACAGGTGGATGCCGTCGGACAACTCGACCAGCGGCGTCACGTCCGGGACGTTGAAAGCCGCGTAGGCCTCGCTCACCATGGCGGCGAAGTCGTCCTCGTGGATAGATCCGGCAACGAACGGTGCCATCACCTCTACCGCCGTCTCGACGTAGTCGCCCTGTCCTCCGTCGGCTAGTAGAGGCCAAGACTCGGGCACGTACAGCCCACCGTCGTCGGCCAGGCCGGCCAGCAGGGTGTCGCCAAAGTCCAGAACGGGGGCCGATCCCCGGGTACTCACGTAACGCATGATGTCGTCCGGTGATCCGTGGGAGACGGCCGGTCAGCCGCCGATGACCCGCAGGACACTGCCTACGGCCCGGACGGCGTCCAACGAACGAAGATCGGTCAACGTGGCTCGTAGATCGCGTTCACGCGCTCCGTGGGTGATGAACACCAGGCGGGCTTCGTCACCCAGGCCTTCCTGTTCCATGGAGCGGATCGACACGCCGTGTTCGCCGAACACGGCGGCCACCGCGGCCAACACGCCGGGACGGTCGTCGACCTCGAGGTTGAGGTAGTAGGCAGACGTGACGTCGTCGATCGGGGCGATGAGCGCGCGTTCGAGCACGCCGATGCCCGGGGCGCTCCCCCGCCGCAAGTTGGCCGCCGCGTCGATCAGGTCACCCAGCACGGCCGACGCGGTGGGCCGACCACCGGCGCCCCGGCCGTAGAGCATGAGGTCACCGGCTGCCCCGCCCTCGATGAACACGGCGTTGAAGCTGCCGTTCACCGAGGCCAGCGGATGGTCCAGCGGAACCAGCGTGGGATGCACCCGCACGCCCACCTGTGGTTGGCCGTCGTCGGCCATTGTCTGCTCGGCCACGGCCAACAGCTTGATGCAGTGCTTCAGATTGGCGGCAAACTCGATGTCGGCCACCGAGATGTCCGAGATGCCCTCGTGGTAGACGTCGCCGGCCACCACCCGGGCCCCGAAGGCAACGGTGGCCATGATGGCCGCCTTGGCCCCGGCGTCGTAGCCCTCGACATCGGCCGTCGGGTCACGCTCGGCGTACCCCAGGCTCTGGGCCTCAGCTAACGCGTCGGCGTAGCTGGCTCCGTCGTCGGTCATCCGCGACAGGATGAAGTTGGTCGTGCCGTTCACGATGCCCATGACCCGTTCGATGGGCTCACCGGCCAACGACTCGCGCAGCGGTCGCATGATCGGGATGGCCCCCGCCACCGCCGCCTCGAACAGCAGATCGACGCCGTTGTCGGCCGCCAGGGCGTACAACTCGGCGCCGTGATTAGCCAGGAGTTCCTTGTTGGCGGTCACCACCGGTTTGCCCGCGGACAGGGCGGCCATCACCAGTTCCCGGGCCGGCTCGATGCCACCCATGACCTCGACGACCACGTCGACCTCGGGATCGGCGACCACCGACGCTGCATCGGTGGTGAAGGCTCCGTCGTCAACCGGCACGTCCCGGTCGATGGCCGTGTTGCGGACAGCAATCCGCGTCACCTCGAGATCGAGGCTATGACGGCGAGCCACCTCGGCACGCCGGTCGGCCACCAGTGAAGCGAGGGCTGCGCCCACGTGGCCGCAGCCGAGCAGGCCAATGCGGACGTGGTCCCGGGATCCCAAAGAAACATCGTTCATGGCCACGACGGTACCGGGCGCAACGGGCCCGTCAGGACCCGGATTCGACGGCTTCATCCCCAAGCCCCGGGGCCGGGGCATCACGGGCCACCAGATCGTCGAACGTCTCGCGCCGGACGACCTCACGGGCCTCGCCGCCGGCAACGAACACCACGGCGGGACGCAGGACGTGGTTGTAGTTGGAGCCCATGGAGTGGCCGTAGGCGCCGGTGACCGGCGTGGCCAGCACGTCGCCCACCATCAGATCCTCGGGCACCCAGCCCTCGCGCACCAGAAGGTCACCCGACTCGCAGTGCTTGCCCACCACTCGAACGGCTCGGGGACGCTCGGCGGCGGCGGCGCGGGGCAGCATGGTCTCGTAGCCCGAGCCGTAGAGGACCGGGCGGGGGTTGTCACTCATTCCGCCGTCAACGGCAACATATGTGCGGATGCCGGGAAGGTCCTTGACGGTGCCCACCCGGTAGAGGGTGACCGCCGCAGCGGCCACGATGGCCCGCCCCGGTTCGGCCGAAACGTGGGCTGTCACGCCTGCCGCGTCGCACACGGCACGGATGCCGGCGGCCCATTCGGTCAGCGTGGGTGCCGACTCCCCTTCCACGTAGGGGACACCGAGGCCGCCACCCACCGAGAGCTCCGGCAGGCCGAACGGCGCGGCGAAGTCGGTCAGCACCTCGACGGCCCGGGCGAAAGCCCCGACCTCGAAGACCTGGCTGCCGATGTGGGCGTGCAGTCCGACCAGTTCTACCGATTCGGCCGTGACGGCCCGCTCCACGGCCGCCAGGGCCAGGCCGCTGGACACGGTGAAGCCGAACTTGGAATCGTCCTGACCGGTGGTCACAAACTCGTGGGTGTGGGCCTCCACGCCGGGTGTGATGCGTAGCAGTACCCGGGGTCGGGCGCCGGTGGCGACCGCAAGGGCATCGAGGCGGTCCAGTTCGTCGAACGAGTCGACGACGATGCGACCCACCCCCTCCTCGACCGCCATGGCCAGCTCACGGTCACTCTTGTTGTTGCCATGCATTACGAGACGTTCGCCGGGCACCCCTGCGTGGCGGGCGACGAAGAGTTCGCCACCTGTGGCCACGTCGAGGTGCATGCCCTCCTCGTAGGCCAAGCGGGCCATGGCCCCACAAAGGAAAGCCTTGGCGGCGTAGGCCACACCATCGCCGAATGCGACCACGGCCTCGCGACAGCGGGCCCGCAAGTGGTCCTCGTCGTAGACGAACAGAGGCGTGCCGAACTGGTCGGCCAGGTCCACGAGGTCGCAGCCGCCGATGGACAGCCTCCCGTCATCGGCAACGTCCGCCGTGTCGGGCAGGAGGTGGGCGGAGATGGGACCGGCCATGATCAGACCCGTTCCCCTACGCGTTGCTCGTCGCGCCACATCTCGGTGGGGGCACCCACGCCCAGCAGGTCGAGCGCCACAGCCAGGCCGATCCGAGCGCCCTCGGCCAGCCACAGACGGGCCACGGTAAGCGTCAGATCGATGCCATCACCAAGCACCCGACAGTCGTGGTAGAAGCCGTGGAATGATGACGACAGGTCTCGCACCCAGGTAGTGACCTGGTGGGGCGCCCGCTCACGACGGGCCCGTGCCACCACGTCGGGAAGCTCATGGAGGGAGCGGAGCACCTCGAGTTCGCGGGGGTGGACCAGCAGCGTCAGGTCGGCTTCGTCCAGTGACCCGCGGTCGATTCCCGCGCCGGTGGCCCGCTGCATGATCTGGTGGATCCGGGCGTGCGCGTACTGCACGTAGAAGACCGGATTTTCATTGACCTGGCGGGACACCAGGTCCATGTCGAAGGTCTGGCTCGAGTCGACCGACAACAGGAGGTAGGTGAAGCGAGCCGCGTCAGCTCCCACCTCCTCGACCACCTCGGCCAACTCGACCATCTCACCGGTGCGCTTGGACAGGCGGACCTCTCGACCGTCGCGCTGCAGGTTGACAAGCTGCGTGATGGCGATCTCCAACTCGGCGGGATCATGACCGAGGAGCGCCATGGCCGCATGCATTCGTGCCACGTAACCGTGGTGGTCCGCACCAAACACGTTTACCAGGCGGTCGGCTCGACCGAACTTGTCCCGGTGGTATGCCACGTCCGGCATCAGGTAGGTGGGCTCACCATCACTCTTGATGAGTACCCGATCCTTGTCATCTCCATGCTCGGTGCTGCGCAGCCACACCGCTCCGCCATCTTCAAACACCGCGCCAGCGGCCCGCAGGTCCGAGAGGGTGGCGTCGATGGCCCCCGAGGCGATCATCGAGCGTTCGCTGAACCACGAATCGAAGTGAATAGACAGGGATTCGAGCACGTCCTGATGGGCGGCCAGCGCCCGGGCGTAACCCCACTCCATCGGGTCCGCAGCATCGCCGGATTCGGCGTGCATCTCGGCCGCCCAGTCGATGATGTACTGCCCGTGGTAACCATCCTCGGGCACGTCATGACCAGCCGCACGGGCCGCCAACGATGCGGCGAAGTTCTGCATCTGCAGCCCACGGTCGTTGATGTAGAACTCGCGCACCACCTCGTACCCGCACCGTTCGTAGAGGCGGGCCACCGAATCCCCGTAGCAGGCGCCCCGGCCATGGCCTGCGTGCAGGGGCCCGGTCGGGTTGGCGCTCACGAACTCGACAATCACCCGGGTGCCGTCACCCTCGTCGACCCGGGCCCAACCGTCGGTCCCGGCGGTGACCACATCGGCCAAGACGTCGTGCAGCCACGAATCGGCAAGGTGGAAGTTGACGAAACCCGGACCGGCCACTTCGACGCCCACCACATGGTTCGGCGGCGAGGCCTTCAGGCGTTCCGCCAGTTGGGCACCCAGCTCACGGGGGTTGCGGCCAACAGCCTTAGCTGAGGCGAGCGCCACGTTGGTCGACCACTCGCCATGGTCCGGATTGGCCGGACGCTCCAACTGGACGACCCTCGGCACAGGGTCGACGCCCAAGTCGCCCAGCGCGGCGCGTACCGCATCGATGATGGTGTCGCGCACGTCCATGGGGTCTGTCCTGATCAGGATCGGGGCGGCCCCGGTCGGGGCAGTCTTCCGATGTTACCGGGGCCACCGGAGGCGGCCCGGCTCCTATTGTGCGCGTCATGGCCAACACGGCATCGGGCTCCCCGAGCATCGACCATGAGGCACTAATCCACTTCCGGCGGGACCGCCTCCGCTCGCAAATGGTCCAGCGCGGCGTCGACGCCTGCCTGCTGTTCGACCCGGTCAATGTTCGCTACGCCACGGGGGCCCGCAACATGCAGGTGTTCCACCAGAGAAATCCGTCGCGGTACCTGTTCCTCCCTGTCGAAGGCCCGGTGGTGCTGTTCGAGTTCGCCGGAGCCCACCATCTCGCCACCGGCCTGTCGACCATCGATGAGATTCGGCCGGCCACCACGGCTAGTTACGTGGCCGCCGGCCCGGCCATCTCCGCCGTGGAACGCCGGTGGGCCGACGAGGTCGGAACACTGCTGCGCGAGGTGGTGGGAGACGGCACCACCGTCGGCCTCGAACGGATCAACCACGGAGCATCCACCGCGTTGGCCGGCGCAGGCTTCCGAATCGTCGACGCACAAGAACCGGTCGAGCGGGCCCGGGCCATCAAGGGACCCGACGAGCTGACCTGTATCCGCCAGAGCCTCCGGGCCACCGAACGAGCGGTGCACGCCGTGCGCGATGCCATCCGGCCTGGGATCACCGAGAACGAACTGTGGGCCGAACTACACCGGGTGGTCATTGCCGAGGGCGGCGACTACGTCGAGACCCGCCTAATGACCGCCGGAACCAACACCAACCCGTGGTTCCAGGAAGCCGGCGACTCCCCCATCCCGGCGAACGCACTGGTGGCGCTGGACACCGACGTAGTGGGGTGCCACGGCTACTACTCGGACTTCTCTCGTACGTTCCATGTCGGTCCCGATGCCCCGACGGCTGAACAGAAGCGTCTGTACGGCCTGGCCCACGAGCAGGTCCACCACAACATGGGGATCATCGGCCCCGGAGTGTCGTTCCGGGAGTACGCCGAACGGGCATGGGACATCCCTGACGAATTCGCCGCTCAGCGGTACTACCTGTCGTCGCACGGTGTCGGAATGACTGGCGAATATCCCTACCTGTACCACCGCCACGACTTCGCGGCCTCCGGCTACGACGGGATGATCGAGCCCGACATGACTATCTGCGTGGAGTCCTACATCGGTGCCAAGGGGGGTTCCGAGGGGGTCAAGCTCGAGGAACATCTCCTGATCACGGAGACCGGCATCGAACTGCTCAGCGACTTTCCGTTCGAGCCCACGCTGCTCGGCTGACCCGGGTCGTAGTGGACCGAGTCGCCGGGGACCGCCCGACCGCCACCGTCGTCGACGGCCTGGTCAGGTCTCGTCTGGCGTGGCGTGGAGCCGGGCATCGTGCCGAACCACGAAGACGAGGCTGACCACGACCACCGTCATCCCCACCACCTGGACGAGTGACAGTCCCTGGTCCAACGCCAGCCACGCACCGAAGGCCGACAGCGCTGGTATGGCCAGGGTCAACATGCCGGCGAGGCTCAGGCTCACGTGGAGATGCGCCCAGTTCATGAGTAAGTGGCCCGTCCCCGGCACGGCCAGGAGCAGGCACAGCCATGCCCACTGGGAGCCCGATGGCCATCCGGGCAAGATCCGGCCGGCGTCAAACGCCGCCATGGGTAGGAGTACGACGGCGCCGATGGACATGGTGAGGGTCTGCAACGTGAACGTGTCGATCCGGGCTCGGACGTCCTTGGCCAGGACAAAGTACGCCGAGAACAGGACCATGGCTCCCAGTGCCATCAGGTCACCCCGTAGGTGAAGGCCGGCATTACCGCCCCCGCCGAACATGACCACGGCCACCCCGACGATGGCCACCAAGGCCACGCCGGCCAGCCAAGCCCCAATACGCTCACCAAACCGCCGGGAAGCCACAACCATTAGGACAATGGTCTGCAGCGAGCCGATAGTGGTGGCGTTGGCCACCGAGGTGTGGTGCAGGGAGGCGAAGAACACACCCAGTTCCAAGCCGAACACGACCGACACCGGAAAGGCCAGACGAACCTGGGACCACGTGATACGGCGGCCCGCGAGGTGGAGCCCGATCCCGTAGACCAGCGCACCGAGGGCCAGGCGCCAGAAGGCAATGGCCAGGCCCCCCATGTCGACCTGGGCCACGACCACGTTTCCCGCCGACCAGCAAAAGACCGCCCCGATCGCCGCCAGGCGACCGGCCGTAGAACGGTCGCCATTCGTGGGAATGCCCTGCATCGCCGCACCCTAGGACGGGCACACGACGGCGTAGTTCCGGCACCCGATTTTCGATAACCGGTTTCCGGCACCGGTCGGCGTCCACATGGAGAGGCCGGATTGGCTACGGTCGCGCCTAAGGCGGACCGCTGGGGACGCCACTCGACAGGAGGACCCATGAAGATCCGATCTCTGCTCACCATTCTGCTGGCCCTGGTGCTCGTCGCCTCGGCCTGTGGAAGCGACGATGCCGGCACGGCAACCGGCGACGGCACATGGCCCGACAAGATCACCTTCGGGTTCGTCCCGAGTACGGAACAGGAGTCCCTTGCCGACGACATCCAGCCCTTCATGGACGTGCTTACCGAGGCCCTGGGCATCGAGGTCGAGGGCATAGTCACCACCGACTACACCGGCCTGGTCACCGCCATGGGCACCGGCAAGGCCGACCTGGGCGCCTTCGGGCCCTTTGGCTACGTCCTGGCCCAGCAGCAGTTCGGCAACATGGAGGTACTGATTCAGGCCATTCGCTACGGCTCGCCGACCTACCACGGCCAGTGGATGACCAACGATCCCTCAATGTGCGACACCGCACCCGAGTCGGCCACCGCTCTCGAGAACACCGCTGACGGCTTGGCACAGGTCGGTGCACTGGACGCGGTCGCCCTTCAGGTCGGCGTGTACTTCGGGGACTCCGGCAAGGCCCTCGGTGAATCCGTGGATGCCGGCGACGTTTCGCCCGGAACCTCGTGCATGGCTGACCTTTCTAAGGTTGCCGGCAAGCGGGTGGCCTTCACCTCGGAGTCATCGACCTCGGGCTACCTGTTCCCGGCGCTGCAGCTCATCGAAGCGGGCATCGACCCGGTGAACGACATCACCCCGATCTTCACCGGAGGCCACGACGCCGCGGTGGTAGCCGTCTACAACGGCGATGCCGACGTCGGCCTGTCCTACGACGACGCCCGCCGTACCCTCCGCAAGGAAAAGGTGGACGTGGGCGACAAGGTGATGGTGTTCAACATCACCGACGAGGTACCCAACGACGTGGTGGCCGCCAGTTCGCTGCTGCCCGACTCGTTGCAGACGGCCGTATACGACGCCATCAGTTCCTACCTCGCGACCGAGGAAGGTGAGGCCGTGTTCGACGAGGCCTACGGGTGGACGGATATCCGCCGAGCCGTCGACTCCGACTTCGACGTGGTACGCGCTGCCGCCGAAGCCCTGGGCATCACCGAGCCGCTGGGCTGACGCCGACCCGTCGCCCCGAAGCACGAGGGTAAGACCTGACGCGGGGCCCTGACCCGATGATCGAATTCAAGAACGTCTCGGTGACCTACCGGGGCGGGGTCAGGGCACTGCGCCACGTCGACCTGACGATCGACGACGGCGAGTTCGTCGTCGTGGTCGGGCTTTCGGGCGCGGGCAAGAGCACGTTGCTCCGGGCCATGAACGGCCTCGTACCAACCACCGAAGGGTCGATCACCGTCGGCGGCACCGAGGTGGTGGGTGCCCGCAGCGCCGAGTTGCGCGACATTCGGTCGCGCATCGGAATGATCTTCCAGACGTTCAACCTCGTGCACCGCACGTCGGTGGTGAACAACGTCCTGATGGGACGCCTAGCAGAGGTCCCGGCCTGGCGATCCACGCTCGGGCTCTGGCCAGCCGACGACCGGGAGGCCGCCATGGTGGCCCTCGAGCGGGTAGGCATCGTGGAGAAGGCTTATGTCCGGGCCGCTGACCTGTCCGGTGGCCAGCAACAGCGCGTGGGTATCGCCCGGGCGCTCGCCCAGGAGCCGTCGGTGATGCTGGCCGACGAACCGGTGGCCGCCCTGGATCCGGTAACCAGCCGCCAGGTGATGGGCGACCTCCAGCGCATCAACCGGGATCTCGGCATCACCACGCTGATCAACCTCCACTTCCTGGACCTGGCTCGCGAGTACGGGCGGCGCCTGGTCGGCCTTCGGGAGGGCGAGATCGTTTTCGACGGCGACATCGACGACGTGACCGACGAGACCTTCCTCGAGATCTACGGCCGGGCCATCACCGACGACGATCTGAAGGCGTCCGGCGGGTGAGCCCGCCACCGGAAACCGGGCGAGTCGACAACAGGGTCGCCAGTCGCAAAACGACTTCCTCCCGACCCACCCCGCCACGAGTCCGACCACGGACCTGGGTCATGGCCGCCGCGGTGGCGGCCTACACCGTGGCGGCCGGACGCACGGTCGGATTCAACCCGTCCACCTTCTGGCAGGTCTGGTCCAATCCGCTGTGGGAGAAGTTCTGGCCCATCCCTTGGGACTGGGTCCTGGACCGACACAACGTGATCGAACCGCTGATCGAGACGTTCCAGATCGCCATCGTGTCGACAATCCTGGGTTGCGGACTGGCTCTCCCAGTAGCGCTCGCCATGTCGCCACTGACCTCGCCCAACCGAGTGGTGCTCGTGGTAACCCGGTCGATCATGAACGTGGTGCGGGCCGTACCGGACCTGTTCTGGGCCAAGTTGTTGGTCACCGCAGTGGGTATCGGGGCCTTCGCCGGGTCCTGGGCCCTATCGGTGTTCTCACTGGCCGTCATGGTGAAGCTTTTCAGCGAAACCGTCGATGGGGCCGATCCCCGGCCATTGGAGGCCGCCCGGGCCGCTGGCGGTCGCCACATGCCGGTGGTACGAACCGGCGTGCTACCCACCGTGCTTCCGGAGTACGTGGCCTACGGGCTCTACGTGTTCGAACTGAACATCCGAGCCTCCCTGGTCCTCGGGCTGGTTGGGGCCGGCGGTATCGGACGAGTGGTGGAGGCTCAACGGCAGTACTTCAGGTTCGACCGTGTGCTGGGCGTGTTGGTCATCGTGTTCGTGGTGGTGTTCGTGATCGAGCAGGTCAGTGTGGCCATCAGAAAGCGACTGGTCTGAGGTGGCCTCCAACCCGCCTCCCGCCGATGGCGGCTCCCCACCACTGGCGGAGGGTTCCTCGTTGATGGAGGCCTACCCGTCCGACGGCGGTAGGCCGGTGGCACCGCGGCGAGCAGGCCGTCGGTGGGGGCTGGCCGCTCTGGTAGTCGTTGCCGTGGTCTGGTCGATCTCCGGCCTCGAGGTCACCATGGACCGCCTCCTCAGTGCCCCAGGCAACGCGTGGGATGTGTTCCGTCGGATGGCGCCGCCCGCGTTCGGTGAGGCCATCGACCGGGGTGTACCCGGCAAGGTCCTCGAGTCGGTGCACATCGCCTGGATCGGCACGATGATCGGAGCGGTCTTCTCGCTGCCCTTGGCCTTCCTGGCCGCCGGGAACGTCTCCCCCGCGTGGATCCGAACCCCGGTCCGACAGCTCTTTAACGTCATCCGGGCCGTTCCCGAACTGATTCTGGCCGTCATACTCATCCCGATCACAGGCCTTGGCCCGTGGGCCGGGGCCCTAGCCATCGGCATTCACTCCGTAGGGACGCTTGGTAAGTGGGCTACCGAGGCCATCGAGGGCGTGGATCCCGGACCACTGGAGGCCGTGGCCGCTACCGGGGGGCGGTGGGTGTCAGGCATGCGGTGGGGGGTACTCCCCCAGATACTTCCGGTGGTCACGTCGCAGTGGTTATTCCGCTTCGAGATCAATGTCCGGGCTTCCGCGGTGCTGGGCATGATCGGCGCTGGTGGGGTGGGCTCGGAACTGGTGTCCCAACTGGTGTTTCGGAACTTCCCGGCGGTAGGCGCCGTGCTGGCCATGACCATCGTCGTGGTGCTGGCAATCGACACCGCCTCGGCCGCCGTCCGGCGACGGATCATCCGGGGAGCGGTCCCAGGGGCCGACGACGGCGAGGCTGACCGCAACGCTGCGGTGTTGACCGACCTGACCGGGATACGTACCCCTTGACCGCCGCTGGACGGGCCACCATTGGGCTAGACGTTGGCGGCACCAAGGCCGCTGCGGTGCTCGTCGACCCATTGACGGGCACGGTCCTAGATCGAGAACGGGCGTCCAGTGCCGGATCGGCCGAGAATCTCGTGACCACCCTGACCGATCTCGTCGACACCCTCCGGGAGCGCTCGACCGGTCTTCACGTGGAGGTCGGCGCCGTAGGTCTGGGCATCGCCGGCCTGGTGGACCGTGACGGCATGGTCCGGTGGTCGCCCAACCTGCCGTCAGCCGTAGGCCATCCGGTGGCCGCCGATCTGGCAGGCGGTAGCGGGCTCCCGGTGGCCGCCACCAACGACGCTACGGCAGCCACCCTGGCCGAGTCCCGCCTCGGTGCCGGCCGGGACTGCGACGACGTCGCTCTGGTCACCCTCGGCACCGGCATCGGCGCCGGGTTCGTGGTCGATGGACGACTATTGCGGGGTGCCCACGGGTTCGCTGGCGAACCGGGCCACATGGTGGTGGATCCGGGCGGCCCCGAGCATACGACTGGTCAGCGGGGCCCATGGGAGGCCTTAGCGTCAGGCAACGCCCTGGGTCGGATGGCCGCCGAGGCCGGCTTCGACTCGGGGACCGCGGTGGTGGCCGCCATGGCCGCTGAAGACTCCAGAGCGGCCGAGGTGTTTGACCGGTGGTGCCGGGAGGTGGCACAGGGGCTGGCCAACCTGGTGGTCGTGCTGGATAGTCGACGGATCGTGCTGGGCGGTGGTCTCGTCGAGGTCGGCGAGCCGCTGCGGCTCGGTGTGGCGTCGTGGCTGGAACAGTTGACCCCGGGTGCCGACTCGCGACCTCCCGTCGAGGTGGTGCTAGCCGAGCTGGGGTCCGACGCCGGTGCACTGGGTGCCGGCCTACTTGCCGGCGACCTCCTGGCGGGCGACGACTGACAACGGCCCCGATACCCGGTGGACGCTCCCGACTACAGGTGGGCGTCTAGCAGGGCGAGGGTGCGGGTCCAAGCGAGGGCGGCCGCGTCGGCGTCGTAGGTGCCGAACGGGTCCTCCTCGTTGGCGAACGGATGCCCCGTTCCGTCGTAGACGTGGAAGGTCACGTCCCGACCCATGGTCCGGAGATCGTCACCCAGGGCCATCACGTCTTCGATCGGGAAGAAGTCGTCGTGTTCGGCCATGTGGCCCTCGACCACGGCCGTCAACCCGGACCAGTCGGGTGCACCGTCTCCCAGCGGGGCGCCGTAGTACGGGGCGGCACAGGCCACCCGGTCGCCCTCGAGGGCGGCGATCAGCAGGGTGAGCATTCCGCCCATGCAGAAGCCGACCACCCCGACGGCGTCGCCGTTGGTTGCGTCGTGGTCCAGCAGGAAGTCGATAGCCGCCGACATGTCCCGAGCGGCCCGGTCCGGCGGTAGCGAGGTCATCAGCTCCCCGGCCTTGTCCATCTCCGTGTGCTCGGCAAACTCGCCGTGATAGAGGTCGGGGGCGAGAGCCACGAAGCCCTCACCGGCGAGGCGATCACAGACCCCCCGGATCTGGGGCACCAGGCCCCACCATTCCTGGATCACAAGCACCCCGGGCCCCGAGCCCGACGCTGGAACGGCCAGGTAGCCCCCAGCCGTCGGCCCGTTCGCCACGAACTCCACTGGCTCGCCGGCACGCTCCGGGTCCCGGTCACTCTGAGTATCGATCATCGGTCCTACTCCTTCTCGCCCGCCTGCTCGTCCGGTTCCTGATTTTCGGATTCGACCAGCCACGACGGATAGTCATCACTGGGTCGGCTTCGGGGGGGCGGCATTGCCCTCGACTCCGATCTCATGGCCAGGAACGGCTGCTCGAGCCTTGAGACTTCACCAGCCGAGAAGAGGGCCGCCGGCCGTCCTCTGGAGCCACTCGGGTCGGTGGTCCGCCCAAGGTCCCGCACGAAGTCCGGCTCGGACCGCACCTTTCGCTGGAAGTTGCCCTGATCGAACTCGGTCCCCCACACCGCCTCGTACACCCGCCGTAGTTGCCTGATGGTGAACTCGGGAGGACAGAAGCGGCTGGCCTCCGTCGAGTACTCCAACCTCGACCTGGCCCGGTCGACAGCATCCAGGACGATGGTCCGGTGGTCGAAGGCCAGCTTCCGCTCCTCCCGCTCGATCTCGACCACGGGAACGAGAGCGGCCTCAGCCGCATCGCCACCACCGGCCAGGTCCCCGACGTCGGCCTGGATCGTCCAGTAGGCGACGGTCACCACCCGCATCCTCGGATCCCGATCCGGCTCCCCGTAGGTCCGGAGTTGCTCGAGCTTGTCGGGTTTCAGGCCGAGCTTCGTCTCCTCCGCCAACTCCCGACGCGCAGCTTCCCTAGGAGCCTCATCTTCACGGACGAACCCACCGGGTAGCGCCCAGCGATCCTTGAACGGCGGCTCGCCCCGCCGCACCAGAACCACCTGGAGCACGTCGTCGACGATGGTGAACACCACCACATCAACCGTGACCGCGAACGGAGGGTACGCGGAAGGGTCGTAATCGCTCAGTGACGAATCACCTGAGCCATCACCGTCCGAGATATTTATGTCAGAGGTTGACATTATTGTCTATTCTCCTATATAGTGATACTGACACAATATAGAGCATCAACACACACAGCATCAACATGGACTGTCACAGGGGCTCGGTAAACAGGTGTCAGAAACGGGAACCCGGACCGGGGCCCGTCCAGGAACAGGGAAGAGAGACAGGACACACACATGACGACGAATGAAACCTACATCGCACGGCTCCGCAAGTTGATCGCCGAGGCACCCGACGGCCTCGACGTCGGCCCACTGGAGGTCGCCCTGGCATCAGCCGAGGCCGCCCTCGCCAGTTCGGACTCCACCGGTGACCGCACCAAGATCTGGTTCCTACTGGACCGCTCCGGTTCCATGGGCTACCTGACCGACGACGTGATCGGTGGGTTCAACGAGTTCCTGAAGCAGCAGAAGGCCCAGCCGGGGAAGGCCCGGATGTCGGTCGTCCTGTTCGACGGCCAGAATCCCTACGAGGTGGTGGTCGACGGCCGCCGCATCGCCGAGGTTCCGGCGTTGACGCCCGCCATCTACCAGGCCCGAAGCTCCACGCCCCTGTTCGACGCCCTGGGCACCCTCCTGGGAAAAGCCGACCAGAGGATCGCCCAGCGTGCCGAGACCGGCCGGAAGGCAGAGGACCAGCTGGTCCTCATCTTCACCGACGGCCACGAGAACGCCTCGAGACGGTACGACCGGGCCCGGATCTTCGAAATGATCAAGGACCGTCAGGACACCGGCAACTGGACCTTCGTATTCATGGGCGCCAACCAGGACTCCTACGCGGCGGGCGGTGGCGTCGGTTTCGGCGACGGCAACATCCAGGACTTCGCCGCCACCCCGGCCAGCGTGCGCGACTCCTTCTCGGAGTTCACACGTAGCACGGTTGCTTACCGGGGCAAGCCCAGGCGCCAGCGGATGCACGACCGGCACGACTTCTTCGAGGGTCAGAAGCTCGCCGAACAGGCTCTCAGGGAGCAAGACCGGAACTGATCGGGCCTCCCCGAGGGCAGGCCGGTCGGGTCGACGGACCCGGCCGGCGGCCTTCCCTCTCCCATCACATCACTAGCCAAACAACAGACCAGCACAACCGACAAGAGGAGACACCTTGACCATCACCCCGCTCGACTCCGCCCCCATCGGGCCGCCCATCACCCGCGGTGGGATCTCGATCTACCCCGTCTACCTACCCGGCAACGCCCTGCCCCCCATCGGCACCGGACGGGAATCCGGCCTGACCATCGACGAGCTACCCGACGCCCAGGTCCCCCACCTGGTGGTCCACAACCCCACCGACCGACCCATCCTGATCGTCGAGGGCGAGCAGTTCGTGGGCGGACGCCAGAACCGCACCGCCAACGCCAGCGTGCTGGTGCCAGCCGGCGAAACGCGAGAGATCCCCGTCTCGTGCCTCGAGGTAGGACGCTGGGGTGAGCATCGGGCCTTCGAGCACGCCCCGACCTTCACCCCCCGCCGGGTGCGCCGAACCAAGCAGCGCGAGGTGGCCCGGAGCATGGCCGAGGCCGGCGTGCGGTCCGGTGACCAGCAGCAAGTCTGGCAAGCCATCCAGGTCGAAATGAACAGCATGGCTGCGCCGTCGAGCACCGGAGCGGTGGCAGATGCCGACCAGGTCTTCGCACGAGACGGACACCGCCAAGCTGCCGTAGACGAGTTGGTGACCCGTGGACCGCTCACCGGTCAGTGCGGCATCATCGTGGCCCACGGCTGGCGGGCCATAGCTGCCGAGGTGTTCGGCTCTCCTGAACTGCTGGCCGCCCACTGGGCTCCGTTGGTGCGTTCGCACCTTCTGGAGCACCCCACAGCCACCGGTCAACGGTCGGCCACCGGCGCCATGAAGCTGCTTCGGCGCTTCGCCGAAGCCAAGTCAGTGGACTCCCCTGGCCTCGGCCTAGGCACCGAACACCACGTGAACGCCGAGCGGGTCACGGGACAGGCCCTGACCTTGGACGGAGCGTTAGTTCACGCAGGGGTCTTCCGGCGGGGCTGACTCCATCAGGCCCCACCGGTATCGGCCGGTGGGGCCATGGAGCGGTCCGGTAACCTGACCCGTTCCAGCCCCTGTAGCTCAGCGGATAGAGCATCGGCTTCCGGAGCCGTGTGCACAGGTTCGAGTCCTGTCAGGGGCGCCAGACGCCACGAAGAGCCAGACACGGTGACGACCGGATTCACCCCATGCCTGATGCAACACGCGACGAACTCACGGCCACCTTTTCCGAGTTCGCCCGGAGTGCCGACATGATCGCCTTCCCCGTCCACTGGCACCTGGTCAACGAACGTCGGGGCACGGTGGTCGCCCAGTCCGGTAACCGTCTGCGAGACCCCGGCAAAGGCCATATCCACGAACCCTGGAACCTGACTGTGCTTACGTACGGGGGCAACGGCCGCTGAGCAGGCCAGCGGGACATCTACGACGTGACCCATTTCGGCAACGAGGTCATGGCCTGGGTGGCCGCACGCGACGTCTATTCCTGAACCTAACCCCCAAGCCCAGAAGAGACCGTGGGTAGGGTGACCGGCGATGGCCACACCCCGCAAGAAGTGGACCTTCCAGTGGAAGGAGCTCTACGACGAGGTCATCACCTCCGGCCTCTGCACGGGCTGCGCCGGTTGTGTCATCGCCTGCCCGCATGACGTCATCGGCTACGAGCACGCACCGGGGCAGTACAAGCCGTTCCATCTGGAGGACGATCTGGGCCTCGATGACTGCGGCCACGGCCAAAAGGGCTGCACGTCGTGCACCCGGGCATGCCCACGTTTTCGAGACTGGGAAACCGAAGCCGACCAACACCTCTTCGCCCGAGCCCGCAAGCCCGATGAGATGTCCGGTGTCTACAAGGACGTCCTGCTCACCCGGGCGAGTGACGCCGGCGTCCACCAGATGGGCCAGGACGGCGGCCTGGTGTCAGCCATCCTCATCTGGTGCCTAGACAACGGCATCATCGACGGCGCGCTGACCAGCCACCTCGAACCCGAGGGTCCTGACGGATCCAGCAGTTGGAAGGCCGTCCCCGCGGTGGCCACCGACCGTGCCTCGGTGCTGGCCGGGGCGGGCAGCCGCTACACCTACTCGGCCAACACATTGGCCATGCCCGAAGCTCTGGATCGTGGCCTCTCCTCGCTCGCGCTGGTCGGCATGAGCTGCCAGACATCCATCGGGCCGGTGATGTGGCACCGCAAGGTGGGCAAGGCCGGCAAGCCGATCAAGCTCAATATCGGTCTGCTGTGCTCCAAGTCGTTCGACGACGCCATCTTCGAGGAGCTCTTCTGGGCCAAGTACCGCCTCCGGAAGGAGGACATGGTCAAGATGAACATCAAGGGTGTCTTCCAGATCTGGATGCGGAACGGCGACTACCACGAGATCAACCTCAAGGAGTGCCACGCCTGGACCCGTGAGGGCTGCACCCATTGTCCGGACTTCGCCGCCGAACACGCCGACATCTCCACCGGCGGGATCGGCGAGAACAACGACTGGACGCTGACCATCGTGCGGACCGAACTGGGCCGTCAGGTCATCATGGGGATGCTGGCCGACGGCGTCATCGAGGGCCGGCCGGGCGACAGCGACCCCGGGGCCATCGCCCTCATGCACAAGTTGGCGGCCAAGAGCCGAGACCGGTGGCCGGATTGGGCCAATCCAACGGCCCGGGTCGGACTACCCGTCCGGGCAGTCTGAAACGAACCGGCTAAGCCTGAGCGGGGCCCGACGGATCGACGGGCCCGCGGGGGTCGGGTCAGGCGCCGCAGTCGTCGGAGATGTCGACGAACCAGCCGTAGTGCTCAACCAGCATGTCCCGGGTCACGGTGTCCCGCTGGTCGTCGATGAAGGCATCCAACTCACGGAACTTCTCGAAGGACACCTCGGACTGGATGCCGTCCAGCACGCAGCCACAGAACGCCTTGGCCTTGACCGAACCCAGGTCGTCGTTGGCCTCCACGCAGGCGGCCACGAACTCACGCTCCACTAGACCGTCGCCGGAAGCGTCGGCCTGATCCTCCCAGGACACCGGCTCACCGGAGGCCACGCACGCCGTGGCCACCAGGACGACGGCCACCAGGGGCAGGAGGCGACGGATTCGAGAGGAGCTCTTCACGGCCCAGAGGCTACCGGCGGTCGCCGGTTGACGACCCCGGTCCACCGGCGCCGGCCAACTCGATCGCCCGGACCAGCACAGCGTCGAACATGGGCTCGGTGAGCCGACCGGTGAACGTGTTCTGTTGGCTCACGTGGTACGAGCACAAGATCGTGCGCCCATCGTCGAGCGGTGCCTCCACCCCGTGCCCGAATGTCGGCCGGGGTCGTAGGCCAAACTCGGACGCCGCGGCCACGTACCCAATCTGACCGAGGACCACCACGACCTTCACCGCCGCCAAGGCGGTCACCTCACGCTCGAAGAACGACCGACACGCCGCCTTCTCGTCGGGAGTGGGCTTGTTGGCCGGCGGCGCGCACTTGACCGGCGCCGTGATGAACACGTCGGTCAACGCCAAACCGTCGTCGATGCCCACCGCTTCGGCCTGATTGGCCAAACCCACCCGATGCAGGGCGGCGAACAGGAAGTCCCCCGACCGGTCACCGGTGAACACTCGGCCGGTCCGGTTGGCACCGTGGGCCGCCGGCGCCAGACCCACGATCAAGATCCGGGCCTCCGGGTCCCCGAACCCGGGCACACCACGACCCCAGTACTCCTGATCCCGGTAGGCGGCACGCTTTTCGGCAGCCACCTGCTCGCGCCACGAGACCAGACGTGGGCAGGCTCGACAGGACACCACCTCATCGTGGACGGCCCGGAGGGTCGACGCGCCTTGGTCGGAAACAGGTCGGGTCACAGGGTCAGAGTAGGTTCGGCGACCGATGCCCCCCACCCTCGTGCTCTACGTTCGACACGGACGCACGCCAACCACCGGCGCCCGCCTTCCCGGCCGCGCCCCCGGTCTGCACCTGTCCGACGAAGGCCATGCCCAGGCCGAGGCCGTGGCGGCCGCCATCGCCGGGCGCGACGGAACCGGACAGCAGGTGGCCGCCGTGTACGCCTCGCCCATGGAACGGACCCGGGAGACCGCGGCACCCATCGCCCGGGCCCTCGGCCTACGGGTCCGCACGGCACCAGGCCTCAACGAGTGCGACTTCGGCCGCTGGACCGGTCGACGCCTCAAAGAACTCATGAAGCTCAAGGCGTGGGCCACCGTCCAACGCCAGCCGTCGGCCTTCCGTTTTCCGAGCGGCGAGTCGTTCGCCGAGATGCAGGCCCGTATCACCGGCCAGGTGGCCGACCTGGTGGCCCGCCATCCCGGCGAGACCATCGTCTGCGTCTCGCACGCTGATCCCATCAAGGCGGCCCTCGCCCAAGCCGTGGGCACCCCACTGGACCTCTTCCAGCGGCTGGTCGTTGGACCGTGCTCGGTGAGCGCCGTGCTACACACCAAGGAGCGACCCGTCGTTTTGACCATCAACACCACCGGCGACTTGAAAGGCCTGACGCCATCATGAGCGACTCGGTGAGGAACGTCTCTCGCGCTGCCCCCGGGCTCGATGTAGCCGAGTGCACCGACACCCGGATCCCGACCAGCGCCTTCCAACTGCGCGCCGACGACCCCACCGACTCGTAGGTTCGAACGATGGGACGACCAGAGATCGACTGGGACGACACCGACGGGTTCACCGCCGGCGTCGTCGGGCCCCAGGGGCGTCGGGTGTTCTTCCTGCAGGCCCGACGTTCCGGTCAGGTCGTGTCGCTCAAGGTCGAGAAGCAGCAGATGGCCGGTCTGGCCGAATTTCTCGACGGGCTGATGGGCGACCTCCCTCCGACCGACGAGCGGACCCTCGAAGTGATCGACGCCAACGTCCGCTTCGAGGATCCCGGCGAGGCCGACTGGGTGGTAGGCAGTCTGGGCATCACCTACCAACAGTCCACCGACCGTCTGGTGCTGATCGCCGAAGAGTTGCTGCGCGACGAGGACGAACCCCCCGCTCAGGCCCGGTTCCCCATGCGTCGCGAAATGGTGGCCTGCTTCATCGACCGGGCCCGTGTACTGGTGGCCGCCGGCCGACCCCCGTGCGACTGGTGCGGCGCCCCGCTGGAGCCCTCGGCCGCCGGCTGGTGCCCCTGTGTCAACTAAGTCGCCGGCAGAGAGTTCCGCCACCTCGCCAACCAGCCCGGGAACTCCCGATACTCCGGCAGACCCGGTCGACCCGTTCCGTCGGCGAGGCCCGCTCGACGACCAGGTGGCCGTCGAGGTGCTGAGCAACGGCGGCATCGAGATCCTGGGGCGGATGCCGTGGACGTCCAACGCCACCTTTCTGGTCGACGTGACCCATCCGGCGACCGGTACGGACCCGTTCCTGCAGGGTGTCTACAAGCCGGGGCGGGGCGAACAGCCACTCCACGACTTCCCCCCAGGGCTCTACCGGCGGGAGGCCGCAGCGTGGGAACTGACCGCCCAGTTGGGCTGGGGGCTCATCCCGCCCACCGTGGTTCGTGAAGGACCACATGGTGAAGGCTCAGTCCAGTTGTACGTGCCGTGCGACTACGAACAGCACTACTTCACCGTGCGCGATGACCCTGCCCATGCCGACGCCCTCATGCGCCTCGCAGCCTGGGATCTGGTGGCCAACAACACCGACCGTAAAGGCGGCCACGTACTGGCTGGCGACGACGGGAAGTTGTGGGCCATCGACAACGCCCTGTGCTTCCACCACCAGTTCAAGGTCCGGACGGTGATCTGGGACTTCGCCGGACACGCACTGGCCGACGACCTGGTGGCCGACCTTCGACGCCTTACAGAGGACGGGCTCTCGACCGCACTGGCCGACCTCCTAGACCCGCTCGAACGTGACGCCGTGCTGACCCGGGCCGACGCTGTTGCCGCCGGCGGCGAGCTTCCCTCGGATCCAAGCGGACGCCGGGTTCCCTGGCCGCTGGTCTGACCGATCGCCAGTTACTCAGCGATATGACCGACCTCGATCGACTGCTCCTCGAGGGCGACCTCGATGGCCTGCTCCGACTCGTCGACGATGCCTGCGACGACGGTGACTGGGACACCCTCGAACAGATCGCCACCCGATCCCGCCCTGCCGTGGAACGAGGCCATCAACTGTGGCCGGCCGCCGACCATGCCGAACACCGGCTAGCGCTACAGGCCCCGGGGCCGTTCGCAGCAGCGGCCGTGGTCCGAGACGCCACCACCTTCGGAGTGGCGCCGCTCGCCGAAGTAGCCGCTTCGTCACATACTTGGGCCGACCTGGAACCCCATCTGGCCAACGCCGGGACACGCCGCGCCGTGGTGGCCCACGAGCGGGTGGCCCGCGGCGAGGACC